>VTLG01007508.1_pt1 | contig 56344 bp, 70 predicted proteins | sample 4694571 | NCBI WGS metagenome assembly VTLG01 (sample SAMN12604809, study PRJNA352737) | marine metagenome | biome: ENVO:00000447; feature: ENVO:00000209|ENVO:00000569|ENVO:01000036; material: ENVO:00002151; isolation source: viral sequences binned using virsorter ... | reverse complement strand
CCCAATATCTTAAGAGTATATCGGTATCATCACAATTCTCTTTAAACCATTCTGCATCTTCTCTGAGATACATTATATTGAATAAGTTCATACAGTAGTGAACATATACATTAATACTAGATTCTTTTAATTTATTATATGTCCTTAACCACATTTTATCTTTATAACCATATCTGACATACTCTCCTCTTTTTCCTGTTCCATCATTACTCATTATAACATGTGCGTTACCACCCCAATTATCTAATATATCAATCATACTCTTATTCTTATAATTCAGTATACTTCCATTAGTATGGGTTGCGATTTCAATGTCAAATAACTTATGTTCTACTAAAAGCTCTAATAATTCATAGATATTATCCTCTATCCATGGTTCACCGGAACTCGATAAGTGCATGATTCTTATACTATCAGAATTTTCTAATATATAATCAAATCTCTCTTGTTTATCATAACCTATATCAGGAACAGGCCTCTGGTGATCTATTATCTCATATATCTCTCTAAAGTTCTTATCAATTGTCGAACTCTTATAACTATCACATCCTAAGCATGCGAAATTACATTTATTAGACCAAAAGAAATCTATAGCAACAGGTTTATGTTTATTTTCTAAGCGGTTCCATAGAGGGAGGTTTTTGGCGATATTTTTAGTGTGATATTCTCTCATTTGTGTTGGACAATCTCGACACTCTTGTGGAGTTATCCCTTGAGCAAAACTCTTTCTTAAAGCCTGTAGCTTCTCATCACGCATACTCTCATTTAAAGTTTTACCCTTGATTTCAACTGGTCTGTGACAGCAAACAGAAGCTGCGCCATCATAATTATGAAAAATTGAATTAAAAGGTGCTAAGCAAGGTTCAGTTGTCAAAATGTTGAGCCAATCTTAAAAGAGTATATTGATAATAAGATTTGAAATCGCCTCTGTTAGTCCACATAAACGAATCAATATCTAATAATTTAATATCATCACCAGCAACATAGATGTTGTGAAAAGCTAAATCTCTATGACAGAATACTTTTTTTCCTGTTGGATTATTAGGTGTTGGGATATCCGTTTTTCCTCTTGCCTCAGAAAACTCTAAGAAAGAGTGCATAACTTCTGATAATAATTTACCAAGAATTTTGATTTGATGTTTATATGAAATATCGATGAGTTGTTTATGTGTCTTAGACAAGTCTCTACATTCATATCTAAAAACACCGTCCTTTAATTCTAACATTATCGGAGGATCTACAAAATCATAAACTTCAATATATGTACGTAAGGCTTCTATATCAAAATCATCGTGATATCCTTCACGAATTTCTTTATACCAGTTGTCGCCCTTTTTATATAATTTTTGCTCGTGATTTTTATAAGGGGATAGATTGTTGTATGTATGCTTTAATAAATCCATTCAAATTATTATGTAATGTTATTCAGATTTATTATCTGGCTTTTCAGGAACACTCTTTTCTTTGTCTGATTTCTTCTTATCTTTAAAAGCTGGTCGGACTTTGCCAGCGAAAGAAGTTACAGAAAGCTTCTCATCTTGCGATAGAGTTGCATCAAAGAAAGCGTCAAATTCTTTAAAAGTCTTCATTTTATAATTTTAGTTTAACCTTCTTAGGTGGATGTGAGTGACTTTTTTCTTTTACTACCGTTACTTCTGATGCTTCCAGGACCACATTGGACCCGATTTGTGCATTAAGAGGCGGTATAACTACATATTGCTCTATTCTACCATCTTCATCTAAACTGTGACTTACCACTTCTAGTTTTTCCTCACCCAAACTTGGATGTTTAACATGAGTAGCTCAATTATGCACCAATGACTTTGGCATCGGCTCACCATGTTCTGAAATTGTGTGTAATCTATTTGCGATCCATTCATAAGGATCACCGTCGCGAGCTTTCATTACTCCATATGGCATATCTGTTTCCCAATGCTTCAACAAAGCATCATATAACTTTGGTAAATCTAATAAGTCTTCCTTACCATCTCTAAATGATTTATAATCTTTAGCGTGAATTTTAAGGATTTTTTGGAGTTCGCGGTCCATGCGCAATTCTTGTTCGATTATTACATGTTCTATAAACGTTTTCATCTTCTTCCCATCCCTGTTATAGGTCTTTTCTTATTCCATATACCTAAACTTCCACCGTGATAATATACAGCTGGATATTTTTTTCCATCGAGAGAACTTGGTTTTGTTTTAAATGATTTTGCTAGGGCTTTTTCAGCTTTCATAACATCTTTTTTATCTACATATAATTTACCATCTTCCACTTTATACTTAATTTTTGCATCATCTAAAGCCATCTTAGCTTGAAGCTCTTTACTCTCTTTTATATCTTCAACCCAACCGGAATATTTGTCTTTCTTATGAGACTTGTAACCTTTTTCCTTCATTCTTTTCTTATACTCTGTTGTTCCTACATATTCATCAACTGCTCTTTGAATACTTTCCTTCATACCTTCTCTGGTATTCCCTTGTAAACGCCGTTTTAGAGTTTTTGCTTCTCTCTTCGACAATCCACCAATTCCATCAACCCATGCGTCTTTATCTACTGTGGATGTTTTATTCCCCATTTTCATATTATATTTTTTAACATAATCATTCAAATTTGCTTCTGAGGTAATTCTATCTTTGAATTGCTTGAAAGATTCCTTTTCCACCTTCTTTTCGTGAGTAAGACCCAAATCTCTTATTTTTTTTCTTTTCTTTTCCGTGTCGGTTAGAGCTTTAGATCTAATATCAGCAGGATTTGGGGCAGCCGCAGGTTTATTATCTGGCTCTGCACATCGTGCTTTAAGATTCGGATCCTTAGGACCACCAGGTATATCGCAAAATGCGGGTTTTTCTTGAAGATCTTCTGACATAATTACCTTCCAAGTTTTTGAAGTATATGATCAACTTTTTTAGCAGCTTGCTCAGCAACTTTTGCGGCACTTTCTGCTGCGACTTTATGTGTTTCGTGTAATGCTTTTATTTCTGATTCTTCTGAACGCATTCGTTTTGCTTCTTCATGTGCTTTATCGGCATTACCTTCTACTGTGGCTTTTTTCTGATTATAATTAGGGAGTACCGCTTTGCCTTCCCAATTTTTAGCATTAACAAATTGTTTTCTAATTTTAATTGCTCTAGCATGGGCGTCTTCGGCCGCTACTCTTTCTACTTCTTTCGCTTTCGCTTGAGCTTCTCTTACGCGCACATGTGCTTCTTCTTTTACCTTATCAGCTTCGGCTTGGGCGGCTGCCATATGCGCATCGGCTAATTCTTGAGCTTCTCTTAAACGATCTGGTAATTCAACTGAAAGTCTTGTAGCTATTTCATGAGCTTCTTCAATTGCTTTACTAGGTTGTTTTTTAACATCTTCAACAGCCTCTTCAACATCACCAGCAAATCGGTCAAACATTAAACCAAGATCAGTCCGATCATCTTTCGGTTTCTTTGGAGTGTATTCTCTACCGATATGGGTAGACTTCGATTTTATTCGTGCCATGCGCAAACCTTTCTTTTCTATATTTAGTATAATCTAATCTTTATACAATGCTTTCATCCATAGCCAAAAAGCTACAGTTCCTTCGTCACCTTCGTGTCTTGTTTTCTTCTTTTTCATTCTTCTTATATTCCTTAATTCTAGCAATAATTGATGTCACATAGTACTTACTTAATCCTATGTTTCGTAGGTCTTGTTCTGAGATTTTCTCCATTCTTCTTCCCATTCCTTGTGTTGTTGCGCGTCTTTGTTGTCTAACATCTTTCTTAATCTATTATATTGGGCGTCATAGTACTCTTGTCCCTTTAAAGCTTCTGACCAGAAAGGATGAAATACTTCTTTTGTCATATTCCCGCGACTGAATCATCGTCAGCTGTATGTAAACCAGCTTCACTTATAAATTGAGGGCCTTTCTGGTAGTCATGACTGCCTTGATGATGGGATTTTATCTCTTCACCAATTTCATCCCTAAATTTTATTTCATTTTGTAATTTCGCCATTAATTGTTTCATTTCCGCAGTTGACATATTTTTAATATCAATTACACTCCATGATTCCATACTTCCTCCTTTATTCGTAACTAGATATGTAACCTTTTCTGATTATTTCTTTTCGCTTTTCCTCATCATCATATTTTTGAATTTTTGGATGTGATTTATGTTCAGAAACTGAATGATTTGTTATTTTAAAACAGCTACCATAAAGACCTGGTTTAATATCTTCAGGCTTACTGTCTCTGTCTATAAGCATGTGCTCAACTTTAACTGGTTCCATTGTTATAAGTTCTGCTAAAACTTCATTAGTAGAATATTCCGCGCAAGAATATACATCAAATTGTACTAATGCTGGGCTTGGTTCATCCCAAATGTGAATTGAAATATGACTCGTTTCTATCATCACAGTCCCTGTCAATCCACGATTACCTTCCTTACAAACGTAACCAGCGAAAGGGCCCTTAATGATATTCATATCAATTTTATTTACTAATTTTTTTAACCATTTTTTAATTTCTTTTTCTTCTGTGATCGGGCGCTTTACTTCTGCGCGGACAAGTAAATGCTTATGTATTGGCATCTTCTTTCTCCGTATAAATGTTTAGTCACATTTATATAATGTATAGCTCCACGTCAATTCTTCTCCGGTTTCAATATCTCGATTAGCTCCAATCCAAAAAGTTTTAGGGTCCATTAAAAGCTTAAAGCAGTTAGGTTCATCTGAGTGGTTTCCGAAACCACCTAAAGGAGTTCTAATCCATCCATCTTCAGCGCGTTCATCAGCATGATGAGAAATCCCTATCAATGAGTGTGCGGTAATTTTTTCTGTTGCGAAAAGGCCTAAACCATCTATGGGAGATTCTTTAATTGTAATATTGTGTGGGAGCGGTTTGTACATATTATTATATTTATTTAATTATAGACTACGTCTTTCTTTTCTTTTTTCTCTGGTTGTTCTAACAATTTTCTTTTCTTTATCCCTTCTCTGACATAATTCATGTGAACTTCTAAGAGCTTAACCTCATCATAAATTTTTTCAGACTGTATTTGTACAGCAACTTCAATAGCCGCTTCCGGATTGTCAAACCATTCACCATGCCATGTCCCTTTAGGCACAATACCTGGTCGCGGATTATCATATACAATACCAGAATCTTCCGGTGACCACCAAAGATGTAGCATTCCAATAAATCCTACTTCTGGTGGAGCCTCAAATCCTTGTAAAACATGCTTTATTCCCATAGCGGGGAGAAAGGGAAATTCTGTTGAATTGTAAAATTTATAACGAAATTGAGTCTCCATAGCGTGACGCAAATCTCGTCTCATCTTTTCCCTATCGTTCATTTCATCCATGCGAATTAACTTCATCTCGGGTTTATATATAACAGTCATTGTCTATTGTTTCTGCCATGCTAAACACATCCATATTCACATTTTTCTTTTCCATCAACTTCTTATTATAAATCATTTTTTCTCGTATATCTAGTGTTTTCTGTGTTAATTCTTTATGTGACATATTTAAAATTTTATCACATTCCTTTAGAATAGCTTTCCATCTTTCATTATACGGTCTAATATTATCAAAACTATAATCAAATATTTCATCATATAATTTAAATCCGAGATCTTCAAAATGCTTATACCAGCCTTGACATCCTACTACAAGAAAAGGCTTTAAATACCATATTGATTTACATACTTTATCACTCCACATAAAACCACGCGTACAATAAGATTCATGAATCAATTCAATATGAGATTCCATCCATTCCAGAGGCACAAAAAAATCGTGATAATCATCAAAATCATTATCTTGTTCCGGTAAATGGAACACATCAGTCATTCTAATTTGTTTAGTTTGATCAAAATTTTCATTACTAAAATCTCGTGGTGATTGGTTATCACATTGTTCTATATCTGAGAAAAAATGTACCAAATTACCGCAGTCTGACCATCTCCACGGGGCTCTACCGTAACCCTTCCATTTATTAACCAATCTTTCAAAATACGATGTATCATTAGAACCGTCATGATGTAATTCTCCAATTTCAACAACCTTAAATGAATATATAAATCCTTCTCTACCAGCTAATTCTCTCAGAGTTAATATTCTATTTATTTTTGGTTGATTAACTAAACATATTAACTTATATTTTTTAGACTCATCCGGAATTGTCCAATGATCATATTTTTTATATCGAGAAAAGAAACAGTTAACTGCTGCAAATGGATAAGGTTTTACATTAATTTGTGGGCTATCAGGGAAGAAAGCTTTATGCCATTCGGAATAATTCTGAGATAGATTCAGATCGCAGCTAACATACCACGTATTAGGCGCATTTTCGGGATGAATGTTTTTATGTATTAAATATAATAGCTTATCATGTACGCCGTTACTAACTCCTAACCACGGATAATATCCACCGGCCTCATTTGCATTCCATATGCATATATGTTTATCTGATTTTTGTTCTAACAATTCAAATGTCTTATGCCAATTTGGTTGAGAAGTGTTCCACTCATCTTCTCTAAAATATTCTGAATTCTTAAATACACGTTCACCATGTGATAGATGTATCCACTCGCTCATACGAAAAATCTCTCTGCTCTTCTACCCCACCACATACATTCACGAGCCCATTTTTCTAAATCACCGTTATAGACTTCATAAGGGTCTTTCATCTTATTATATTGATTTGTTGTTATAGAATAATTAAAACCATATTCTTCTTTTAAATAATCTTCTATCTCTCCATAAAAACGATCTTTCTCTTTAGCAATGTGTATTGCCGTAGCTTCTTCATATTCCCAATATATGTTAGAAACATCCGATACCTTACGTCCCCATGGGATCTCTCTATCAAATACTTTCTTTAATAATCTCATTGTAATTGTATATTCTCTATACAATAATGTTTGATCATTGTTAGTAAACCATTCAAATAATCCATCATAGAACTCTCTCATTGATATATTATGATTATTCTTTAATTCTAATGCCAATATCCTAAGCCACCCTAAAAAATGTAAAGATATCATAAACCACTTCCAACCGGTTGCATCTAAGTATTCATTAAATGTCATATTATTAGAACCAACTACTACATCATTAACTTCTTCTAATAATTGATCTGGTGGATTTACATGATGAAAAAATGCAGGTGATGTTTGTTTTATTTGTACATTGTATTTTTTAAGATATTCAGGATCTCCAAATGGAGTATTAGGTAACGCAACCATTACATATATACCGATGTAATTATGATAATCTATATCATCAATCAATCTGTAAAGGCCTTCTTTAAAGCTATTTAATGATTCACCTGGTAATCCAAGAATTGTTTCTATATAAGCTGGCACACCTCTACTTTTAAGATAATCTACTACTTCCTTTAGATTGGTATTTTCATTAGCTCTTTCGATCGCTTTTAGAGTAAAAGAATTCATCGACTGTAGAGCGATCGTAACACTTTTATTAAGACCAGCTTTCCATAAATCTTCTGCCATATCAAATAAAAAAGGTTTCTTATGTTTAGCCCACGTTATATTAAGAGCATTAGGATAACCAGTCAATTTATGTTTATCTATGAGCAGGTCGGATATAACCTTTTGCTCTTTATACATCCCGAAATTATTATCAATGAGATGTAGATATTCTATCTTCTTATCTGATACCCAATCAATCTCTCTTACTAACTTATTATAATCCTGTTTATGTATTTTAGTCCAGTGTCTGTCGCCGACTTCACAGAATGTACATGTATAAGGGCAGCCGCGTTCTAATTCTACTAAACTCTCCCACTCATATGAATGATTTTTAATTGCTAAAAGATCATCAAATGACCCATCAAGATATGGGCTCGGCATAGATGATATGTCTTTTACTCTATCATCTAACGGTGTTGAAAAGAAAGGTGTTGTAATACCTTTAACATTTCTTAAATCCTCTTTTCGATGTAATGCTTTCAATACATTCTTAAATACTATCTCGCCTTCATTATGCACTATAACGTCAATATAAGGCCTGTCTTTGAGAAACTTATCGCATCGACCGTATTTTGGTATACCTAATCCACCATATATGATCACACACTTAGGATTTATGTATCTTATTTGCTTAGCTAACTTATCACTAACATGAGTATTCCATACAAAATACGAAATACCTACAACATCACATTTTGATAATTGTTTAGCAGTTTTATTGATATCTAAATTTTCATCTAGAACATATATCCAATCATGAACATCAAAAGAGTAGCTATCGGTAATCTCTTTATCAGTTTTACAATAACTCCAGATACAACCCGTAGAATAGGGCAATTTAATCTGATTAGTAAATATATGTGAAAGTTCTACAAATGCGATACGCTTAGAAGTCATATTGTTCTAAAGTGCCTTTTCTGTTTAAATCTAATGTTACGCAATGAAATCCTCCTCCTAATATTTTAGCATGTCTTAAACGCATAGGAACCGAATCAATATTATGTTTTTTTAATTCTTTAATAAGGGGCTTTTGGTTTTCATCTACAATAACTAATTTTTCATTAATACTTAGAAGGTTTAATCCTATTGCAGGTGATGAAATAGCAACGCTAGCGTTAGATGATCCACCAGTACTTGGAATACCCTGATCCACTATATCAGTAAAGAATATTTTATCCCATTTCTTAAATATCTTTGGATATTTTTTTGTAGTACATCGCTGACCATTCAATAACACTAATCCAGGTCTTAATGGTATTACAGTGCTATCAAAATGGGCTCCTGAATATGCTTCTCTTTCTATGTGTATATTATATTCTGGAAACATTGATTGAAGCCATTCGCCTCCTTTTTCATTACCACTATTGCTCACTTGATATATTAAGTCTCTACCCATTCTTACGACATTTGGAGCATCAAAAAGAGCTTCTTTATTCATCAATGTTGGTTTTGATAAATCATCGAAATTAAATGATTCATCTAATAGCTGAGGCCTGGGCGCCGAAAACCATTTACCCTTACATTGATTCAAAATATGTCTATATGCGTGCATCTCAAAATATCGACTGCGCATTACATTGGGGGTTTCAATTATATTATCATTTAGTACTAAAAAGATATCACGCGGACAATAATTACACCATCCTTGAGCTATCCAATGAGGGGACATAGACCTTCTTTTGTGATTAACCTTTTTTGGTCTGTGGACCTCTATATCCATACTTTCTAGAACCCTACATAATAATTCTAGATCCTCATTTGTTTCTTCTATAACTTGCTTATCATATGGTCCTGTTATAGATCTGATTTTATCTTCACTTAAATTCGCATACATGAAATTTTTCATGGACGATTCAAATGAGGGAATTATAGCATTAGATGCATCACCAACTATAACTTCTTTGAGCGGATCCCAACCATTATTTGATTGTATATTCATTCTGCTTACTTCTTAGTATATCAAGTAATTCATTATCAGAAATTGTCCGTTCTTCTTCACTGCCCCATAGATCTACAAATAAGGTTTCTCTTTCTCTCTGAATCTTTTTTAATAACTCATAATTATGATCTAACTTATCTTTTATATTCCACGGGCTACCTAATCCTTTAATAATTTGTTGTATTTTTTTAGGATCTTCATTTATATATCGTAAGATTTGTTCCATCATCTTTTTATATCTAATGAGAAAATCAGATTGATTATCAAATTCATAATCAAACAATTCCTCAAATATTTCAAATCCTAAATGTTTCAGTGCTTTGTTTATATGTTGGTCTCCTAAAACCAAAAACGGTTTCTTATTTGAAAGGGCCTTTAAGGTTTTTTCTGTAAAATATATTCCATTTTTAATATATGATTCTGTTACAATATCAATATTACTTGCATAATATTCTAACGGCACTGTATTATTTAAATACCATTTGGATTTATCTAAATCTTTTTCCACAAAAGATTCGAACTTTAAAGGGAAGCCGGAGCTTTCCGTTAAAACTCTAGGCTGAATATTTTCTTTTTTAAGACGTTTCTGTATTTCTGGTATATCTGGACCAAAATTAAATCCTGGTTCCATGGCCATTTGTGTATGAGGATATGGAAAGAATGAATATTCAAAATAATCATATTTTTTCAGATCAGCAATTAACAATAACCTAAAAGATTTGGGAGAGCTATTAAGAGATATGAAATTATATTTAACATCTGGATTTAATATTTCCGGGAATGATATATCCCAGACTACAAAAGGATAAGATAAACATTCAACATCCTCATTATGATATCTTATCTTACAATCCGGGCTGATATAAGTTAGCTTATATTTTTTATTATATTGATTACACAGATCTTCAAAAAATTGTAATCTATCAACTTCATAATCTATTAATATTACATCTTCATTAGGTAATACAAATGAATCATCATATCTTACAATCATATCATATTATAATAATTTCCAATTTTAAATAATTCCTTTTGAGTTGTCCATTCACCTCTTTTCCTTACTTTTATATCAGTGAGTTTCTCTCTATCATATTGACTATATCCACATGCTTTGAAGTCTATAGAAACTCTGGTATTAGGTGATTTGTTATGTACATATCCGCCGTGAGATAATTGATCAAATACTAATACTTGTCCTTGATTACACGCACACATTTCTCCATCAACAAATATGCCGTTATCTTCATCCATATCTATCAACGGAACTATAAAATTAGTTTCAAATTCCGGATGATGAAAGGGGTGATCCATTTCATAATGTATGTTAGCTTTTCTACCATTTACCTTTGTTGTTTTTTCAACAAATTTCCAATCATATCCAGACGGAAATATTTTTACTGAAGGCAGTTTTTGAATTACCATTTCTTCACCGAACCAAGGTTTTATTACTTCTTTTTGAAACTCCCACCACATATATCTGAAAGGAAATGATTTATTTACTACTTCTTTAAAGAGTTTTTCAATCAATCCATATTGCGTATCTTCTTCGGGTAAATGTATACCACCAGCAGTACTATATGTTACTGGTTTGATATCATGATTTAAATGTATATCTTCAAGTCGACCTAAACAACCTTCAAACCACTCCCTGAAATTATATTTCTTTATATCATATCTGATTATTTCAATCATATATAAATCTTTCTTCGTCTTGTTCGAATGGCGCTGGATCTACAAAGTTTTTCTTGAAAGGTTTAAAAGTTCTTGTCTGAATAATTTCTTCCATTATGTCATGATTTTCTTTTGAGAGATGATTCTGTCTTAATTCCCATCTTGGAAACCTATTTTCTTTAAAATTAATAAATTCTTCATTACTGGCTCTCAATAGGCTATAATTATGCAAATAAAATAAATCATCATTTAACTTATCACCCATATATGAATCATTAGCATGTAATAAAAATACAGTTACTTTACATTGTTGAATTCTAGATATCATATAGAGAAAAGATTCACATTTGACAGTCGCATTATCTATTTCTGCTTTAAATGTTTTATAAGCATAATCCATGTGTAATCTATACTTCTCATACCACGTTGTAAGAGGAATCTCGGCATTCTTTGAATTTTTTCGAAACAAATCCGGAAGAGTAGTTTGATTTTTACGTTCATCCCAAAAAACGTCTTCTGGACAAATTCGTTGGTATCTATCTTCCCGTTGAAATTCTCTCGGTACATGAAAATGAATTCTATCACGACCTGAAATAATAAAAATTATATGATCATCTTTTGTATATTTCTTATAACGTTTATATAACTCACGGAACGAATAATGAGGCCCTGTTGCAGACTTAGCAAAATTTCTTCCTCGATGCATCGGTTCTTCTCCTAATCTTTCATACCATGATGTAAAATTTGTATCCACCGATTCGTGAACCGGCATGCCTATTTTCCAATTAGGATCTGCAAAACTGTCTCCGTATATATCAATCATTCCAATTTAAAGTACTAATATCTTTATAATGGTTACTATCAGCTATATCTTTATTCTCTCGAGGAGTCAATCCAAACATTGATGATCCCCAATCCGCGGTTTCTGGTGGCATATACATATTATATCCAGATACCATAAGCGGATCATCTACGTATTTTATATCTTTATTTCTTCCCATATAAATCATCGGTCTAGCCCAATCAACGAAATCTTTATCATCTGTTAAGACCATACCACCTCTTATTAAAGATAATATTTTTCTATGATGAAAACTGATACAATAATAAGTATTTGGAAAATACATATCCTCAGTAAATCGACATGCAGAATCAATAATATTTAATGGTTCTATCGGATAATACCCTTTCCATTTAAAATCTTTAAACTTTAATTTGTATCCGGCGCGTCGAAGTGATTGAGCTACACTTACATATGTATTTTTAGGTAATTCAACTATATTATTATATGTTTCAAATGGCCTAATTTTTTTATTCCATAATGCCGCTATAAAAATTGCATTAGTACAACTATCCATAGCCACTGCATATTTGGAGCCAGCATAGTTTGCAATTGTTTTTTCAAATTTCTCTACTTTGTTCCACATTAAACTTTTCACAATAAAGATTATAATTATATTCTATTTTATCTTTGATTGATAATTTAATAGAATGTTTTAATGTACTAGGTTCCATATTCATATAAGGTTTCACTGTTTCACATAACTTATCTAATCGTTTTTTATTGTTTCTAAATTTATCAAAATTATAATTAAACAATTCTTCATATAATTTAAAACCTAAATCTTTTAACTTAGCATGAATACCTTGACCACCCCAAACTAAAAAAGGTTTTTTAAATACTATGGGTTTCCATGTTTTTTCTGTAATAAAAAGAGTCTCAATAGTTGATTCTAATACCAAATCACAATTAGTTTGATAATACTCAAGAGGTATCAATTCTTGAAACCCGCGATGATTGGATTCTATTTCTGTGAGGTTTACTATGTCAAGATTAGAAAATCCATTTTTACCTTTATATTCTTTTAAAGGTTTATTCGGATGCCACTTATAGTCTGTTTCATTAACCATAGAATAAGGATAATTAGAATATATAAAATATTTATTAGTATAAAAGTTATCTAATAAATCATACTTATGTTTTCTAGGTGCCGAACATAGGCTGATAAAGTTATATTGTATTGACCCATGTGCCATAGGACGATGATAATATATGTCTCTACTTTGTTCGCTTATCTCTGTTAAAAAAGAATATGGTTCATATATTATTTTGAGTTTATCGCTTTTCAAATTCCCATCAGCAGTATGATAAGTTACTTTATTGGGTAATGTTTCTAGAAACGCAATGATTGGTTCTCTATCTACTTCAAATACATCATATACTTCTATTGGTTCCTCAATATCTAACAAAGGTGTTAGATCCGGATCATTAACAGTAGGGGGTTCAATTATAAATTTCATTCGTATATAAAGTCTACTAATTGATTTGGGTCTTCGGCGTAACGTCTTTCCACATTTTTTACACCGCGAATAAAATGTTCGTGAAATTTGGTAGGTAAATTTGTTTTCTTAAAATGGTTTGTCATTATATTACTCAATATTATATGATTACGATGAGTAAAATGATTGAGAGTTCCTTGAAATTCTAATGACTCATCAACCCATTCTTTTTTTGAATGTTCATATAATGGAATCGGATAGAAATTAAATAAATCATCATTAAGTATTGTAAAATCAAATAAATTTTCTTCATATACTTTACTATAAGGATTAGGATTCATTCCCCATACACGAAAAACAATCATCTGCCAATTATTCTGTTTAGATATAGTAGAAAGATATGAAATATTCTTTAAATTTAAATGATCAAATTCATCACGCATACTATCATAAGTTGCATTTACACATTTTGCCCAACGAATCTTACAAGCAGAATCTCGCTTAGACTTGAAGTCGGGATAACGTTCGCTAATATCTTTATCTTCCTGCCAATCCTCATATACTTGAGAGGCATGTGATTCGTCTTTAAGCCAAGTCCACGGGATTCTATATGGGCTTGATAATACAAATACAAATTTGTCATTTGCTTTAAATTTGTGGTCTTCGTAAAGTTTATGAAATTTTTTCAATGAAGCAGTAGGGCCTTCACCACATTTTCCATAATTCTTATGTTCTTCTCTAAGATTATCAGAAAGCATTTGATACCAGCGTTCATGTTCTTCAACGCCTAAACTTTCTGCTGGTTCATTTTCTACAAAACTATCACCAAAAAGATATATCATGCTTCTCTGTCAAATGTGGGGTCATCATCTCTAGCTTTAACTTCAAGATGATCTATTTTTATACCATTCATTATATCGTGTCGTTCTTTATTTGTTAAAAATTCCCATTTTACTTCTTTAGACCTACTTGGATCACTTGGGTCAGATCTAAAACATTGATGTGTTTGATCACAATATGGTTTAGTTCTAGAAAGGCCACATGTACAAAAAGCATGCTTTCCTTCTACAATCTCTTCTCTTCCATCCGGGTAAACAACTTTAAATTTCCCCCACACTTCTAAAGCGATTTGATAATCTTCTTCTTGTCCGACGTTTATTATAGGAATTCCATCTTCAATAGCTTTTTGTATAGCTAGTTCTTCTTCTTCAGCATTCATATTAATCTATAGAATTTGTAGGCATTTTCTTTTGAGGATTATAAGCGTTTTCACCATCATAATAATATAAAGATTGATGAGGGTCTTCAATAGGAGTGCTATTACTTTGATAATAAAATTGTCTTATAGCATATCTAGTGCCACTTGTTATTTCAGTTACACTATGTGGAACCGAATCATTATTTTTAAATAATACCGAAGTATTATGATCCGGTGTATGATTCCACATAATATTTTTTCTCTCTTTATCCCAGATTTGAAATTCACCTCCTTTACAATCTCCGAGATAAATCATTAAACTAAAAACTCTGTTTAATTTAACTCTGTTATTCCAATTAAAATCTACATGAGGATCGAGTTTACATCCTTTAACCATTTTGGATATACCCTCACCAACTCCCATTGGATCAAATAATAATCCTTCGTAGCCGGTTTCCTCTTCTAAGTTTTTAATTGTACGTTGTGAATGAAGTTGATTATAAACTTCTCTAAGATCATCATGATATTCCCAATCATAATATTCATACATTAAACTATTATTTCTCTCGAAAGATGTCCAATCTTTAATTCCTTCAAGAGTATTTAAACAACTCGATGCTAATTCTTTATCAAGAGACCATGACTTCATTGTGCTCCATAAGGTTTGTTAGCATAATGGATGAAACCCATTCTGCTTCACTTCTATTTACCACTACGAAATCCCCATCCTCATCTAAAACCACAAAATTGCCTGTTTTTTTAAAAATTCTAATTTGATATTGTCGTGATTGGGCTAGAAAATCTGTATGATCTTCTAATTCAGGATACCTCGATATGTTCATCACGTTTCTCTGTTTTATTATCTAATTGAGAATTTCTTAATCTATATATATTCTCATCTTTCAAAGGGAAAGGGATTACTTTTGCGGGTCCTCTTAATTCTTGAAGTCTTCTAGCAATCCAATCTCTCATGCAGCATATTTCAATAAAGTTTCCCATCTGGGCATTCCTGATTTCATAATATTTATTGCGGCTGGTAAAGTTCTCATTGTAGGTTGAGAAATTTTCTTCGCATCTGATAATTCTTTTAATTTATTTAAAACCATATCCGCCTGGCCTTCTGTAACGCCTGTTTCTTTAGCTATAACAGGAATCACGGCTTCCATTCTTTCCATCATTTCTCCGGGCGATAGAGACACATCAATTGTTAATGATCTGGATATAACTGGCTGAGGTACTTTATTCTCGGGTAGATTTGATATAAAAATAACTCTACCGTTAAATTCAAAAGTATTTGGTAGGCGTGGTAATTTACCTGTTTCCGGATCTCCGCCAGCTACTAAATTCTGTTCGATTCCGTCTTCGATTTGCATGATCGCGGCTCGAGGTAAAGATTGATCAATTGGAACAGTTGATTTTGACGACCATGAAATTTCTCTTTCATCATAACTGTCCAAGGCAGCCTTTAGAAGATTTTGAGAAGTCATATCTTTAAATACATCATCATTATCATCAAATACTAATAATTTCCCTTTTCTTGCCATAAAAAATTCAGTGTACAATCCAAATACCGACGTGGCACCTTTACTGATCTTATAATCCGCTTTTGACATACCAGCTTTTTTTATACGTTCTTTTACAGTAAAAGATTTTCCTGTTCCGCCGCCGCCTGTTACTAAAAGCGCTGGGCGATGATCGTTAATAACCAAATCAACAAGGTCAGCTAAATCTTTAAATAACTCATCTACTGGAACCTTTTCAGCTGCGGCTTCTATTTTCTTTACGGCGGGATCATCACTAACAGTTTCATTTTCACCAACTTCGGTGTCCAATAGCATTGTTATATTAACAGTGCCTCGTTTACCTCTAGGTAATTTTGATAATTGATATTGATTTACTTTTCTACCTAATTGGCGAGCAATATCTTTTAATTCTGATACTTTAACTTCAGAACTACCTAATTCGTGATAAGCAGCTCTTGCTACGCTAGCGAGATCTAATTCCCCCGAAGCCTCATTAACTGAAATTTTAAGTTCTCGTGCTTTTGGAGATTTAATAAAATTTGAGAGAGTATCTACTAATTGAACAGAATTAAAATGTTGAAGACCGTGAACGGATCGCGTAGGCCAAGGAAAATCTATATTCCAACTATCCCAATAATCACAAGATGTAATAGTCATTGATTTGGAACTTTTCTTTTCCCAATTTAACCTGATGGCTTTACCTTTATCACCAACAAGAAATAAAATACCTACGCCTTCTCCGGTTTTTGTTTTTTTAAATTCCTGAGCTCCACCTTCACCGCCGTATTGATAAAATTTTTCGCTAACTCTTCTTTCTAGAATTACCATTATTTTATCAACAACTATTTGAATAGATTTAGCAGCAAATGATGCTTCAGCAATAATCGTTTTTTTAAAAGATTCCATAAATCACCCCAAAGTTATTTTATACTATATTTATTCAAGCGAATCTTTCTAAGGCCTTATCTGCATTGGTCCTTTAGGATATAATTTTTCTGTATCCACTGGTAAAGCCTTTAATGTTACTTCTACTTCACGAAGAGCCCGTTTTCGAAGAATTAATAATTTAATTGTCTCTCCAACCTCGTATTTTCCTAATTCATCAGAAAAATTTAATCCATCATTTGTCGGAACACCGTTTACTCCAATAATTGTATCATGAGCCTTTAACGGTTCCGGTACATTTCCATCTGGCTTTATATATAGGCCTAAAGTATTTGGAATATATTCTGGTTTAAGATCAGGAAATTCTTTTAATATTTTTTCTCTAGCTTTGAGACCAAGTAAACTCATAACTGTTACTCCAACAGCCGGTCTATCAACTCTACCTATGGCTAACATAGACTCTAAAGATTTTAATACAATATCTCCTCTGATTGCTAACCCTACTCCACTACTTCCTGTGCCTCTGGACATAATCATCGCATTAATTCCTACAATTTCACCTTTCATATTTAAAAGAGGTCCTCCAGAATTGCCCTTATTAATGGCAGCATCAGTTTGTAGTACTTTAATATAAGGATGCCTTGCATACCTTTCATTACTAGAAATGATTCCTTTAGTTAAAGTCCAAGCCATTCCCATTGGATGGCCCATTGCATATACTTCATCTCCTTCTTTCATGCTAGAAGTATCTTTGGATATTTTAATATAAGATTTTGGTTTCACGTCTCCTAGAACTTGAAGTAATGCTAAATCCGCCAATGGATCTAATCCAATTACATTGACATCATACATTTCATAATCAGTTTCATCATAATATATTAATTTGATAAAATTTTGTTTGTAAACACAATGAAAATTTGTAAGAAAATGTCCTTTATCATCAATAGCAACGCCAGCACATAATCCATTTTGAGTAGGATCTGAAGTTGGGTCTACATTGACGCTTGTAGAAAGCAGAACTATAGCCTGCTTAACCCTTTGTACTATTGATTGAAGGCCTGATGTATCTTTAACTTCAACCAGTTCATTATTTACTTGAGTTGATGGTTTATTTAAAAAAGTAGAATTACTACATCCAAAAGAGAACAATAACAAAATAAAACACATCAAACTCATGAGTTTGAAGCTTTTCATGTATTATCCTTGAAAAATTGTTTCTGGTACCTCTTCCGATTCTTTCTGTTTTAGGTCTGGTGACTCTTCTTGTGAATCTTTTGGCACCGATGTTTCATTATCTAATTTATTTAAGTTATTTTTAAGTGCATCTAAATCTGCTCGTGTTTTGTTATCCTCCGCTGCAAAAAATTGAGGGAGAGTGTTATATTCAGATACACAGTCTATCGCTTTACCCATAAATAATTGGCCTGCCCATTTTTGATCAAGAACTTTTGCTATATATTGTTCATTATTATGTTCATGTCTGATTTTATCTAACACACAAAAACAATGAGTTAACATTTGTCTTTGGGCCCACGGTGTCGGTGCTTGTCCTATAAGGCCCGGATGTGTTATCACTATCCATCTTAAAGTTCCTTGATAGCACGCATTTACTGTATCATATAAAAGTTGGGTTGACCATTTTTCTTTTTCTAATATTCCTGGAAATCCTAGTCCAAATGGATTTTGTTCTTGGCCTGCTGTAAATTTTGCAGAAGAAAGAATTAACACAAATATCAAAATTAGAATTTTCCTCATGCTTCCATCCTTTATTTATTTATAGGTTCGTTGAGAAGACCCTCATCTTTAGGCCCGTGATCTATAATTTGGCCATATTCTTTAGATTGCTTAAATACTGTTCTTCTTACTGGTTCATGTCCGTTTCTTAATTCTATGTAATACATTAAAAACGTATCTGCTTGCATATTTAAGCCGTCATTTAATTCCATATACTTATAAACTGCCTTTACAATACTTTCAGCAAATTCTGGTGACATCATATATGCCGTACATGGCGGTTGACCCAGAATGGCTATTCCATCATCTTTTTTATAATCACTACCTTTTGATACAAATCTTTCAAATTTAAATTTTAAATCGTAATAATCCTCTATATCAGGATTTTTACGTGCATCATGTTCAAAACACACTATTGACCTGCCCAATTTTGCACATCTTTTCCATAATTCAAAATGAGTGCAAAAACAAGCTTTTTCTGTAACATGAATCTCACGTTTAAATTTACGACCGTGAGTTGATACTTTATATTTTTGAAAACGTAACTCCGGAGATAACATTCCGGGTGAACATGCGGGAAAGAATTCTAGATCAATATCGAATTCTTGTTTGAAATGTTTATTACCTTCACGGGCATATTCTTCAGATACAGAATTACCCTCAATCACGTGCATAAAATACATTATTACATTTTTTTATCCAACCTGTTCGGTATAACAATTAGGGCATATTATTTTCGATTGGTGTTTTTCTGATCCAGGAGGCATACTTTGTGAAAAAGGCAAATTACAAGAAATACAATTAAAATGTCTTACATCAGTATTACCTACCAAGGCCTCAGCTTTTTGTTTTTCTTCTGCTGGGTTTATAATATTTGGGCCTCTATAAACTCCAAGTGGTCTTTGTCCGGTTGATTTATTAGTTATTCTCATTTCCAGCCTAATTGTTCTTTACCGTTTTTCATATCTTTAAGTGGTGTAAAGCTTTCTCCACAACCACATTGATGTCCGAATTTGAGGCGATTAAATACAAAACCCTGTTCGACTAAATTTCCTATTTTATAATCTACTTCAACATCACCCATTATATTATTTAGCAACTCATTATCAACAACTAATTTAACACCATGTTGTTCAAAAATTAAATCTGCGGGATCAACTGTATCTTCGTAATCTAAACTATATTTCCAACCCGAACAACCACCCTCTTTGGCACCTACTCTTAAATATGAATCTACCCAATGTTTATCTTCAGCAATACACATTTGTTTAAATTCAACTGCTGCTTTTTCTGTTATTTTAAGTTCACATCCAACTTGGTGTTCCTGCATTCGTCCCCTCGTGCATAAATGACGTTCTACAACCGCAACTGCCTTTCGCAGATGGGTTATTAAATTTTAGTCCACGATCATTTAAATCGTTAGACCAATCTATTTCTGTTCCTTTTATATATAAATGACTTTTTTTATCTACCACGCAAGTGAGCCCGTGGCTTTCAAATTCTAAATCAAATTTACTTTTTCTACTATCAAAATCTACAGTATAAGTAAATCCCGAACACCCGCCACCTTTTACACCTATTCTGCAAAACGTCTCTTGGCTAACATTTTGTTCGCCCATAATCTCGAGTACCACGTTGGCGGCCCTCTCTGTAAACGATATCATTCATTTCTCGTCTGCGGATAATTTGGCAGCAATTGCCATTTGCTTTCGTTTTTCTTTAGATCTGCCCTTAAATTGTGGAGCATCAGATTTTTTAAAATCATCAATATAATCACCCATAGTAGAATCTTTACCTAATTTTTCCATCACATAAACATCTTTTGTGTGTAAAGCTTTTTGAGCATCTTTAGCGGCTTTAGATAAAGATTGATTTGGGCCTGACGTCCAAAACTCTTTATCATTACCCATATCTACATCACCCATTTTCTTAGTGGTAAATGCCCACTTTCCTGTACCTTTGGCTTTTTTACCATGAGATCTCATATAACGATCATGATTTACACCTTCGACTTTTATAAATGTTCGAAATGATTTCATTATCTCAATCCAAGTTTTCAGCATGCATATGTTTTTTCCAATTATCACCTGTTTTTAAGTCATGCCTGGTTTTTACAAGAACGTGATCTGATCCCATTTTTGGATCTCTTATCTTTTTTTGCATTTGTTTCAACGTTCCGGTATGGGCTACTTTACCGCTTTCGGTATTTCCTTGAACTATGTGATGTTGGAATACTTCTTCTTTAAATTTTTTCATATTCGCAAACAATTTTTTTGCTTCTATACGAATTCTAGGTTCTTTCTCTTCTTTTTCTTGCTTTTTTTCTTTTCTCTTATTTAAAGCATGCTTTGTAGCGGCTCGTGTTACTCCAGAAGCAACGCCACCAGCAACAGCTGAACCGATACCACCCACAGCTTTCTTTGTAAGTGATCTAGCTGCCATACCAGCTCCCAGTCCAAGTATAGCCGGTACAATTTCTTGAACATTATTAGGTTTTTCTTTTTTTACTGTGTTTTCGCGGCTTCTAGCAAGAAACAATTTGTCCCGAGTTTTCTTCGCCGTAGTTGATCCGAAAATCCCCTCACTTGTTGAATCAACTTCTTCTTTCTTTTCCTTATTCAAAAGTGCAGCGATCTTTTTTAGATTTGTCCTTTCAGATTTAGAAAGCATTTTTAATGCTCTATCATTTGCAATCTTTTCAAGAGATTTTGCATATTCTGCTGTGGATTCATTAACTTCTTCTGGTAATACTTTCCATCCAAAATCTTTCATAATATCATGAACAGCTTTCTTACTCTTAGGGCTAAGTTTTTTAATAAACTTATGTGGGATTCTACCCTTCTGTAATTCAGAAGCAACTTTTGAAAGATTGAATTTATCTGTTCCACCTTTACTTGCAATTTTTTCTATTTCATCTCCAACTTTATTTCTTTTTGGATAATTATGAAATCCCGCAGTATCCATAATACCTTCATCAACACCTTCTTCTGTGCCATATCCAGGATGACTTATTTTTATCTTTTTCTTCTTCAGTATTTCCGCAGTGCTTAGATCTTCATCAGTTTCTTCTGGCCCATCCGGGTCTTTTGCCATATCCCTATATATTTTTCGGATTTGAGGTTTAGTAATTCTGTCAATTGATAAATCTTTCCAAGCTTCCGGTTTTAATTGAGTTCGTAAATCTTGTTTAATTCCTGATTTTGAAGGTGCTTCAACAAAAATAGGACTCGATATACCAGGAATTCGTACGTGCCAATAAACCGCTTCTTCAAGAACTTCTTCTTTTAATTCTTCTTGCTCCTGAACGGGTTTAAAATATTCTTTAAATTTTATCATGTTGCCTGCTTTTCTTTATAATCTGCGATTGCTGCTTTAATAGCATCTTCCGCAAGAACCGAACAATGTATTTTAACTGGTGGGAGAGATAATTCTTCAACAATCTCTACATTATTTAAAGTTAAGGCGTCTTCAACAGATCTGTCTTTAACCCATTCTGTAGCCAATGATGATGCTGCTATAGCTGAACCACATCCAAATGTTTTAAATTTAGCATCAACAATTTTGTTATCTTTAACTTCAATCTGAAGTTTCATAACATCACCACACTCTGGAGCGCCAACAAGGCCTGTACCCACATTAGAAGAATCTTTATCTAGACTTCCTATATTTTTGGGATTTTCAAAGTGGTCTATAACTTTCTTACTATATGCCATAATTGCCTTTCAATTTATTTATGAAATTATGCCTCTGGATTAGGCTGGGCTGAATTATAGTTCAATAAAGAGGCAACAAATGTATGATAAACTCCAAGTGCATCGGTTCTGGGACTAGCCATAACCATTACAAATTTCTTATCTATTTCATATCTACCTAAATTAGCATTGGTAGGAAACGGCGTAGGTTGTAATCTTTCAACATTACGTGCCATATCTGCATCAAATTCAAAACCCCAACGAAATTGAATAGCTTCTATTAATTCATATTTATCATCTAAATCTCTAACTTTAGAAACTAACTCTTCACCAGTAGTTAATTTAATTACTTTTATTTCATGTTCAAAAACCGCCTTGGATAATGCGGCATCACTTACTTCATTCATATAGGAAATCCTTTTTTCACTTTTAATGTTTGAGTATGCCCACATTGAGGACACCAAACTTTTTCATTATCTGGGAGGGTTAAATTTATCTCCATTTTACCGGGAGTATGAGCCCAGCTCCACCATTCCTGGCAAACAGCGCATGTAAAATGATATAAAATTTCGATTGTATATTCGTGTTTAGAATCTAACTCAGTTTCTGGTATATTTGATTGCCAGTAACTCTGTGTTGGTCTAACTGCCATAATATATTTAATATAAGGTTTTTATTATATACTATATTATATAATAAATCAAGTTTTATTTGCGACCGTCCTGTTGTCCGTTTTGATATGCTTCAAGAAGAGCTCTATCTGCGAATTGAGCAATGGTCTTTTCATGGTCAAAAGGTAATTGTGTCATTACATAACTTACCAAACTGTCTCTAAATCTCCTTTTAGATCTAGGATTTTGTTTTAATTTTTCTTCGTAAGTCAAATGTTTATCCCCACATTTGTTGTTCTAGTCTCTCGACTTGTTTAAGTTCTTTGCGAAAATCTTTTATTCGCTGCCTTTCTGCTTCCTCACGTTTTAACCTTTTTTTCATAGAAGGCTTAGTGAAATATCTTTTTTTCTTTACATCATTAAGAGTGCCTTCACGTGATACTATCTGTTTTAATTTTTGTAAGGCTTTAATAATATTTCGCTGGTCTGAATCCTTATGACCAATCTTTACTGTAATCATATTCTTCCATTTCTAACCATGGTTTATCATAAATTGACTTTGGCCACTCCTCATACCAAGGACCACCTAAAGTGAAATGAGCGGCACTAATATCTTCACGGTCAGGGCAGTGTTCTTCCCCGACCAACCAATTCCATTCCAAAGGAATAGATCCTATATTTTCCTCTGAGCCTGTCCATTCTAACTGGTGTAAATAACTCATAGGAGAATGAAAAATTTCCTCGACTGTTAAAGGAAATTCTTCTTTATTAAATATCATTAAACTAGACCAATTCTTTCTAGGATAATTAATATTTCGCCAACCTTTACGTTTTTCCTTCCCTGCCATTTTCACAGTAGTTACAGATACATATTCAGGGTGCTTAGCAACATATAATATTTTACTATCATCTAATTTGTCATATAAAGACAACGGATTCTTGAAAAATAAGAAATCATCATCTACAAAAGCAACCCATTGATGTTCTATTTTATAATCTATTAATGGAACTAAATATCTAGTTCTCGCGAAGGGATTATTTGTTTTAGGTACCCAATAATGTGGAACATCGTGAGTAGTAACTCCAAATTGCGCTAAAGATTGTCTACATTTTCTATTAGCGATTTCTCTACCTGGTGTATAACCAACAAAAAAATCTATCATGTGTTTTCCATAATTTGATAACAAGCATCTTTCCAAAGACCTATATCTTTTGAATCAATCTCCTCATATGAACTATTAAAGTAATTGTATAATTCATTCATATAACCAGAAAAACCTTGTTTTTTTGGCGGATCAAAACCAAATACATCTTTAAATATTTTTACTAATCTTTCTTTTCCTATATCTCCTATAAAAGCATCATTATAGAATACAGAATGATCCAAAAAAGGGTTCCGGGCTTCTATACAATTCATTCCTAATGCTAAATTTGCACCAATTGCCGCACAGGGGAGAAAGGATCTTTGATCCAAATACTTATTTGCTTGTGCTACATTATTAAATTTTGAGATTTGTTTTGCTACTTGTCGTTTGTATTTAGCATTTAAAAAATTTCCATCAGTTACTTTAGAATATTTGGAAAGTTTATTACTTTTATATAAATCATACCCTCCGAATATTTCATCTGCTCCTTCACCTGTCACCATTACTTTTGCATAAGGCTTCATTGCTTTGCCCATTATATAATAACCAACATAACTCCATGTATAAGGAATCATATAAGATTTTTGAATATATTCTATTGCTGCTTCGCACCATTGTTTTTCATCATTTTTGACTTCTTTTAAAGTATCAGGAAACCCATATTTTTTAACATCAGCTGAAGCCCAGCATTTATCTTTATTGATCGTTGTTACATAACAATCTAAATCATCTTTAAAAAGAGCCGATACAATAGAACTATCTACTCCACCTGAAACTATTCCGCAATTAACTCGATGACTTAAATACGGCTGTTTCATGTTTTTTAATAATTTTAATATATTACCATCATAAATTCGTTTTGGTTTAATAATGCGCGATTTAAGAGCCTTACCGCGCATGTTATAAGTTATTATTAAACCTTTAGGAAATAACTTAATATCCTTATAGTGAGTTTTATCTAATGTATAATGCCGTAATTGATGCCAACGTTTAAGGAAATCTTTATCTAATTTTGTTTTAACAGTTGTTGCTATAGATTTTATTGTATTGCTAAAAATTAAACAATTTTTATTATAGTAGAAAAGAGGTACTTGTCCTACAGGGTCTCTGATTAGTGTTATAGTGGAATTTTTCTTATCATAAACAGAAATAGCATATTGACCGTTTACATCATCAAAATTATAATCCTGTCTTCTTATCTTTTCTGCTAACCACTCTGTATCGTTAGCAAAACCTTCTGTGGGTGCATTATATATTTCACCTGTATATGTAAAATAATAATCATCTACATTAAATACTTGTTGACCTGGAAATTTTCCAGTAACGGGGAGAACACTTTGATGAAAAAATGATCGATCCTGCCCATAATAAGAAAAACTAAATTCTCCTCTCTCATTTACGTCACTTAAATCTGTATCAATTAAAGATCTATCACTTATACCAAAAAATCCACACATTATAAAATAATATTATATTTCGCGCCCCATTGCATCAACTGATCTTCGCGTTGGTACGTCTTCATGAAAATCTACATTATAATCGGGATCAACTTCCCAAGTAGTACCATCAAATTTATATTTATTTGGGACCCAATCCGCAGGAGGTGTAACATCTTCATGAATCGTAGAATTATCTACATTAATGTTAACAATAGTTTCCGTGCATTCAACGGACGTTGTATTATTAGCTGTATCTATAGGCTTTCCGACGAAAGTATTTTCGTTATTTTGCCCTACTGGTGTGTCATCTTCCCAAATATATAAACTGTGATTAGTATCATTAGTAACAAGGGTTTTCATTTTATCCTTATTTAAGTAAAATCTTCGTGGCAGAAAGCGCAACTCCAGCAACCACAGAAACTGCAGGGTTGCTAGCTGCTGTTGTCGCCAATGTACCATCATGTTGAACATAATATAGTGTTCCGGGAGTTAGGCCCGATTGAGCGTCATCAACACTACCGTGTTGCTGAATCGTTACAACAGCTTCATCAGCTGCATCGGCCTTAGCAATTCCAACAAAATTGTTTGCATTTAAGTTGGATAAAGTAGCAGAAGTGGTCACTATAGATGTGATCACTATATTATTCTCTTGTCGAGCTAAAACCAATTTTAAACCATCCGGATCGAATATTATGCTTTTGGCATTACCTGGCGTAAAGGCATGCCCACTACTATATGTAAAGGGATCACCCCAAGTAAGTACTCCGCTTACCAGGTGGCCAATTACACCAACACTGAGAGTTGGATAACCTTGAGTTCTAAATTCTGCAAAATACCTATTATAAACTTCGTCGTATCCAATCTGACAATTATATGTTTCATAATAGTTCCCAGGATTACCAGGATCCTCGAATGCTGGGAAAGCTTCAACTACAGCTGCGGGGAAGGAAGGTACCGCATATGTACCATCCCATGTAAGAACACATACTCTAGATACACCGCTTTTTCCATTAATGCCGCCATTATCTGAACCTTGCTTATAATTTACTACCATGTTACCAGAGTCTGGATCGTATACCGAATGATAGTAATCATCATATTCTGTATCTGAAAATTGAACTGCAGTTCCAAATGTTGGATGATCGCCTGCGATGTTAACAGGTATAGCTTTAGAATACTGTGGATTTGAACCGGTATCTTTATAGAAAAGTACTGATCCACCCTGTGCGCCTGGTTTATAAGAACTAGTGAGACGAGGCACTTGACCAGTATTAAACCTTACCTTATTGCTCCATGCCAAAGCAGCGTCCGGGGTGAAAGTGATTGGAGTCGTTGTTGCAAAGTAAGCAGGTTGATCAAGCCAAAATACGGTCGATGATTGTATACTTGATATTTTAGCTCCCATGGGAATCATACCCTGCGGTTCTGCAACCCACATTCCGACTGCGAGGCCATTTGTGGTACTGCCGCCTGATGCAGTAACCATCGTTGACCAGCTACCTGTTGTCCAATCACTCGTTGATGCAGAGACTGGCTTTCCAACTATGCATTCACCGTTATTATTTCCATCCTGATAAGCAATCATTACTTTATCGTGTTGGGTATCCCATTCCATAGTAATTTCGGTCGCGGTAGAGTTATTAGGATCAACAGATGTTATTGCATTTTCTAATGAAACTCCTGCTCCCGCAACAGTTCCCATCCTTACCGTAAGTCGATATGAATTTCCTGAATCTCTGGATGCAATTATAAATTTTCCTTGAGATGTTGCGTGAACAATGCATTGGCCTTGAGCTTGATTTTGAGACCATTGTACCGGATTGGTCCAAGTTATAGTGGTGCCCGATAAAGTTCCATGAACAATTTTTCCTCTATAACCATCGGTCGGATCTCGGAAAATCATAAGATACTTATCATTTTGAGTATCGTATGCCATCGCTGGATCAACTGATTGTGCTGGGGTAGTAATAGTAACATCATCCGTTACTGTTCCAGATAATGCTGTATAAGTTGATGGAAGACCTGCAACCTCGCCATTACTTAAAATAACACACTTATCTCCATTAGATATTGCGCCGTTTGCAGTTAATTGAAAAGTTCCAGGTATAGGATCAGAAGAAGGAACAACAGGTGGCCGTGGATCTGCAATTAATACTTTAGTTGCGGAAATCGCACGTCCTACTAATACTTCTCCTACTTGACTATCTGGTGTTATACCTAATGAGCCGTCTGATTGTAAATAATAATTTGAACCCGTTGTTAATCCAGATTGAGCATCATCTACTGCGCTTGCTGTTTGAATAGTCGCTGTAGCACCATCTGCAGATGCACCGGAGACAATACCTGCGAAATTGGATGCAGTAAGATTTGTGACACCAGCTTCACCAATAGTTGCAGTCGCGAGTTTAGTATGATCACCGGCATTACTTCCATCCAACATCGCGAGTACTACTTTACTATTATTTCTAGTAGGTAATGATGCGTGATAATGTTGGTTACCGGCATTGTCATGTATTTCTGTTCCTGGATGAGCTTGCAAAGTGGAAATTGTAGTACCTGATATAGAAAAAGCTCGGCCATAAACTTTTCCTGATTGAAGACCAAAACCGTAAAATTTCGTTGCTGGGCTCAATCCAAATCTTGGTATATGTAATTCTTCTTGGTTTGTATTCGATTGATAGAGAGCTCCCATTGATATAGAAGTACCTGTTACCGTACCTATAATCATATGTGGATAATATGCTCTCCTCCAGGAAAATATAAATTGATTTGGTGTTCCGGGATTCCACTCCAGTAAACTTCGAGAATCGCCCCCCAGAGTATCTATTTCTGTTTCATTCCCAAATGTAATATTATGTGAAGAATCCATTGTTCCAATTTTAGCAGCTGGCTGGCTGTTGCCATCTTTAATGTAAGTAACAATAAATTTACCTTCTGTATTAGGATCAAATCTAAAGGGCATATGTCCGTACTGCGGATATTGACCGTTCATCCATGTGCCGGTAGACGCTGCGGGTGATCCTAACGAAAAAGATGCGCCACTATTATCGACAGTACCTGCTCTACACCAAGTTTCTTTTACTTCCATCGACATCTGATCATTTAGTGTATATGCCGCACAAAATCTGTTTCCTGAGCCTGTCCATTTATCATCCCAATCAAAATCAATTTTTCCACTCTGCTCCCACATGCCTTCACCTTTTAAAACAGTACCAGAATCAACTGCGGTTATTGCTGTTCCCGAAACAGTTCCAAAATTGATCCAAGGTCCTGATGAATTCGCAGAAACTATTCCAAATAAATTCGGTGTGGTAGGATGAAATTTTATTTCAGCTTCTGCAAGATTCTGACCTGCTGGTCCTCCTGGAAATGTTGTCTCGGCACCAAATGTTATTGCATTTGTAACTGGAGCAATTGCTCCCATTTTGGCCGATATGGCACCGCTAGCATTTTTATAACATATCACAAATTTAGTATTATCATTAGGATCCGTATCTACTTTTGCGGGCCAGCTATCATTTCTTACACCTAAAGTTTGAGATTGACCATCATCAGCCACAGAGTCGGCTGCTGACTCTAGAACGGCTACTTTTTTAACTTTTCCATCAGCTTGAAGAACAACTCTATCACCATCAGCTAATGCACCATCGGCGGTAGCTGTAAAAGATCCACCTGCAGGTGCTGTTTCGGGAAGAGCTTGTGTAAGCCAAGCAGATCCATTACTCGTTAAAACCTGACCTGCTATCGCAGGTTCTGGAATACGTGGATCTTCCTGTAGTTGGCTACTGTGCGCGTCAGCAAGTAATACGCTAGTTGATGATAATGCTGTTCCCGCTAAAACTCTCGGTGTCCCTACTGTGGTTGAAAGATTCCCATCTGGTTGTACATAATATTTCGATCCCGGTGTTAATCCGGATTGAGCATCATCAATTGCACCAGACATTTGAATAGTTGCTGATGCACCGTCTGCACAATCTGCATCTGAACAACCCATATAATTAGTTGTAGTAAGATTTGTGACACCAGCTGTACCAAAATCGAAAGTAGTAAGTTGAGTTGGATTAGGAGATCCACCTCTAGCTACATGGATTGCCATTGCTTTAACTCCGGCAGCATCTGCTGCCATGGCAAATGGTTCTTCAATGGCATTATTCTCCCATTCGTGTTGGGCAACAGTTGCTGGATTACCTTGATTAGATATCGTAGTACCTGATATATTAAAAGCTTGTACGTCGATATATCTATCAGTTGACCAACCTGTAGTCGCGGATGTGAGCCCATAAAATCTAGTTGCTGGAGTTTGTCCGGTAAATAGTAACCATGCTTCATATTGATTACTATAACCAGGAGCATATTCTAAATGAGGTCCCCAAGATACCGCTGTCCCTGTTACTGTTCCTATCGCCATTCGTGGTGTAGCGGACTTCCTACCAGAAAAAATTAATTGATTTGCTGTTCCTGGATTCCATATTGCATTATGATTTTCATTGGATCTAAAAAGATCGTTTCCATTATATCCTAAATGATGTTGCGACCCTAAAGTAATGGCAGTTCCTGACGCAGTACAAATTCTAAGTCCTGGTGAATGTCCACCTCCACTATCATTAATAAGATATGAAACCAGAAATTTATCTGCAATATAAGGATCAAATGCTAAAGCCGTTTGAGTAGCTGGACTATTATTAGTGACTCCGCCATATAAATCCTGGGACATGCCAACTGAAACCATTCCGCCGGTGGTATCGCATGTTCCAACGATGCAATTTCCTTGTTTGCCAGGAGAACCTCCAAATCCTTCTGGAACGAACCAGGCAATACCAAATTTCATAGTTGATCCACCAAGTGCACTTTGTTTGCACCAATCAAATGCAAATCGACCTGTAGCGGCGAAATTTCTGCCAGATGTAAGAGTATATTCATTATTCCAGGTTATTCCGGTGGCTCCTACAACTCCGGTTTTAAACCATGCATCACCTGTTTCTCCTGGTTGTGCTCCTGTGCCCCAACCGTAACAAAGACCTATTAAATTAGCTTGAGTTGGATGATATTTAATAATCGGTGGAGCATGCTGACCAGTTGGTTCAAACCCCAAATAGGAATGTATGGTTTCTTCGGCTTCTAGTGATATAGTATCACCACTTATTGTACCTACTCTAGTAATAATTAAATTGTTGTCTCCATCTTTCTTATGACCCACTGCTACAAATTTATTATTATTATTCGGATCGTAAGAAACACTTGGTTCTACTAAATGAGACCTCCAACCAAGAGAATATTCATTACTATCAGAAGTAACAGTATCCAATGCGATACCAGTATTTGATACTTGTGTAACTTTTCCGTCTGACTCGAGAATAACTGGTTTACCATTACCGATTGCACCATTTGCAGTCGCGGTCGTTTGGCTACCTATTACAGTAGGTGTAGATGGTATTGCCGCTATTTGTGCATCAGCATAAGAAGTTGCAGAGGTATTATTAGCGGTAATCCAAGTTGTTGCTGTTGTATGAAGACCTTGAGCAATAGTATTTGAGGCGACACGTGCGTAATGTTCGGCTAAGCTATCTGCAATTAACAATTTCGTTGCTGCGGTCGCTACTCCAGCCACAACTCTAGTGGCGTGAGGTGTAGTAGATAAAGTTCCATCTGGTTGCGTAAAATATGTAGATCCTACTGTTAATCCAGATTGATTTTCATCAACTGCACCGGCGAGTTGAATGGTTGCTTCTATACCGTCTGCATAAGCATCATCGGAAATTCCTATGAAATTAGTTTCGGTAAGATTAGATGCTCCGGCTGTTTGAGTACCAATTTTTGCTGTAGTAAATCTAGACGGAGAGCTTGGCATTCCGCCGCCATTACCAACTACTATAATTCTTGGTTCAGTAGATTGCCCATCGCTAGCGGCTGACAAGTCGTTCATTATCCATCCGGTATCTAATTCAACTGCGGCGCCGGCGCTATTAGCAATTGTTAATCCACCGGAACCAGTCATATCATATCCTCTCACATGAACTTTTTGATCATATCCAAATACCGCATAAAATGATGTATTTGAAACTGCTGATACTAATGGCCTTCCAAAATTATACGCTGCATTATTTTCCATAATAAATTCTGTACCAAAAGTAAAATTATCTGGTCCGTTAAATATACCATGTTTGATAGCAGATTTACCGAAATTGTCCTTATACTGCCAAAGCATTCCGGTACCAATAAATTCTAACCACTGCATATCAACGCGAGCGGTTCCTACTGTCCGATTTGTATTCTTCGTAATACCAGTAGTAGAATTTAACGAACAAACAGCAGAAAGTTTGTTACCCGGCATACCGACGAATTCATCAAATACTATTACAAACCTACCTTCTTGATTAGGATCACATCTTACAACTGGATTCGTAGGGTTCATTTCATCAGCTTCACCCGGATTACCACCTGTTGCATCCATTACCATGACCCCAGATCCAACTCCGGTTGTGGTACCATCACTAGTAATATCTGCTCCGGCGTCTGAACTTACCATTCCCGCAAACATCTGTACTTCTTCAGTTCCCATCATCGGATCCGGCATGCCTGGATTCCATCGTGAAAAAATGCATACAAATCTTCGTGCGACTGATCCTTCTATATCCCAGTCAACATCCACACTACATTTTGAATCAAAATCTATTGTTTGTGGGCTATATGAACGTACAGTTCCAAAAGTTACTGATGTGCCAGATACTTGTCCGGCTCTTACATTTATTCCGGAACTGTCACCCCATGCGCATATTATTAAATTAGCAATTGTGGGATGATAGCGCACGCTGACTCTTTGACTTTCTTGCAGTTGAATAGCTGAAGCAGCAACTTCTACTTCAGAACCAAATGATATGGTTGTACCTGAAATGGTGCCTACTTGCACAGATGGTTTATTATCGGGACTTACACTAGATGCATCTATATAAAATACAACAAATTTATCTTTATTATTTGGATCATAATCAACATGAGCCCAAGTTCGCATTGAACCGGCCATATCTTGCGTATTATTATCATCTACCGCTGCTGTGGCTACATCCCAACTTCCGGGAGTTGTTCCTACTTTTTCAACTTTACCATCATTTTTAAGAACAACTTTATCGCCACCAGCTAGAGCTCCGGAAGCAATAGCTTTCATAGATCCTCCGGCTCCTCCCGGATCTGCGAAGGTCCATGCGGCCCCGTCATAAGTTAAAACTTGTTCTGCAGCCATTCCCGCTTGAGGTAATTCAGTTGGAACCGCTTGGGTTTGCCATGAAGTACCATCGCTTGTTAAAACTTCTCCTGACTGTGCGGATGCGTCTGGAATACGCGGATCCTTAGTTGTTCCCTGTACTGACCCGATATATGGCATTTTATGTAATCTCCAAATAAGACATGTGAACGTCGATGCTTGATGCAGAGTCACTAGTGACTATAATTTTATCTCCTGTCATTAAAACCAATTTCATATCTCCCCCGACTACTACTAAACTAGCTTCGGCAGGGACAGAAGCATCTTTGACTACATGAGTTGTATTGGTCCCATCATTTACAGTAACAGTTGCTTTGGCGCCAGTGCCGGTTACATTTGCTAAAGATAAGCCTATCACTGTTACTTCTGTTCCGGCTGCTACAGCTGCTCCGATGTCTGTAGGAGATGTACCAACTGCTCTTAATGTTCTGTTCTTAAACGCGCTCGCCATGAGTAATTATCCTTTTAAATACTATCCTAGAGCAATTGCCATTACAATTGCATGACTTTGCATTAATGCTTGGTTATTCGCATCACTTCCAACTTGTAAATCAGTATCTTCCCAATATATAGAAGTAGTATTGGCATATAACTTATTTGCTCTTACTGCAGGTCTTGATGCATGATCTGTTAATTTTAAAGAAGTATTAATATGTGCGGTTTCAACCTTTAACCCGCCTGTTGAATTTGCTGATAATATTGATGCTGCAACAGCACCGCTAACATCATTAGAATGAGTAACTGCGTGTGTATGTGATCCAACCGTAACGGCATCTGTAGAAGTAGCTGATACTGTTTCTGGAGTTCCTAACGTAATTTGTTGTGTATCAGATCCTTGACCGCCGTCCTGTCGGGCGGTTACAGTCATTCCATTACCTGCGGTAACCTCATCTAATCGACCACCATCAATATCTGCTTTCATATTCTGAAATGTTCGATAGTGAGCTACACCGGCACCGTCCAACGAAATAATTCTTCCGCCTGCTCCAGGTGCACCGGTTCCAATATTACCTAATTTTAAATCACCTCCGGCGACATCTAATCCGCCTGCTGCTTTAAATGGTACATTTGACATATTGCTTATACACTATAAAAGGTTGCTTCTACTTTTGCTGTTATAGAAACTCCGTCTGCGTTGGCGACTTTCATCCCTATATGGGTTGATCCGGCTCCACCGGAACCATCGGTTGTATCGAAAGTTATTGTTGCTGTAATATCATGGCCTAATCCACCATATTGATTATTATCTACTGTTCCACTGCCACTCTCACAAAACAAATACTTACGAAATTCGGTTTCATTGGCACTTGCTTTTAATTTCAAAGCCGCTTCTCCGGCAGACCAACTTGCTATGGGAACTTCAAATAAATATGCGTTAGCCCCATCAGCTATAGTAGCATCTGCGGTCAAAGTTCGTGATATATCTTTTGAATACGTATCTGTCCAAGTAGTTAAATCTCCACCTATCACGGCCGCTTTCGCGATTCCTAAACCACCAGATGATAGTAATTGTCCTGTTGTATTAGATGTAGCATTTGCTGTTCCATCTGCGTGCACCACATTAGCAAAAAGTGATTTTGCAACCCCTATACCACCATCTGTTCGAATGGAACCAGTTGTTCCACTTGATGAGTCATCTGTGCCCCGTGAATGAAATTCTAAAGCACTGACATTAGCATAAGTCGTAACAGTTAAACTACCTGTTGATAATCCACCATCAGTAGTTGTAATAAATGTAAATTCATCTTCTGATTCATCCCATATAAAAGCAGTGTTCGCTGATGTGCCCCTGTTGATCATAAGACCTTGATCATGGGTTGGAGCTACTGCATCACCATTTGCAGATAAGGTAATTAAAGGATCACTAACACTTAAATTTGTTGCATTTACATATGTGAGTGCCCCGTCAACGAATAAACTTCCGTCAATAGTTACGTTTGCTGAAAATGTAGCATCACCACCTGCTGCGAAGTCATTTACTTTAACCCCGCCCGTTGAATTTGCTGATAATATTACAGCTGCTACGGCTGAACTAGTATCATCAGAATTAGTAATTGCGTGAGTGTGAGAATCTACTGTAACAGCATCTGTGGTGGAAGTGGTTAATGTGGATGGTGTATCTAATGTAATTGTTTGAGTATCAGTTCCGATTCCTCCGCCTGCAACTGCGGAAACTCCAATACCATCTCCGGCAACTACCCCGTTTAACAGACCGGCATCTATATCACCTTTTACTTGTGCGAACGTGCGGACATGGACATTAGAATTATTATCCATTTGTAAGATTTTACCGCTGGTTGCAACTGCGCCGTCAGTAGGTGTATTATTAAGAGTTATATCGCTATCTGATAGTAAGCCACCCCTTACTCTAAACTGTGATTGTGCCATAGGTTAATTCCTTAAATGTTCTACTATTGGTTACCAAGCGTAACCACTATAATTAGTACACACTGTTCGATGACTAGTAACTACCTGTTGATCTGAAGAAGTGGTAATTTTTAGTCGAACATCGGTCCCTTGTATATCTGAAGCAATGGTGGGGCTCATTGAAATTTGGCCTATTTCCACTTCGCCGTATATTGTGTGGTTCGTATTCGTTCCATCATGAACTAAAAGTATCTCTCCGGTCCAGTATGCTTTTGCACCTACCGTATAATCTTCACATGAGACAATGTACTTGGCAGTTCGATAAGTATTTATATTAAAAGTATCCGCAACAACTTCTCCTGCAGTGACTTGAATTGACCGCGTGGTAGAGTATGTTACTTCAGTATTAACTGTAAAAGTTCCCTGTACCTGAAAATCAGTAAATACCAGCATACTTGTGTCAACAGCCTTCCAGGTAGATAATGTATCATTATATTGCCACATCATTCCATCTGCATATACTGATTCCGAAACATCTTTTAATTCGCCGATAGTTTTTTTAGAAATATCTAAATTCTCAGCGGTTACACCAACGCCGGGTTCCCATCTATTTTGTTCTTTATTCCATTGTAAAATATTTCCGTTTTGAACTCCCTCAATAGCAACATCGGTCATTGTGTTTAATTTTAATTGATCAGCAAAAGCTAATAATCTATCGCCGGAAATAGTAGTTGCTCCGATAATAGTATTAGAGCCAAAATCTAAATATTCTGCTCCATCTTGTTCTGTTATTCCAATTGATTTGGTAGATAATGTAAGAGTATTTCCTTGAAGATATAAATCACCGAAAGGTGCTTCAGTGGTTCCCAAACCGGCAGGTTTTTGGCCGGGCTCTGGGGCTTTGGGTTTTAAATTAACTGTTAAATTTTCTAAATCAATTATACCTAATTGTACGGTTGCGTACTCTTGCGCCATTAAATTCCTTAAATGTTACGGAGTATATTTTGTTATACTAGTCCGATGAGCAGTAACTACTTGTTGATCTGAACTAGTAGTAATTTTTAACCGGACGTTCCCGGCATTTATATCCGTTGCGATTCCGGGATACATTGAAATTGTCCCCAATTCTACTTCGCTATAAATTGTATGATTAACATTTGTACCATCATGAACCAACGTTGCTTGACATGCCCAATAAGCTTTATTATCTGTAGTATAATCTTCGCAGGAGATAAAGTATTTAGCAGTGGTAAAAGTATTTATGCTAAAACTATCAACTACAACCTGTCCGGCGTTAATTTGAATTGTTCGCGTAGTACTCATAGATGCTTCAGAGTTAACTGTAAAAGCACCGGTGACTTTAAAATCTGTCCATTCTAGAACGTTTGAATCAAAAGCTTTCCATTTATCCACTGACGGACTATACTGCCACATCATTCCTTCTGTATAGGAATCAGGTTGAATATCAAGAAATTCCGTAAGCGCTTTTTGAGAAACATCTAAATTTTCCGCATCTTGGTCCCATTCCGCATCAATCCACTTTGATGTCCCATTATCCCATTTTAAACAATTCCCATCTTCAACCCCAGTTATATTAACATCGGTTAAAGAAGATATATTTAATTGATCCTGAAAAGCTAAAAGTGTAGCACCATTAATAACTGTTGATCCTATTACAACATTGGAACCAAAATCTAAATATTCAGTTCCACCCACTTCCGTTATTCCGATTGATTTGGTAGATATTGTGAGAGTATTTCCTTGAAGATATAAATCTCCAAATGGTGCTTCGGTGGCGCCTAGTCCGACCGCCTTCTCACCAGCCGCGACTGTTTTAGGTTTTAAATTAACTGTTAAATTTTCAAAATCAACATTACCTAAATGAACTATGCTATCTCGAGACGCGATTAGATTAACTTCTCCTTGTCGTCCATCATCGTACAGTAAAGTCATCTTTAGCCTTCAAGTAGTAATTTGTTGCCGGTTTCTAGTAAAGTTGCCCCTTTAGGACTTGCTGTAGGTCGTAAAACTAAAGTGCCTTCTATTACGCGTCTAGTTATATCAAATTGTGAATTATTGATAACTATATCGTAATTATAACGACCGGAGGGAATATCATCGGAAACAGAGCCCGGTAATTTTATTTGAAGCGCGCCTGTTGTGGGACTTGTTATAGTTGTGGTAAATTTATATACTTTATTTGCACCAGCCCATTTTTGAAAATATGTTTCGGCTGTGTAACCTGTTAAATCTGTAACGTTACCACTACCATCTTTAACTGTTAAAGTTAAAGTATAATCTGAACCCTGATCTGCAAATATATTTACAATGGAAGCCATATAATTCTCCTTATACATTATTTAGGAAAATTATATATTCATAATATTAGGTACCCCATTTATTTCCAAATAAATCTACATGCAATCTGGGTGAGTATTTAAAACCGTGTTTCATTGCGATTTCTGCTACATTAAATTTAGTATCTGCTAACATTTCGGCTGTTCCGCCACATGGCATTAAATAAATATCATTCTTCCAATTAGATCCAAAATTTATTGATTTAATTTCTTCAACATCATATTCATCTTGAACCACAAATTTTAAATATAAATGAGAATTAGGAATTTCTTTATATTGTTCCCAATTTTCAGGTTTTATTGCTTTATCCCAATCCTCTCCGCTTATACTTAATTTTGGACTGCATGACCATGTAATATGATGATCATAAAGACTGTATCTATATAACCATTCAAAAAACTTTTCTGTTAAAGCAAATGTACTATTTGTTTCAAATGTAATATTTTTAATATTTTCAAGTGAAGGATGTTCCAATAAAGCTGGTAATTGCTTTTGCCACATCATTGGTTCACCGCCTGTAATAACCAAATGAATATCCTGGTTATTTTCTTCATAAAACCATTTACCATCAGGAAGCATTTCGGTTAACCTTTCGGCTAATACAAAATGTTCTTCAAATGTTGATAAATGCATATATTCTTTTGCCCAGCTAGCGGAACTATCACATCCTATTTTCATCACGGGCAATTCTTCAATACTTTTATATTGACTAATATCAAGATTTTTCCAAGGCATATCATCACGTGGAATCAATTGCCCTCTAGGCTGTCCAAATCCCGGACACTCAAAATTGCATCCAAACAATCTTAAAAATACACTTGGTACACCTACAAATCTACCTTCACCTTGAATACTATAAAATATTTCAGAATGTCTTAATTTACTCATATAACCTTTATATTACATATCAAATAAATCTTCACCCCATTCTCTGTGACCTTCACGCCAAGCCATATTACTTTGTGTTTCACGTACTTCTACTCTGTAACACCAAAGTCTTTCTGCTTCACCTGGGCCCCACATATCAGGAATAAACACTCCATTCATATATTTGTATAACATAGAAGAAAGACCTTCACATCCAAGTTTTGGTAATACAGTAAGTTTTGCAATACCTCTTTTTTCCAACTCTTTATAAAGATCCATTTCTGGCTCATCTTCTGCCACTAGTAATGTATGATCAAACATATCGTCTAAAAAACTTTTAAGTTCGCCCATACCACCATAATCAGCAACCCAATTTCTAACATCCAAATGATCCGTGCCAAAAAAGAATCTCATAGTAAAACTATAACCATGAATAACATTACAATGACTATCTGCTTTGTATTGTCTATATGCACATGGAAATTTATCTACATATTCTTTTGTACTATTATATTTGTATGTTCTTGGTTGTCTATTTTCTAAAGATATCGTACTCATATTCCTCTTCTTCGAGTTCGTCGACTTCATCATCGACATATTGACTGGCTAATTCCTTATTGAATCGCCGTTCCTTTTTTGACATTTTTTTCAAAACGTCTTTGCTGTAATTCTCTCTTGTTTTTTGTTGTTTAAATGACTTTGCCATAATGCTGGACTCGAGTATTTAATTTTTTTAAGTTGCGCTCTTCTTTTTCTTCTTCCATTTTGAACATGAAACCGACTAGCTTCTTCATAAAAAATCTCCCCCTTTATATGGGTCATCTCGTGTAGAAAAATTCGAGCTGATAAGTCGGAAAAATAACCTGTAAAATTTTCTCCATTTGCATCTTCCCATGATGCTGATAAACTTTTAGGTCGCTTGATTTTAATGAACAGTCCGGGATATGTTAAACACCCTTCAACCTCCCAAACATATTCTTCGGACTCTTCAATAATTTGAGGGTTAAACAATACCATATTATTTCCTTCATGATTCATAGAAAAAACACTATACTTATAACCTAATTGATTAGCGGCTAAGCCAGCCCCTTTATAATGCTTCATATTTTCTATTAATTCATCCTGAAATTCAATGGGTTTAATAGGAGGACTCCAGAAACTAAATGGAATAGTTTCTGTTTCTAGGTCAATATGACCTTCTGGTAACAAAGGTTTAATCATAATATCACACTAAAGTTTTTTCGTTTTTCAAATTTCATATGAACTCTAAACTTATCATATAAAGTATCTCCCTTATGAGAAATTACGAAAACGTTTGTGTTATTTCCTTGTTCATTGACTATCTTCATAAATTCATCGGTACCTTCTCCATCTAAAGAACTATCAAATACTTCATCTAATATTAATAAATTAGTATTAACTGAATTTTTTAATTTCGCAACTGTTCTCCATGTGAACAACAATGCTAAATCAATTCTCATTTTTTCACCTTCACTAAAAGAATCATATGTAAAATCATCTCTATATCTTGATTTTATTTCTTCATTAAAATTCTCATCGAGATTGAAAGATACGAAAAAGTTCATTTGAGTTAAATATTTGTTAATCAATTTATTCATGATTGGCAAATATTGTTTTATTATTCTAGACTTTATTCCTTCATCTTTCAAGATATTTCTAGCTGTTTCATGTATAAATTTTTCATCAATTAATTCTTCCGTTTTAGATTCTATCTCTTTAAATTCTGATGCATATTCTTTTAATATTTTTTTCTCTTCTTTTATATCACCAGTGTCTTGTTCTAACTGTTCAATATTATCTTGTTGTTTTTTAACATAATGATCAATTACACTTATATCATTATTGATTGTTTGTATGGACGTTTGATGATTTTGTATATTTCCTTGAATTGATTGTATAGCAGATAATCGTGCTCTGGTTGATTCAAGTTCTTCATCAATTTTATCGACTGCACTTTTAAATTCTTTAATCTTTTCTTGCTTTTGTATAATTTCTTTGTGTTTGAAGGCGTGGTCGATATTCTGCTTACATGTCGGACAGTCATCGTTTGACTCAAAGAAGGTGATATTCTTTTGTTCGGTATCAACATTTCTGAGAATGGAGCGTTGGTATTCTGTAAGTTTATCATGTTTTTCATTTACTTCGTTAGTATCAGCTACTTCATTTAAAAAATCTTCTACTGTTTTATTAAGTTCACTAATTTGTTTTAAACGAGATTGTTTTTCATCTAAAGATTTTTTAATATCTTTTTCATATCCGGTTATAAGGGTTTTAGTTTTATGCTTTAACTTTGAAATATAATTTTCTTTTAAATCTATTTTATTTTGAAGTAAATTCTTAGATGATTTATTTTCATCTATTTTTAATTTATTCTCTAATGCATATGTTTTAAGAACATTATTCATAGAAGAAAATATTTGAATGTCTAATAAATCTTCTATAATATCTCTTCTATCTGCCGCTCTCAATTGCATGAAAGGAACAAATGAAGAATTTCCTAAAATTACTATTTGTGTAAATGATTTATAATTTAACTTTAATACGTTTTTTTCCAGAAATTCTTGAAAATCTCTTACGTTTGCATTCTGTTGTAATTGACCGCCATCTGTTTCTATTTCAAAAATATTTGGTTTAATTCCTCTACGAACTAAAATATGTTTTTTACCGACATAGAATTCAACCTCAACGACCGCTTCTCTTTCATTAATAGAATTTACTAATTGCGGTTTATTAACACTACGAAAGGGTTTTCCAAATAAACCAAATGTTAGGGCATCGAGCATGGTACTTTTACCTGCACCATTTTCTCCGATGATAAGAGTGGTTTTAGACCTATCAAGATCTATTTGTGTAAATACATTGCCGCTACTTAAAAAGTTTTTGTAACGAACAGATTTAAATGTTATCATTTATTCTCAACTAAAAATTTAGGCTTTGTTCCGTTTTCAAATGAATATTCATTATCTTTTAGTTGGTTTTCTAACACTTGAATTATAAGTTGATTTAATGTTATATCATTTTCATGTGCCATATACATTAAATCAAACAATTGTTTTTCGGGCAACTCAAGTGCGAGTTGTCCTGTCTTCTTTGGTGGGTCGGGTTCGCCTCTCATTTTTCTCTCAATCGCTTCTCTTTTTTCTGGATCGGTTTCCGCTTCCAGTTCTCTTTGTAATTCCGGTAGTCTGTCTTTATACCACCAACTTGCAGTGTCGCTCATATTACTCTAAGGTTAAGGATTCATTATATAAGTTTCTCATTAAAATATCAAGTCTTTTTTTGTCTGCTATAGTATCCATTTGTTCTATATATGTTGATAAAATAGTCATGGTATCTTGTGCTTCATCAATAATATTTTCTTCATTATCTAGTTCCGCAAAGGACTCAACAATTGTAACATCTCCTACCCCAGCTTTGTACATTTTATCTAATATTACGTCGAACAAATATGGGTTAGTTTTATTTTCAACTATTATTTTAACATAACAATTTTTCCATGTATCAAAATTTGTTTCTTGTGCGGTTTCTGTAGTCCAATCTAAATCATTATAAAAATACTTATGAAACATTTCGTAGGGATTTTCAACAAAAGATAATTCTCTAGTTTCAAAATCAAATATATGAAATCCTCGCGGATCTTTATAATCCATCCAATTAGTTTGATAAGGATTTCCAAGATAATAGATAGTACCATTATCCGATTTATGATGAAAATGACCACTAAAAACCATATCAAATTTTTCAAATAACTTGCGATCTAATCCATCCGCACAAAATTGTCCTCGGATCATTTCAAACCCATCTATTTCAAGATGACCAAACATTAAATCACATTTAGTATTATTAATTAATTCAACAGCTCTTCCATAATTTTCCTTACATATCCATGGCATCATTATAAATGTTGAATCACAATACGTTAATTCACACGGATCACTAAAGGTTTTAATATTTGGATATTCTTTTAATAAAAGAGTTGGAGAGTTTACTTCATTAGTAGTTTTATAAAATGTATCATGATTTCCAGCTAGCATACAACAGTCTATATTATTTTTTGCTAATGGATCAAAAAACATATGCTTAGCATCATATAAAGATTTGTAATTAACAAACTTTCGTCTATCAAATACATCTCCCATATGTATGAGATTTTTTATATTATGTTCTTCGAGATAAGGAAAGAATATAGTTTCGTAGAATTTTGTAAAATAATTAGAAAAAACTATACTATCATTTCTGGCGCCGAAGTGTGTATCAGTAAGTATAGCTGTTTTCATGTATTAGTATCGGCCTCCACCATATAAGGTACCAATGTATTTGCTCCACTTGCCGTAGTTTTTCTAGATTTTCTTGCTTTGGCTTCTTCGAAATCGCCTACGAATTTATACATATTTGCTTTTTGTTCTTCTGATAAAACTTCAACATTAAATGTGTGATCATCTGTATCGTGTTCGGATACTGCAATACTATCAGACAACATACTATTGTTATGAATGGTTTTATATTTTATATATAATTGCTTTTTTTCTTTTTGTATTCTTCTAATAAAAGCAAAATATATGATTTGGGTAAAATAAGAAAACGGGTTGGAAGATCTTTCCGGATTAAAATTATGTGCTGATTGCACACAGTTTTCTATTCCATCGGATATCATTTCATCTCTAAAAGTGTAATTGACAAAGTTTGGTCTTAAACTTAACCTCTCTGCAATTTTCATAAAACAATCGCCAATATAATCAGGAATAATTGGAACTAATTCATCCGGATCTTTTTTCTTCACTTCAGCACAATGGTTTTTATAATTAACCATTTCTTCGTGAAATTTTTTATTATCAACATAATGTATTGATTTCGCTCTAGCCATCCTGTAGTCTTTCTCTGAAACTGTTAAAGAATTCAAAAGCTTCTAAAAGCTCATCTATTTGGTTTTGATGTACTACTGATTGGTACACTAATAAACCAAACATAAAAATTACCAAGAACCATAAACATGTAAAAGATACTAATGTAATAGTTGATACTAATTTTTCTTCTGCGTTTGACATCTAACTAAATTACCTTATTTTTTTACTTTTTTAGCAGCTTTCTTCGCCGCTTTTTTTCCTTTTTTAACTGTCTTCTTTACTGCTTTCGTAGCTTTTTTCTTTACCTGCTTTGATATTTCTTCGGTCCCCTCTTTTTCTTCTTCCGCGACCTGTGTTGATTTCATCAATTTTTCTTTGACCTTACTAAACCAGCCCATAATTACCTTTCATTTATTTTTTACCTCTCTTTTTAGATTTAGCCTTCGCTTCCTTAGCCGCGGCTTTTTCATTTTCATTATCTTGTTTTAATGCTTCTATATAAACATTCACTATTTCTTCTTGAAATCTATTTACATCTTTTTCTAATTTTTGCATAGATTCTAAAGTTCGGTATGTTTTCTTCTTATGCCACAAATTTGTTTTTTGCATAGTATTTTGAGAAGCCAATTTGTCTATATCAACATTAGCTATTTCTTTAGGATCGAACAACTTCATGGTTTTTTGATGAAATTGTATGCTTTGTGGGGTGTAATCTCTTTCCGGTATCATATTTGCAGGTGGGAAAATAATTACAGATGGTGTGCCTATAAGTTGTGCTAGGTAAGAAAAACCACCTCGTGAAGATATTAGATAAGTACACTTAGAAATTGAATCAATAAGTTGTTTAGGTGTCATAGTATAATCAAGATATTCTATACTGCGTTTTGCTTTTTTCAATTCTTTTTCTAAATTATCCCAATACTTAGCAACAACTTTTTCATCCTGTGATATCATTTTATCACCAATATTAGCGAAAGAATTATTTGAAATCAAATCCCAACCAATTGGTGGAGTATATCTGTATACGCAAACGGTATCTTTTTTAGGTCTCTTCCATTGAGTTTTAGTTGGGTACCACTCCATTTGAGTTGAAAGTGGATTAAATACATATTGTTCCATATTAATTGGTACATACTTATACCACATATTTCTATGATTTCTATCTACATGTTGAAAAAGACTTTTACCTTTTAAAGCACTTTTATAAGTTCTCATGATATTTCCATAAGACCTTCTTATTTTAGTAAATTTATATTCGATATTAGAACCCCACTCTTTAACCATATAATCAATTTTATCTAGAGTAGTTTCTTTATTACTAAATGCATTTTTCACATGAGTATCATCATATAAAATCTTCAATCTTATAGGTCTGATTTCATTTAACCACAACCAGTAATTCATATTACAAACAATATCACCATAACCATAATCGGTTATTATACTAACCATTTTAGTTAGATCTACATTAAGCTCATTTAAAAATACAGAATCTATACTATTATGGTGAAATAATTCGTGTTCTAATTGATGATATTTGGCCCACCTATTAGTAGGTAAAAGTATCCTTCCGCCATCAAATAAAACTTTTGTTGCTGTTTCGAACTTATCCATAATTGCCTATATTATACCTTATTTCTTTAATAATATCAAGGGTTAATTTACCGGTTGACTTTTTTGAAAAAATATATTATAATATTTAATGTTGATGCCAACGGGAGAATATATATTATATCCTAATGTGAAACATATTGTATTTAAATTGTTGTTCATTATATTGATTAATTCTTTCTTTAAAATGCTTGAGCGTATAATTAGTATAAGATTTATAAGATAAATCATCAGCTATATCAAACAACACTGCTTCCTCTTTATTATCACCTTTTCTTAGCCCTCTTCCTATTGATTGTAAATTTCTTATTTTAGACTTTGTAGGACTAGCAAAAATAATATTATGAAGATTCCTAATATTGATACCAGTACTAAAGGTACCAAAGCTAGCGACGATGATTGCATCTTTTTCTTTTTCCGTAATTTTTCTGATTTCTTCTCTATCCTTCCCATCTACCCCTCCATATACAAAAAATACTTTTCTATTATCTCCCACTTTTTCTTTTATTATATTATATAATACTTTGCCATGTTTTTCAACGAATTGAAATAAAAGTAAAGTATTTCCGTGTTGATCACATGCAAGATTTCTAATGAATTTATTTCTTTTAGGATGTGTTACTATATAATCCATTTCATCTTGATATGAAAACCCTTTACATTCAGCTTTTGCTTCTTCGGAGTATGTTAATATAAGGGCTTTAATAGAAAATTTAGAAAGATAACCTGCATCAATTAAATCTTTTGTTTGTGTTACATTAAAAATTGGACCGAATAATCCCTCAAGAATTAACTTGTGAGTTTGAGTATCATCTAATGTACCCGTTGTACCAAATTTACGTCTGCAATTTTTTAATTTACTCATTACAGAAGTTAAAGATTTGGCTTTAAATAGATGTGCTTCGTCACCTACCATAAATTCGAATCCTTCAAAATAGCTTTTAGGTAAGCCATATATTGATTGCCAGGTTGATATAACTACCGGTTTATCAGTTTCTTTTTCTACACCAGCACTTATAATATGACAATTTTTTTCTACGTCCCAGTCTTTACTATAGTCTTGAAAATCTGTATACATCTGTTGTGTTAATGATACAGTTGGTACCACTATAAGACTCCTTGTATTAAAATACCTTAAAAGTAAATAAATTATAAGAGATTTACCAGAAGCTGTTGGAGATATAAGTAAACATCTATCATTTTGAATACAATGAGTTACAGCTTTTAATTGATAATCTCTAGGTTCTAAACTTAAAGAGAATTGCTTAAATAATTCAGTGCTATTATTATAAGTATAATTACTATCACCGAACGTAAAGCTTTTATCAACTTGTAAATCATAGTCTCCGACTTCACAGAATTTTCTAACATATTCCGCCAGTCCATAATATAATCTCCTGGTTCTTACATCAAATAATCTAATCTTACCATCCCAAAAACCATTCTTATAAGATGGTGTGAATCTAGCATTTGGAACTTCAAACGTAAAATAATCATTTAATTCGGCTGCTTGACTTCTATCACATTCCACTAATAAGTGAACATCATCAATTTTCTTTAAAATCATTGTCCCATTGTAAATCGTAAAAAGTCAATCGCTGATTTAATATTGTATCCTCTAGTATTTAGGGATTTGATAATCGATTCTAAAAACTCTACTTTTATTTTTTGATATTCAAATTTTTGATTTGCTTCAATTAAATCATCATCACCTGCAAGATATGTTTCTATTTTTGGTTCATATCCTTTAATTATTTTTATCTTAAATTGTTCCCACCCGAGTTCTTCCAATTCTTCTTCACTCATTTTTCCAGCATACCAAATAGTTTTATACTTTATAAGTTTTTTATTTTCAAAAAATAATTTCTTTTGAGCTAGAGATTCATCGTTATAAATTCCTAGATATTTACTATGAAGATTGGGGAGTTTTAATAATTCTACGTCTAATTTTGTATCATCAATCTGGCAATCTTTTTGCCACATCGTTTGAATGTCACTTAATTTCATAATATTTTATGTGGGGTCGTTTAACCTTGTCATTGTATAATAATTATATTGAAAAGTTACGTCTGCTGTAGCATACGCAATATCAGAAGCCATTATATCAAACGGAACTGAACTTATAGATTTAGGCCATAAATTATAAAAATCAAATCTCAGTGTAGGATTTTTTGAACCTGTTAAAACAAATAATTGACCGTTTGTATCAAGTCCTTCGCGTTTACGTTTTTCATAACCTTCAAAACCAAAAGGCTTACCTAAACCTAGTATCCATTTTTGAATTTCTTCCCAATTTTTTAAATATTCATCTAATATTAATGAAACCATAAATTCATCAAATGTTACATTATCACCAGCAACATAATGTTGTTTGTGCATAGCTGCTACTGGTATTTCTGATATTGAAACACCTGGTAAATTAGCTGTTTGACAATAAAATTGTGTTTCCGGCAGAGCATTGCACATGAATCTAAAGCCGGTTGGTGAAAGGTAATTTATATTATCTGAACCGATTTTTCCGGTTGGTGATGTAGTTGCCATAATACCTCGTTAAGCATAAAAAAAGGGCAAGAAGTAATTAAACCCCTTACCCTTATTTATATCACTTAATTTAATACAAGATTACATCAAGTTTGTAACGAGACATCGCCTGTAATAAACGTTGGTGTTGTAAGTGAGTGATCCATCACTGGAAGCAGCTGTTCCTGTGGAGAAAGGATTCGATACCATTCCGTATCGTGTTTTGAATCCAATCTTTGGCTGGAAGTTATTCTCACCAACCGCACGTACCATTTGTAGTGGAACGTATGGGCAGTAAAAAAGTCCGGCGTCATAAGCACTGGAACCTTTATATCCAAGAACAAACCAATTGGTGTCTTGAATAGTTGCATATGGATCAACATATACTTTGTAACGTCCGTTAAGTGTTCCAGCAAATGTTGATTGTGTATCATCAACATGAATGGAATCATTACCGGAAAGAGCAGGTGTGTAATCAAGTACACCAGCCATTTGCAGTGCGGAAGCAACATCTGAAGAAGTCATAAGGATATTTCCTTTTCCTCTACGAGTGTCATGTCCGATTGCATTAGCTTCGCGCTCAATCTGGAACATCAGACCCTTGAATTTTTCAACCATCCAACGACCGTTTGAATCTACATCCATATCGAATGTACCGGCTGTGGCTACGTTGTTCTGGGCACCAGTTTTGGCGTTACCATAAATTGTGCGGATAACTTCGCGGTTAATTTCTGCCAGAATCTCTGAACTCAAAATATTAGAAAGTTCAGTTTCGGCATCAAGACCATGAATTGCTTTCAAGTCTTGAGCGAGTTCCATTGTGTACTCACCTTTGAGTGCACGTGTCTTCGCTGTAACGGTTACCTTATCAATTGAGAAGGCCATTTCTGCGAAAGCATTGGAAGCCGAATCGCCAAGTGCTTCACCAAGTGCCGTAGTCATTCCACGACCTGGGAGATATGCAGTTGAACTAGAAGCGGCAGCTGCTGGGTTACCATTAGCTGTGTGTGCTGAAGAAGCGCCAGCTTTTCCACCAGAAATTCCAGAATCAGCTTCACTGAAAAGTGCTTCTGAACCAGTTTGACTAGCATAACGGGACTTCATGGCGAAAATTAAGCCAGTCGGACCTGTCATAGGTTGTACGCCGCACACATCGTATGCAATTAAGAGGGGCATACTTCTGCGAACCAAGGAAATAAGTACAGGATCATAACCTTTAATATTTCCAGCTGTAGTACCCATACCGGCACCAACTTGGTTCCCAGGAGCGTCCTCAAATAAAATAGAAGAACCACCTTCTTCCATAATTGATTTTTCCTCATTCTCAAGTAAAACAGCTGTTACTGCTTTTCTATAAGAATCTTTTATCTGAGGAAGATCAGGATGGTCAAGAACGGGACCCCATTTTTCTTGTAAGTTTTCAGATAAAAACATTGTTAATCTCCTGTGTTTATCAATAAAAAGTTTTAAAAAATATTAATTAATATTATCTAACATGTCTTGAAATAGCTGACATATACTTTTCCATTCCTTTTGGAACGGTTTCTGTTTCACTTTCATCGTCATTGTTTGATGTTTCTACGTCTTCGACCAGATCAACTTTCTTATCTTCTGTAGGAAAGTAATTTTCTTTGAGTACTTCGACTTTTTGTTCGTACTCTTCTGCGTCGTCAGCTTCAACATTTTCAGCTAATTCAGCCACTTTTTCTTTCTGGGTCTCAGTTAAGTCTTTTGTTAATGATGTTAAGACTTTTTCTTTTTTAATTTTTGTGAGCTCTGCTTGAGCATCAACATTTTTCTGAACTTGTTCGTTCAAATCTTTTTCTAATTCTTCGACTTTTCCGAATAGATCATCTACTACGTCCACTTTCTCTTCTGGAATAGTAATATAATGTTCAGTGAATAGGTCTTTCAGCCCAACGAGGAATCCTTCGGTCAATTCTGAGCGAATTCCTTTTTCGATGGCCAATTTATTATCTTTAACCCATTCCTCGGAAACGTAATTGAGATAGTTATCAACTTTCTCTACGATTTCTTGTACATAAGATTCGAGTTCTTCAGTCAAGCGTTGATTCATTTGCTCTTCTAATTCTTGCTCTCTTTCAACCATAACTTGATTGACTTTAGCTTGAACAGCAGCTTCAAAAATAGTACTTGCTTTAGATTTGAATGCATCAGAAAGATCTTCGCCTTCGGTTAAAGCGTCAATATCATCTTTAACGTCAAGTGGCTTATGATCTTCTGCTTCATCTGTGCTTTCTTGAATTGCTAGAGTATTAAGAATAGCTTCGTAATTTGCAGTAATCTGATCTTTTTTCAGTTTACCGAGCTTTTCATAGACAGCGGCCATCATACCAGCTTTGGTTTTTGGCACCATATCTTCATTATCTTCTTTTACTTTATCCATTGGTTCTCCCTTATCGGACATTTTTGCTTTTCCTTTTATGGGATTGCCCATGGCAGTACCAGAACCTTTAACTTCAGCGGGTGGATCGGCATTCACAACTTTTTGTTTAGCTGGACCTTCGCCGTCTTTTCCGCCCTTGCCAGGCGCCGGTTGATTTTTACTGTCCTCTTGTACCTTACGTGCTTCCTGAACAAGACCTATCTCTTCCAACAAATCATCAGTCTCAGTGGCCGATAGCCCTTCTTCCTCGCATTTAGATTTAATCTGTTCAACGAGCTCTTCTCTTGCCTCGCCGTCTAATTCCAATGCTTGTTGAGCTAATGTTTCTAGTTCGTTCACACTTGTGGCAAGAGTCTGCTGCTCAACACCTTGTTCAGCCGCGGCAGTTTCTTGTTCAGACATTTGCATTCTCCTCATCTATGATAGAATAATAGTTACTGTTATATTATTTATAAAATTAAAGCTTTGATAAAAACGTTTCGAACGAAGATACAATAGCAGTTTCGTCTCTAGTTTTCTTAGCAAATTCTTTAACTATCTGGTTTTTAATTTCTTGAACATCCGTTTCTTTTAAAATGCCATTATTCCAAATCCATTCTCTACCTTCCATGATACCTTCTACGAAAGCCATAGGGGCGGAGGGATCTGCAACAATGTCTCCGGCTGTTGCTAAGTGAAAATCATCTTGTACTATTTGTGAGCCACCCAATGTTTTTAGTGAGCCCATTCCTCTTGAACTTACTCCTAATTTGGCACCTTCGTCAATTAAATTTTTAACAATTTTACCATATGGAGTTTCCATGATTTTTGCTTTTCCAACAAAGTTTGGACCATCTTGTTTGAGTTCCTTAACCATATGAGAAACTCTTTCAAGATTAATAGTAGGACCATCTGGATGCCCTAATTCTCCAAAAGCTCTGTTAGTATCTATATACTGTTTGGAATATCTATCTACCTCTTTTTGCATTGTTGTTAATGGATAGACTCTTCCGTTTCTATTCTTTTGTTCTGCTTGTAAAAATACACCTTTGATGTAGTAATTTTTTTGATCTGTTGACTCGTCTTTTTCTACGAGCATCTCTACATCTTCCATTAATTCGCACATGAGTTTCATATGTTATCCTTAATACCCTACTTTTGCAACTGGTGTATACTGAGCGTTTGTGACGCTAGCTCTTATAAATTGGTCTGCATCTTTATGAATAATGTGAACTTGATTGGCTGGTAATGAGATAGAGGCAACAAGGGTGCCGTCAACTCCACTTTCCGTAGCATCATTAGCTAAAATAGTAATTAATGTTACGGCAGTTGTAGTAACAGCTACGGCAGTAGCTTTTCCTAAATTTAAATTTGTTGCAGTACTTACAGTATTTGCAGCCAGTATTTTCATGTTTGTAACCTAATTCGAATTGTTATGTTTATTTATACGATTTCTATGGTTATGATTATGTATTTTCCTTATCAAACAAATTAGAATTAAATTCTTTTTTTATTTCATCTATTTTACTTGAAGCCCGGTCTTTTAAAACATTAAATGTTTTTTCTTGAGCATTTTTTGGACGACCTTGAAGTATGTCATCAACCATATCTGCAATAATTTCTCTGCCTTTATTTTCGAGCATGTTTTACTTTTTTATTTATATTAGGTATACTATATAACTTTCCTCCCGTGAGCATTTCCGGTTTAACTTCTTCGGGTTGTGCCGGTTCTTCTGGTGGAGGATTTTGAGTGAATGTTTGTCCTCCTGGATCTTGTCCAGGTTGTACATTAATTTTATTTACAGGTGGAACTGCTGGAGGCATGGCAGCCGCAGGTGGATATTGAGCACCGTCGCCTTCTGCTTCTTTAGCCTCTTTTTCTATTTCTTTTTTAATTTTCTTTTGTTCGTCCGGTGTATGTCTTAATATATTATCTTTAACATATTGTTTGGACAGGTATGTTCCAACCAATTCTTCAACATCTCTCATCATATTAAATCTATCTGTCATTAATTCTTGAGATTTTAATTCAGCAAAATGATTATCTAGTGCATAATTAAATTTAATGGTTTCTCTTAATTTAGACCATTCAGATGTATGAATAACATTTTTAAGAATTAATTGTTTTTCTAATACTTGATAAAAAAGATGAGAAAATCTTATTCTAATTCTATCAATAAATCTTGAGAATTTTAATTCATCTCTACTAATTTCTGAAGCCCTACCTAATACGAAAGGTGTATCTGCTTCTAATCGTGACAATGGAACATTTAATGATTGATACAATTTCCTTCTAAAATAATCAACATCTTCCATCTCACCAAGATTTTGTCCGCCAGGAAGAGTTGAAATTTCTGTTCCTCTTCCACCTTCTCTTCGTGGAAGCCAATAATCTTCTAACATTGATTGATGGCGCCTGTCGTCTTTTATGTCTCCTGTAGCTGCATCATATACTAATTTATTTTTATATCGAGTCATAATATCTTTGAGATATTGTTCAGCTTTCATTTTAGGTAAGTTACCAACATCAATATAAAAAATTCTTCGTTCGGGTGCTCTTGCAATCCTATAAATTACAACTGCATCTTCTAACATTCTTAATTGGTTTAATCCTTTAATGGCTTTATGTAAATGAGAAATAACATATTTTTTATCTTTAGTCATTACTCCTGAATGAGCCATTATAACAGAATCAGATGCAACTTTAACACCCATTTGAGTTGGGGTTAGTAAGCCTTTATCATTGAAAATATAATATTCGGAATATTTTGGTAACTTAAAGACTCCTGGTGCTTGCCTGGGATCCGGCCTTACTTCTCTAACTTTTTTAATTTTGAGAGAATCTATTATTCTAAGTTCCTGTATTCCGGCTTTGACATTTTTAGGATCTATCATTACATGATAATATATTCTACCTTCAACATACCATCTTTTAAAAATATCATATGCCTGATTATTAAAATCAAGCATTTTTAAAATTATATCAAATTCTTCTTCGAGCCTATTTCGCAATCCTATAGAAAGATTTGTGTGTGTTAAATCTAATTCGACTGGATTTCTATTTTGATTGGTAATGATAGCTTCTTGGAGGATATTTTCAACGGCCATGTCACATTCGGGATGTTCAATCATTTCCCGATATTTCATAATTAAATCTGCTTCAGTTTTAGCAGTTGCTTCCATATCTACGTAGGAAGCGAAAGCTCCACCTGCAGAGGTAGCTTCAATTGCGCCTTCTTCGTTTTCGGGGAATGCCAGAGCTGGGATGTCTGGCCTTTTATCTCTCTCTATATTAAATCCAAATAATTTCATAATATATTTTTAGCTTGAGGATTAACCGTCTTTGCCGATATTAGCCTGTGCGTGATAATAGTAGTCATATTGCCAATCAACAGTGAATTCTTGAATAGTATTTACACTATCCCAATTTAAATCGATGGGAGACATATTAGATGGCCAGCAGTTTACAAATACCCAATCCTGGTCTTTAACACCATCTTTTTTATACATTTGTAGTGTTATTTGAGTTGTATAACTATTTCTGGCTGCAAATATGCCAGCTTTGGACGTATTCTGCATAGGTGCGTTTAAAAATGACATCCATGAAACTAAGCCGTTATAAATCGCATGTCCTTCGTCTTGGACTACTGTTGTTGTTAATGGGGCAAATTCTCTACTTTCACCGGCAACTTTTACATTTCTACCAAAATATGGTACTTCAATGGCAGTAATTGTTGAAGCGGGTATTTGAGATGCTTTGCACAAATAAGTCCAATCAGACATTCCCGCTATACCTTGAGGTGGAGTCATACTACACCACATAAGGTTAGTTCGAGCGCCTCCACCTTTTAATTTACTAGTAAATGTGTTAACATTAAAATCTGGCATCTTTTTTTCCTATTTTAATTTGTGCTTTACGGTCCCTGATCACCTGAGAGCCAGTAATCATAAGCCCAAGTGATTGTATATTCCATTATTGCATCATTGGGATCCCAATTAACATCAACTGCATCTAAAGACGTTGGAAAAATATTATAAAATGTCCACCCATCGCCGTCTTTTCCGCCGGTCTTTGAATATGTATTTAAATACATTTGTGTAGTATAGCCGGTGAGTTTCGCCATATGGGATGTTGCTCTTACATTGCCAGCGTGAGAATTTAAATTGGCCATCCAATGTTCTGTTTGATTCCTGAACGAATATCCCTCGTCATTAATAACGGTAGTTGTTAGATCTTCATATGATCTATTACCTGGTAATTTTACTGCTCTACCCATATAATTGACAGTAGTTATTCCCAAAGTATTAGAAGGAATTTGAATTCCCTTACATATAAATTTAAAATCCGCTAAATCAGTACCTTGAGGAGGAGATCCTAGACCAGCAAGGGCTATTTGAGCTTGAAATAAAGAAGCTCGGGCACCTCCCTCGGTCATTTTACTTATAAAAGAATCCGTTCCGTCTACTACAAATCCTGGCATTTTAACTTCCTTCGTACGTTAATTTATTATTATTTATACGATAATTTATATTATTTATACTGCGTTTACAACTTCTTCAAATTCTACACCACTTCTTACAGCAACAAAGTTCAGTAAGATAAAGTTAATAGATTTGGTTGGTTTCACGAATATACTTCCGATGAATTCATTTCTATCTATAACTTCTTGAGTGTTATTTGATTCGTCACAAACTACTGCAAAATCCGTTATACCGCCTCGACCTTGAATATCCCTAAGGAAAGGTTCAACTGAAGAAACAAAACTGGATCTAGTAAAATCATCGTTAAATTCAAACATTGAGAATCTAGCAAAATTTGCAATTGACTTTTCTAATGTAATAAAAAGCCTTCTAACATTAATTCTATCAAATGCTGATGGTTTAGCTAATAGAGTCTTATCTCCAAATAGTAATGTTCCTTGTCCGGAGAAAGATACAATTGGGTTTACACCATTTTTATAAAGATTATCTCTTTCTGTTTTATCTGGATTCCATGCTAACCTAGCAACATTTTTAACCTGTCCTCTATTAAATCCTGCTGGCGAGAAGAAAAAATCTCTATCAATAGTTGTTCTGACAACCAATCCTGCTACATCTGGATTCAATGGAACATATCTGAAAGTATCATTGTACTTGTCGTATTGATATTTCCATCCGCAATCTATAACTGAATAAGAAGAACTTGGTAGTTTATTTCTAAAGTTATTTACTGCTGAAACTTCATTTCCAGAATTATTAACAACATCGGATTGTTCGGGTGAACAGAAAACCATGCAATCTTTACGGGTCTCTGCGATATTACTAATAAGATATGAATTTACAACTGATGTTTGTGATCCAGTTACAATTAAAGATACGTCAACATCTTCTGATGATTTAAATTTATCATATCCCATAATAATATTAGCATCCGTTAATGCTTGTCCATCTTGTCCGCCCGTCATACTAGCCGTTACACCAATTCTATTTTGTGTGTAGGCTGGCTTTGAAGCGGAATTTGCAGATGTTCCCCAAGCTGCGGTATTAGGTGCGGTATCTGCTCCAGTTCCGGTTGGGTGTTTCATCCACCAAATATATTTGGATCGTCTATTAACTGCTTCTTTATAATAAAGTGCTTGGCCATCTTCTGATTTGGCATCGCTAGCTACTGACAAAGCTGGGAATATTTCTAAAACAGTACCTTTAACTCCGGACCATTCTCCATCTTCGTCTGTTATTATTACATGAACTTCATCATTACTTACACCTCGGCGAGTTGCAAAATCGGAGGTTGTTGGTGGGTAATCAAAATTACCCGCAAATTCCCATTCTCTTGCCCATTCAACGGAAGTTGATATTGCAGTCGCACTTGGGGAAATTGCTGTAGCTAAAGTAGCGCTTGTGTTACTTGTAATTGATTCTACCTTATGAGTTTCACCACTAACTGTAACTTTATCGCCAACAGTTAACTGAAGATCAAAATATGTTCCAGTTCCTGTCATTACTTTTCTAGCTGTATCAGAAACTTGAACTGTTCCCATTATAGGACCGGTTCCTGCTTCAGCCTCTTTAAATTTAGATGAATGTGCACGTCTATATGCTGTTGCGCTACTTACGTCGGAATTTGACGTAGATTGGATAGTCATTGCTGAATCGGTACCAATTGCAGTCACAATATAATGCGTAGTTGAATTAGAATATATAACATCATTTATTTGTAATTCTGATGTGAATGCAGTTCCTGTACCAGTAACAGTTCCTTCCGTACCAGCAAATGCAACTGTTGAAGTTCCGGTAACAGCGGCATCAGTAATGTCAGCACCACACATGGATACTTTCATTGAGTTGCCTAGCTCTCCGGCGTACTTAGCTGCGAATTCGCCGTAATCAGATGTTGGACCTGTTCCTCCAAATTCTGTGTAATACGTATTGTAATATGATTCGTCACTTTTAATTAAGACAGAGTTTGCCGCATCTGTCGTTGCGTTATATGCCATTGAGTTGGCTACTCGAACAACATTCAAATTTTGTCCGTAGGCTAAAAAA
>VTLG01005693.1_pt1 | contig 56346 bp, 69 predicted proteins | sample 4694571 | NCBI WGS metagenome assembly VTLG01 (sample SAMN12604809, study PRJNA352737) | marine metagenome | biome: ENVO:00000447; feature: ENVO:00000209|ENVO:00000569|ENVO:01000036; material: ENVO:00002151; isolation source: viral sequences binned using virsorter ... | reverse complement strand
AACCCGACCCGAACCCGACCCGACCCGATTTGAGGGTATGCTAGGGTATTGCCCCGACTTAGATCGTCGCTTACAAGGCAACCTCGTAAGCCGTTTTTCCCCGACCCCGAAAAAAAGCGAAAAAAAAGGCCCCGACTAGCGAGGCCAAAGGGACAGAGGGCACCCCAGTAATTAAGAAGCGTATCGAACAAAGCCAGTGTTGTCGTACTTTGCGCGACCTTTTGCGGACAGGCCCACAACAACCGCAGCCATGTTCTCGACACGTGCATCGTGCTCATCTCCGTTGATCACAGGAGCACCGAGAAACGTATCTGGAAGCGCTCCATAGAAAACTGCAGCCACAGGGGCACCCAACGCCAACACTTTGCGAGCATCGACATCATTGGATTCGGTCAAAGAGAACACTAGAGAGTAGTTGGCGGGCATGTTTCCACGTGCAAACTTAACCGCTCGTGCGCGTATTTTAGTGTAGTCATAAAATTGCACTTCCGGAAATAACTCCATGAGGGAAAGGCCGTTGATCTTAATCTTTTCCCAGGCCAGATCTGACGTACCATTTAAGCGTACCAGGGGTATCAGGTTTTCTCGATTTGCCTTTCGTATGAGCGCTTCAATGTCACGCTGCAATTGTAGGAGAAACGTTTCTCTGTCTTCAAACAACAGACGAGTTTTTCTAATTCTGCCATTGATAGCCGTTTGCATACCGCCACGCCCAGCAGTGAACAAGCAGGCCTCAATGCATCCTGGTGAGGCACTCGGGCACACAAGGTACCCTGAAAGCCAATGGGGTGCGAGGTATAAAACTCCTGTGAGATACCCATACTTCTGACCTTTGATTGTCTTTGCATCCTTACCGATTGATAGCAGTTTAGTCATGATACTGACTCCGATTGTTGACGAAGTTTGATTGTATCAGAATGGTTGCACATGGTAAAGCATGGTGGCATAATTGAATCTCGTCAATCAACCGGAGTATAGATATGGGTTATGTAAGAGATAAAATCAAACGCGAGAAAATCGAACGCGCCGATCGGTATGCGAAGTTTTCCGCCGCCTGGAACGAAGCCGTTGAAAAAGGTAACGCCGCCGCCGAAGCATCGGTTCCTGACACCATGGTAGTCAGCGATCCACGTACTGGTCAGAAGTGGTATGAGTCCGAAGGCGCTTGTGGGTTTGCTGAAGTCAGACTCTCAAACGGTACCAGTAGCTTTGCAAAGTGGGCTAAGAAAAATGCCAATTTCAGCAAGCACTACTACGGTGGCCTTTATTATTGGGTGGGCGCCTTTGGTCAATCAATGACGCGCAAGGCGGCGTTTGCACGAGCATGCGCTGACCACTTGAACGGGGCACTATCTGACCATGGCGTGAAAGCGTTCGCTACCTCACGTATGGACTAGATAAATAGTCAGCCAACCAAGGCCGGCCTCGAGGCCGGCCTTTTTTCTTGAACCCCGGGCGAATTAGACCTATACTAATAACCGTAGTAACTCTCCTCTTGGTGTAATTAAAGCCCCGACCTAGTCGGGGCTCTTTTTTATCCCGACCCCGACCCCGAATGACCCGACCCCGACCCCGAATAAAAAAAGGGCGCGATGTGCGCCCCGAAGTACAGCCCTACAGACAGGATTATATTTAAGAGTCAACTATGTCGCGTTGCATTAGCGTTGCGCCGCATTTTAATAGCCGTATCCAACCCATCATAATAATCCGATATGGAGATATTAAACTTGTCTAAATCCCCTTGGTCAGGCTCGCCTGCGGCAGCGGTAAACAAGTCCTCAATCATCATTTCCGAAAAGCACACCTCAACAAATTTAAGCGTAGACATTTTTCTCTCCTTGGACAGCCTCGTGAGCCGCTATCTCTGCGTCGCTATTGAAGCCACCCACATGCCAATGGTTCATGGATTCTACCGCCGTCCCGCTTTCGCCGCAGTAGTTATAGCCATTTTTCCAGTTGTAAATCGTGAACACGGTGTCATCCAATCTGAACGCCCACTCAACATCGACCTTATGCTCATCGACTGGGCAGTTGGGCTGGCCAAGCGCATCAACAATTTCTTCGTACGTGGCATCAATGTAGCCTTGGAGAGATGTCCCGCCGCTTTCTCGAACCGCACTTTCTAAATTCTTCATCTGTTTACTCCGGTTGTTATGGATTAGACTGCACTGCTATTGGGGTATCCCGTTTTCCTCCTCAGCGGTGGCGTAATATGCGTCTCGCAATGTTTTGAATCCAGATCCACGACGGTCTACACAGGTTTCGGCCGGGTGCTCCACGTACCACCGGTCAATGCGGTCATCGGTGGTGCCGTAGTAACTACCGCGCACGACGGAAAAGCCCAACTCCTCAATCATTTGTTTGTAGTTTTTCATGATCTATTTACTCCGGTTGATTGACGAACTGCAATTGTCTCATGATGCTTTACCATGGTCAAGTGCTGTGGTAAGATCGAATCTCGTCAAACAACCGGAGCAGGACTATGGGCTTTTTTTCTTGGATCACGCAAGACAGCGGTAAGAGTATCCCTAGCCGTTTCTCAAAACAGAAAACGTTTGCGGTCACCATGCGATCGCCTACCGTAGATTATCTAGAGGACAATTACGAAGGCTACGGGATATTTGGCGGTAAGGACTACTATGAATTGCTCGCGGAGATGAATCCTCAGTTAACCCTCGAGTTAACAAACAACCCTCCAAAAAGACTACAAAAGGGATTGCTCAAGTTGGGCGACCCAACCGAGTTGCGGCATGTTGGTATCCACATGTCATCACAAGCAGGTAACTGGATCGCGTTGGAACGCCTGCTCTACCCTCAATTAATTGAAAATCCTACGGTGGAAGTAGACTTCCACGACCGCGTTGCCGATTGTCCGTATCAAGGATTTTTCTATCCAGAACAATAAAGGTATTGGTTGGGTGCTAGCCAACTAGCCACTTTATGGTCAACCCGGTTTTGCCCTCCTCCGGTTGTTGACGCTACTTGAAAGAGGGCAAATAGGCCGAGCTCTGGGAGTCAGACAGAGCTCGGCCACCTTTTACCGAACAGTACCCGCTTCACGGTAGGGGGGTCGTGAAGTCGCCAGGGTACGGTTATACTAACCCGACCCCGAATGACCCGACCCCGACCCTGGTTCCTGAACCCCGACCCGACCCCGGGCAACCTCGAGCATGTGTTCAACCACCCCCGACCAATCAGCCCCCGACCATTGACAAGGGACCACCGTCCCCGACTCCCCAGACCTCAGTCCATGGACCAATAACTCCCGACCCTGCTCCCCCCCAAATAAATATAGGTTGGGGGAGGAGAGGGGGTGGACTAAGAAAAAACTAACGCCTCCCGCCCTATGATATGCGAAATGCCAAGAAACCTGATGTGAAGAGATGTTTATGCGCTGGTTTTTGGTGGTTTTCAACTCAATCCAGAAAGGCACCCCTTCCGCACACACAAAAACGTCCGGAATCCCACCTCCAAAGCGGTTTTCAATCCGATTGAGGTGCCACTTCTTGGGAATCTTTTGCCTCAATCTGTTCCACAGCAGTGTTTCCGGTTTCTGGGCCACTCAACACCTCGTAATCCGCCTCAATGAACGCCGCCGGGTGTTGCTTCCGCAGTTCAACCAAACGCCCCTCAATCTCCTCACGGCTCATGTTTTCAATGGCGTGAAAATGATTTGTCTCGCGCCTGTCGGTGGTCAAGCCGCCCAAAGCAGATCGAGTTTTTTCAGCGTTGATCGCAGCTGAAAAATGACCAGCTTCCTCAGCCCCAACAGAAAGTTCGCGTAATCTTTTCAACTGCCCCATCAGAGTGACGCCATACTTACGCTCTCTGTCTTCTCGAAGCTCATTGATGTACTCAGTCACGTGCGGGAACAACTGCGGGTTAAGCAGTTTGTTTGCTTGGGGCGCAGCTACACCAGGTTCTGACGAGTATCCGGCTTGTCTAGCGCACTCGGCATTGGAATGCTGGCCGTCAACGTAATACTTCGCAAACTCTTTCTGACGGTTCGTCAGCTTCCGTCCGGTTTTGTCTTCAATCGCTTCTGCTCTTCGAGCCAATCCGGGCTTACTCAAGAAAGTTCCTCCCATATAGTAGGCAAAATCTGAAAAAGTTTTTTCACTAGCAACTCAAGTTTTGTTGGCCGGCTAGGACAAAGGTACATTATTGGTCCTCACTAAACTTAATGTAGTTTCTTACTAATACAAATACATGGTAATTTCATGCTTGGTCCAAAATAAATAAAATCAATAACTTACAAAGCTCAAAAACAGCAAATGCTTGGAGTGCTTGGAAAATGGACAAAAGTGCTTGGAAAAATATCCTTATGTTTCATGGACATGGAACCGAAAACAGAGTTTCCAAGCAGACTAAGCACTTTTTTCGTCCTCAAATTATTTTTTCAAAACCGTTTTCAAATTTTGGGGGCTATATGTGCTCAAGGTGCTTGGCTGCAAATAACTTTGACTTTGGTCCCATCACCAATTACCATGTCATCACGTTCAATCAGAACGCCACAGAAAGGAGAGTAGCAGTGAGTTCACACACAGTCAAAAACGCAAAGGTGCTTGGTGCGTTAGCCGAGTTTGTCGACAAACGCGGTCTCAACGCCAGATTATACGCGGAGGAAATTAAGGGTCACGTCGAGGACGACCCAAGGGTTGATTACGATGCCCTGAGCAGCAAAGAGCAGCAAAGACTATCCGTCATGTATCTGCGGGCGCTTAGCTGTCATGAACGGACGGAGTTAATTCTGCGTCCCCTTTTTGAAGCCAAAATCCTTAGAGATGCCATATGGCCTAGCGATTTGTCGATCTTCCTGTGTGACCCGATGCTTGTTGATCGCGTTATGGATTATGTTATGGCGGAGGAATCAAAGGACTGGAGAGATTGTCTTCTTCATTGGGCAACGACACTTGCCCAAAATTGCGAGGACGCTGTGCAAACCGACCTTGAGGTTGAGAAGTGGGAGCAGATGGAGCCAGACAGCAGTTTGGACCCGGAACGCTTGTTGTTCGACCGTCATGAGGCCGAGGCTATAAATAGGGGATCAAGATGACACCAGAACAATTTGACTTGAATTTGGGCCGCGAACTCAAAACAGTTGGCGTGACCTTGGCATCCGAGAACAATGGGAATCTTGCAGAGGCTCAGGCTGTGGCATTGCAGTTGGCAGTTGACCATGGGCGGGTGACCGCCGATGACGTCTACCAGCGCTATGTGTTGGACCAGGGGAATTCGTGGCTGGGGAATGCCGCAGGGTCTTTGTTTCGGAGTTCTTTGTTTGAGTGGACGGGGGAGCTGGTTGCTTCCCGGAGGCCGTCCAGGCATGCCAACTACATCCGTGTGTGGCGTCTCAAGCCAAATGGGTGCCGCGAAATGAAAAATGTTAACAGAAACACCCGCGCTCCAAGAGAAGGCCGGGAGATTATCTGTCCAAAGTGTCACTCAGTGCAGCGTGTTCATCATTTTAGCTGGTCAGCGTTGACATGTACTAAGTGCAAAGCGGTTGTTGATAAGAATGACTGGGTTGCCTTGGATATTGGGAGAAATTAAGGAGAAAGTGATGAAAGACATAAAAAGTACCCGTGACATGCGCAGTTTCCTGCTTGAGCAAATGCAGGGAGTGGCAGAAGGCAATATCGATTTGGGCACGGCCAAGGGCGTTGCCAACATTGCGCAGCAGGTCTACAACACAATCAACATCGAGCTTAAGGTGGCCCAGGCCAAGGAAAAGCTTAAAGGACTGACAATTGACTCTGTCAACTTTGAAGATTAGTGGCGTTGACGCCGATATCATAGCGTCCGCTATTGCGTCCGCAAAATCCGAGCAGAAGAGGAGAAACCAGACCCAGCAAATTTTGGAGTCCGATGAAGCATTTGCTGAATTTATTTGGCCGAAAGAGAAAACAAACTTTAGGAGGGAGCCGTGCGTTCGCCAAGGCACCTACGGAGGGAGGGAGATTCCCATCTATTGTCACTGGTACGGCTTCCCCTGGGAGGACCCCCGCAGTCCTGTCGTGATGCTGGGGTCACGCTACAGTTTGATTCGACGATTTTCTCGGAGCACCCACGCCTGTGCCAATGGTTGGGCATATGAGGTTTTTTTGCGTTACATGCGACGGTCCAAATTCACCTCTATGGACAGACGTGAAATTTCCAATTTCATAAATGATGTGGAACGCAGACTGTATAGAAAATTTTCGCTCTCGTATCATTTCGATCGTCGAGTCGACCATGTCACGTACGACCATTGGTGGATTGGCGGGGAGCCTTTTTTTCGGCAAGGAGCCATCAGTGAGAGGATGATGCGGCTACTAATGCAGGTGCATAAAAAGCTGGGCAGGTTGAGTGAGAAGGCTCTCCGTCATGCCGAGAAGTCGTCGGCTGAGGAGGTGGAGAGTGAAAAATGAACTGTTTGCAGCGTTGTTAATGCTTCCGCTTTATGTGGCGGCGGTGGACGACTTTCCGGCGGTGACAAGTGACGATCAGTACTGTATGGCCGAGGCCATGTATTTTGAGGCTCGAGGAGAGGGTTGGCGGGGCATGGTGGCCGTAGGCGCGGTGATTGAGAACCGCGTGGACGACCGTCGCTACCCGTCCACCGTGTGCGAGGTGGTGCACCAAGGTGCAGAGCGCAATGACCGGCTATGCGCTTTCTCCTACTACTGTGACGGTTTGCCTGAGCGTTTGGCCAACCTGGAACTCTGGGAACTTGCGCAGCGCATGGCTGATGCTGTGTTGAGCTCTGGTGGAGTGTCCGTGGACGGTGTTGCGGGAGCTACGCACTACCACGCCATGCATGTCACGCCGTGGTGGGCCGCGTCGTTACAGCGTAACGGGTGTGTGGGTGATCACATTTTCTACGAGTGGCAGTGAGATGGATGTCTTATACTTGGGGGATGAGTAGGGTCACCCAAGAGGCTATCGAGTGCACAAGTCAGTATCTGGATTGTATGCGCGGAAAGGGGTTTTCCAATCAAGAAATCTTATTCGTTGTAGTGGCCGAGGTGTGCCCCGAGATGCTCACTTTTTTTGATGATCTTGAGCGCACGATGGCGCAGATCAGCGATCGGTCGGACAGTTAAGGTACCGGAATATAGAGGATCGGCTTGCCGGCGCGAGCATAGCACTCAATCTCGTCGGTCACGCCCGCTGATTTCTCCCACCCTTGGAGCATAAGCACATGCATTTCATCGCACAGCGACAAAAATCGGGCGTTGAATGCTTTCCAAAATGCAAAATCCAGGGGGACATCGAACTCTGTGAAAGCGTGCCCGTGCGCAATGGGCGAGAAGCAGTGCGTGCCGTTGTGGCATAACTGGGCGGCGTACCGAGCGGCAGACCTCGCTCGCATTTCACGCACGATTAAGGATGAATCGGTGTAGGGAGAAGCGATATATATTAAAATAGGGGGGACGTCACGCCCCCCCTGGTGGAGATCACGCTCGAGCGCAGTATTCACGAGCAACGCTTCCCTACATTTTCTCCGTACACCCGTCAGAAACCTACTCTGGGTCTTTCCGCTTGACTTCGATTTTATTGTCGGACGCCTTTAATGCGTCCAGTTCGTAGCCCATCGCCTCCAGTAGAATTTCCACCTTGTAGATGGACGGTTCAAGAATTTTTTTCTTCTCGTAGTTCTCAATGGTTGATGTGCCAATCCCAGACCGGTCAGAAAGTTTTGATCTAGTAATCTTCGCTTCCTTCCGTATCTCCAATAAGATTCGCGACCAATGGTCTGGAACGGGCGGTTTCATCAATTAATGTTTGACTTGGTCCTGGTCTGGATCAAATTCTTCCAATATAGAGTCATAGGTAGTATAGCCTGACCCATGCCCCACTCCTAGTGTGACTGCCAGAAGGCGACTCATCAGGTATCCCAACGTCGGAACGCCCATGTGCGTTGCACCATATTCAATGGCAACGCGAAAAAGGGCCACAGTTCGACGCACTTCAGACACCTCTCCCTCAAATGTTTCTGTCAAATCACAAACTTCCTCGTAGAAACGGTCTAAGTCGTTCACTACATGCCTACTTCGGAGGCTGGCGACTCCAAATTATCCATTGATTCGGAACAAACGTCAGCATAAAGCTCCATGACTTCCTTGTTTGTAGGAAAATCCTTGGCGAGTGACACCAGCCAAGCAATTTGCTGTGCTGGGGAACGGTAGTTAGCGTTCGCCATCTCCCATAAATCACCCCATACCTCCATTGGAACAGCCACTGACCGAAATCGACGCTTCTCTTCTACTGCTTTAACCATGTTATTTCCTCTTTTTAGTCAACCAATCTCTCAGATTCTCGCCCAAGACCTCGCTGGCGATATCCATCTTGTTGCGCAAAGCTTTGACGATTCGCTCATCAATAGTTCCTTCCGCAATAAAATCTATGTAAGTAACGTTTTTGTTCTGGCCAATGCGATGTGCCCGGTCTTCGGACTGCATACGCACTGCTAAATCAAAACTGTTACTGAAATAAATGACTGTCTGGGCCTTGGTCAGTGTAATTCCGTAGCCGCCAGTTTGCGGATTACCCACAAAATACACTGCCTTACCCTCTTGAAATTTTTCAATACCTTTGGTTCGGTCCTCATCACTCGTGTCGCCGTAATAAACGACAGTGGACGACCGGCCATGTTTCTTGATTAAAGCTTGACTGATGCGTTGAACGTCATAGCGAAAGCGTGACCAGATGATAACCTTCCCTTCGACTTCGTCCAGACAGGTCATTAGTTCGTTCAACCGGTTATCGGGAATTTCTACAAGGTCACCACCGTCCGTTTTCGTGTGGCCACTGAGCACTTGCTGCATGCGCAGTAGCTGTGTCATAACGTTATTGACCGTCATGAACTCGTCATCGTCTATTCGCGCTAAGGCAAACTCCCTTAACTCGTTATAAATTCGCGCCTGGTCTTCGCTAAGAGCGATGTTTCTCTGCGTATAGATTTTAGGAGGCAGATCGAGACACTCATGCTTTCGAATTCGACTGGAAAAGGCTCGCAATTGCCATGACAGTTCGTCAAGGTTGCGGTATCCCACGACGAGGTTGAAAGCATGGGTACCTACCTGACGACGTTTCACGATCGCATATCGGTGTTGAAACTGATAAAAGTCGTTGCCCACGTCTTTCAGCAAATCCTTATCCAGGAATCGGCACTGCGCCCAGAGGTCAAGAGGCGATTGCGTTACCGGCGAGCCGGTTAAAATCCTTCGGTATTTGGCAAACTCCCCCAGCTTGATGACTGCCTTGGTGCGTCTCGCCTTCGGTGATTTGATGGCAGTGGACTCGTCTATTGCCAAAAGCGCCTCAGAGCCACGTAAGAGCCGCGTAAGGAACTTTTGGCCTTTGCCCGTGGATAGGGCTTCGATGTTCATAACGAAGATTCTGAGGCTTCTCACGGCCCTCTGGCCATTGCCGCTTACTCGTTCCGGAACCTTCAAAATGTTTTCCAGTTCCTGGCGCTGTTTTTTATTCGGAGCTGGGTTCCAGACGGTAATCTGTCTTTCGATATAAGCGGGGAGGTGCTTGGGAATTTCTATGCTGGCCCAGTTCCGGTAAACCCCCTTAGGCGCTACGACTACGAACGTGTCAATAGATCTTTGCTGAAACAACATTCCCACGTTGTCGATGCAGATTTTAGATTTTCCCGTTCCCATCTCCAAGAACAACGCCCAATTGACTTTCTTCCAGCTTCTCTCGAGAACGTTGCGTTGATGAGTAAACGGTTTTGTCTTGTGCTGATATTCCATCATTCTCTCCTTTCTCAAGTTTCTCAACACCATTTATGATATACGAATTTTTATGTGGTCTCAAGACGTACCTAACAAGCATCCGGGCGTAGCAGGTCGCCTGGGGAAAGTCACAGGGGAAAACTCTTACTTAAGCCACAGGTAAAAACTCTTACTTAAGCCGCAGGTAAAAACTCTTACTTAAGCCACAGGTAAAAACTCTTACTTAAGTCACAGGTAAAAACTCTTACTTAAGCCACCGGCGGAAAGTCGTCCACCACACTATGGCGGGCGAATGTGGCCTCAAGACGTACCTAAAAGTAAGGGTGGTCAGGGTGGTCAGGGTGAAAATGAGAAACTTTTTTTCTGCTTCTTCTGGAGTGCGCGCTTGCGCACGAGGCTAGGCGAGCCTAGAACTAGTTTTTGAATATTTACCCTGACCACCCTGACCACCCTGACCACTGTCAAGGGGTGCAGTGAAACTCCTTTTGGTGCACCCTTGTGCCATCATTTGCCATGTGGCATACTTTGATGCGGAATAGAGAAAGGAGAAAAGAAGATGCACCCTTTGCGATGCACGGATATCAACAACACCGAGTACGTGATTTCGATGAGAGAGATTGTATATGCAACAATGTCTCAATGTCGGAAGGCAACGGACTGGGGTAATAAAGACCAGACCATTACGGCGGCATACCTGTATGAAGTGAAAATTGAGTTGCGCCAAAGCATGCCGATACATCTCACTTTTCCAAACAAGAAAAAGGCGGCTGACGTTTACGAGACGATCGCCGGCTACATCTACGAGAAGGATAAGGGGGTAGAGGCATGGGCTTAATTGAAATTGTTCCGATGTCACTTCGTGAAGCTAACGCATACGTTACGGAGCATCACCGCCATCACGGGGTTTCTAGAGGTCATAAATTTTCAGTGGCTATTGCCGACAAACAGGGAACTGTGCGCGGCGTGGCTATTGTCGGGCGTCCAGTGTCGAGACATTTGGATAATGGTTGGACGCTTGAGGTCACTCGTTGCTGCACTGATGGCGTGGCTAACGGTTGCTCTATGTTGTACGGGGCAGCTAGGCGCGTGGCTTTTGCATTAGGCTATCGACGGATTGTTACATACACCCTAGCTTCGGAGTCGGGCGGAAGTTTGAAAGCTTCTGGTTGGCGTTGTCTGGGAGAACGCAAGGGTGGCACCTGGAGCAGTGCCGAAAGACCTAGAGTTGACAAGCACCCTACCGGCGCAAAAATGCTCTGGGAAGAAACCAAAGGAGAAAATTGATGGGAGTGCTACATAAAGACCTTAAAGATGGGCACACCTTTTGCCCAGAAGGCCCGGGTAAGCAAGATGAGCCTTCTTGTTTTTATTGCGGCGTGACGATTACTGGAAAAGGCGTTTATTGGCACGGCTGGGCGAGCAATTGGGAAAAGTATTCTCCGGAAAACCTAGATACCAACGGGGTTCCATTAACTGCATTTCGCACACCAACAGCATGCAGTTCCGCAATTCATCTGCACTATAACTGCGCTCAAAGTTTCTTACTCCGTTTGGCTAGAGACATCTGGGAAGTCGAAAGTCAACCGCAGCCAGTGTATGATAGCGTTGGAGAAGCGAAAAGTTCGGTGTTTGACGGATACTGTCTCGTGCGCCATACTAGTGGTTCGTGAGGGAACACCTTTCCGTTTCCTCATTACAAGAGAGGAGAAAGGTTTGGCTACAGTTTTTGTAGTGCAAGAAAACCCACGGGTAGACGTAGTCTCAGCTGCCCAGTGGGGGGACTTGATTCCTCTCGCAAATCCTTACGACCAAGTTCATCTCAATCCTGGTCGGGTGGTTTCTCAATTTCGTCGGAAGCTTCGCAAGTACAGCGATGATGACTGGTTGTTACCGTTGGGTGACCCGGCCATGATTGGTATTGCGTTTGCGATAGCGGCAGAGGCGAATGAGGGACGGGTTAACCTACTCAAATGGGACCGGCTGGAGAGGCACTACTATCCCGTTAAAATCAGCGTGCGTGGGGGGATTGAGGAACTTACAACCTGACGAGGACAAACGTATGAACGAAAATGACGAACTATGGGAAACGATCACGGCTGACGCATCGGTGTTTGCAGGTTTAACGACAGAAGGCGGTTCTGAATTATCGGATTTAATTCGCCAAGCCAACAGCGTTAATAAAGAGATAGCTGCTAGCGAAGAGCAACTGCGAGCGTTGAAGCGAAAACGCGATCATTACCTTCATGATTTAATTCCCGCAAAGATGCAGGAAGTCGGCATGGACAAGGTCGAGGTCGACGGCAACACAGTGAGTCTGCACACCTTTGTTTCGGCACGAATGCCGCAAGACCCAATGGAGAAGCAAGTTGCTTTACAGCATTTGCGAGCCGTGGGCGCTGGGGATTTTGTGAAGAACACAGTCAGCGTTAGCTTTGGCCTGAAGCAAGACAACCAAGCCAAAAGTTTTGAGGCTGATTTAAGTGATCGTGGGTTGGACCCTGAGAGCAAGACTTGGGTTGAGCCTATGACGTTGAAGAAGTTAATCAAAGAACGTGTAGCGAATAGCCAAGAAATAGATTTGGAAATATTTAATGCACATATCGGAACAGTAGCGAAAATTAAAGGAGCTTAGAAATGGCCAAAGGCAATGGAAAATTATCGACGGAATTGGCAAACGCATTTGCTGAAGACGCAGGGATTGGTTTTGAAGAGGTCACATCATCAGATTTGCAAATCCCTTTTCTGCGAATGATTCAGGCTTTGTCACCACAAGTAAAAAAGTCGGATTCGTCCTTTATTGAAGGGGCGTCTCAAGGTGATATTTTTAACACCGTGACCAATAAGTTTTGGAGTGGCGATGATGGCGTTGTCGTGTTGCCGGTTTATTTCGAAACGAAGATGCTTGAGTTCGTCCCACGACTCCAAGGTGGAGGCTTTGTCGGCGAGCTCCATGCCGGGAGTAATGAGGTACGCGCCGCCGTGCGTGACCCTGACAGTGGTATGGAGCTTCTGGAAAGCGGCAATGAGTTAGTCAGGACAGCAAGCCACTACGTCAAGATTGTGCATGAAAATGGCGATCTTGAGAACGCTATCGTGGACATGAAAAAGACACAGTTAAAGAAGAGTCGTCTTTGGTTGTCCATGATGATGATGCAAAAACAGAATGGGTCGACGTTGCCTAGCTTTGCCAATACTTACCGGTTAAGGACCGTTGAGGATGGTAATGACAAAGGCAGTTGGTTTACTTGGAGTATCAGCCTAGAGGGTATAGTGCCTAGTCTTGAGGCATATCGTGAAGCGAGGGAGATGCACGGCAACATCAAGCAAGGTGAGATGCGTCTTGCGCCTCCACCTTCAGATGCGGTTCTCGAAGCGCCAATCGAAGACTTACCATTCTGAGTTGCTAGCCCCCCGTCTTCGGGGGGCTTTTTATCATGACTACTAACTCAGAACGTTTTTTTATACTGTTTCGTGGCTACTCTGGAGCCTATGGTAGAACCACTGTTACGGGACAGCAGAAGGCGAACGGTAAGGCCCAGGCAAATTCTTACATTGTTCGTGAACCGTTGACGGTGGAGCTCATAGAGCAGCATTTGAGCGGGTCCATAGGCGTTGGTTCAATCCCTATAGATGAGCATAGCCTTTCTCACTTCGGCTCATTAGATCTGGATGACTACAATCTTGACTTGGTTGCAGTCCAACGGGAGATAAGGCGATTAAAGCTGCCTCTTGTTCTTTGCAGATCGAAGAGTGGAGGTGCCCATTTGAAGGTGTTTCTATCAGAAGCGATGCCTGCGGTTGAGTTGAGGGACATACTCGCTGAGTTCGCTTCAATTCTCGGCCACGGCACATGCGAGATCTTCCCCAAGCAGGATGAGGTGCGCACAGAACGCGGTGATGTAGGGAACTTCATTAATCTTCCGTACCACAACGAGAAGTACACCACACGGTATTCCATTGATGAGAACGGAGAGCCGCTTAGCCTTGAAGAGTTTCTGGACTTGGCGGAAGCGACTCGTTGTACGCCAGATGAATTACGGGCTTTTGCAAAAGTCGCAGACAACCTTCTGCCAGACGGGCCTCCTTGCCTGCAACAATTAAGCAGCGGTGGCATACCTGAGGGAGGAAGAAACAATACCTTACTAAACATAGGGGTTTATTACCGGCAGGCACACCCAGAGACATGGGCCGAAAAACTAGAAGACTACAACAGAGAGTTTTGTTCCCCGGCGTTGCCTGCCAAAGAAATTGTCACGATACAGAACCAGCTTGAGAAGAAGGATTATTACTACACTTGTAAGGCTGAACCGCTACACAGTCACTGTAATCGTGCCAAGTGTCGGTTGCGCAAGTTTGGTATTGGGAACGGTCAAGCGTTACCTATGCTAAGCGGATTGACGGTTGTGGAGTCTGAACCGCCGGTGTGGTTTGTTGACGTAGATGGCTCTAGATTAGAACTTTCCACTAAGCAGTTGCAGATGCAGCAGGAGTTTCAACGCGCAGCTATGGAACAGATGTATAAGATGCCTGCGAAGATGAAAGAAAGTGAGTGGCGGGATTTAGTTGATGGGTTACTCGAGAACGCAACCAGGATAGGCGTTCCTGACGAACTAACGCACAAAGGTCTTTTCGTAGAGTTGGTCGAGAACTTTTGCAATAGTCGTTTACAAGCCCACTCCCCTGAGGAATTGGTAGTGGGCAAGCCTTGGACAGAGGAAGGCTATACATATTTTAAGCTAGGTTCGTTGCAGGATTTTTTGAAACGTCACAATTTTACGCACTACACTCGCGGCCAGATTACGGAACGGTTGAAAGAAATGAATGATGGAGGTAAAGCTATGCACCAGTATAACTATCGGGATGATCGCGGAGAGTGGAGAAACGTTAGAGTATGGGGTATCCCTGAGGTTATTAAAGGGGAAGTAGAACTTCCAGCAACAGAAGTCATAGAAGAGGACACGCCCTTCTGATGGATAAGGTATCGGTTACTTACCTAGGACCACCGGGAACCGGCAAAACTCAAAACAATTCAAACTTGGTTCGCAACTGCATTGAAGACGGTATTTCGCCTGACAAGATAGCGAACGTTTCTTTTACCAAGCGTGCGGCCACCGAAAGTCAGGAACGGGTGCGCAGGGACTGGGGTTTAGAAAAAAATGATCTACCCTATTTTCAAACGCTGCACAGCATGGCGTTTAAGGCTGGTGGATACAAGACAAGTGACGTTATTGCGTGGAAAGATTTGAAAGCTATTGGGGACCACTTGGGCATGGCCTTCAGCCACCCAAACAAAAACGCTGAAACTGACCTAGAACGTTTTGGGATGATTACGGAAGGCGATAAATATCTTAGCTTATACAATTATTCTCGCAGTATTTGCAAAGATTACAAAGAAGTATTCAGGCTTAAGGGGGATTACAAATTACACGGGCCAGTGCTGGATCGTTTGGTGAAGACTTACGAGGGATATAAGCGCACGTATCAAAAGATAGACTTTACGGACATGATTGAGGAGTTCATTGCTATGGATGAATGCCCTCGCATAGACGCATTGTTTGTTGATGAGGCGCAGGACTTATCTACGCTGCAATGGAAGATGGTTGGTGTTCTAAGGAGCAGCCCTTCTTTTCAGGTTTTTTCCGGCGATGATGACCAAGCGATTATGTCTTTTGCCGGGGCGGATGTAGGTGCTTTTCAGCGATGCACGGACGATAAAAAGATTCTTACGCAATCTTACCGTATACCCAGAGCCGTGCATGACATAGCCAAGTCAGTTTCAGACAGAATAAGTGGTCGTCTGCCCAAGGAGTGGAAGCCGCGCTCAGAGCAAGGTTTTGTATTTGAGCATCTGGACATGGAAAGCATTCCCTTGGAGGAAGGCGAATGGTTGTTGCTTGCCCGAACTAATCGGTTAGTGAAGAGATATGGAAGGATGTTAGAGGAGCAGGGATTGGTTTATAAAGATCGTTATGGGGTACCCTCTATTGCTCCCAAGCTTTTTGACGCTATCGTAGATTGGGAAGCTTGGATTAGGGGTTCAAGGTTATTGCCTTCTCAGATAAAAGGCATTTACTCTTACATGAAGGAGGGGATTGGTTATCGAGAGGGTTTTGCCCCTAGCAAAAATGTTTTTTCTTCTTTGGACTCAACTGTTCCTTTGTCATTGGAGGAAGCTCGCTTGTCCTTGGGACTACTTGCTCCAAAAGAGATGTGGAAGTTTGTGCTTACCAAGCTTGATGAGGAAACTAAGCAATACATCTTGAGCGCCCGAAGGCGTGGTGACAATGTTAAAAAGCCTAGGATTACTGTGAGCACTATTCATTCTATGAAAGGTGCGGAGCGAGATAATGTTATCTTAGTTCCGGAATTAAACTGGCTTAGTCACAAGGAATACCAAGTTAATCCGGACACAGAACACAGGGTCTGGTACGTGGGAGTGACCCGTGCCAAGCAGAGTTTACATATTTTAAATCCACCTTCTAACGGCCCTAGGCAGGTTTACACTTACCCCGTATAGGATATTTTGTACAGTGAAGAACCTCAAATCAGATTTACGAGCCGATCTTCCAGGCTCGCACTGGCAGAAACTGAGAAGACGTGTCTTTAACGCGCAGGAGAATTGTTGCGCAGACTGCGGACAAGAAGGGTTTCTTACGCTCCACCACTTGACGTATCAGTCGCAGGAATACGGGTCTCCCGGGCGCAGCAGTTCTCTTTATACGCGGGAAACAGAGGATGATGTAACGGGCTTATGTTGGTCATGTCATCACCAGCGTCACCTAGACCTCAACGGGGATTTTTGGGCAGACCCGGAAGAAATGGAAAGCTACTGGTACTGTTACTACAAAGAGTTGTCAGATGGCTAAATATGATTGACGATCTTTTTAATGAATCCGTCTGGACTCCTCCAGCCGAATTACCAAACCTGTCGGATGCGTCGATCATGGCGATTGACGTTGAGACAAGAGATCCAAACCTCAAGACCCTAGGCCCAGGGTGGTTCAGGGATGACGGAAACTTAATTGGGGTAGCGGTGGCCGTTGATGGGTGGAGTGCTTACTTGCCGTTTGGTCATGGCGTCATAGGAGACAATCGCGGTTACGGTAACATGAGCAAAACGCTGGTGTTGCGGTGGTTGAAGGACCAGTTATCTTATGGAATGCCGGTAGTGTTTCATAACGCGCAATACGACCTAGGTTGGCTACTATCTGAAGGCATAGAAATAAAGAACCCTGTGCTCGACACGATGATTGCCGCGCCTCTGCTTGATGAGAATCGCTTTAGTTATGCGTTAAGTTCTTTGGGCGCTACCTACCTAGGAGAACGCAAACAGGAGGAAGACCTAAGACGTGCCGCTGCACAGCACGGCGTTGATGCAAAAGCAGAGATGTGGAAGCTTCCAGCCGCCAGAGTGGCCCTTTACGCACAGACAGACGCTAGATTGACCCTGGACCTTTGGCATGTGTTAAACCGCAAGCTTCAGGAGGATGGCTGTCAGTCTATCCTAGAGTTGGAACTTTCCTTGTTGCCGGTGGTTTTTGAAATGCGCCGCCGTGGAGTTCGTGTTGATTTGGAGAAAGCGGAAAGCACTAAGAAGGGATTACTGGAGCTCGAAAACAAGTTACTGATGCAAGTAAAGAAGGAAACAGGTATTTGGATTGAGCCGTGGAATGCTCGAAGTCTGGCTAGTGTGTTTGACAAGCTTGGCCTTGAGTACGGTAGAACAGCTAAAAGCGGAGCTCCTAGTTTTACAAAGCACTTTCTAAAGACACACGACCACCCTGTTGCCAAGACTATTCTCGAGATAAGGGAATACAACAAGGCCAACACAACTTTTGTGGATACAATTCTTAGCCACCAGTATCAAGGCCGGATTCACTGCGAGTTCAACCAACTGCGGTCAGACGGTGGCGGCACGGTAACCGGGCGATTTTCTTCCAGCCACCCTAATCTCCAGCAGATGCCAGCTAGACACCTCGAGATAAAGAAATTGATACGAGGTTTGTTTCTTCCGGAAGAAGGATGCCGGTGGGGGAGCTTTGATTACTCTGCGCAGGAGCCTCGCTGGTTGATGCACTACGCTTGCCAGACACTTGAGGGTAAGGAAGACCCAGTCGTTCAGCAGATTATAGAACGCTACCAGAAGGATGATTTTGACTTTCATCAAATGGTGGCTGACTTAGCTGGCGTAGACAGGACGTTGGCTAAGACGCTTAACTTGGGCATCATGTATGGAATGGGGGTTGGCAAGATGGCAACCGTGCTCGGAGACATTTCCTTTGATGAAGCCAAGGCTTTGCGCAACGAGTATGAGAAAGAGGTTCCCTTTATTCGAGAGTTTGCCACAACGGTCATGGAAGTTGCGGGGAGGCGCAAAGAGGTAAGAACGTTACTGGGGCGTAAGTGCCGGTTTCCAATGCGTGAGAAACGCGGACAGAAGCTTTCGGTAGTACATTACGAAACAGTTGAGGCTGAGTGGCAGGAAATCATGGAAACGCCCCTCGATAAAAGAAAGTCTATTTATGGCCCACGCTGGGGGTTTAAGGATCCAGACAAACAAAAAGCTGCATTTGTCTACAAGGCTTTGAATCGGTTGATTCAAGCGTCCAGCGCAGACCAGACGAAGCAGGCAATGGCGGATTGCGCGAGTAACGGCTATATACCAATGCTTACTGTGCACGATGAGCTCTGCTTTTCAATTGAAAGCGACGAGCAGGCTGCGCATATTAAAGAGTTGATGGAGAAGTGCATCAGTATGAGAGTACCGTCAAGAATTGATATCGGTATTGGAGATGATTGGGGGAAAGCCAAATGAAAACAACAGGCGATTACTTAGCGTTTCCTCTCGCTCATGTCAGAATGCAGTCGCTTTATGGTATTGCTCACAACAGTGGTGAACAAGAAAGGGAGCACTGCGTGGGTAATTGCCGCGCACATCAGCAGGAAAAACGTTACAGCGAAGCTTGACGCTGTCCACATATGCTCTAGATACGTCTCCCCGTTCTGGTGTGGATGTGCCGTGAAAATATTCACCGCTGCTTCTTATAAATATTCCAAGGGGTGTGCTTTTTCCAGCCATTCACCGTAACCGTTTTTCGACCGTTCCCATTCTTTCTCACATTTTTCGTGAAGGTTAATTTCTGTGCCACCCGTCCAAGTGATCCCGTAGCATGTGAAGCTGTGGTTCCCATCGTTGTCGCCGCGCCCAAAATACCCGTAGCAGTAGTCTTCAACTTCGGCGTCTTTCATCATAACACTAAGCATTTCTACGGAAGGAGGGCTGTTGTGGTTTTTGTAAAAGCCTAGGACGTGAGCCTTTTTGCACATCTTCAGACCTTCGTCACGACTGTCAACGTGTTCAAGGGTAGGACCAAGGTAGTCAGACACTATCTCTCTGGCGCCAGCAGCAGAAGAGTACACCGTTAATGCAAACGCAACTGTGAGTAGAAAGCGGTACATTATCCCACCTCAGACTGGACCTTATTGCAAGTACAGTTCTCGCACACATAGCGCCCCAGCGAAAAAACAACTTTAGGTTTGTCACAGCCGCACTTAGGACAAATCCGCCCATGTTCGGCCGTCGTATTTTCCAGACTTGTTTCGGTTTGATTGTCCGACATAGCTACAATGGACCCATCCTGAATAGGGGTCACCCTCCTTATGAAATTCCAAGATTAACTGATCAAAGTCTAACTCATCCTTAATCCAAAGCGCCGTCTCCCTGTTAAGAACGCCAGGTACTTCAAAATCTACAGCTTGCCCTGTTATATGTTGACTAGTATCTGAAGAGCCTATCTGCCTGTTTAGAAGTACACAGCGAAAACCGCTTGATGGACTAATAGGTCTATTATAATGTTTTCTGACTGGCTCCAAAATGTGAAGGCACAGTTTCTTGAGGTTCTGCACTTCATTTAGGTCAGGAACATTATGTATCCTGTATCTTCTGGCCACCTGAGATTTTGTCATCTCCTCGAGGGTGAAATGTTCCGAAAGTTTCATTACTTCGTTCCGTAAAGTTTTTCCCATTCTTCTCCCGCAAGAACTTCCCTAGCTCGTCCAATGGCGCTACGTGGACCCGTGAAGGCTTCACTAACGCTTGTTGGTCGTTCTCCCCCTATTCCAAGAAAACCTTTCGGAACAATGTCTGAGGCACTTTGCATTTTTGGTAAGGCACTTTGTATGGTTTCCTCAACGACGGGACCGTATTCCTCAATGGCTCGGTCGTATTGCTCTCCAGAAGCAGAAGTGATATCCCTGCCCATTGCAGCGCCGATCATACGAGCTTCTTGAGCAACTCTTTCACGGAGTTCCATCATCATTGGGCCTTGCTTCAATCCCATAAAAGGAGGCAGATTTATATCGATGCCTTGTTCCACGGCCCTTTGATACATTCTTCTACCGCCTCGAGTCAGTACCGGCATTTTCCCTTTGCGAGAAATACCCCAAAAACCGGCGCGTAGGTTAGGCTTAAGAAGACTGTTCAAGAACCATTTTTGACGCATAATACGCCCCATAGTGTAAATACTGGCTGCTTCTCCAGCAAAGGCTAAGGGATTAGTCATAAACCTTATAAAAGCTCCTGCGGCAAACGCTGCCGGCGCTAAAGCGGCTTGGCTTTTTAATGCTTTGTTGGAGATGCCTTCTCCAATTCTTGATAGTTTCAGAAGATCATCAATCGTGTCTTGTCCTAAGATTTTGCTCAAAGCGCCATTAGAGTTAAGAGTAGTTATGGCTTTTTTCATTGCAGGTGCCCAGGCGCCAGTAGCGACTCGATCAAGCCCAGGCTCTCCTACAATCCCTTCGGGAAAAGCAACTTCCATAATTCTTGCCATTGCCATGTCTTTAAAACCCATAGGAACATCGAGTTCTATGTCTCCAAACTCGTTTTTTATTCGGTCATAGTACTTGGGGTTCTTTAGCACAGCCGTGACCACTTGGTCAGCATTACTAAGATTTCCTTTTGCAACGGCTTGGAAAAACTCATCTTCGCTTTGCTCCATAGCGGTTTTTGCTACCTGCTGTAAGTTACTTATTTCATCTACTAAGGTTCGACCCCCTACTATGTCTTCGGCTCCAGCCCTTACAGCCGCGCCTTCTGCCGTTTGTATAGGGGTAGTTGCTTCCTCTATAAACCGCTTATTGTTAAAGCCCATCCGGTAGTAATCCCGGCTAAGCTCCCTAATGGCAGCAGCCTTCGTATCTCCAAACAGGAGGTTTTGCATTTCCTGGTCAAGATTGTCAAATTTTGTTGCGAAGCTTGGTCCTGAAAAAACCCCATTTTTTAAGGAGCTTCTTTCCGCTTGTTTTAGCCATTCTGCTGCAAGCCTATCCCTTGCTGCGTGTTTAAACTTTTCTGGGTTAGCTCGTTGGGCAGCGTATCTTCCAAAGGTTTCTAGAGTTTCTTCGAATTGTTCAGTTAGTAAAACTCGATACGCATCGTTTCTCGGTAAATTTTCTACAAAATCAGGTATTCTTTTAATTACTTCTTCAGTTAACCCAGCGTTTGCGAGAACTTCATTGGCTTGTTTAATTTGACCTTGTTTAGCGAAAGCTGCTGCTTGTAGAAATACCCTCTCATTAGTTCCCGCTAAAAGACCTGCTTTGCTTGTAGAAGGAGTAACTCTATCTAGGAAAAATTTAAGTTTATCAGCACTTCCAGGAGTAACTATTGCGTCCAGTACATCTTTGTCTGCGACAGTTACTCCGGTTTTAATATCTTTAAAGAGTTTTTCAGTAGAAAAAGCTGTGAATTTTTCCATTCCATCAGAGTAGAACTTGTCGGCGTCTTTTCTAGCATGCAAACCTTTTGCAAAAAGGGCCGCCGTCTCTTTGTTAAACCCCGGAGGATACTTATTATTTACTTTAAACTCATTAAGATATCCTAGTTTGTCGTCTATAGTTTTGTTAATTGATTCTATTATTTTGCCGATATGGCGATCATCAATTGCCGGCATTAAACTAGGATCTTTTCCGGTAAGTTGTAAAGCGGAACGTAAAGACATTAATTCTTTAAAGGAGAAATTTTCTTTTCTTGCCAGCATTTTTTTGAAAAAGTTTGAGTTAAAAAGATCTCCGCTAACATCCTTGGCCATTCGGGTAGTATCATCTCTAACGCCTCTAATTGCTTTTTTTATTATCTTAGGAGAAAAGTTAACTAAACTTTGTCCTTGCGAATCTACAACTTGAGAAAAAAAGTTTTCCGCTTTTTGGTATAGCCAAGCTGAATCTTGGTCAAAAAGTCTTCCTGCATCTGAAAGAGCATGAAGCCATGTTGTAGTCACACCTTCAATTGGGTTGTAGAAATCTCTAATTAACCTAAACTCATTTTCTATAACTTTTTCCAAATGCCGGTATGCTAATGCAGACGCTTCGTCTACATTAGCGTCTTTCATGTAAGCGTTAATGGTTTTGTTAATATGAGCGCTAACGTCATTAAGTATTCTTTTGCTAGCTTCTCTAGAGACACCTTCGTCATCTAACATATTAAGGCGTTCCCTGACATATCTAAAATTCTTTTCAGCCGCCGCGTTGTTTGGAAAGATACCCTCGTAAATTGCTTGTATTCTTCCCGTAATGGCTTTGCCACTAACAGTTCGCACAGTAGGTCTTGCACCTTCTTTTATGGCCTCTCTATAAAGCCCCTTAGCTTGTTCTCGAGCAAGAGTCTTAGCTTCTTTGTTTGAGAAGCCCTGCTTTTTAAAAGCGTCAACTACAACGGGGTCTACGACTGGACCTTTCCCTTTCAATAGATATCGACCAACGCCAAAAAGAGTGCGACCAACGCCCTCACCTAAGCCGTAGAACAGGCCAAATTTAGCAATGTCTCCATATATTTCTTCGTCGGATTGATGTTGATGACCTTCTAATTTTTCAACTGCCAATTCGTCAAGGGCCTTTCCTCCAGCGCCGGCTGCGGCCATAAAAAGCATTGAAGGAATTATTCCAGTACCACCGGTAAGAACCCCTACACCAAGGGCCACGCCTAGGGGTAGGGCTTCCCCACCAAACCAGGCGGCTACGTCATACCCGCTAAGTCCAGGTCTATTAACTAAGATTGTTCCTGAGTCCGGAAGACCATGATCTTCTTTGATTTGCGGGTCTATCTTATCCAGCAGCAGTGCATACTGGTTGCCGCCGACATTTTTAAAGGTTCCGGGGCCAAAGCTTTCTGTTAGACGAGATTCACGTTCTTCGTTGTCGTCAGCCCTTCCGTATTTAAAGTGAAACCAAGCGTTCTGTACCTCTCCCTTGTGGTCAGGAACAAAGGAAGTGGAGCCTTCTTGCCCAGGGAGTTGAGCTCGAGCTTCACGCCGTTTTTTTCTTCTCGCTTCTCTTTGAGCAGATAAAGCTTCAAGATCGGGTAGGCCCTCTGCTCTTTCTCGTGACAAAGGTTGGGACAATCTTTCGGAAGCAATTTTTTTAACTAACGAATGGATATTTGCGAGTTCCGCCTCGGTAGGTTCTTCCCCCTTAATTTGAAACTCAGAAAATCCAGAAGTGGTCCAAGGGGTTTCTGCTTTAATAAGGTTCATCTGCTAGTCCTTAGTTAAACACATAAACGCCATCGGAATTAAGGGTATACCCGCTGGCGTCCAGTGCTATTTGATTCCTCTTTGCCTCTTCACTCGTTATGCCAAAGGAACCCACTTGAGACTTGGTCATAAGCTCTTTCCTTTCGGGGTCAATGTATACGTCCCTCACCGTTTTCCGTTCGTCCTTACCTTCACCTATCGGCGCAGGGCCTACACGGTACTCTCCAAAAGTTTCCTCAAATTTCCGCATTCCCCTTGTCGCCGCTCGGTAATTTTGTCTTATATTAGACTCAACAGCCATTAAGCGCTTTTGCAACACAACAGGGTCAACAAAAGCATAATCTTCATACAGACCCACTATCTCTTGCGCCAATTGTCTATCAATGTTCGATATATTTTTAGAACCCTCACCTAACAACTCTCTAATCAGAAGATTAGCAAGACGTTGCTGGTTCATCTCGTATTCTTGTATATCTTGTCCTTTCTGAGCAACGTTATCCCTGAGATATTTCCATAAGGTTTGCTGTTCTTTATAATTTCTGTAACGCTCGTCTGCTGTTCTCCATTCCGTATCAGTTACATTACCCTCGTCATCGAGTGCATATTCTTTCGTGTTATTGGCGAGCTCTAAGAGCTCCTCGTCTGTTGCCTCGGCCATAGATTTATAGATACTTGCGTTCGGATCTCTTATGCGTTGTCCCGTCGTCTCATCTGTTATTGTGCCTTTTTCTATGTTAAAGAAGTTAAAGCCTTGGTTCACTGCTTTTGCGACCACCGCACTCAAGCCCGTAACATTGCCGTCCTCAGATAGATCTATGCTCCTGTTGATTATCGTATACATATTCAAGAGTTTGGCGGCCTCCTTAGTGAGTTCGCGGTACTTATCCGCTTCCGTGAAAAAGTTTTCTTTGTCTTCGGCGGTCAAGTTTTCTCTGTACTTATTCGCTTCTTCTATCTGCGCAACAGTCGCGTCCGAGTTTGCCTCCATCTGAAGCATAGCGGCCTCTATTGCAAGTTTCCCCCCATAAAGGTTGGGGTTTTCTACAAACTCTTTAGTAGATATATGAATAATGTCACCTTCCGAGCTTGTTAGCTTGCCTTCGGAGTCGTACATATCTTTAAGAACTAGAACCTCTATAGGAATCTGCCCTTCCCGTTCTATACCTCTTTCTATATCTCTTCTCTTGTTATTCGCGGCAATCGCGTACTCTGCGGCAGAAAGTTTAATCTGGCGTTCATACTCACGCTTCTCTTTAGCGTCTGTTGTATGCTCATCTATTGTGGAAAGAAACCCGTCCGCTATGTTTTTAATTGCGTGAGGGCTTGTGCCACCGGCAATAGCCATGCCGGTTTTTACCCAAGCCATTCCTTTTTCAAAATCACTTGCGCCTTCATACTCAGGAGCCGCATCTATAAACTCTTCCTTAAAGATCTTTATCCAATCTTTCAGATCCTCTTGGTTGTCTGTCTGCGCCGCATTCGTTATTTCCTTTGAAACCGTGGCCTCAGTAATGTAACCAGATAGTGGGCGCTCAATACCAGCATCTGTCAAAAGTGACTCGACGTCTGTGTATGGGGGGCGACTACTAGCCATTATCTTTTCTTTCTGTTGGTTTTCAACCCTTTCATCTGCTTCCCTTATGCTACCCTCCCTTCCGCTCTGAGGGCCACCTACCAGACCCCTTTCATCTGCTTCCCTTATGCTACCCTCCCTTCCGCTCTGAGGGCCACCTACGCCTGATGGTGTTAACTCCTCTTCGATTTGTTCAGAAACAGTAAGGGGGGATACCTTCCCTGATCCGACATAAGGAGGGAGTCGCCTAGGACCGGCACCTAAAACAATTTCTTGTTGAGCCTCCTGCACGTTCTCGGCAACTGTCCGGTCGGGGTAATACCATCTCTTCACAGGCTCCTTAATACCTGTAGGATCTTGCGCGTAAGGTGGTAAGCCAGTTTGACGTATTAAATTGGCAGCGGCTTTATCACCTAGCTTCATATGTTCGCCCCTTATCAGCGTGGCCATGTCCGTGCTAGTTGGTCTGCCCGCAGATTGAAGAACCGCATCATATGGATCTTGGGTTATTCCCTCCGACCATCCAGTGGCCTTTCTCAACAACTCCCCGGGAACAATCGTCTCGCCAGAATAGAGCGTTGCCGCTCTGCCTGGGTCCTCTCCGGCATACGCGGTCGGATCGGCAACAAAATCATAACGTGCTTGTAGGGCTTCTTGTGAGGGGGGGCCTACTATTTCCTGGTTTATGTCCTGGCCAGGGAAGTTCTCTAATTCTACCGGCGGTTCACTAACAGCTGTCCTCGGAGGAGGACGCACGCGCACTTGCCTATTAGGATCAGTAAGACTATCTCCGACAATATCTATGTCGATCACATCTTGCATACCTTCTTGAACAAGTTGCATACCTTCTTGAACAAGACTGATGGCGCTATCTAGAGATTCTCCCGTCACACGGGCTACATACGCAACTACCTGATCAAATGTTTTGGCACCACTGGCAACTGCAGCCTGTATTAACTGAGCCGCCGACCCACGTCTTTGAGCCGCCGCTTTTTCGCTTCCAAATTCAGCAAGATTGCCAATACCACTACTAACCGCGTCGGTTAAATTAGTAAAATCAAAAGCACGTTCAATACCCGCAGCGGCATCAGCACGTCTTTGAGCCGCCGCTTCTGAACTTTCATTAGCAAAATTAGTTATGGCACTAGGAATGCTTTTTATAGATTCGGTTATCTGCAAGTCTTGCGGCGCACCGCCTAACGATATCTCAGGAAAAGACACAGGACCAACGGTGCCGCCGTTTGCGTAATTAACAGATCCACCCTCGTTCATGGTCACTGAATCTATGAGAGGTGATGATGAAGCCAGGATGCCTGCCGCTTGACTAGGAGGAACCAACCCCCCACCACGGAACATCATGCGATTAGCAAGAATGGATTTAATTAGCTTTGCCATTAACCGGTTTCTCCGCTTTTACCAAAGAAGCCCCCCAACGGATTGCCTAAGCTCTGGTTAAGACCAAGTCCAGCAATACCCGCGCCAATAGCTTGTGACAAGAAACTAGGCGACGGAGCAGTTGTAGCCGTTAGGGTAGACATTCCGCTGCCGATTTGAGGTTTGAAGATATCACTCATGAAGCCGACCCGTTGGAAAGGCTCGTATCTTTGTTGCATTTGCGTCTGCCGTACCGCGTCGAGCTCGCGTTGCGCTTGGGTTTGTCCAAGAGCACCAAGCTGTGACAGAAGTTGCGCCTGCTGTCCAATGAGGTTCTGGCCCAAACCGGCAATGCCCGTTTGTTGGGTCCCCAACTGCCCAGTTGTTTGTGCTCCAGCAAGAGCCGTCTGCGCCTGCTGTCCGCCAATGCCAGACAATAGTTGAGAAATGTTTTGCTGGCGCCGTTGCTGGTTCTCAAATGCTGTTTGCGAAGCAGCTTGCGCTTGTCCAAAGTTGCGCGATAAATCCTCAAAAATCCTACGGCTCTGTATGTCGAAAAGGTTTCGGTTAAGCTCTTGTTGAGCAATTCCTTGACGACTTCCGCCAAAGGCCCCAGCGCCAACAGCCTGAGCGTCCAACCCTTGTTGCTGAATGGCTGCTTGACGAGACATCTCTTTTAGAGCGTCTTGTGTGACAAGCTTTTGGTATGGGTCCATGAAAGGAGAGATTTGTGTCGTAGGATCGAACCCCGCACCTGTACCCTCTGTTGCTTGAGCAGCCCGAGCCAATTGTTGCTGGGCAACCGGCAATTGTTGCTGCAGGCCGGCAAGCCCTCCAGCAATAGTCCCTGCTCCCGTCTCCAAAAAGGGTTGATACTGACCGATCCCCTCTCCGGTGGTTATCGCTTGTTGTGTAAGAGGATCAAGCCCTGCCACCTGTATCTCGGGGATGCTCACAGGGGTGTCCCCTCGAGCAAAACTTAAGTCAAGGAGCCTTCTCTGAAACTCTTCTAGAAAAGGGGCTTGTCTTTGGACTTGTGTTTCAGTAATAGTGTCCGCCATCACGCAATCCTCTCAAAGCTGTTCATCAGGTCATACATTCTTGCGGCCCCTCGTTTTCTGTCGCCATTGCCAGCCCCTCTTACCGCCTCTGCTGTCATTACAAACTCCCCATCAGAGAGATACGCGGGAATACTGTCTGAGGTTCCAGAGCCGGGGCCGCTTATCTCGCCCCCAGATGCCACAAATCTCGATGTGGGGTCGTACATGCTTTTTAGGTAGGCGTCCGCTTGTTCTTCGGTGAGGCCAAGGATTCGCATCAGATCCCGACCACTTACGGCTTGTCTTATTCCAGCAGCCCTTTGGTCTGCTATCGTGGGGTGCATCTTTGTTAAATAATCCTGGTAGGCACGGTCCGGAGCACCGACTTCGTCTTCGTCTTCGTCTTCGTCTTCGTCAAAAGCGCCAGCCAGACCGGCTAACCCAAGAGCTCCGCCACCTAAAACAGTGGTTCTCCCCAAAGGACCAAGGTTACTGAACCAATTGCCTTTATCAACAGAGCTATGTGCGGAAACGGGTTCTTGAGAACCAACCACAATGTCGCCAGAAATGTCTCTATATCCTTGCGTCATTGGTCTTGATTCTCCGTACAAAGTTTTACCTATGGTTGTAGGACCTTTTACAGACACGCCCGATATAGGCTTGCTTCCCATAGTAGCTCTATAAATACTGCCTAAATTACCACCGTATCGTGTGCCAAAAATTCCTTTCTCCAATGCGTCTCCCGGTCTTAATATGCTTCCCATGGCCCGTTGTGCACCGCCAAAGAACCCTCCACCGGTTTTAGAGCCGAGATTACCAAGGCCACCCATTAAGGCTTGCGTACCTCCGGTAATCAAAATGTTTTTGAATATATCCTTGGTCGAGCCGCCCGAAACGGCAGTGCCTAGAGCAGACCCCACTATGCCTCCAATACCCGGAGCTACAAGATTACCCACAATCGGCGCAGCAATGGGTATAATCTTTTTAAGGGCCTTGAATATCTTCTTAAAGAAAAATTCAGGTTGCCCAGTTACGGGGTTAATTGAGTTAAATCCACTTCCAACGACATAACGGTCAGGGTTTTCAATCCCCATCACCTGCATCTGCCGGAAGATGTCGTTTTTTAAGCCTGGATTTGCATCAAAAACCTCGGCGGGAATGACGGTTTCGCCTTCAGCGGCGTGTACCATGTAACCATCGCCATAACGGCCTAAGGTAGCCAACCCGCTTGCCAATGCTTGGGCCGTGGGTTCACCCGTTAGTTTCGGTCCTGTTTGCACGAAGCCTCCTTCAGCCCAGCTTGCTACTTCTTGTACGGGTATTCGATCTCTCATTACGGCATTTAAAAGTTCTACGCTTGGAACTGAATCCGCTTCAGCTACGCTCATTATTCCTTCGTCTGGTTTAGACACAGGAATTGGCGCAGCCGCTTCAGCTACGCTCATTATTCCTTCGTCTGGTTTAGACACAGGAATTGGCGCAGCCGCTTCAGCTACGCTCATTATTCCTTCGTCTGGCTTAGGCTTAGGAATTGGCGCATCCGCCTCAGCTACGCTCATTATCCCAAGACTACTAATTAATTCGGAATTTAATTTACCAGTCGTTTCTAAGCCCTTGGCCTTTTGATACTTCTTTATGGCGTCTCTTGTTTTTTCACCCCAAAAACCATCTACTCTTCCCGCATCGTAACCTAGTTCATTTAAATTTTTTTGTACTTGCTTGGTGTTTTCTACTTCCTCTAACTGAGCGTCGTAATCAAGGGTAAAATCTGGCTCCACGCCAGCATAATCCGTGGGGTTCACCGCAGCAAAAGCGTTTTTTATAGCGTTCGAGTATTTTTCAGCATTTGTTCCAAACGCATCTCTGAGATTTGTTTCCGGATCACTAAGCCATTTTTCTGTTTTACCCGCGCCTTGGTTGTGGGCTATGCCAAGAATTTCCAGCTTTTCTTTTGGTGCTTTGCCTTTATAGTTTTCTGATCCACTTAAACTCATGTGATTAGCTAAGGTAAAAGCGGCAAAGGCTAACTCTTGTGCTTCTGAAGAGTTTCTGAAATCAGAACGACTCGAACCCTCTGTATCGTCGTAAAAAGATTCATGGGTTTTAAGGCTTTTTGGAACTGGTATTTCAAGTTTCTTAAGCAATCTTATAGCGTCATTTTTAGCATCTCTGCCAAGCTGATACTTGCCATCATAATGAAAACCACTTCCTCCTCTAGCTGCGTATCCGCCAGAACCTTGTGATTCTATTTTTGCGACCTCACTTTTGTACACATCCCACTGACCTTCAGTGAAGCCCATTTTTTTAAGGATTTTTTCTAGATTGTCGGACATTATGAGATCTCTAATACGCTAGCGAAGACGTAAATCTTACTTGCGGTGTCGCAATTCAATTGCAGCGTATCGCCAGCCTCGAGAGCAAAGGGGCCGGTGAGAGACGTTTCGGCTTCAGATGCCATGCTGGTTTTATCCAGCGTAATCAATGTAGAAGCGGAGCTATCGTTGATTTTACTTAAAACAACAATTGCCCCACTATGACTATTGTACAAGTTAATGTTCTTAATAATAGCTTCAGTGGCCGAAGGGCAGGTATATATGGTGACATCACCTGTTGAACCAACCAAAGCAGCTGCATTTTTGTATGCGGAGGCCATCAGTCAAGGAACCAATTAAGACCTTTGGTGTCGTCTTGTCCACTGACCACCTCAGGAAACTCAATCTTTGTTAGAGCCATCTCCAGATCCCTCATAATCCGAGCAAAGACCTCCGGATCATAACTATCAGGGATATCGGGGAAATTATGGTCTAATAATGATGCCATTACCTTCTTCCATCCGGGCGCAAATCAAGTCGCGTCTCGCCCAATGTCCAGGCCGTAGTGATGCTATCGCTAGATATCCTAAGAATCCCTGTGCGTCCTCTACAGCGCACATCCGCTTTTTTCGTAGTGGCAAGCACTGAAGTGGTAGCCTCAGTAACCGCTGCTTCACTAGGGAAATCTCTAGTCTTCAAGGTATAGCTAACTTCTGCGTCTGTACCTGTAATAGCTATGTCAGGGATAATCTTGCTCACAAACATGAAATTATTGCCATCTTGCAGATCGAAATCCGAAGACTCTATGTAAGAGTTCATGGTTGAACCGTCATCACTATCGCCATTTTCATGAATAAACACATAAGAATTATCGCTAACAATTCCAGCCCCTCGAGGTCTGGGGTGAATACCTGCATCTACCCAAGCTGTCCTAGCCAGGGTCCCTATGTCCCACGTACCCTCGGTATAGTTGAACTTAACGTACCGGTCTATTTCAACCGCGTCCGAAGACACATAGAAAAAGAAAATCTCGTCAAATAAGCGATTAGGCGCCGCAAAAAACTTTGTTGTTTGCTCAAGGTTGATGTCGTCAAACACATATCGCAAAACTGTACAGGGAAGCGTTTGCAAACGCCCTGTGTAGGCATAAAAGTTTTCCAAATCCATCCAAAAAACTTTGTCTCCCACGCTTGCAATAGTGTTTGTCGAGAGAGTGGAGACATTATTGGATACAAGAGCAAAGCTGAAAGTAAAAGGGGGCCCTACAAACCGCATGGAGTACAACGATGTGTCGGTCAGAATTAAAGTTTCCTGCCGAGTTTTGATGCCCGTGACAATTTCAGAACCAGCCGAGAGACGTTGACTCCCTGCGGTGTTCGTGGCAGGCGGGGCCCAGTCAAAGGGGGCTTCTTTATCAGACCAACGAACCATTAATGGGTCTTGCACCGTCTCACCTATTGGATTACTTCCAAGAGCAATCACATGCCGGTCAGCTCCAGAAACCAAAATCTGCCTGGTAATGGTCGGCGCATCGGAAGCCCCCGTTTGTGAGGCAAGGTCCGTGGCGCGAGTGTTAAGTCCTAGAGTTTTATCCCAATAATAGGGAGTGCCATTCACGACACAAAATATCAGATCTTCTCCCCAATTATCGGCGGACCATAACCGTACGACATCGGTGGTGGTAAGGACGGCTACCCCTCCCCAGAAAACAAAAGCGTTTGCTTCTTTCACAGCAGCCCCGTCGCTATGAGCAACTGCTGTCGTTCCTCTTGCCGCTCTTACTACCCCGGCATCTAAAGTGTTACTGGATTTCCCGGTATACTGGATAAGCTCTTGGTCAATTAAAATGATCCCAACAAAAGTCACACTTGCACTACTACTGTGCGCTGCGGCGGTTGTACCATCGGCTCCTCTGCCTAGGTCGTTTAAGACATTCCCAGACTTACTGGCATAGATTATGTTCTCACTTCCTATTTTTATAGTTCCTTGGTCTGGAAGTCCTGACGCATCTGCCACAGTAAGAGCGCCTGTGGCGTCTATCGATACATTCGCAGAAATTGAGGTGGACGCGGTCTCAAACAACGAAGCGCTAGTTAAGATTATAGATGTAGCTGAATCTGCTATAGCACCGTTTAATGTGGTCTCTGAGAAAGGAGACGTTAAACCAGAAAAAGTGCCTGCCCCAAAACCGATGCCATCGGAGGACGTCACTAAACTGATGTTTAACTGATACTGAGCCACAGTGCTCCCACCACCTGTGCCTGAGTCAGATGCGTTAGCGGTAGCGGTCGCCGTAATTGTGTACGTGTTGGCTGAGGGGACTGTTTGAATCTCATATTCTTGATTCAATACCGCCGCTGTTATGTTCCCTCCTAGACTAGCCGCCGAGTTGAAAGTAACCGAGTCCCCAGCACTTGCGCCATGGGAGGCATCGGTAACTGTTAATGTTGCGGAACCATTAGTAGCCGAGAATGTCGCCGTTCCCGTGGTTGTACTACGCAAGGGGGTAAGGTCGTTGTATTTACCGCCTTCTTCAATGTAAAACTTGGAATCCGTACCCACACTCATTAACTTCGAGGCGTTTAATGCGGCCCAAGTAAATAGAGACCGAACAGTTCCGCTAATGGTTGCACCAGAGAGTTTTGTCCACCCGCCTATTTTTTCTGGCCTTCCCTTGCGAAACCTTATTAAGTCCGAGTCGTACCACCCTTGCTCATTAGCGTAGGCGGTACTTTCTCTATTAATACCGGGGGTGAAGGAAACTTTGACTAAAGGCATGATATCACCTAAGCCCGGGCTGGCGATGGGCCACCAGCGTCAATGCTACCACCGGGGCCACCACCACCGTGGCCGATGCCCCCGGCGCCCAGGGAACCACCACGGTTATGCCCGCCGCTGGGGCCCGCGTCCTGGCCACCACCACGGCCATGGCCACCCGCCAATCGCGCAGCAAAAGCTGCTCGCCGTTTTTCGGGTAAGCTAAGGTACTCCCGCATAGCGTCCGCGCCCAGGATGTATCTTCCTCCTGGCTTGCTTTTTAAGGTGACTCCCTCGGCACCTCGCGGCCCTATGAAGTACCTCAAATCTGTAATCCCCCCCTGTAGTGCTGGGTGTAGGAGATTTGCCCCACCTCGCTCTTTGGCATAAAGTGCGTTTTGAAGCGTGTTAGCCATTAGTCGGTCAGTGTTTAAAATACCCGTTCGAGTGCCGCCTTTAGGTCCTTCTACAGGATCATTCAGTTCAGATCGTGTCATGCTGTGAAGTTGTTGGAATTGCTGATTGGCATCTGCGGCATAGTGCTCTGGGCCTTTTTTTGGTTTCATCATTGACTGTAGGATCAAACCACCAACGAGAGCGGGAGCAAAAGCCCCGAAAGCTGCGGAAAGGCCACCCAGTGCTGCAGTCCCACCGCTCAGCCCCGACGCCATGGCTCCCAGTCCACCATGGATTCCTTGGCTTGCCAGCAGCGCACTCGCGGATGGGCCTATGAGAGGGTTTCCCAATAGTGCCCCAGGAGTGCCTCCAGTAGTGCCTCCAAGGCCTCCAATGCCTCCTGTAGTGCCAGTAGTGCCAGTAGTGCCAGTAGTGCCAGTAGTGCCAGTAGTTGCTAGTCTCCTGTTAAAGGATTCAATGTAAGCCTGTGCAGCGTCTCGTGGGATACCCGTAGTTCCCCTAAGATCGTCGACTGTGTACGAGGGCGCGGAAAGCGCCGCGTCGTGTGGTGTGACAACGCCACCTTGATTAAAGTCTTGCCTGATTCGTCTAAACATAAACTCGTTCCTATAACTATGCGGGCGCTACAGGCCAAGTAGGATCACTGGGTCTGGGGTATTGGCAGGCAGATCACGAAGAGCTTGTCCTTCAGAACTACGCATAACATTAACCCAGATAAGGTTTGGGGTTATCAAATTTTATTGCTGAGATTTTATTAACCATAGAAGTAAACGCTGATGTTCTAGTACCAGATAAGGCTTGAATTTCCGTGATAAGAATATCTAAAACATCACCAATTGTTTCATCATAACTCTTTTCAGTTCCAATCTGATCAATATACTCTGTCTTTCGTGCACGCCGATACGCAAGTGCTGCTTCTGCTAATTTTTCATTAGCAGTTACAATAGCATTCGCATCCCATTCTGCTTGTACTGCGTCGGATTCTGAATCCGACATCGTAACGCGTACACCATCTACTAGTTTTGTTTTTGCCATATTAACTATCCTTTAATCCATACAATCTAAAATCGCCCGATGCAATGTTATCGCTATTGATAAAGAAACTAACTTGCGTAATCGCTTCAGCAGCAGCTAAATATTGACCGCCACCATAAATTATATTGGTGTCACCATCGTCTCTGTTATACCCCCCACTCCACCACACAAAATGCTTAAATGCATCGCCGGGATTGAATATCTCTACACACCATGAACCATTCTCATCACCGGCGTTGCCGAGCACATCCGATGTTTGTAACTGAATATGATCATCAGCGGCGTCATCATTGTGGTGTTCACCACCTCCTGCCAACACTCTATGGCATGCCCATGCATAGTCAGAAGCACCTGTTTTAAGTCCACCTGATGGACCCATACGCATCCATAACTTAGTACCATCTGTTTCAGGTACAAGGTTATTGATTACAATCATAATCTTTGAATAAGCATTTGTAATACCACTACTAAAGGTTACTGCAGCATCATCACTTGCCGTAGCACTTGCAATGAGTGCCCAGTCACCAGCAGCAGCAGCTTCCGATTGCCAAGTGGAACCTGTCGAAGTCAAAACTTGACCGTCCGCCCCAGGGGCGATCATCTGGGGGGCTGAAGTGCCGTTTCCGAGTAATACGTAATTCGCCGTTAAGGTACTTGCCCCGGTTCCGCCATTGGCTACGCTCAGGTCGGTGCCTAAAGTCAAACCGCCAACGATCTCTACGTTCGTTCCACCCGTTGCGATTTTAATAACCGCTGCGTCAGCGTCATTTTTGATGGTTACGTCGTTGGTAGAGCCTTGACCCGTTAAGATAAGTCCCTCCGCAGCGGTGTATCCCATGGCGGCATTGTCCGCCGCAGACGTATCTCCATCAGCATTTACTGTGGAGGCAGTGACATCCCCTACGATATCTACGTTTGTGGCACCAGTCGCAATCGTAAGTACATCGGCATCGGCATCGTTCTTAATCGTTACATCATTGGTGGACCCTTGGCCGGTGAGAATTAATCCCTCGGCAGAGGTGTAACCAATAGCAGCAGTGTCGCTAGCGGAGGTATCCCCATCCGGTTTGAATGTCGCAGCGGTAGCATCTCCAACGATATCTACGTTTGTCGCGCCCGTCGGAATAACCAGAACAGCCGCATCCGCATCGTTCTTTATTGTGATGTCGTTGGTCGAGCCTTGTCCGGTCAGAATAAGACCTTCAGCGGCGGTATATCCCACCGTCGCATCATCACCAGCAGCAGTGTCAGCGTTAACACTTACCTTTCCAAAAACAGGATTCAGTAAGGCGTTGACAACAGCGGCTCCGCTACCGGCCCCATCACAATACACAATGGCGCTCGCCCCATTAGTGATAGTTATATTTGCCCCACTCCCCTGACTAATGATTACGCTGTAGGGACCACTTGACCCGGAATCCGTGGTTGAGTTGGTGAAAATAAAGAAAGCCGCAGACGTGTTGGGGGCCACAGTAACCGTGTTATTTGCACCAAGAGCACCGGTGAATTTGATGACCCGGTACATGCCGTCCTGTAGGTTTTCTGTGCCTTGGTCCGGGGAAGCTTCCCTGACCGTTAAAGTGTGTGTAGTACCTGAAAGAGCGACTGACCCGTAAGAAGCTATCCGGTCAAGAATGTCAAAATTGAAGTTGGTGGTTGTCCCCCAAGTTCCTGACTGTTCTCCAGTAGCTATTTCTTCAAAGCCAAAGTTCGTTGTAAAGGTGGAAGCCATAACTCGTTCCTATAATTATGCGGGCGCTACAGGCCAGGTAGGATTAGCTGGATCAGGGGTATTGGCCGGCAAATCACGAAGAGCTTGGCGATAAGTTTTCCAATCGCTCGGGATCTCTGTCCCAGCATCGTAAGCCCTATTAGATACCCAATCAGTATCATACAATTTATTATTTCTTTGCTCCCTCAATTGCTCAAAGGCTTTTGCCGTTTTATCTGAACGTTCTTGACTAGAATCATATGTAATCGTTTTTGTAGATGGATCAACAGTAATGTAATTACTGTTGATCCCCTCTACTGGCATATCTACATAAAAAGCGTTAGGGGCTCTTTTATTTGGAGGTAAATCATTAATTAATCGACTCACAAGAGCCCGGGCTTCCACTTCAGTTTTCGTGGTATTAGTTCGTGTTGGGTGAAAATTAGTGTCATCCCAATCCGCTATAATTAAATAAGACATTCCTTTTCCTTTTTTAAGAATTTGCTAATCCGTACATTTTAAAAAAGGCATCACTAAAATCTACCGTACTTTCTGAATTATCGGCTAGATTAGTGAACTTGATAGCATCTACTTCTTGTGCACTACCATAAGTTCCACATCCCCAGTGTTGTATAGGATAGCCACCATTATTCCAATTCGCTCTCCATTCAATAGTAGGAGCCCCGTCATACTCAGGTTTAACCATTGTTATTTCCATTTGAACATATCTACCGGCAGTAGATCCCCAGTAATAGCTAGCACTAGTGCCTATCTGCCAATAATTGCCCCCCGTAGACTTATTGGTCTGTGTGATATCTTTATTAGTTCCATCGTTATCTCTTAAAAGAGCCCATTGCCACAGATAACTTCCAGATAGATAAGAAGAACCATTATCCGTACTGGCATAAACCGCTAATCTGCTATCAGCATCTGGAGCAAAATAAACAAACCATTTATAAGCAAAATAAGTGGAATCATCTATATTGGAATTAAACGATACAGTAGCACTACTCGTAGTAGCTTGAGATGCTATAAATGTCCAAGCACCACCACCACCACCAGCAGCACTTGCCCAGGTGGATCCGTTGCTCGTGAGTACATTGCCGGATGTCGATGGGGCGATCATCTGGAGGGCTGAAGTGCCATTTCCGAGCAATACGGAATTCGCCGTTAGGGTGGACGCCCCCGTCCCTCCATCAGCTACAGGGACGTCGGTGCCACCGGCTCGATAAATTGCGTTGCCTTCTATCGTCAAGTCTCCGGCACCGGACCTAGCTAGGGTTGTGTCAGTAGCGGCCCCAATATTTACTGCCGTGAACTGCGGACTATCTCCTGTTCCAACCCCAATCGAGGTCCGTAAGGTAGCTCCACTTTCGGCGACGGGGTCGCCACTGCCATCCCCGACGATCATTTCGCCGTCAGAAAGGACGCTCATTGCTGTGATTGCACCAGTTCCTGAGCCCAGTAGGACACCACCGTCAGTTAATGAACTTGCTCCAGTTCCTCCGTCTGCGACAGGTACGTCAGTACCCCCAGCTCGATAAATTGCGTTACCTTCTACTGTCAAGTCTCCAGCACCGGACCTAGCTAGGGTTGTGTCAGTAGCAGCACCAATATTTACTGCTGTAAATTGCGGACTGTCTCCTGTTCCAACCCCAATCGAGGTCCGCAGGGTAGCTCCACTTTCGGCAACGGGGTCGCCACTGCCATCTCCAACAATCATTTCGGAGTCGGCCAGAACGGCCAAGGCAGTCACCGCTCCGGTTCCTGAGCCCAGCAACACCCCACCATCGGTTAAGCTGGTCGCCCCCGTACCTCCGTTCGCTACAGGGAGGGTTCCGGTTACTCCTGCCGTCAAACTTACCTGTCCCCACGAGACATCGGTCCCATCCGTCAGCACTACATTGCTTGCCGAACCTACGGCCAACCGGGCCGTTAAATTAGAGGCATTTCGTACAACTATATCCCCCCGTGTGGTCAACGGTTCCACAAGGGCCGGGGCAACTACCGCGCCGCCTCCTGCTCCATCACAATAAACCAGGGCACGAGTACCACTGGCTAACGTGTAATTAGCTCCGCTGCCTTGGCTGAAAATTAAAGAGAACCCGCCAGAAGTTCCGTCTATAAAAACAAAAAAGGCAGTCGTGGTATTAGGCGCTATCGTAATTGTGCAGTTCTGGCTTAATGACCCCGTGAACTTAATGACTCTGAACATCCCATCCTGAAGATTTTCAGTTCCAGATCCAGGGGAAGCTTCTCGAACAGTGAGGGTGGCTGTCGAAGCATCGGACAGAGCAACCGCCTTGTAAGCCGTAATGCGGTCCAAGATGTCAAAATTGAAGTTGGTAGTGGTTCCCCAATCTCCGCTTTGATCACCGGTTGCCATCTCCTCGATGCCAAAATTTGTCGTATATGATGAAGCCATAATCCGTTCCTATGCAGCTATTTGTGTCCAATTCGGGGTCTGTGAAGCATCAATTACACCCCATACAGTAACCGTACTTATTGCACCCGTAGCAGAAACTCCAGTTACATCAACCACAGCCCCACCGGTAACGGTGACAGAACCAGCAGCACCAATACCTGCAACACCCGTTACAGTAACCGTGGTCCCTTCCTGAACGGTGACAGAACCAATCGCCCCCGTTCCAGCAACCCCAGTTACAGTAACCGTGGTTCCTTCCTGAACGGTGGCAGAACCTACTGAGCCAGTGCCTGCAACACCTGTTACAGTAACTTCAGTAAGTAGAGCAACGGTTACGGTTCCAACAGCCCCCGTCGCACTGACACCGGTAACGGTTGTTGATTCGTTAACAACAACTGTGGCCGTCCCAACAGCCCCAGTTGCACTGACGCCGGTAACTTCAACAGGAAGTTGTTGACCCCACGAGGAGGACCCCCAAGTACCTCTTCCCCAACCAGTGATACTAGCCAAAACGCTACTTCCCGTTAAGCGATTCTAATGATTGCAGTGGAAGCGGCAGCGGCAGGAAACTGCACAGTAAACGTACCTGACGTACTTGTCTTATTGCCACCAAAATCCAACGCACAAACAGCCTTGTTAGAATCGGAACTGTTATAAATGAAAGCCCCGCGAGCCGTTATAGTAGCCGTAGTGTAACTATGGTCAGCAAAATCCGTTATCCCCGTGGTTCCATCAAGACTTGGGTCTATACGGGTAAGTGCCGTTCCACCTGTAACATACGAGCCACTACTAGCCACTTCTCCCGTAGTAACAAAAACTGTGCTGGCAGCACCAAGAGTAGCCGTTGTACTACTTTTGCCCCCACTACCAATAGCATATAGGGCTAGTTTGAAGGTGTCCCCGCCACTCAGTTTGAAGTTATGCACAGCTTCTAGAAGCTCTTTCTTGAAGCTACTGCACATTGCCGTAGTAATTGCCATCTCACAAACTCCTTAAATGTTCGGCCAATTCCGATTGTCCCGCGTTCCTTAGTCTATGACAAAGAGTAGCCCTGTCTTGAGCTATCCCCATTTTAATGTAAAAAGTTAAAATATCTCTAAGATTTTCTCTAAAAGCATGCGCTTGGTCTCTAATAGGGGCCGGGGCTTCATTAGACACGTCTATCATCCTTTTTAAAGCTAAATCCACAACGTCTTCTACAGGCAACCCTCCTTCATTACTTGTCTTTACATCAACAAGGCCCGCCTTGACAGCCATATCAACAATCAACACTACGCTGTTTCCTGGATAGGAATAATCTTATCATTCCTATCATAAAGCCCTTTAACAATATCCAAGGGCTCTGGGGGAGCCGCTTCAGACTGTTTTGTGACAAGAAGCTGGTTATTTTCCATTCTCATCACCAAAGGGTCCGGCAATCTGTGATATCCATATAGTTTTTCATTTTCGGGGACATTAGTATCCAAAAGAGATGAGCTGTAAGCAACTTCTACCTTTACTCCACTTTTGACACAGCAAGCCAACCAAAACTCAGTACAGGCTTTCCCGGCTTCCGCCATATGGACATTGCCCTTGTAAGAGTAATCAATGCCATATAGATAAATTTTTTCTACCTCCTGGTAAATAGCATAAGCTATTGCGTAAGGAACAGTGTTGTTGAAATAGCACAGTCCTGTTTCATTAACGACTTCTTTTAATGGGTATAACACGGCCCCCGGAACTCTTTTATCCAAACTGCAGGTGTATATAGGCCCGGGATGGGTGGGTAAGGCCTTTCTAAGGGCTTCTGTCTGATTTCCGGCATCTTCGGTATCCAGAAACCTTGAAGGAGGGTCCATCATAAACACACGGTCGTGCTTTATGGGAACCATCATTGAGTTTATGGCCCACGTTTCGTCGTAGTGTTTCCCGTTAGCAACAGAAGAGGTGTAAATCCCCTGAGAACCCCCCAAGCCTACAAGCGCTATAGAAGCTCCTTTTAAACTGGAGTCCTTACCGTGAGGCTTAAACGACAAGTTTTCTACCGTGGCCATGCCTATACTCATAACGATTTATTTCCCTTTTCCTTCCACCATTTGGTCTTTCAAAGTATGGGCTAGAGCCGCTGCTTTCGTGGTGAAGGCGTCTATGCTTATCACTAAGCTACGTCTCTCCTGACACGATCATATCGATACTCGTCTCTTGTCTGCTTAGCTTCGCCAAGATTCTTGAGCCATCTCAGTGACTCCTGGAACCTTGTTTCATAAGCAGACATGATGTCCTGTTCTCCTTTCATGAAGATGTATGCCTCCACTAGAGAGCCGTAAAGCATTGCTAATTCTGCGTTAGTGCCTAACCAACTAGTTCCATCGGACGTTGCCGTAATGGAAGTCGGTCGGTAGAAATAATGCAGTTCAACGTTTAATGAGCTACTTGGAGTAGGGGCCACAATAAAGGACTCATCGTTCCAATCGCCGTAATAGAGAGGAACCCCCTCAGTGGCTGGGTTTGGCGTATAGTCCTGCACGAAAGATACGTGCTTATACAGCAGAAACTCATTGTTTGAGCTGTTGACCACGCTCAGAGAAAAGGGCGCTAAAAAGTCCGTCGGTTTAGACAAGAACTTAGTGGAAGCAGTGAAAGTTCCGCTGACGTTTCTGCGAAAAACCGCAAGCTGGCACTCTTTAAGAATACGTTCCTCTGCGTTGATGATAAATCTATCAAGCTGGCTGACAAAAGTAGTTTCGGCATTATCTGTGTAATCCTGGATAGCCGTTTTTAATGTGGTAAAGGTAAATGCCATGATTATGCGCTCACTGTCACGGGACCAGCCGAAGCAAATCCGCCACCGCCTCGTATACTGCCCACAGTGGCCGTTCCACTACTGGCTGTAAAAGTATAGTTGTCATCGTCTACCTTAGTTATTGTTCGACCCGTATCCACCTCAAGAACCGTTTCTGTAAACCCGTCAAAAGCCTCTACGTTACGGAATCTCACAACATCGCCTGAGCTCTTACCATGTCCTGGCTGTGTTACTGTTATGACAGCTGAGCCACTCGAGAGAGATTTAAATGAGTCGAAGGCTAGCAGAACCGTTACAGGGGGCTCCGTCCGATCTGGTCTACTGACTCTTAAGGCTTGCGGATCAGATCGATGCTTGCTAGGAGTTAACTGAGGCTGCTTGGGTTCGTATTCGTCTCTTCCTACCAGCAAACCGTTCCATTCCTTAATCATGTCGTTAAGGGGATAAGCGCGGCCAGACCGGTCGGAAATTCCTAACGCGTGTTTTCCGCTGGCAAATCTGGGCATCTTAAATCCTTAAGGAAGCGTAACTTGGAACCAACCTAAGAGGAACGCCGTGATCAATATCTTCGGAAGAAGCTCTTAAAAACTCTTCTTCGTAAATCATCTTCAACGCTTCAAGCCTCTGTGGGGAACGTTTTAGTGCAATTTGGTAAGAGAGTCCCGCGACTAGGCAAGGCAAAAACCTAAAGGGTATCTGTGCGTTGTTAGTTGCAGCATCCGCATCATCCAACCGTTTCATACGGTAGTAGATTAATGTGTCTGTGGAATTCTCTGGAACAGGCCAAACCGTGATTCTTGGGGTTATCTGCCTATCCACATAGAACTGAGTTGGGCGCCCTTGCGTAGTCTTTTTGGGGATACTTAAGTACTCTTCCCTGCTCATTCTAGTAATGGAAATATCCTCACTATCACGTTGTATCACAGCCTCTAATACGTCTACCGTAGCTTGAACATCAGTGAGCGAGGGGTCAGCAGTAATCGTAGTAGTCGCCGCGCTACTGGACCCGGTAATCACCTCTGAGGCCGTGAAAGAACCGCTCGGAATAGTCAAAGTCATCGTAGTACCCGAAGGCTTTGTAATTATTTTAGCGGTTACCGCGCTAGTGCCGCCGGTAATGGTTTCTCCAACGGAAAAACTACCTGAGGCTCCTACAGTGGCAGTAATAGCGCCGATAGGGTAAGTGGCAACTGCGGAAGAAGTGGAAAGCTGAGCCATACTTTGAGAGACCTGCTCAACCGTCCATAGGTTAAGTCCTCTGTTTGCCCAGTCTGCGAACAAAAGATTTAAGGACCTCCGGGCGGTTTTTGAATCGTACCCCGTTCTTAGCTCAAGTCCGCACCGCTCGAACGCCTCTTCGGTAACTTCCGCCATATCTAGGTTGAAGTCTACTGAACCAGATGTGGCCATACATCCTCCTTAGTTCCAAACAGCAAGTCTAATCACGTTTCCTAACTGCGCTAATATAAGAAGGCCTACTCCCCAAAGGACCTTAGAAATCATATCAACAGACTTTTGAATATGGTGGAGATCGTTACTTTTGATAACATCTAGTTTTTGTGACAAGAGCTTCAGTTCACCGCGCAATCTCACAATATCTATTTGGTTTTGTCGTTCAAGCGGCTCGCCCATGTCTAAAACTCTTTTACCATCTCCATAACGATGGAGTAGGTGTCGCCAGATGAGTGTCCGACAGTTGTAAACTGAATATCTCCGGTTTTACCAGAGCCAGAAGCGTTAGGTATCCCGCCAAAAGAAGAGAAATCCAAGGTATCACTCCAGTCGGCTTGTAGCTGGAGCGCAATCACATCTGTTGTTGCATCCCAAAGAACTTTAACTCCCATTCCAACTGTCGAATACCAAACTTTAGTAATGCGAACTCCTGTGCAAGCTGTTCCTGCCCCGTCGGGATATTTTGCAAGTTCAGACACATCCACCTTAGTGACGGCAGCTTCACCGGTGCCGTCACTAGTGTTAGTAAAATACACGACAAGCTTGCGAGGGCCGTCATCTACGGTTGTTGAAGTAACAGCGTCAGCCATTTTAAGCTCCTTTTAAAAAGAAGGGGGGCGAACCCCCCACCTAATTAAGCAATTTGCACGTATTCGATAATAAACGTAAAGGAACCCGCCGTGGTGGCGTCTACTGTGTTAGTGATGTTGCAATAAACAGTCCGTTCCGCCGACGCGTACTGAACCGAAGCTGGAGCGGTCGTTCCGTCTTGCGTTTGCAGAACCAAGGACGTAACAGTCACATTACCTACAACAACAGTCGTGCCGCCGTCTAGGATCTCATCTGTCTGTGCAGCGACAAGCTCTGCGCCTGAACTGGAAGTTCCAACTTCATAGCCAATATCGCCCGTTCCAATTACCGGAGAAGTGGCACAGAAAATCTTAACGTTGGTGATAATGGTGTTGGCGGGCTGCGTAAACTCGCCAATTGCTGGAGAATCGCCAGCAGTAGTGTTAACCGTAACGCCTGTGGCAAAACCAACGTGTTTTACATATTTGTCGGTTACGATTCCGGTGGAAGCAATATCAAAAGTGTTTGTAACAGCGCCTGTAGTGGCGTTGACGTTAATTACTTCAAATCCGTTCTCAGATCGAACCGGACCATTAAAAGTGGTGTTAGCCATTTTGGCGTACCTCCTTACAAAGGATTTATTCTAGCGTCTTGTAAGCGTCTGCTGGGACAGTCGCTAGAACTATGTTTCCCAGTTAAAAAGAAGGGGGGCGAACCCCCCTTCGTTACTACACTACTTACGCACCAGGCGAACCGAATACGCAACGTGGGTCAGAGTAACCGTAGCTATAACGCTCACGGGCCTTGTACCGCACGTTACCGGTGTCAAAGTCACCTTCCATCTTGGTGGACATCGGCATACGCTCAAAGTGAATAAATCCGCGAGGCGCATCTGTTTTGATGAACCAAGCATCCGTGTCGGTGAGGTAGTGGTTAACGGTGTAACCCTGCGGGAGCATTCCCATGTTCCGCACAGCGTTGACATCATTATCCGCAGTCCCAGGACGAAGAGTGGACTCAAGCAACCGATCAGAAACAAACTGCAATGCAGCCGGAACGACCAGTTTAGTGCCACGTACCGAAACCTTAAGGCCGCGCTCATCGACAAAAGCTGCAATGTCGATAAGAGCATTTTCAAGGCTGGTTTCGTTCAAGTCAGCGGCAGTGCTAGGCTCATTCCGCAGAGAGTTACCACTAACCAGCGGATGGTCCGTCGCACACAGTTCTTTACCGTCACCGCCAGTAAAAGAACTATCAAAAGCGTTGTTCAACGTAGCAGCGCCTTTCACCTGTTTAGTGTTGGCCATGCTGCGTGCCAAAGCTTTCGTGTAGCGTGAAGCAAGACGGTCATACAGATTATCTTCAATTGCTTCCTCAGTAATTGAGAAGGCAAGAGCGATAGTCTCATGCGTATACCTTGCGGTGTAGGCTTCCTGTGCATCGTCAAAGGAAACAGCACTTCCTTCGCCTTTTACAGGGGCCGCTCCAAAGCCGGAAAGCATGACTTCTTCTTCAAAGGCTCGCTCTGAAGATTCAGTGTCATAGATTTCAGCGGCTTCATTGTCATACCTGGCGTACTCCATTCCAAACAGAGCGTTCAAACCAGGCTCTAGCTCTTTAGCTAGTTGTGCTCGACTAATAGCCATGATTTAAGTCTCCTATACGCCAACGGTGGCTGCAGTACCACCAGCAGCAGACCCATTAGGACTGTTGAAGTGGTTGTTTAGCCTGACAATGGCTCCAATACCAGCAGCCGAAAAATCAGCGTTTTCGGGGTCATCTACCCAACCCATAATACGCAAATTAAGCGAGTTAGTGGTTGCTATGGTACTGATGGCCAATCTACCTAAAGACAAACCTGTAGTATCGGTGCCGGTTATGCAAGTAGAAAAGTTTGCATTTGCGAATCGAGCCGCCAATGCTGTTGCTTTACTTGTCCACGTTGCGTCCGTTGCAATTACATACAATTGCATTGGATCATCGGCAATAAATGCTTTTACGGGATGATTACTATCAGCGCCGGAACCGGGCCAATAGTTGCTCCACACGGTTTTCCCTGTAGTGCTAGAGACGTATTCACAGCCCATGAACGCACCTAGAAGACCTACTGTTCCACCGGCTGCGTTAGCCGTATGGTCAATGTATCCAGATGCAAGCGGGATAACAGGTTGACCATGATAGATCTTATCGGTATTGCCATTGGCAATTTCATACATCGTATAGCCGGAAACCCCAGTGGAATTGGCGTTAGAACCCACTTTACCAATTGGGCGCAAACCAAAACTTCCATTGATGTTAGCCATTTAAATTAACTCCATTAGTCCTCTTCTTTCCGAGGACCGCCAAAAGAAACACTTGAACGCCGCTCAGGCTGGCTGATCGGCATCGCCGGATGCTGCTCACGAGCAAGGTCGTTATCGACAGCAGTCATTTGATCGCGGGTCATCGCCCGAAAATAACTATTGCGTTCTTCAACGATTTCAAGAGGAATCCTGGCTAGAAGTAGTCCTCCTACTCCAATCACACCAGCATGCTTTCCGTCCTCAACAGTGGGTACCTCAAAGTCTGGGTACTCGTCCCCTCGAACCAGCTCGTAACCTTCACGAATTCTACCAGCTATGTTCTTACGGTCGTCAAAACCCATCACTTCGGCCCTCACCCACCTGTGCCTATAGCCCTCAGGTGCAGGAGGAGCGTCCAACATGGACGGTGGTTTCCAGGGCTCTCGGCGTGCCTGCTTTGCACGAGTTTGGTTTGCGCGTGGCGTCCTAGTTGCTTTTTGGCTAACTGTGTATTCGTTTTCACTCATGGCTAATCCCTCACGTATTTTGCATATTCTTCAAGAGGTACATTCAACCTCTTGGCAATTGCAACTTGTGAAGGCGATAACCGCACAGACTTCCGCCTACTCTTGTTGCGGGATGCGGAAGCTTCGGCTGACGCAACCTTACGGCTTCCCCCGTTTGACTTAGATTTTTGATCGAACTTATGTGGAAACTCCGATCTCATTCTATTGTCAAGTTCAGAATAATACTCATCCGACGAAGGATCAAACCCATCGTCCTCTACTAACCGTCTATGAACCCCAAAAGCCGCGTATGTCATAATTTCATCTTGGCCAAACCAGTTATTTCTGGAAGCCCAAGCTTCTGCTTTAGGATCTGGGGGTGCTGGTGCTTGTGCCTGAGGTTGCGGCGCTTGCTCAACGATTTGTTCCGTATCGGGAGTTTCGCGTTTTGCCTTAGCCAAACTTCCTCTCTCGTAAGCAAGATTGGAAAGGGCTTCTTGGGCCTCTACAAGCTTATCTACGTCACCGCTTTCGTGAGCTTCTTTCAAAACTCTTTTGGCAGTGTCTAATTGGGAGTCTACGCGATCCGTGAACTGCTGCTGATAGCCCTTATCTAGGCTATCTAAACGTTGTTTAAGAGACTCGTTCTCTTTTCTAACGTTTTCAGCAAACTGAATGGCGGTTTGTTTCTGGCGTTCTTCTTCTCGAAATCGCTTAGTAAGCTTGTCTATTCGAGTTTGAACCCCAGTGCTGTAATCCTCAAGCTCCTCTTCCTGAGAAGAGGCTTCAACAGCTTCTGTGTTTTCTTCTATGTTTTCGTCTAAATCAACATTTACTGAGGATTCTTCGGAATCCCCTACATCAATATCTTTTTCTTCAGGAGGCATGTCATAATTCCCATAGCTCCTTTCTGCTTTCTAGACATGTTTAATATCATCAGGGTCAATGATGGTGGCAATCACCTCATCGTCGTTAATGATGCGCACTTCACCGTCATCTAGCTTAAATCTAGAACCGGCATAACGGCCAATGCAAATCCATTGACCTTCTTTGCACCATGAATTAAGAGAATCCCCAAATTTAGCGGGATCTTTATAAGCCAGTGGTCCAAGCTTTAAGACATAGGCCACTACTGTAGCCAATGCCTCTCGTTCTCTTACTGCATCTGGAATGTGAATCCCACCGTCTGAGGTGGCTTTGCCCATGTACGGCATTACCAAAATCCTCCAGCCGGTTGGCTGTGGTAGGCGTTCTTTAAGACTTTTTGACAACCGGGAAGGGTCTAAATACTTATCCTTCTCGTCAACGTAGGCGGCTGCTATTGATTTTTTTGCTTTCTCGCTTCTTGCAATATGGTCTGGCACAAGTAGTTGTGGACTACTCATATTCTGTGTCCTCTTTTTGCAGGGTGTCCTTGATTTCTTGTTCAGCGAACTCTAGCCCTGACAGTTCACCGATCAATTGGCGGTAAGTCTCCATATCCTTCGGAGCGCCGTGTAAAATAGCATCTTGGGTTAACTTAATCCTTTCTTGTATGGCTCTAAGTAAAGAGTAAGCAAACGTTACAGGGTCTGCCACGTAATATAAGTCCTTTTATCTCGGATAAAGAGGTTTATCTACAAGGCCACCTTGAGCAAAAGCAGATATTGTATTGTAAACGGGGTGTTGGTTTCCTCGAATATTTACTTTTCCTACGACATCTCCCAGTTTCACAAAACCTTTTGTGGTTGGCCTAAGCCTAGGTTCCGTTTTGCTTGTAGGATAAGTTTGTAGATTAACGCCTTTTGGAAAAAGAGTTTTTAAGGTGTAGTAATGCTTGCCTTTATTTTCTACGGAAATTAATGTTGTTGCGTTTTCATATCCTTTTGGCGCGTTAAGCCACTTCCATCCTTTTTCTTTTTTAAATAAATTAGTTTTTATTAAAGTAGCGCCTTTTTCGTCAGGACTCCCTACAACTTCAGTTTCTTCTGGGTGGATTTTTAAAGAACCAGTTCCTTTTTCGGGATTTATTGAAATGATTCCTGCCAACGCTTTTCTTCCGGTCAGGTCTTCTTGCGTTCTTGGGTTTAGGTACGATCCTCCAGGCGGAGCAACAACACCTTCTTCCTCAAACTTTTTTTGATTTTTAGGGTAGATAGATAGGCTATTACCCTGCTCCATGTCTTGTATTGCCGAATAGTTTATTGTTGGTGGTTCCACAAGACCGCTTATTAACTTTTCCGCCGCTGTCTGTTCAGCCTTCAGTGCAATTTGACGCTGTAAATTTAAATACTCTTCTTGCGCTTTTTGCACAGGAGTCTGACCGCCTTGTCCACGTCCCGGAGGAACTGACGAAGGTTTTCCAACCCCACTTGGGGCCGGAAATCTAGGAGGAACTAATCTAGACATCTAATAATTTCCTTTAAACCCCTTACCTTTAACAGCGCCACCTTTGGAGTACCTAATTGGGGCACGCTTTTCATGCACCATTCCACCGCCCATGTAACCCAGTTCGTCTACTTCATCTACTTCGACAGTAAAGCCATCGGGGGAACTTTCTACTCTTCCACCCGGAACTGTGGCTGCATATTCTTGCGCGGAAATCTCGTCATCGTAAACAACACCTTTTGGCATCAGAATGTCCCCTTACCGTCATTGTTGTTGAAATACCGACCACGAACCTGAAACTCAGTACCTTTAATAAGCTGTTCAGTATCTCTATCCAGTGTCTCTCGACCCCACTCCATAGGAACGTCCTCAGAACCATGAGTCACATCGTAAGCCATACCACCGTGTTTCATCTTTTTACGCTTTTTCACAAGACCACCTCTTCGCATTTTTGTTCCACGTGGAACATCTTCCACATCACTGATAGTGCCTTTGTTTAGAGAAGCGTAAAAAACGCTTTCGCCCTTATCAGCGCCATATTTACCCTTCATATTGCGCATGATGTCCTTGCCCTTCTGATTTAACGGCATTCCTAGTTTCCTCTACCGGCACTTCCCATTTCACCAATTCTTTCAAGGTTGACATCAGCCCTAAGCAACGCGATATCTTCCTGAGAATCCATCTTCTCGCGTGTCAAATCTTGGCGTTGCGCTTCACGCTGCTCCTCAAAAGACTGCTTGGAAGCAAACTCGTCAGCTTTACGTTGCATATCCAAAGCTTTGATGTCGAGCTCTTTATCACGCAACTGAACCAATGGGTCGACCTCACCAGCTGGCGCCATTAATTCCGCCATGACTTGCTGAGTGTATTGCGCGATAAGCTGCGCAACCCGAACTTCTACATCCCCTTGCATCTGCATTTGAGCCTCTTGCGGAGAAATCTGGCCCGCAGCCTGCAGTTGCTGTAACTGCTGGGCCTGCTGCAGCATTTCTCCTTGTGCAGCAGCCCTGGCTTTTAACGCTATGTGCTCACATAAATGCGCTTGCAGTAGTCCAAAAGTAGGTGGTGTAGCCATTACTACTGGTGTCTTCATAAAAACCAGATGCGCCATTATATGTGCATCATGATCTTGTTGAGGAAACGCCTGTAGCGTTTCTTGGATAAGCGACCTGGCATTTTCGATCGCTGGATCCATCGGCTGCGGAGGCGTAGGTGTGGGGAGAACCCCCTCTATGTTAGGAACGCCAATGGCCTCATAAATGCGCCGATAAGCCTCATAAAGGTTGTGCATTTGCGGACTAGACTGAGCCAGTTGCAATTGTGTCTGGGCCAAAGCCAATCGCTGCGACATAGAAAATATATTGGGGTCGCTGACAGGCATAATGTCGACACGATCGTCAAAATCAGCCTGTTTGATTAAAGATTCAGCCCCCCACACATTGTATGGATACATAGGAGGCAGCGACTCAGCAAAAACCCTTGCAAGCATCTGGAATTCGAGTTTCTGAGCATAATGTAAGCGCTTATGCACTGCGGACATTACTTTTGATCCGCGCTCAAGAAGGGCAACCGTGGTTCCTACAGCAGCCTGCTGGTTCCCATCGCCTACCTGCATGTCGGCAATAGCTGCAAACCGCCTTCCCGCGTCAACAACAAACCCCAACAGTTGCATTAACGTTTGAGATGGCTCCTTATACGGCAAAGGAAGAATGCTTTGGCTAAGAACTCCACCAGGAACGTCAATATCACGAAACTCCCCAGGAGAAAGAGGCTCATCAGCATCGCGAATGCGGATACCGCGAGCTTTAAAGCCAGCCGGAAGATTTGCAAGTGTTCCCGCATCAATTAGCTGCCTTAAAATGGAAGTTGCAGAGCGCCCAAGTCCGCCGATCATGTGCAAAAGGCCAAAGCCGTAAAATCCGAGCCCTGGAAGGAACTTATAATGCGTAAAATAGGGTATTTTTCGGAAAAACTCGTCACCTTCGCGCCAATTTCGACGTATCGACAGGATTTTTGAGCTCCCTTCATCCAGTGTGACAATATAAGGTAGTTTTATGCCTGTCGGCTCATTGTCCAAAGGACTAATGTGCTCAAATCCCGGTAAATCAAGGTCTGTATGCACCTCCAAAAGCGTGCAATCCTTGTCATCGGTCGTTTTTTGAATGCCAGATAGCGCTCTTTCCTTGTCGCGAAGCTTGTCGTCTTCGTCATATGGAACCAAATCCACTTCTCGGTAGAAGCCACCGGCCTGAAACTTGCGAACATCATTCTCAGGCATGCGAATAACGTGCGTAATTCGAGCTGCGGAGTTTAAATCAGTCGCATTATAAGGAACTACAAGGTCATCAGCTGGCACGAATCTTGCAACCGCACGATCTAAAAGGTCATCGAAATAGACTTTTTTAAACGCACTGCCTGCCAACGGCAAATAAAACAACAAACGGTCTGTTTCTGGGTCAAATTCATCCATCACATGAATGATTTGATAATTCATGAATTCCTTGACACGCTCAGATTGTGCCTCAACCTCTGGGTTGGTGGCTCCTATAATCTGAGTACGCACTGGACCTGAACTGGGAAGCAGTTCTTTGTACGCCTGCGCCTGAAATTGCGTTACTGCTTCGGCAATAACAGGGTGAGTAACGCCACTTGAGCCTCTGAAAGGTTCTTCACGCTCTTCATACTTAATACCCAGCAACCCCAATCCATTGACATAGGAATCCTCCCAATCATCTCGGCTGGAACGATCATCCATATAAAGACCAATCAGATCGTCCGCAATCCTCATCAGTTCCCGTTCATCAAGAACCTCTGCTAAATTGGCATCGGGTTCCGCTTGAAGCTGCTCTTGAAGTTGCTCCTCAAAGTTCAAAAGAACAGACCCATCTTCCTGCTCAATCATCTCGGTCGGATCTTCTACCTGCTCAACCTCAACCTCAATCTCTTCGTCTATCAGTCCGCCGAGAGGCATACCCTGAGAAGGCATAATTTTTTCAATAGCCATTACTTCGTTATCCCCTTCGCTTTTTCCCAGCTACGCAGACCGCCCAGACCTAGCATCCCCAGTAAGACTGGCATCATTGCTCCTAAGTCCACTGGGGGCAGGTCTACATACTGACCTTGCTGTACCAAAATAAACGTAATAACTGGTTGCGCAAGGTAGGTGTAAAACAAAGCTAGGCCGCACGACCATCCTATAAAAGGTCGCCAGCCAGCCACAAAAATATTCCGGTGCGCCGCTTCTTGACGGTTAACTTCTATCTGTGCCCCATCAATCATCGCTAGATGATCTACCAAACGAGCTTCAATGGCTCTCTGCGCCTTCTCCTTTTCTTCCTTGTTAGGGAAAAATCTATCCAGTACGTCCCCAACTACAGGCAACAAGCTCGGCAGCAACGCAGCAAAGGGCATTAGTAATGCCGCCTTGTTTTAAATTTCAGATCCCTAACAAGTATAGCTGCCCCAGCAGGAATCAGCGCTATTAAAGTTAAGAAAAGACTCTCTGACGCAGATCCAAGGCTCACCAAGGCTACTCCGAGACCCGCCCAACTTGACGGTTCGAGAAAACGATCTTTTAGCCAGTCATTCATTTGAAGCCATCTCCCTAGATTAGTAGTATACACGAGGTCGTGGCGACCACGAAGGTTCCTCATCCTTCTCATCCGTGTCAAGTCTTAAGAACCCTCCCTTACGGTATCTAATGAGCGCCATGGACATGGAGTCACAATAATCGTCATGGTCACCATTAGGAAAAGCGGCACACTCTTCAATCACCTCCTCGGAAAAACGTTTCTCCGGAGCCCACACTTTGCCGCTTTCAAAGATAGGGGCCACCATGTGCATCCGCGTGTGCTTATCCTTTCCTTTGGAAGGGGTATAGTTCACAACCGGGATACCCATATTCCTTAATTCGTCCGTTAGCGGCGTACCTGTCGCTTTGGCTTCTATAAGTACCATATCGGGTTCCCAGTATTTGTACTCTTCAAGCGCCTTGGCTTTCAATTCAGGAAAGTCCCAGCGCCCACGCTGTGCATCCATAAGTATAATACTATCTGGCCCATACTCATCCGGTTTAAACACCCCCCAGGTGGTAATCGCGGAGTAATCCGCCGTTTCCTTTTTAGAAAACGCCGTGTCATAACTCTGCATGATATAACTGACCGGGGGTGCCTTTTCCTTTTCCCACTTTTTCCACCACTCCTTTTTGATAATCGCGCCTTCTTCGGCAACAGGATTCTGTTGCCACTGCGCATTCCACTTGCCCAGCGACAATGAAGCTTTAACACGGAGCAATTCATCTTTTTTCCAGAACTGTGGCCAAAGGGCATTGCCACTTGGCAGTATGGCGGGAAATTCCACCACCTCCCATTGGTCGGACATCACATCGGAACCCTGCGCCCTTAGCAATTTCCCGGTTAAGTCTTTAAGCGACCACCGGGTCATGACTATAACTATCGATCCTCCCGGTTGTAATCGTTGACGCGGTCCAGACGTGTACCACTCATAGGCGTTTTCCATAGCCGATTCAGAAAGAGCATCCTGTTCCGAATGCGGATCATCGATGATGAGCAAATCAGCACCGCGACCAGTAATTGCGCCTCCAACGCCAGCAGCATAATACTCACCGCCTTGCGAAGTTTCCCAGCGGCCAGCAGCTTTAGAATCGACACGTAAATCGACATCGGGAAATACCTCTCTATACTCCTGCATCTCCATCAGGTTTCTGACTTTACGACCAAAGCGTACCGCCAGTTCCGCCGTATGGGTGGTCTGAATAATTTTTAACTCTGGGTTCTTGCCAATGAGCCATGCTGGCAACAGGTAACTGGCAAATTCAGATTTTGTATGACGGGGGGGCATGTTGACAATGAGCCGGGAACCGGGGGTCTTTGCCAAAGTTTCAAACCGCTTGGCTACCTGCTTGTGATGAGAACCCTGTATGAACCCGTCGTAAACGTGTTCTACAAACGTCAAGAAATCTTCGTGGCACTTATCTCGAATGGAAATTGCACGTTTGGCTTCCTCAAGCGCAAGGATTTCTCGAACAATTTCGTCAGGCGCGTTTAGCACGTTTAAATGTCAGATATTCCGCCGCTTCCTGTACATTAGGGAAGCAGGTCAGGAATCCTGTTTCCTCCTCACACAATGGATCGAAAATTGCCGTAATCGCCTCGCCATATTGCTGTTGACCATGACCTAAGCGATCTGCATAACTGTCCTCGGTTTTATAACCCTTGGCCCTAGCTGTCCAGTATATCTTATTTGACCAGTCATCTTCATTCTGCGCTAACGCCCAATGATGACGGTGACCGGAAATATACAAATCAGCCTCTTGTGTAAATTTAGCTCTTTTTTGCTGTGCATGCAGAGGATTCCACTGACTATGTCCCGGCATATCATGTGCCGCCCATACCCTCCCAGAACGACCCTTGGGAAATTTAAACTCAATCCGCGCCTGCCAATCCTGGGTCAATGTTCCGGGAACCTTTAACCACTCAATCGGGTCCACATCGTTAGGCAACCACATGTCATGGTTCCCCTTAACCAACAAACACCAATCCGTCTCCTCCAACAACCATTGCACCAACTGCCACGCCTGCCGCGCAGAAGTCTCCTGCGAAGCCCACAATCTGGAAAGACGACCTACCCAGTTATTCGAAGCATCGCCCAAGGACGCTGCAAACATTCCCTCAGTATTGTTAATTGTGTCCAAATCATGACGTAACTTAACCCAGTTACAACCATTATCGTCAACATGCGGGTCGCCCAAGAAACAAACGCCCACTGGACCATCAATAGAAAACTGTAAAGGTATCCACTTCTTTTCCTGTGCCGCTTTCTGACGTTTCAGAAACCTCTTAGTAACATGCTCTACAAGCTCTTGAGTGTCCATGTCCTCGGACTCAAGCTCAGGGCTTGTGAACGGTGGTTCTACTGGTTCAATGTTACTGTGCCAAGGGGCTACCCAACCGGCTTTCTCCAACCTTGCCAATCGACGATAGTACGTCGACCTGTGAATCTTGAAATCCTGCTGGATGACTTTTGCAATCGAAGGATCTCTAGAGTCTTTACGCTCCTTGCTAAAAGGAAATCCCTTGTCGTAGTACTGTTCAATGGCCTCGGACAACTGTTTAAGATTGTTGTTCAGACGCATGTAAGCTCCCCAGACTTTTCAAGTACTTAGCAGTTTAGCACAAGGTCAAATAAGAAGTATTTCAAATTATTTGTTGAAAACACTAGCCGTACACTTCAGTCCAGGCCAACGTGGCCCGATTGGTGGTGATGGGTTGGTGGTCCGTCGTGACTTTTTTACCGATCAGTGTAAGTACCTAGTCCGATACCCGATGGTCAGTCGGTCAGTCGAAAGTATTGGACTCGCTATCATTTATCATGCTAAAATTCTACTTGTTGTTTAACAAGCAACATAACCAGACAGGAGAACGAAATGAGATTTACCGAAGACGACGCACGGTGTGCCAGTGAAGCAGGAGATCCAATTATGTTAGATGAGGATTGGGTCAGAAATCTCCTCACCCAGCACGAGATCGGATTCGAGGAATTCATCGGCGACCAGCAGACACTGCCGATCGATGCAGCCAAGTTATTGGATTGGATGGGCTACTGAAATAGGAGAATGAAATGAAATTGACGCAGAGCACAACAGTTGAATTGACCGATGAAGAATGGGCAGTGCTTGACCATGCCCTCGATGGCATGTATGCAGCGAACCGTCACGATGCAGGTCTACATCTGGGGTCAGATCAAGGTGTGACGGTGATGTCTGCAGAGGACGGTGTGAGTGATATATTTGGGCGAGCGTTTAACGTCGCGCTCATACATATCTTTCCCGAAGACCATGCCCAGTTAAGGGCACGCTTCGATTACTCGCCAATGACAAAGAGCAACTTCGAAACCTGGGCTGCTTATGTCATCCAGCAACATCATGACAGTGAATATGAACGTTTGGTGCACACTGTCTATGAAGACGTTGAGGAACGTATTCTTGCCGACTGATGAGGCCGGTTGGTTACCGGTCGAAACGCCCAAATGGGCGTCTTGGTAAACCAATTAGAGAGTAGACAGAAATGAACAAGCGAGACGTATACCAAGAAATTACCGATAGAATCATCGAGCAACTTGAACTTGGTACTGTACCCTGGGTAAAACCATGGTCAACGGTTAAGGGTGAAGCAACCTTCCCTACCAATCGATACACGGGCTATGCATATCGTGGAATCAATGTCCCGTCCCTATGGTGTGCAGGGATTCAAGCAGGGTATGAGAGCAACCTATGGCTATCGTATAAACAAGCGCGAAACATTGGCGCCCAAGTACGCAAAGGCGAGACAGGCACACCAATCATCTTCGTGAAGTTCAAGCAGGTACAAGATCGAGATGATACGACCAAAAAGAAAAGCATACCATTGGTGAAATACTCGACAGTGTTTAATGTTGAGCAAGTAGATGACTTGCCTACGCTATATAACGTTGAGCAAGAATGGAATCCGGTTACTGACGTCGACAATTTAATAGCGACAACAAGCGCAGTCATTACGCACGGTGGTGATCGCGCTTGTTATATGCCCGGGCCAGACAGAATCAACATGCCACACAAAGCAGGGTTTACCGATTCCGGTAACTATTACGCAACATTGCTGCATGAGATTACACATTGGACTGGTTCGAAAACTAGACTCAATCGATTGTACGGAGCTCGATTCGGTGACCAAGCTTACGCACGCGAAGAACTTGTCGCTGAGATGGGCGCTGCTTTCTTGTGTGGACATTGCGGTATTGACGGTCACCTTCAACACGCTGAATATCTAAACTCGTGGATCAAGGTACTCAAGTCAGATAAAAGCGCAATAGTCCAGGCAGCGAGCGCAGCCCAAAAGGCAGCAGACTTCGTGACTGGTTACACGTATGCCGAAGTCACCATCGCTGCATAAACAATGAGGAGACTAAACGATGAGCAAACTATTTAGAGTTTATGATATTGAAACGGGGAAGTATCAACCCGAACGTTTCGGCAACAAGGTTGCAGCGAAACAGTTACGCCGGCAGTTGAACAGCGCAGCGCAGCGACGTCGTTACGTTATTAAAAGGGGCGAAGATCATTGGAAGGGCGCGTCTTGAGTAGGAGATAGCCAACCAACCCGCCTAGGCAACTAGGCGGGTTTTCTTTTGCCTGGAGTCCAGCTGGGCTCCTACGCCAGCGAGCTCGACTCGAGGTGGGCGCCGACCCGGACTCGAGGTGGCCGACCCGACCCGAACCCGAACCCGACCCGAACCGCGTAGCCGAGTGGCGGCCTGGCGCGCATCTGCAACACTGTTGCTAAATTGTCACGCCCGCAAACGCGCAGTGGGAGCGCGACTCCGCGCCAGCGTGGCGTTAGGGCAACACAGTGGGTCCCTACGCCGAAAATCGATTCGCAGAAAATCGCGGCGCTTGAGGGCGGGGCGTCGTCGTCGTCGACCTA
>VTLG01003464.1_pt1 | contig 56346 bp, 77 predicted proteins | sample 4694571 | NCBI WGS metagenome assembly VTLG01 (sample SAMN12604809, study PRJNA352737) | marine metagenome | biome: ENVO:00000447; feature: ENVO:00000209|ENVO:00000569|ENVO:01000036; material: ENVO:00002151; isolation source: viral sequences binned using virsorter ... | reverse complement strand
TTAGGGTCAAGTACTCTGGTAACACCTTTTGCTGACGCGTAATAGGTAAATAATTTTTGTGGGCTCCTTCGGGAGCTCACAAAAGAAGGAGAAAAATATGAGTACATATCCAGTGGATATAAAGACAGCGAACATAACAAGTGCTACAACTACGACGGTTTTTGATGGTCCTGCAAGAATTTTAGGACTTTCTTGGGTACAACCTTATAATGTAGCAGCAGGAACAATTACAGTTCTTGATGATTCTAGTGCAGTATGGGTAGTCGATGTTCCAAGAACAAATGATTCAGATGCCGGAGATAGTAAATCTATTGCAGGTTCTATTATGTTACCGGGAACAGGAATTAGATGTGGAACAAAACTTAAAGTTACAAATGCTGTAACTACGCATGTTACTGTCTATTATGGATAGGAGTTTAGATGGCAAATACAACATCTGGCTCATACACATTTGAAAAGAATTTTGCAATTGATGATATCATTGCAGAGGCATATGAAAGAATCGGCTTAGTTGGTTCTGCTGGTCATCAAATACATAGCGCTAGAAGATCATTAAATATTTTATTTCAAGAATGGGGCAATAGAGGAATTCACTTTTGGGAAGTAGGTGATACTAATATTGACTTAATTGAAGGACAAGCTGAATATACTTTTTATAGATCATCAGATGATGGAACATCTTCTGTTACAGTAGGTGGAACTTCCGGTGCTTCTACTTATGGATTATCTGATATATTATCTGCTCAGTATAGAACGGATAGAACATCTACAGATCAAACAGACTTACCAATGACAAAAGTTGCAAGATCAACTTATGCAGCTTTCTCTAATAAATTAACAAAAGGAACTCCAAGTCAATTCTGGGTTCAAAGATTCGTAGATAAAACTACAGTTACTATTTATCCAACACCTAATTCTACAGCTGCATCTAAAGACATGCATATTTATTTTGTTAAAAGAATTCAAGACGCAGGAGCTTATACTAATGCAACTGATGCTCCTTATAGATTTATTCCTTCTATGACGGCAGGTCTTGCATTTTATTTATCACAAAAATATGCACCACAAAGAACACAAGAATTAAAATTATATTATGAAGATGAATTACAAAGAGCACTAGCGGAGGATGGATCAGCGGCGAGTACGTATATTACACCGAAAACTTATTATCCAAATATATAATGACTATTATAACTAAAGGAATGGGAGCCATTATTAAAGGTGGTAAAAAAACACCTAGAACAGGAACCATTCAAAGTAAACTAGCAAAAAGTAAAAAGAAGACTGATGCTGAAGAACATTTTGATACTGTATACAAATTAGATAAAACAGGTAAAAAAGATAAACAAATTACTAGTATGAATAAATTTCTTAAAGAAAAGAAACGTAGTGCTAGTCCATCTATGGTTGATAGATATCATGAAATTATGACTAGTGATTCTAAGTATACAAAAGAATATTGGAAGAAAAGGAAATAATGGGACAATTTTCTAAAGGTAGATTTGCATTAATGATTTCAGATCGTTCTGGAGCAGCATTTCCATATAGAGAAATGGTTCAAGAATGGAATGGTGCATGGGTACATAATTCTGAATATGAACCTAAACAACCACAAGTTTCTCCAAGGCCCCATGGTGCAGACCCACAGGCTTTAGAACATGCTAAACCTGCAAGAACAGAATTTGCAGTAGCAGATTTATTAGAAAATGATCCTTTAGAAACTTATCAAACAGGTTCCGCAATTGTAAATGTTAATTTACCGGGACATGGATATACTACTGGAGATACAAAAAGATTTAGAGGTCCTTTAGGAGCTGCCGGTGTATATGGTAATCCTGAAGGAGTTGGTGGAATCACAGGAGCAACGATTGCAAAAGCTGCAGGATATACTATAACTGTAGGTAAATATGTAAGCGGTGCCACTGATACTACTGGTCCAAATGATACAGGAATTTATGGAACAGATTGGTTTTGGTTTAGCGCTGATACAAATGCAACAAGCGTTGCAACAGGAGGAGGTTATCCGATGTCCGTTGGACCGGTAACTATACAAAAATAATGTCTGGAATTAGTTATAATACATTAGTTACAATGATAAGAAGTTATACAGAAGTCGATGACACTGTATTTACTACTGATATCTTAGAAAATTTTATTTTAAATGCCCAACAAAGAATATTTAGTGATGTTCCTGTTGATTCAGATAGAGTAGAATACGCAGGAACATTAGCAGTTGATGTTAATACAGTCAGAGTACCAGCAGGAATGGTTTTTGTAAGAGGTGTGGAAGTTTTTAATTCTACTTCTTCAAGAACAGGTCCAGCAACTTGGCTCTTAAAAAGAGATAGAACTTTTATAAACGAATACGTAGGACAATTAACTGGTCCTGAAGGATCTCAAACAGGTCAAGATACTACAGGATTACCTAAATATTATGCTATGTTTGGAGGAGCGACTGGACTTAGTTCTACTAATTCAGGAAATATTATAATGGCTCCTACTCCGGATGCTAATTATTTAATAAATATACATGGAAATGTAGTGCCAAGCACTTTAGAGTCAGGAAATCAAACTACTTATATTAGTCTTAATTACCCTCAATTGCTTCTATATGCTTGTTTAGTAGAGGCTTATGGATTTTTAAAGGGTCCAATGGATATGTTGACACTATATGAAAATAAGTATAAAACTGAACTACAAAAATTTGCAAGTGTGCAAATTGGGAGACGGAGAAGAGACGATTACACAGATGGTACTGTACGTATACCGATCGAATCACCGCCTCAATAATTAGGAGATAAATTATGGCAATAACATCGGCAATTTGTAATAGCTTTAAACAAGAGATTTTAGAAGCAGAACATAATTTTACAGCTACAACAGGAAATACTTTTAATTTAGCTTTGTACACAAGTTCAGCAACTTTAGGAGCAGGAACAACGGCTTATACAAGCACTGAAGAAATAACTAACACTTCGGGATCAGCTTATTCTGCTAAAGGAAAAGCATTAACAAGTGTTACACCAACATTAGATTCATCAACTGCAGTTTGTGATTTTGCAGATGTCTCTTGGACATCAGCTTCATTTACAGCTAATGGATGTTTGATTTTTAATGATTCACATTCAACTGATGCAGCGGTTTGCGCGATAGCTTTTGGTGGTGATAAAACTGTATCTAGTGGAACTTTTACAATTCAATTTCCAGCAGCAGCAGCAACTACAGCGATAATTCGTATAGCATAGGGAGGAAGTCCTTATGGCTAATACTTGGGGACGATCCGGAACAACCTGGGGACAAGGTCTTTGGGGTGAACAAGATAACAACACAGTAACACTTACTGGTCTATCATCAACACTATCTTTAGGAGATTTAATAACTTATCCTGAACAAGGATGGGGTCGTGATGCCTATGGTGAAGAACCATATGGAGATAGCTATGACCCTAATGTTATTATTGAAACTGGTTTTGGATTAACATCTTCTCTTGGATCTATAACAACAACAGAAGAAATAAATGCAGGTTGGGGACAAGATGGTTGGGGAGTTGAAAACTGGGGACAATCAGGATTAACTTTAGAATTAACTGCTCCTGATGGTCTTACAGCAAGTCTTCCAGCTGTAGGATGGGGTGATCAAGCTTGGAGTGCAGATAAATGGGGTGGAGAATATTGTTTAGATCCTGCAGATGTAATGGGATTAACTGGAGTAGGAGCTACTTCAAGTACTGGTTCACCAACAGTTATTTCTGATTTTACTGGAATTCTTTCAGGACAATCTGCCACTTCATCAGTTGGTGCTATTTCACCAGCCGATGTAATGGGACTAACAGGTGTTGGAGCTACATCTTCAGTAGGTGCTATTTCACCAGCTGATGTAATGGGACTAACAGGTGTTGGAGCTACATCTTCAGTAGGTGAAGTTGAAGTAACTCAAACTCAACTAGTTCCACTTTCCGGTGTTGGAGCTACATCTTCAGTTGGTGCTATTACACCAGATGATATGGCGATTGGGTTAGCTGGGGTTTCAGTTAGTGCTAGTCCAGGTGCTATATCTCCTACAGAAATGTCTATAGGATTGACAGGTCAATCAGCAACTGTTAGTTTAGGACAAATAGGTGGTCCAATAGCATGGCAAAAAATTACTCCTTCACAAGGGGGTAGTTGGAGTGAAAAAACAGCTACTCAAGGGGGTAGTTGGAGTAAAATTACACCACCATAAACATAATATATGTTATTGACATTATATAAAAAACAAAATAATAATAATTAATTAAGCAGGAGATAAACTATGGCATCAACATACACACCTCTTGGTGTTGAAAAAATGGCAACCGGTGAAAATGCCGGTACATGGGGAACTAAAACCAATACAAACTTAGAAATTATAGAACAATTTGCTGGTGGTTATACTACTCAAGCAGTATCAGATTCTGGAGACACAACTTTATCTGTATCTGATGGTTCAACTGGTGCAACTCTTGCGCACAGAGTAATTGAATTAACTGGAGCACTTACAGGTGCTAGAAATGTAACTATACCTATCGATGTACAGCAACTTTATGCTGTTAAAAATTCTACAACAGGAACTCAAGCTGTTACATTTAAATATGTAACTGGAACAGGAAGTAGTGTTGCTTGGACTGCAGGAGATACTTCTACTAAATTAATTTATGGAGTAGGTTCAGGAGCTAATCCAAATTTAATTGACATGGGTTCTGCTCTTTCTTTAACTTCACCACATCTTGTTACAGGTATTAATGATACAGCAGGAAAAGAATTACTAAAAGTTACAGCTACAAGTTCTGCTGTTAACGAAGTTACACTAGCTAATGCTGCTACAGGAAATAACCCTTCACTAACTGCAACAGGTGATGATACAAATATTGGTCTTGCTTTAAAAACAAAAGGTAGTGGAGTTATTCAAGCAGAAGATAGTGGTGGAACTGTTGCTGCAGTTAAAATTGCAGGAAAAGAAACTATATGGGTGCCATCAGTAGCGATGTATCCTGCAACATCTAATGGATGTGCAGCTCTTGCTCAAACAGAATTAACAGCTCAAAGACCGGAAGTAAAATCTTTAGACTTTGATGCTTCTTCAGATGAATATGCACAATTTGCAGTAGCGATGCCTAAGTCTTGGAATGAAGGCACAATTACTTTCCAAACTTATTGGTCGGTTACAGGAACTAATACAGGAACCGTATGTTTTGCAATGCAAGGAGTAGCTGTATCAAGCGATGATACTTTAGACGTTGCTATGGGAACTGCAGTAGCAAATACTGCTTTAGCAGCTTCTGGAACAGCAAACGATTTAATGGTTAATGCCGAGAGTGGCGCGGTAACTATTGGAGGATCTCCAGCTGCAGGTGATGAAGTATTTTTTAACATTTACAGAGATGTTTCGGCAGATGATCAATCAGCGGATGCACGTTTAGTAGGTGTTAAGATTTTCTATACTACTGACGCTGCCAACGACGTATAGGAGTAATCTATGAAAGATGACAATATCTTTAACTTAGACCAACAAGTAAAAGGTACTAAGATAAAAAACACAAGACCAAAAACAAGAACGTCTTTTGGATATCAAATTTTAGGACTAGGCGGAGGTTCCGTTAAAGCTCCATATAATATCGACTATCTGATTATAGGAGGAGGGCAAAACAATGCTCCTGGCTGGACTGGAGGTGGCTCTGGTGCTGGAGGTATGTTATCCGGAAGTGGAACAACTTTAACTCCTCCTGGAACTTATACAGTTACAGTAGGTGGTGGTGGTGGAGCGTCATCATTAGTTGGTGATGGAGTAAGTATTACAGCTAGTACCGGTGGAAATAATGGCCCAGGTGGAAACTCTAATCCTCATGGAAGAGACGGTGCTTCAGGCGGCGGAGCCGGCGGAAGCGGACTTAGTGGAACTGGTGGCGAAGGAATTCCAGGCCAAGGTAATGACGGAGGAACATCTAATCCAGGTTTAGAAGCTGGTGGTGGTGGCGGCGGTGCTGGTCAAGCTGGTGGAAATGCCGGAAGCACTCAGGGTGGAAATGGTGGAAATGGTTCTGCAAATTCTATAACAGGTTCTTCAATCACATATTCTGGAGGCGGCGGTGGCGGCTCTAATGGTGGTTCAGCAGGATCAGGCGGATCTGGCGGAGGAGGAAGTGGAAATGCCTCAAATAATAATGGTGGATCTGGTACTGATGGTCTTGGCGGCGGCGGAGGTGGAACTAGAATTCCAGGATCCGGCGGATCAGGTGGAGATGGTGTAGTTGTTTTAAAAGTTCCAACAACAGAATACTCAGGAAACACAACAGGTTCTCCAACAGTTACAACTTCAGGAGACTATAAAATTGTTAAATTTACAGGATCAGGAACGTACATACCATAATGGCTAGATTTGCAAAAATAAAAGCAGACAATACTGTAGAGACAGTAGTTACAGTTGCAGACCCAGTAATCACTGATAGTGAAGGAGTTCAGCAAGAACAACTGGGTGTAGATTTTCTTAATAAACTTTATAAAACAAGTGATACTTGGAAACAAACATTTAAAGATGGCACTAGAAAAAATTTTGCAGCAGTTGGTGACATTTATGATTCAGCAAAAGATGCTTTTTATGAGCCTCAACCTTTTCCTAGTTGGACCTTAAATGCAGATACTTGTAAATGGGAGCCTCCAGTAGCTTATCCAGCTGATGGTGGAATTAATAACAAGTATTATGAGTGGAATGAAGAAACTCAGTCTTGGGACGTACTTGCTTAAACTGAATAATTTTTTTTAAACAAAATTTTTAAAGCTTCAATTTTATTATTTCTAAAATAATCTATACATTCAGCAATTGTTTGTTGTCTTATATACTCTTCTCTAAGTTCTTGTGATGTGGGTTGAGGAGCTTCCCATTTAGTAAGAGTAAAAACCCCTTCATGATTGTTTAATTGCCATTCAATATCTGGTTTTAAAGCTTCTACAGTAGTATTTACTCCCCAAGCAAAACCGTCTTTATTAGAAAATTTCTTTATTCTTTTTTTAACTGTTAGTTTTGTCATTATAGTTTAAGTTTTGTTAATTCTTGATTAGTTCCTAAAGTTCCTTTTAAAAATACATTAAAAGCTAAACTTATTCTAGTATTATTTCCTTTTTTGCATGTTACTTGGTGAGTTAAATAAGAAGGAAACAATACAAGTTTACCGGTTTCAACAGGATACCACCAACTAACTGAGTTCCATGTATTAAAATTTTTAATGTTTATATGTAATTGTCTATAATTAATATTTTTAAATAATATTGAATCGTTTTCTTTATCTGCATCTATATAAAAAACTCCAGATATAATACTGTTAGGATGTTCATGACCATGATGATGTTCATTAGGCTCAGTATAGTTTAACCATGATTGAGTGATATAAGGTTTAGCATCTTTGTAGCATAGAACATTATAGAAAAAATGCTCTACTCTTGATAAAAGTTCTTTTTTTAATTTTTTAAAAGGTTTTGCTTCTAATATATAAGTATCACTTGAGCTAATATTTCCTACATTTCTAAATGTTTTTTTCTTAGATTGAGCAACTAATTTTTTTTCTTCTTTAGAAAGAGGTCTTTTTAGATGTGAAAAATAAACAGGAGTTGGAAAAAGTCCTTCTATTATAGCGTCACCAAATTTTTCATTTAATATATCATTATCCATTTTTTACTTTCTTCATTCGAGGTAAATTATATAACTTGTTTTATCTTAGATTTCAAGTATTATATGAATATGAAAGAAAATATAAAGGATTACGTAAAAATATTTAAAAAAGCTATATCACCTCAGCTTTGTAAAAAAGTTATTAAAGATATAAACAATAATAAAAAGCATTGGCAAGAACATTATTATAGTGATCCTGTTAAAAAAAATAAAATAACTAGAAGTGGTAAGTATGAATTTTCTATAACTTATCTTGAAACTGCTAACACTATGTCAGTTACTAAAAAATTATGGCCTTTATTAAAAACTTATATAGCTGACTTAAATTTTCCATGGTTTAACTCATGGGATGGTTACACAGCAATTAGATGGAATATTTATAATCAGAAAGAAAAAATGCAGAGTCATTGCGACCACATACATACTATGTTTGATGGAAATAGAAAAGGAATTCCAACATTAACTATACTAGGTGTTTTAAATGATAATTACGACGGAGGAGAATTTAAAATGTTTGAGGACACAATCTATAAATTAAAAACAGGAGACGTAATAATTTTTCCTTCTATATTTTTATATCCCCATAAAGTTCTTCCAGTAAAAAAAGGCAAACGATATTCTTACGTTTCATGGGTATGGTAAAAATATGCATATAAAAGAACTTAAGACCGAACTTATAATATATGATGTACCGGAACATGAAAGACATAAAAGTATGATACTAAGTTTAATTGATGAAATACCAAACAATCCTTTTGAAGATATAAGCAAAACAGATTGGAATTTACCTAAAAAATTTGAAAGAAAGTATCTTGAATATTTTTATAAACATGTAAGTTGTTATATGATGGGAGAACAACAAAAATATTTTAATGCAAAAAAGTGGGAAATAAATGGAGGGTGGTTTCAACAATACAACGAAAACTCTTCTCATTGTTATCATACTCATCCTAAAACAAATTTAACTAATGTTTATTTTGTAGAACTTCCTGACACAAATTTTAAAACTTCTATATTAATTGGAGGTAAGGAATATGAATATAAAGTTAAGGAAGGCCAGATCATAACTTTTCCAGCCCATATCTTACATTCTTCTAAAACCAATAACAGTAAAAGAAAAACTGTAGTAGCTTTTAATTCAGAATTTTATTATTAATTTATGGAAGTCATAAACTTAAAAGCTATTCCTATTGCCTGGGACCAAAATGTTTACCGTTTTAGTAAAAAAGAAATGGATCAACTTAATAAGATTAAATATACTAATCATTACAAAAGCAAAGGAGTTTTTGTATCTAAAAATTTATCCTTATTAGAGCTTAAACCTTTTTCTTCTATTAAAAAATTTATCATTAAAAAAGCTGAAGAATATATGAAAAATGTTTTAGAAATTAATAATGAAATTTATATTACTCAAAGCTGGTCAACTATTAATACCAAAGGATCTTCTCATGAATTACATCAACATCCTAACACTTTTTTAAGCTTAGTGTATTATGTTCAATGTAAATCTGGTTCTTTGATATTTAAATTAGATACTACTTCTCTGAAAGAATGTTTTAATTTTCAATTTAATATAAATAAATATAACATATACAATAGTCAAAGCTGGGAGCTTCCCGTCAGAACAGGGGATATGGTTTTTTTCCCAGGTCATATTCATCATGGATCTACACCTAATACATCACCTACTCCTCGCCTATTAATAGGCGCAAATTTCTTTATTAAAGGAAGACTTGGGCAAAAACATGCAGTAGATCTAATAGGGATCAAACCATTTAAGCCATAAAGGTATTGAAACTATCAATAATGTGTTATAAAGCATCCTAAACAGGATTTTATATGCTACAAAAGATAGGTTTTTTACCTGGATTCAATAAACAAATTACTCCCACAGGGGCCGAAGCACAATGGACCGGAGGAGAAAACGTACGTTTTAGATATGGTACACCGGAAAAAATAGGTGGATGGTCTTCTTTAGGAGATAAAAAGTTAACCGGTGCAACTAGAGCTATTCATCAAATGGTGAATAAAAATGGTATTAAATACTCTTTGTTAGGAACTAATAGAATTTTATATGTTTATTCTGGAGGAGTTTTCTATGATATTCATCCTTTAGTTAATCCATCAGGTACAGCTATTACAAATTGTTTCAGTACAACTAACGGGGACGCTACTGTTACAATAACTTTTCCTTCTTCTCATAATTTTCAAGCAGGAGACATAATTTTATTTGGAGACACATCTACGTTTAGTTCTATTACTGGTTCTAATTATGGCGCTAGTGATTTTTGTGATAAAAAATTTATGGTTGCCTCCGTACCTAGTGCAACCACTATAACTATCGAAGCTGAATCAACTGAAGGAGGCTCAGGTGCCACTACTTCTGGAGGAATAACTTATTATCAATATTACCACGTTGGACCTGCAGATCAGGTGGGAGTTTATGGTTGGGGTATATCTCAATTTGGTGGTACAGTTACTAATCCTCAAACCAATACTTTGGACGGAGCCTTAGGGGACAATGTTTATGGAACTGGTGGATCAGGAACAAGTATTGTTTTAGATTCTATAAGTGGATTTCCAACCACAGGTACAAACTATATTTTAGTAGGCACTGAAGAAATTTCTTATACCGGGGTTTCAGGGACTACAACTTTAACAGGGATTACTAGAGCTGTTAGAGGAACTACAAGAGCGGCTCATTCAGATGGAGCAACTGTAACTAATACCAGTGACTATGCTGGATGGGGCCAAGCTGCAACTACAACGGATAAAGTTGCTGAACCTGGTCTATGGTCTATAGATAATTTAGGAACTACAGCTCTTGCATTAATTGTTAATGGAGGTGTATTTGAATGGGATGCTGATGCTTCTAATGCTACCGGAAATAGAGCTACGATTGTTTCTGGTGCACCAACAGCATCTAGAGATATGTTAATATCAACACCCGATCGTCACTTAGTTTTATTTGGAACAGAAACCACAATTGGAGATACCGATTCACAAGATGATATGTTTATAAGGTTCTCTTCTCAAGAAGATATAAATACTTGGGCACCAACAGCAACCAATAGTGCTGGTACACAAAGACTGGCCGCCGGATCAAGAATCATGGGAGCTAAACTAGGTAGAAATGCTATTTATGTTTGGACTGATACATCTTTATTTACTATGAGATTTGTTGGTCAACCTTTTACTTTCGCCTATGAGCAAGTTGGAACTAACTGTGGATTGATTGGAAAAAATGCAGCCATCGAGGTTGATGGTGCAGCCTACTGGATGTCTGAAAATGGTTTCTTTAGATTTACCGGTAAGTTGGAATCTTTAGACTGTTTAGTTGAAGACTATGTTTATGATGATTTAAATAAAACTTCTAATCAAATGATTTATTGTGGATTAAATAACTTGTTTGGAGAGGTGTTATGGTTCTATCCGACTGCTGATTCAAATGTAAATAATAGATGTGTAACTTACAGTTATCTAGATTCAACAATTAATAGACCTATTTGGTATACAAATGCCAATTCTTTATTCCCAAGAACCACTTGGATTGACTCAGCTATTTTTGGTTTACCTCATGCTACTTTTTATGATGCAGACACTGATACATCTTTTGATGTTATAGGAAACAGTGATGGAGTTACTTATTATTATGAACATGAAAAAGGAGTTAATCAGGTTAAGATAGGAACTACTGCTGCTATTCCATCTAATATATTATCTGGAGATTTTGATATTACTCAAGATCAAAGACAAGGAATTACGTTTAGAGGAGATGGAGAGTTTATGATGAGAGTAAGTAGATTTTTACCTGACTTTATTTCACAAACTGGTACCACTAATATTGAATTAGATTTAAGAGATTTCCCTAATCAAACAGCAGTCAGTTCATCTTTAGGTCCTTTTGCTATTACTTCTTCAACTACATATAAATCTTGTAGAGCTAGAGCAAGATCGGTAGCGGTCAAGATATCTAACACAGCTATTGATTCCAATTGGAAGTTAGGAACTTTTAGATTAGATGTACATTCAGGAGGAAGAAGATAATGGCTAAGATAGTACAATCACTAACTAGAGCTAGTCCTGATTATAGAGAAGATGTAGCACAGTCTTTAGTAAGGGATTTAGACGCCGTTTTAGAGAAATTAAATACTACTTTTCAAGAAGAATTAAAACAGGAGATAGAAGCTAAGTCCTTCTTTATGGAATAATGGCTGTTGTAAATCAATATAAATTCTATGGTGTAGATAATGATACAAGCGGTAGTGCTCTTACTATGTTTGGAACTACCGGAAGTACCCAAAATCCTTTAGCTACTGAAACTTATATAGTTAAATCTATTAAAGTTACATCAGCTTCTACGCCCACTGTTACAGTTTTAAATAACTCAATAACAACTATTAAAACTGCTGCTTTAACAGCTGATACAACTACCGAATTATTAACGATGCCGTTAGTAGTAGAAGGAGGAACGACTCTGACTATTCAGTCAAGTAATGCAGGCTCTTTCGATATAGCTATTAGCTATTTAAACATTAAAAAAGAGGTAACATCATAATGAGAGTACTAGAACCGGAAGAAATAATAACTACTATTTCTAATCTTAAAACAGGAGAAAAATATAAAACTGAGGAGGAATGGAAGGTTAAAGGTATTGATGAAAAAGACATCCGAAGGGACGTTAAAGTCATTATGCCAGCACTTGATTTGTTTGCAAAAACAAAGTAAAAGTATAGGATCAGGAAATATCACCCTGCCCTAACAATAAAATAAGATAAAATTATGGCAATAACAGATATACAAATTTCAGAAGAATTAGAGACAGGAGCACCTTCTATTAGATATAGAGGTAAAGAAGGACCAAGACCTCCAATGCAATCCCAAGAAGAAATGATGATGGCTAAACAAGTATGGGATGCTATGGGTCCTGAAGAACAAGGTCAATTTTCTAACTTTGAAGAATTTTTTAGAAGTGGTGTTTGGAAACAAATACTTCAACAAGCGCAACAAGATGAAATGCAAGAACAACAAGGCATCGGGAGCCTTGGACCACGGAACATGGATGAGGAAGTAGTAGGAATTGAAAGTTTAAAGGAGACTGTTTAATGCCTTTTAAATCAGAGAAACAAAGAAGATACCTATGGGCTAATGAACCAGAAATCGCAAGAGACTGGACAGATACCTATGGAAGTAGAATTAAAAAAAAGAATGGTGGTATAACTCAAGCTGGAGTTTTAAATTATAAAGATTCTGATATGGTTACAGTTCCCAAAGACTGGAAATCATCACCTGATCATCCTGATACACAACTAGCATACATTACAAAAGCAGAAAAAGATTTATTAGTTAAAAAAGATTTACACAACTCACTAAAAGGAAAAGTCAATAGAGGACCCGGTGGAGTCATGAGTTTGAATGGCTGGGGTACTAAAGATGCGCAAGGTAATGAAATTGGTATGTCTGGTGTAGCAACAAGTGCTGCCGAAACAGGGGGAGGAAGTGGAACCGATGCAAAAGAACTTGAAATAGAATCTCAAAGAGTCAGAAGAGGTCCAGATTTACCACCAGGAGTTGTTGATCAAAATATATTAGATTATAGAAAAGGATTTGTTGAAGCCCGTGGAGATCCGAGAGCAAGCGATACTGAAGATAGAAAATCAATTAAAGACAAATATAGTAAGTGGTATAATACAAAACAAACAGCTCACTATAAAAAGAAACAATTAGAAAGAGTTTTAAGTAAATTAAAAGTAGGTGGATTTGACGTAACCGGGCTAGAAACTTACGAGGATATTAAAGATTTTATTGACAACTTAACTCCAGATCAAATGGCAGAAACAATGGCTACTTTAAAAGATAAAAAAGGAAACCTTGTTTATACTCCAAAACAATTAGAAGAATTTGCTAAAGATAAATATATTACTCAATCACCTACAATGAATATGCCTGGTGTTTTTGGATGGTTGGATAAACCAGCATTAGACAAACAAGAATTATACGCTGATTTAGATAAGTATAGTGAAATTGATACATGGCAACCAAGTGATCCTAAAGAAGCAGATTGGTTAGAACAAATGAAATATTTTTCTCCTACGCAATATGCAAATTATATGCAAATGGATTTTAATCCTAGAACAAAAAAATTTACTGAAAGAAAAGATGATGGTTATGGTGGCGTACCAGGTGCCGTGCCTCATGGAGATGTACCTCTATGGCAACAAAAAGGTTTTAATACTGAAGCAGAATATTTAGCATCATTACAACCCGCTACAGGAATTACAGGGGCAAGTACATCCCCTTTTCAACAATCATTAACTAATACCGGTGCAACAGCATCTACACTTTCTCCTTATTATGTTGGAGCTAATCCTACAGCTGCTAACTTAGCATGGGGACAACAGTTTAATGTGGACCCAAGAACCATGTACCGAACTACATGGGCTGATGGTGGACCAATCAGACAAAGATATTTCTTAGGTAAATTAGTTAAGAAGATAGGAAGAGCTGCGAAGAAAGTTATTAAGAGTCCAATTGGTAAAGCTGCTTTAATAGGTGGACTTGGATATTGGGGACTTGGCAAAATGGGAGGAATTCAAGGTTTAAGAACTATGGCGGGAGAAGATAATTGGAAAGGCAATATATTAAAAAGTATGTTAATGCAAAAAGATGACCCAACAAAATTTAGTCCATGGAAACTAGGGATCGGTGCATTATCATTATCACCTTTTTTAATGGGTGGAAAAGAAGAAGAACCAGACCAAGCTTTCGATTATGATGCAGCTAAGAATGCATACTTAAATGAAATTATGAAAATTAGAAGAGATGCTATGGCTGGTACTTTAGATCCAAGTCAATTTGTTTATCAAGGAGTTAAAGATGGCGGAAGAATTGGGTATAATGAAGGTGGATTAGAAGATCCAATGTTAGTAGAAGAATATAAAAAATATATATTTGAAATGGAAGAGATGGGATTACAACCTATGTCTTTCGAAGAATTTAAAAGACAAGCTGTAGCCGGTATGGCTAGTGGTGGAAGAGCAGGATACTACGCAGGTGGTCAATCTATTCCATCAGGAAATACAATGATAGATGCTTCTAAAACAGAAATGCAAGATAGACTAGGTGGAATTACAGATGTAATGAAAACAGCTGATTTATATCGTCAAGGAGATATAGGTCAAATGTATATGGCTGAGGGTGGACCTACTCAAGAAGCAGGGATCATGGACCTTGATGGTGTAGAAAAAGATTACAGAGAAACTGGTGGGTTTGTTCCTATCGGTAAAGAAGAAAAAGCTGATGACGTTCCAGCAAGACTAAGCCTTAATGAATTTGTGATGACAGCAGATGCAGTTCGTGGTATGGGTGATGGAAATATAGATAAAGGTGCAGAACGTATGGAAGATCTTATGGAAACATTAGAAGTAAAAGGTAAAAAAAATCAAGGAGCTTCAGATATGTTTGAAGTTTCGGAAAGGTTAAGCGCGGTAGTATAATGGCAACAGAAACATCGGTAACTAGACAAGCCCCCTATATTGAGGCTCTAGGTCAACAGTACGGAAAAGATTTAACGGCATTAACTGCTAAGGCAATGCCAACGGGGACGTATGCCCCAACGGTTGCAGGTCAAGATCCAGCTCAACAAGCAGCATATCAAATGGCTACAACCCAAGGTCAAGGTATTGGAGCTTATGCACCATATATTACACAAGCTGCAGCTTATTCCGGTCCGACTGGTTATCAACCTTTTATGTCTCCTTATCAACAACAAGTTATTGATGAGACTTTAAAACAATATGACACTCAATCAGCTAAAGGTTTAGCAGGTATAGGACAACAAGCAGCTATGTCTGGTAATTTAGGTGGTGGTAGAGAAGGTGTTATGAGATCAGAATATCAAACTCAATCAGATATGAACAGAGCAATGTTAAATGCTCAATTACTACAACAAGGATTTGGTCAAGCACAACAAGCAGCTCAAACTGCTTATGGTCAACAGATGCAACTTGCTGGTACTGTACCAGGATTGTATGGCCAAGATATCGCTAGATTAGGATCAGCGGGCGCGATCCAACAAGCGCAAACACAGGCTACTTTAGATGCACAAAGAGAAGCAAATAGAATGGCAGCTTACGAACCTTATGAACGACTAGGATATATGGGAGCAGGACTTGGAAATATTCTAGGAGGAATGGGTGGTCAATACCAAACAACAATTAGACCTGATCCGACACCGTTGCAGAGTGCGTTAGGTATTCTATCAACCGGTGTTGGAGTATACGATAAGTTTAAATAATGACTAGATTTTTACATAGACCAATGTTTAGAACAGGAGGGAGTGCCGGTTTAGGAATTACTTCTGGATTATCTACACCTAAAAGAGGTTTAGTAAATGAACCAGGTGGATATGCCGGAAAAACTCTTGAAGAGATGGGTGTTCCTAGAAATTTTATAAATGCTAACTCGCATTTATCAGATACAGAAATTCTTAGAGAGTGGAGTAAAAAAAGACAACAACTTGATGAACCAAATTTTTCAGGTGGAAATCAATCTAACAACAGCGGAAATGCTGGAGCGATGGATTGGGCTAAGATTTGGCAGGGATTACCTGATGCTTGGTCAACTTATTCGAAGCAGCTTGGAGACTATCCAAAGAGTCAAGCCCGTTCTGATTTTTTAATTAACTTTGGTTTAGATTTAGCATCTAGATCTCCTTCAGGAAATATAATTCAGACTGCAGCAGAGTCAGCTAAAGAACCATTTAAAATAATGCAACAGCAAACAGCTTATGACAAAGCTGGTGAAAGACAAGAGAAAAAAGATTTTATGGATACTTATATGTCTTCTATGAGTGAAATCTTAGGTGGTGAAGCAGCTGCTAGTATTTTTAAAGATGAAAAGATGGCTCAATTAGGAAAAGAAACACTTAAATCAATGTGGGCTCACAATGAAAAATTTGATTCATCATGGACTGCAGATGATCCGGAATATCAAGATTGGGTAAGAGAAAAAAGATTAATTGATAGTGACTTTGATAATTTTGAAAAAGAATCTGGATTAGATATGAAAGATATTATGGGTGGTACTGAGGGTATTACAAACCTTCAAGAAGGTTTTGCAAAAAGCTTAAAAACAAGTGAAAAAATTATAAAACATCCTGTGACAGGTGAAGAAATAGAAGAAAGTGAATTTTATAATGATCCTGAAAACAGAGGATACTTACAAGAAAAAGTTATTGAAATGACTTTTGAATTTATGAAAAGAAAACAAAATGAGCGAAGAGGATGGAAAACTTTAAAAGCTGAAGGTGGTAGAGCTGGTTATCAAGCAGGAAATTTAGTAGAACAAATGGATGTAGATGTCATGACACCTAAAGGGGATATGGCTATGCAAGAAACAGTTGAAGAAGGAGTAATGCCTGATCAACTTTCATATGAAGAATTAAGATCACGATTACCGGTAGAGATTACAGATGACATTGTAAGATTATTAGTGAGTAGTGCTTCTGCTCTAGGAGATTTTGCACAGATTCAAACACAACAAGACGTTGATAATTTTAACGCTAAATACGGAGTCAACTTAGTCCTACCATCGGAGGCGTAACATGGCCGATTGGAAAGATATTAGATTAAATCTTCTAGATACAGAAGGTGAAGAATACAAATACGGTAAAAAAGAAATAAAAAAAGATTTAAAATCTCAAGAATTTCCTTTCTATACTAAACCTAAAAAGAAAAAGAAATCAGACATAGAAAACTATAGTGATTTTGAAAAGCTACTTATAGAAGTTTCAGAAAAAGTATCTGCTCCTAAAAAGAAACCTACTAAATATACTAAAGAAGGATTGTTTGATGCAATGTCTGTGGTAGGTATGATACCAGGAACACAAGCATATACTCTTGACAAACTTACCAAGCAACAAGAAGATAAAAAATTTCAAAGAAAAAGAAAATACGTAGAAGGTTATACTGACATTGCTACTCAGTTAATGAAAGGAACTGGAAACTTTGTTCAATCAGCTAGTGAATGGGTTTTAACTCCAATTGATTGGGCATTCAGTACTGAATTTCAAGATAAATTTAATAAAGCTATGGACAAAAGTTTATCGTTTGCAGCTGATGAACCGGAAACATTTATGGGAGATATTTCTAAACTTATTGGGGAATACGCTGTGCCTCTTTCTGTTGCTACTAAAATTAGAAATAAAGCAATGCAATGGAGTAAATTAAAACAACTTCAAGCCTATAATAAAACTCATAAAGGATCTAAAATTGCAACAAGAATGGCTGAAGGTGCTTTTATTTTAGGTTTTGCTGATGCATTTTATGGCAGTGGATCTCGTCCTGATATGGAAAGAGGTCTGCCTTGGGGTACTTTAATAGGTAAACCAGATACCGGAAGAATTAATAAACCAATTGATACTAAAGGTTTAACTGGAAGCGAGTTAGCTAAAGCAACTTTAATTAATAAAGTTAGATTTGCTAGAGAAGGTACTATGATTGGTGGTGGCTTCCCATTAGTTGGAAAAGTTGCTCAGTTAGGAACTAAATGGGGCATAAAACCTGTTGTTAGAAAAACGGTAGGACTAAGTCTTAAAGGAATGAAAGGAACTGTTAATACTGCTTCAGCTATTTTAGCAAGAATTCCAGGTCAACCAGCTGTTGCTAGAGCTACACGAGATTGGACCGGGGCAGTTTTAGAAAAGGCAGTTGTACCTATGTTAACTGCAAACTTAAAAATGCCTACGATGAAAAATAAATCTTTGATCAGACAGCTTCCTCCATTTGATAAATGGAAATTAATACCAGAGACAACACCCGATAAAGGATTAAAAAGACTTAGAAAGTTTCAAGATTTTTTAAGTTATTTTTCTTCTTTCGGTAAATATAATGAAGCTTTAGGATCAATTAATGAAGCAGCAAAATTAACAATTAGATCTAAAGGTAAAAGATTATTTAAAGTAATGGATGATATTAATAACTCAGCTTATAAGTTAGCTCAAGGATTTGAAAAAAGATATAACACTAACAACACGTCTCCTGTTGGAGAAAAATATTTTGCCGATCAAGTGTTAGAATATCTAAAAGGTCAATTAAAAGGCGGCTTAAATGCTCTACCCAAAGAACTAAGATTAGGTGCAAAAGATTTAGATGAGCAATTAACAATGTTAAAAAAACTTTATGCGGAGGCTTTACCAAATTCTAAAAAATTTGCAGAATACAAAAAAATGTTATTAAATGATCTTAATAAATATTTAAGATCTTCTTTTGCAACTTTTAGCAATCCTTTATATTTAGTAAACCCAAGAGATAAGATTAATGCTACAACTTGGATTGTAAAAAATGTAGTAAGAAGAAATAAAGACTACCGAATAGAAGCACGAAAAGCTTTTCCAAACGTATCAAAAGACAGAGCATATACATTATATGGTAGACGGATCATGGAAAACATTCTTCACACTGGAAGAACAGAAGGCACTGATCCTTTAGCAGCTATGGAAAAAATTGGTTTAAAACATTTAAGAGATGATAAATTTAAATTTCTTAAAAAAGGAGAGCTTTTACCTACAGCTATTAGAAAACTTTTAGGTGAGCGCCCTGATTTAAAATCTCAAATTGGTAACACTGGAATGGAAATGGTTTCAGAACTAGTTACTAAAAGACAATACGATAAGATGGCTAAATATTTATTAGATAATAAAATGGCTTTTAAAACAGAAGCAGAAGCTATTCCTTACATTGTTGGAGCTAAACAAATTTTTAAAATTCCAAGATTAGGTGTTCTTCCCAGCGACATAGTAGGTTTGTATGTATCACCTGCAACAAAAAGAATGTTGGAAGGAGTTGGAGGACCATTAGATAAATTAATTGACATTGCTATTTGGAGACACGCTTTACAATTTAAAGTCATGACTCAAATGGGTAAAACAGTTTTCTCTCCTCAAACACAAGTTAGAAACGTAGAAGCTTCAGCTTTATTTCCTTTAGTTAACATGCATATAGGTGGTAGAACAAGTGTTATTGATTCAATGAAGATAGTATGGCGAGATATATTTCCAGCACCTGGAAAAGTAGATACTAAAAAATTTTATGACGCTATTGAAAAAGAAGTTCGATTAGGAACGATGGATGAAAACGTAATTGCAGCTGAAATTCAAGCTGTTATTAAAGACATTAATAGAGGAGCTATTAACAAACTTGATCAACTATTTCAACGTTTTCAAGATACAAAATTTGTTAAAAAAACCAGTAGAGTTTATGCAGGTGGTGATAACATGTGGAAATGGTATGGCAGACATTGGGTTAAATCTCAACTAGCAGAAATATTTCCTAATGCAAAAGCTCTTAATGCATATAGAAGATACATGGGAGAGTATGTTAATGAAGAGGATCTATTAACTGGAGCTAAGAAAACATTTGATGATTTCTTAGATGATGCTTCTGCATGGGAGATAAGAAATACTTATCCAACCTATAGTAAGGTTCCACAGTTTATTCAAGACATTAGAAAAATTCCTTTCTTTGGAAACTTCGTATCGTTTCAAGCTGAAATTTTAAGAACCGGAATGAACATAATGAACTTTGGTTTAAGACAAGCTGCTCATTCTGATCCTAGAATAAGACAAATGGGATTGAATAGATTGATGGGAGCTGCTTTAGGTTTCTATGGCTATGGATACGGTTTATACAAAGGAGCTCTATGGTTAACAGGATCCAGTGAAGAGCAATGGGATGGATATAAAAGATCCTTTGCAGCAGATTGGGATAGAGCATCTAATCTTCTTCCTTTAACGGATTGGGATGAAGGAAAAGCAAAAGCTATTAACTTTTCATACTTTAGTCCATACGATGTATTACAAAAACCAATTGAAGCAGCTTTAATGAGAGCTCAGAAACAAGATTTAACTCCTCAAGAGACAGAGGACTATGTACTAGGTCAAATGTTGGGAGCTGATGGTCCTATCATGACTTTAATGGAACCGTTTATTTCTGAACAAATTGGTCTTGAAAAAATGCAAGACGTTATGCCACCAGGTTATTTAATGGGTGGTAGAGGTGGTGTCACTGCTACCGGTTCACGTATTTACTCAGCTTCTGATAGTTTAAGTGATAAGTTTGATAAATCTTTGGCTCATATATGGAAAGGAATTGAACCAGGAGCTCTAACGTCTGGAAAAAAAGTTCTTAAAGGATTAACTGGAGACGTTAAAAAAAGTGGACATGAAGTTTCTCTTAGAGATGAGTTGTTAGCATTGATGGCTGGTATTAGAATTATAGACATCGATGTTAAAAGTTCTTTATCTTATAAAGCTGGAAGATTTAATCAATTATTAAGAGCAGTGGATGATGCAGAAAAAATATATTCTCCAGATGATTATATAAATAGAGGACCTTCAGTTATTGCAGAAGAGTTTGAACAAATGCAACAAGAAGCATTTAAAATTCAACAAGAAATGTATAATATTATTCAGGACGCATTACTGTTAGATCTAGATGAATCAGATATTAAAAAAGTATTAAAAGATGCTCAGATACCTAGCAAAAGAATAAGAAAATTAATGAACGGTGAATTTGTTCCAGCTAACTTCTCTGATGCTAGATTTAAAAAGAAAGTTAAAGTATTAGAAGATCAAGCGGCTAGAATGACTAAAGATAATCCAGATATGAAATTTTATTTAGATGAAGACTATGCATATCCTAAATCGGAATTAAAAGACATTCAATATGAATGGAAAGGCAAATCTTTAATTCCAGAACGTAAAGAAAAAGAACCAGGATTAATTAAAAAAGGAATTAAAAAAATATGGCAAAACGTAAATCCATTAAAAGGATTTGGTGCGCCAGAACCACAAACAAAAATACAAACACCACCATTAGAGAAGACAGCTATGCCAAAATTATCACAAAACATACAACAAAAAGATCCAATTACTAACTTGACAAGAACAGAACAAGCACTACTATCACCGAGTGAAAAAATTATTGCTGGGAGAACATAATAATCATGCAGTTAAGTAAACATTTTAAACTCGAAGAGATGACTAAGTCAATGACCGCTACACGTAAAGGCATTGATAATTCACCAGGAGCAGGTGATATTAAAAACTTAGAGAACGTATGCTACGAAATTTTGGAACCGGTTCGTGCGCACTTTGACAAACCAATTACAATAACATCGGGCTACAGATCTGAGGCGCTGTGTGAAGCGATCGGCAGCAAAAAAACCTCGCAACATGCAAAGGGCCAGGCGGTTGACTTCGAAATAGCTGGTGTTCCAAATATTCAGATAGCTTACTGGCTACAAAACAACTGTGACTTCGATCAATTAATTTTAGAATTTTATAAAGCAGATGATCCAGCAGGTGGCTGGGTACACGTGTCATACAATGAAAAAGGTGCAAACAGAAAACAAGTTTTAACTTACGATGGCAAAAGCTACGAAAATGGGCTACCGGAAATGAAATGGTCCGGTGGAAAAGTCGTATCTTAAAATTTCTGCGCGTCTCGCGCGTATATCCTACTAAATCAAGGATGAATTATAAAATCAAAAGATATAACTCTTTTTTTAAACTTTATTTTATTAGGTTCTGTGTAATGAAATAAAAATTGAGGCACAATCATTATATCTCCTTCTTCAACCGGAGGAGTAAAATTAAGGCTTTGATCATTTTCATTATTCCATGGTTGAATATAAGTAGTACGAGGCGATAATTTTTTCATATCTAAATATAGAATACCGGAATACCCTATAGATCCATGATTATGCGGAACATGATAATGTCCTTTTTTATAGCTTACAGACCATGCTCTTTGTAAAATAATTTTTCTGTTATATTTGTCAGTAATTAAATTAAATTCATCTTTAAAAATTTCACTTAATTCTTGCGTAATAGGGGCTTTGTTTCTATTAGAATAACAATTACAAATTGGTTTTTCAGGATATTTTTGCAAAACTTTTTCTATTTCTTTCTTTTTCTTTTTAAATTTGATACACTTTATTTTAAAAAATTCTATTTTAAATATTGATTCTGTAAAATATTTTATATCCATGATTTCAATTCTTCACCTAAAACTTCTGATGCTATGTTTATTTTTTTACGTAGAGATTTTACAATTTTCTCGTCAATTGTTTTATCGGCCAAAATGTCCACGTACGTTACCGACTTTTGTTGTCCGATTCTGTGTGCTCTGTCTTCTGACTGTAGTCGCTTTTCGAGGTCATATCCGTTAGAATAGTAAATTACGGTGTTTGCAGCCGTCAAAGTAATGCCATAGCCGCCCGTAGAGGGCGTTCCAACAAGAAACCGACACTTAGGGTCGGACTGAAATTTCTTAATATTGTCTTGTCTTTCATCCTGTGGTGTAAGTCCATAATAGTCAACAATGGAACCCGGACCATGGACCTTAACAACTTCTTTAATTATACCTTTTATATCCCATTGATAATGAGCCCATATAATAGCTTTACCTTCTATTTCTTCTAGTACACTCATTAACTCTGTTACACGGTTATTAGGAAGAGCTTGCGTAGTCCCATCATCAGATGTAAAATGACCACAAGTTATTTGATGTAATCTCATAAGTTGAGTAAGAGCATTAACAGTGCTAACTCTCTTACCATTTAAAATAGCAAGAGCTTCTTTTCTCATTTGATCATAAACTTTTAACTGTTCAGAAGTTAAATTAATTTGACGTTTCATATAGATTTTATCAGGCAAGTCTAAACAATCTTCTTTTAATACCCTATAAGAAAACCCTTTTAATTGATTTGAAAGCTCTCCTAAATTTTGAAATTTATCTACCACTTGAATAGATCTTCCTTGAACATGAATAGTTTTCATTTGAGCATATCTATTTCTAAATGCATAATAAGATGTAAAGTCCAATAACCACGGACTTAAAAATTTACATTGACTATATAGATCTAAAGGATTTTTTGTAACAGGAGAACCTGTCATTATTCTTCTATATTTAGCAGATGTAGAAAGATTTATAATATTTTTAGTTCTTTTTGCACTTGGGTTTTTAATGGTAGTAGATTCATCAATAGCCATTAAAGTTTTATGAGAATTTAAAAAACGCGATGCAAATTCTACTCCTTTGTTGGTAGACAGAGCCTCAACATTCATAATCAGAATATGAAGCTCTGTACCGCTCTTCAACAGGAGATCAAGAGATTCTTTTTGTTTTTTAGTAATAAGAGATTGCCACAATACAGACACATTATCTATATGAGTGGGTAAATGTGCAGGTAATTCTTGATTATACCAAGTACCAATAACTCCTTTAGGAGCAATAATTAAAAGACCATCTATCTTGCCTTTATCATAAAGCATAGCAGCATTATCTATTAATACTTTGGTTTTACCGGTACCCATTTCCATAAAATAAGCATAGGTTTCCCTATTCCATGATTTTTCTAAAGCAGTTAATTGATGCTTATATGGTTTGGTTTTAAATTTATATTTCATAATTTTTCTTCTTTCTAGTTGACAATATAATCTTAAAGACCTATATTGTCAAGCATGAAAGAAAATAATTTACCAAAGGTATATGTTATTCAAGAGATACCAGGAACCAAAGATGGTAAACCAAAAATAAATATTATGGGTGCCAGAGAATATGGTGATTTTAAATTTTTGTTACCGGAATTATCTCAGATAATTTTTTCTCCAGGTCCTTTAATTTTTAAGTTAAGACAAGCTTTAAAAAATTTTTCTGAAAAAGATTATTTATTGCTTACTGGTGATCCTGCAATTATAGGAGTTGCCTGTTCTATTGCATCAGACATGACTAATGGTAAGTATAAACTTTTAAAATGGGATAGACAAGAAAGAAAATATTATCCTATTGAAATTAATTTATATGAGAAAGGAAAAATAGATGATTGATTTTGAAAAAGACCAACAAGACACAATGAAAAAAACTGACAATATTCAGTCTCTTGCAGATCAAGTAGAGAAATTAAATGCTTTACAAAAAAGACTTGAACTACAAGAACAAAATATTAAGAATACTAAAAAAGAATTTGAACATTTATCTGGAGAAGTAATTCCAACCATGATGGCTGAGATGGGTTTATCCCACCTTAAACTTATGGATGGTTCTTCAGTAGATGTTAAGCCGCACTATAGCGCTACAATTACACAAGCGAATAAAGAAGCGGCGTTTAACTGGCTTCGTAACAATGGACTAGGTGATATTATAAAGAATGAAATTTCTGTATCATTTGGTCGTAACGAAGATAACAAGGCAGCAGATTATGCTGACCTTGCGAAGAGTCACGGGTTTCAACCGACACAAAAGTTGAAGGTGGAACCTATGACTCTGAAAGCGTTAGTCCGTGAGCGTATTGAGGCAGGTAAAGAAATGCCAACGGAAATTTTCAATGTTTTCATTGGAAATAAAACTACAATAAAAAGGAAACAATAACTATGAACCAAGTAGCAACAAAAAAAGAAGGAGCATTAGCAGCAAATATTTTTGAAGCTGATGCTAATAAAGGTGCTCAAAACATTTCGCAAGAAGATCTTGCGTTACCTTTCTTAAAAGTTTTGGGACAACTATCGCCTGAGGTAAATAAAACTCATGGTAAATATGTTGAGGGCGCAGAACCTGGCAAGATAATTAATACAGTTTCAAATGAACTGTATGAATCTATCGATGTATTACCCGTCTTTTACAAAAGACAATACATAGAGTGGCAGGATCGTGGAACTAGCACTGGTGCTCCAGTTGCAATTCACGAGGCAGACAGTGATATTGTGAGTACAACTACTCGTGATAAATCTTTCAAAGATAGATTACCAAATGGTAACTATTTAGAAAACACTGCCAATCACTTTGTGATATTGTTAGGTAAAAGTCCAACAACAGCTTTGATATCTATGAAAGCTACTCAATTAAAAGTGAGTAGAAAATGGAACTCAATGATGATGGGCATTAAGATGCAGGGTAAAAACGGATTATTTACACCGCCAACATATAGCCACATTTATAATCTAAAGACGGTTCAAATGTCTAATGACAAAGGAACTTGGTTTGGATGGGATGTAGCTAAAGTTGGTCCTGTTACTGACAAATCAATCTATGACATCGCTAAAACTTTTGCTGAAAGAGTAGGCAAAGGTGAAGTTCAAGCGAAACATGGATCAGAGGAAATAAGTAGTACACCATACTAATCGAATCCTAGGTAATGGGCGGGAAAGCGAGAGTGGACTCGCCCATTTTGAAAATTATGTCGGCTATAACAAGTAGAATAGAAAGATTTAAAAATATATTTGAAGGATTAGAACGCGCTCATGGTGTCACTAAAATTGGCAATAATAATGGGAATGGCGAAAAAATAAAAGGACAATCCTTTGTCAAAAGAGAACCGGTAACCGAAGAGCTATGGTTATCTCACTTACAAGGCACTGATAGTTTAGGTGTTATTCCAATTAATGATAATAATAAATGTAAATGGGGATGCATAGATATAGATTCTTATGCAGGTTTTGATCACAAAAAATTAATTCAAAAAATTAAACTATTAGAATTACCATTAGTAGTCTTTAGATCTAAATCTGGAGGAGCTCATGTATTTTTATTTGCAGAAAATTATATTGAAGCAAAAGTAATGAGAGACAAGCTAACACAAATTAAAGCTGTGTTAGGTTATGGGGGATCAGAAGTATTTCCAAAACAAACAGAATTAAAATCAAAAGATGATACCGGAAACTTTTTAAACTTACCTTACTTTAACGGCGACGACACAACAAGATATGCATTTAAAGAAGATGGTACAGCAGCAGATATAGAAGAATTTTATGAGATCTATGAAAACAAAAAACAACTAGATGTTGGTCTCATAAAAGTACAGAGGCCCCAATCAGAATTTTCTGATGGGCCTCCGTGCATTGAAATGTTAGCACAAAATAAAATTGGAGAAGGTGGAAGAAACAATGCATTATTTCATTATGGAGTATATGCAAAACAGAAATGGCCGAGTGAGTGGAAAAGTAGAATTACAATGTTTAATGTTCAAGCAATGGAAAAACCATTATCTGATTCAGAAACAGATATTATTAAAAATCAACATGATAAAAAAGATTGGGGCTATAAATGCAATGATGAACCAATGTGTAGTATGTGTGATAAAAACTTATGTAGGACACGTAAGTTTGGGATAGGAAAGGAGATAATGTTTCCTAAATTAACGGATCTCCAGGTAATAGATTTAGAAGATCCTTACTATTACCTGAACGTAGATGGAGAAAGATTATACTTAGAAAATGTTAAATACCTACGACAACAAAGTTTATTCCAAGAAGCCTGCATGAAACAATTAAGATTTAGACCACCAACTCTTAAAGAAAAAGATTGGGTGTTAATTACAAATCAATTATTAAATGAAGCAGAAGTCACTGAACCTGCAGAAGGAATGAGAACAGAAGATCAGTTACAAAATCATTTAGAAGAATTTTGTTTAAATAGATTATCATCAACTGAGAAGAGTGATCTACCAAAAGGTGGAGTATGGACTAACAATGGTTATCATCATTTTGTTTATGACAGATTTTATAATCAACATTTAATGCGAAGAAGATGGGACTTAGGTTATTCTAGAACGGGGCAAATGTTGAAAGAAAAATGTAATTGCGAAAATAAAAGAATAGGAAAAGAAAAAATATCAGTCTTTGTTGTAAAAGAATTTGATAAAAAAACAGATAACTATCAACAAAAAAAATTAAAAGAAGAAGCACCTTATTAATGAAAACGATAGTATTAGGACCACCGGGAACGGGGAAAACCACAACTTTATTAAATAAAGTAGATGAATATTTAAAAAAAACTGATCCAGATAAAGTAGGTTACTTTGCGTTTACTAAAAAAGCAGCCAATGAGGCTAAAGACAGAGCTATTAAAAAATTTAATTTAACAGAAGATGATTTACCTTATTTTAGAACTCTCCATTCCTTAGGTTTTAGAAAACTAGGCTATAAAAAAGAAGATGTAATGCAGCCTTCACACTATAGGGATCTTGGAAAAAAATTAGGTTTTCCGGTAAACTATGCAAAGTATGAAGAAAACTATGGAGGACTTTTTACATCTGATAGTGAGTATCTAAGAATAATTAATTTAGCAAAACTCAGAAACATTACACCAGAACAACAATATGATTTAGGAGAACATAATCAAGATTTAGAAAGAGATAAACTTATTATCATAGCGAATGAAATTAAACGCTATAAAAAAGAACATGTATTAAAAGATTATAATGACATGATATTAGAATTTATCAAGTCTGATAAATCTCCAAAATTTGATGTTGTGTTTATTGATGAAGCTCAAGATTTATCACTAATGCAATGGGATATGGCAAAAAGCATTTGGAATAAAACCGAAGATTCTTTTATTGCAGGGGATGATGACCAAGCAATATTTAGATGGGCTGGTGCTGATGTAGATTCTTTTATAGCACAAAAAGGTTTGATGATGCCACTAACTCAATCACATAGAATACCGGCTAAGGTTCATAACATAGCTATGAACATTATTAACAGAGTTAAAAATAGAATAGATAAAACATGGAAACCAAAAACTCATGAGGGTTCTTTGTCCAGGTATTATGATTTTGAACACATAGAAATGTCATCTGGAGAGTGGTTAGTTTTAGCGAGAACAAAATATATGTTAAATGAACTTGAAGATATTTTATATCGAAAGGGACTGTACTATAAAAATAAATTTAAAAGAACTAAAGAAGAAGGACTTCACATTGCAGTTGTGGATTGGGAAAGATTAAGAAAAGGACAATCTTTAAACTATGCTCAATTAGAAAGAATCTATGGATATATGACAGATTCTCACACAGATAAATTAAAATTAAAGTCAATGACTAAAGAAAGTTTATATGATTTAGCTGTATTAAAAAAAGATTATGGATTGAAAACAGATAAAGTTTGGTTCGAAGCGTTTGATGATGCTTCGAATAGAGATAAAAGTTATTTAAGAAAGATGAGAAAAAATGGAGAAAAATTAAGTGAACCTCCACGAATTACATTATCTACTATTCATGGAGCTAAAGGTGGAGAAGCACAAAACGTAGTGCTCCTTACTGATCTAAGTCATAACACTGTAAAAGCATATGAAAAAAATCCAGATGATGAGAATAGATTGTTCTATGTTGGTGCAACAAGGACCAAGGAACATTTACATATTATAGAACCGAAACAAAAATATAAAGGGTTTGAGATATGAGCGATAAAATATATAAAAAACAGGTAGGCGGCGACCACTATAAGTCTATGGTTATTCAGCCATCAGAATTTATTAACAGAAATAATATTCCGTTTGCAGAGGGGAATGCAATAAAATATTTATGTCGTCACAAACAGAAAAATCAAAAAGAAGATTTGTTAAAAGCAAAACATTATATTGACATGGCGATCGATAGAGACTATCCTGAAGAAGTGAAAGAGATAAAAAAAGAAAATAAAAATTCTTGGGGTATCATTAAATGATACAGGTTCCTTTATTCAAAGCTCAAACTGAATGGGTTCCACCACAAGATTTTCCAGATTTATCTAAACACGATGAAATTGCAATAGACTTAGAGACTAAAGATCCAGATTTAATAAAAATGGGTTCGGGTTCTATATCTAAAAACGGAGACATTACCGGTATTGCTGTTGCAGTAAAAGATTGGTCTGGATATTATCCAATTGCTCACGAAGGTGGTGGTAATATGGATCGTAAAAAAGTTTTAAAATGGTTTCAAGGAGTATTAAATACTCCAGCTACAAAAATATTTCACAATGCAATGTATGATGTATGTTGGATTAAATCTATTGGTCTTAAAATAAATGGAAAGATAGTAGATACTATGATTGCTGCAGCAATTGTTGATGAAAATCAAATGCGTTATGACTTAAACAATTGTAGCCGTAGATATATTGGACAAGGTAAAGATGAAGCAGCCTTATATCAAGCTGCAAAAGATTGGGGAATAGATGCTAAAGCTGAAATGTATAAGCTTCCTGCTATGTATGTAGGTTCTTATGCAGAAAAAGATGCAGAACTAACTTACGAACTTTGGCAAGAACTTAAGAAAGAAATTTTACACCAAGATATAAGATCTATTTTTGATTTAGAGACTGAACTTTTTCCTTGCCTCGTTGACATGCGATTTTTAGGAGTTCGTGTAGACGTTGAAGCCGCTCACAAATTAAAAGAAGAGTTAATTGAAGAAGAAAAAGAATTATTACAAAAAGTAAAAAAAGAAAGTGGAGTAGACACTCAAATATGGGCGGCAAGGAGTATTGCGCAAGTTTTTCAAAAACTTGACCTACCTTATGACACAACCGAAAAAACAAATTCTCCATCTTTTACAAAAAACTTTTTACAGAATCACCCCCACCCACTGGTGAAACTAATAGCCCGCGCTCGTGAAATAAACAAAGCGCATACCACATTTATTGATACCATAATAAAACATAATCACAAAGGAAGAATACATGCAGAAATTAATCAATTACGAGGAGATAATGGAGGAACAGTAACCGGAAGATTTAGTTATTCTAACCCGAACCTTCAGCAAATTCCTGCACGTAACAAGGAACTTGGACCACGGATTAGATCTTTATTCATACCGGAAAAAGGATGTAAATGGGGTGTGTTTGATTATTCTCAACAAGAACCTAGATTGGTAGTACATTATGCAGCTTTACAAAATCTCTATGGCGTGGACGAAGTATTGGAAGCCTATAAAAAAGGCGATGCCGATTTCCATACTATCGTGGCAGACATGGCAGAGATACCTAGAACTCAGGCCAAGACTATAAATCTTGGTCTGTTCTATGGTATGGGAAAAAATAAATTACAAGCAGAGTTAGGAGTTAGTAAAGAAAAATCAGATAATTTATTTAGACAGTATCACAACAAAGTTCCATTTGTAAAACAATTGATGGACAATGTTATGCAACGTGCGCAAAACGCTGGTAAAGTTAGAACTTTACTTGGAAGACTTTGTAGGTTTCATCTATGGGAACCCAATCAGTTCGGTATTCATAAAGCATTACCTCATGAACAGGCAATCCAGGAACACGGACCAGGGATTAAAAGAGCTTACACCTATAAAGCATTAAATAGATTAATACAAGGATCAGCAGCTGACATGACAAAGAAAGCTATGATAGATTTACATAAAGAAGGTATTACACCACACATACAAGTTCATGATGAATTAGATATATCTGTCGACGGTAACGCAGATAAAATAAAAGAGATAATGGAAGCTACTGTTGAATTAGAAATACCTAACAAAGTAGACTATGAATCGGGACCCAACTGGGGAAATATAAAATGATTGTTGTAGCTAATGATGGCACACAAGAAGAAGCTGTTATTATGTTTGGAGGAGCTTTAGGAGATCACGTTTGTGTTTCCGGTGCTTTAAATCAATATTATAAAGAAAAGAAAAAAAGACTCTATATGATATCCAATAGACCTACCTTATTTTTAGGTCAGGATTATTGCAAAGCTTCTATAGATATAAACTATATAGGAGCAAACAGTTCAGCAGATCATTCCAATTTATTTAGACAATTTAAAAAAATTTATTCTTTGTTTTGGCAAAATGAAAATCATTTAAAAGGAAATACTACTCTTGTAGAAAATTATTGTGAACAATTAGGAATAAAAAAAGTTAAATATCCTTTTTTAAAATTAAAAAAAGAAGAACTAAATAATTTTAATATCACGAATAAGCCCTATATTTTGGTCTCTTTTAAAGGAAAAGAACCTGAAGAAATTATTTTTGGGAGAAATAAATATTTAACCTATAATCAAAATCTAGAAATAATTTTAAAATTAAAAAAAGACCTTCCCGATTATGAAATTATAGACATAGCCGACATACAAACAAATAATTTTAAAGATTTAATTTTAGTTGTGGCAAAATGTAAAACTTTTTTATCGGTAGATACAGCTCTTCAGCACTTGGCTGCTAATGATTTTCAAAGAAAAAGAGGAGTAGTTTTATGGAATAATGAGGCTAATGTAGATATATATGGTTATGATTATAATATCAATTTAGTGAATAATTTTGTACATCCATTTGACAATTATGATATAATTTTAAAACAACTATTAAATATTTTATAGGAGGGAACTATGGTAAAAAAATACATAGATAAATTAATGATCTGGCAATTACACAACAGAAGAGAAATTGTTTGTTTTGTAGTTGGTTTGATTATTGGTGCAATCATATTATAATGAACTATGTCCTACTTGAATGCGAACATACCTGTGACGTATGCACAGATCAGGAGAGAATATCTCTATGATCTTAAAAAGCATTTTGGTGAGGCTGAAGACTGTATTATATTTGGGTTGGCGTCTATTACAGGACGTCCTATCCTCTTTCATGCTATTATGGAGAACGGTGCTGTATTCTATCGTCTCCCTATTTCGGCCTTCATTCAAAGAGGATTCGATGTCAAAGAAATTCCTAGGATGCGACTGGACGAGTTGGAGCTTTGGAATTGTTTTAGTTATTATCCTGCTGTTACTTCTTATGATATCTTAGATGGACAGTGCGGCAAATATTTTGGTAAAGATAAAAAATTACATCCAGGAAAATATTTATTTACTGTTGACTGGGCACATCCAGAGAGTAATATAGTAGACACAGATCATTCTGAAATTTCGCACGAACATAAGTGCGCACACATACTTGCGTTAGATGACGGCAACTATGCGGCACAGCCAAACAATCGTATACTCTGGGACATACCATCATTTACAGTCAAGAATGAAATTCCTGATTGGAAAGTACAAACAAGTGATTGGAATGTAGAGGATACCGGTAAGTGGAAAACGGAAGATACCGATAAATTCTTTTATAACATTGAGGAAAAAAAAGATGGCTAAATGTAAAAGATGTTACCACGATTGTCACTGCGATGGAGAGCTGCATGCAGATGAGTATGGAACTTGTGCATGTGATAATTGCACATGTAAAAGAACTTATGATAAAAAACAAGATCATGCAAATGACATGACTTTTGAAAACGAAAAATGAATTTAGTTGATTTATTAAAAAAAAATATTGTTATGGTGCCTATCGTGGCATCATTAGTTGTGGGAACATTCACAGGGGTAAGATATATTGTAAATCTTACAGACACTATTAATTCTAATGAACAAAGATTAACAAACATAGAAAGAGATTTAAATCAATTAACAAAAAATATTAACGATATAAATACAAGATTATCTTCTGCAGAAGCTACATGGCAAATGGCAGAAAATTTATATAGACAATTAGCAGATCAAGTCAGAGAACATGACTATGATATTAAAGATTTAAATAGGTAGTTATGTATGGAGGGCGCCAGGATGGATTACAGATTTACAGCAATATTAATTATAATGTTATGTGCATTAGCTTTCTTTGCAGAACCTGCGTATCCTCGAAATGAGTATCTCAATGACGGTACTAATACTTGCAGTACTGGCTCTTTTGACATATCGGTCGAACAAAGGGATTACGAAAGTAGGTATAGACACTATGATCCTACTAACAATTATAATAGTCCTAGTGATGATCAATCAATAAGGTTTACTTGGAGAAAATATTTAGGTTCTGCCTGTACAGAAGAATTTAGAAAAGTTCAAACAGAAAATGTTCAATTAAAACAACAATTAGAACTTATGAAAATGTGTGGAAAAGTTAACAATAATCCCACTATTCAAAGCAATGAAAACTTCGCATTGCTAGTTTCAAAGTGTTCTGGTATAATCATACCGGAAAATAAGAAGCCCGAAGGCAGCCATTGGGACGACCTTAAAGATAATTATAAAAAAGAAAATCCTGATATTAAGTTAATGGGCGATAAGTTTATAGGACCAAAACAATGATGGAAAAAGTTTTAACTTTATTAGTGGGACTCCTAATTGCATTAGGAGGATGGTCTTTATCTAGAACATTTGAATTATCTACAAGTCAAGCAGTACTTTTAAATCAGGTTGATCAATTAGAATTTAGAGTACAGATGTTAGATGAGAAGATGGATAAGATGATGGACTCTGATGAAGAGATTATGGAACAACACGAAAAATTATTTAAAAAATTAGAACAAGGCAACACAGGATATAGTTATAATTAATGAATAAACCTTTAAAAATTTCTGAAGAAGCAGCTGTGCAAATGCCGATGAAGACGGTAGCCTCATTGATCGCGATGGTTGCGATTGGAACCTGGGCTTACTTCGGTATCATTGAGAAGCAAAACAAAATTTCTACAACACTAGAACTAATGGAAAAAGATTTAACTGAGAATACAGAGTTTAGAATCAAATGGCCGCGGGGTCAACTTGGTTCGCTTCCTGCAGATTCCGAGCAATTTATGATGATCGAGGATCTTTATAAGACCGTAGATAAATTAAACATACATATTGAATCTATGGCTTTGAATAAAGTAAACATAGAATTTTTAAGAAAACAAATGGATAAAGTTTTAGAAGACATTGAAGAATTAAAAGACAAAGCTAGAGATATGCATTATAAAAACGGAAACGGAGGTCATCAATGATCGAAACGGTGGTCGCCCTAATTATGTTCGTAGGGGCAGAAATTAAGGAGCATAGAATACAGCCAGATGGAATGGCCCAATGTTTACGTGGTAAGCGCCACGCGGAAAGACAGTACACTCCAAATATAACTTATAAATGTATTAAGAGTAAAGCTGAAACCGAAATATACATGGGTGAAAAGTCTATTAAAAAGTTAATCCTTGAATAAAAAAGCATACGCATTTTTCCTTAAAAAAAACAGGCCGAGAAATCACATAGCTCAAGATTTAAGTGATGGACGTTATCATCAACGTGTGGTAAAGAATAAGAAAAAATATAATAGAAAAAATGACTCACGACAAAGGACCTTTTGGGAAAGCATTTGATGTAGCAGCTCAAGTTGTAAATGGATGTTGCCCCATATGTACTCAAGAAAGTATATTTATATCTCTTTATAAAACTATTTTTAGATGCACTACATGTGGTGCGGATATTGAACAGAAAATAAATGGAAAAATAAGTTACATGCCCCATATTACTAAAAAAGATGAGATTACTATAAGACACTTTAATGAGTAAGAAATCATTATTTGGTAAGATTACTAAACCTCTACGAGAAAAACCTAGAAAACGTCCCGGAAGGCATAAAAAGCGCTTAAATAAAAGCGAAAAAAGACAGCAGAAAAAAAGAAGAAAAGGTAAAAAAAGATAGTTGACAATTATCCCTAGATATCCTATATATAAATAAACGAAAGGATATATGAAGTATAAATTTACATTAACAGACGCTGATGGAAAATCAGAAATTATAGAAAATATGAGTTGGAAGAAAGCTTTCAAAAGTATTATTGTTAAAGATAGTAAATGGAGCGGCTGGGTTTCTTACATAAATAAAAAAGATAACCCTCAAACGAAAGTTATAGAAAATGGCAAAGTCAAAAGAGAGAACTATTAGTTTAACGGTCAATAATATTACTCCTAAACAATGGACTAATTTGGTTATTGAGTTAAATTTAGTAGCAGATGCGTGGAAATCTTATGGGCCTCAAATTAAATTAAAAACCCGTAATTTAGAACGTATTATTAAATGGGGAAGAAGTAAAAATGAAAATGTTGGAAAAAATAGACGAAGCAGCCAAAAAATGGAATCAAACGAAGAATTTCCATTATGAAAAAGAATGGTATAGACTTATAAAGGAGTGGGCTGATGGACATGATAATTCTAACAGACGGAATGTATCATCTCGTTCCAGTAACAAAAGAGATACTGGAATCTATAAAGTTATTTGATGATACAGTCATGTATGCTGACTTGTGTGAGATATTAAGAATTAAACTAAGCACCTATGCTGATTACCCTATTAATCGTCATATAATGAATGATGGTAGTGGTGATTTTTTTGGGTGTATATGGAGATAGAATTTATAAGACCGTTAGTAGGCGTCCAAGTTCTGCAGTAACTGCGTTCCTCTGTACGTTCGCGATGATGGGCAACCTAGCAACGAAAGCGGCGCCTTCTACGTTAGTACGTGCACGGAAAGCGTAGGGGCCGAATGAATTATACCTATTCTAACGAGAGAAGTGTAGAATAGGCTATTGTGGTGAGAAGATTCTCTCTACCATAATTCTGCCATATTGTCAATTAAGTATCTATTTTTGGTTTAGGTTGAGGTAAAATTTCTTCCGGTGGAGGAAAATATGCAGTGCATCCAAACTTTACGTAAAATTGATTTAAATTTACTTTTTCTCTTCCTATCTCTTCTATCTTGTCAATAGATTTATAATACCCATCCAGCATACAATCATATCCATCATCATAAATATAATCAAATGTATGGGGCGGTGTACATGTACTATTTAAAGCCGAGCATAATACAATAGTTAATATAAATTTCATCTTGACAAATCCTATTTCAATCCTATATATTGCTCAGAAATAAAAGAAAGGAACTATGACTGATATAACAAAATATAGAAATGTTTCGTTAACACATGAAACATACAAGACTTTAATATCATTGTCTAAAGTTTTATTGCCAGATGCAAAACTTTCTATAAGCAAAACTGTAGAATGTTTAGCAAATGAAAAAGCAAAAAAACTTAATGGTAAAATAAAGGATCAAAAATGATAACCATTTGTCATTATTGTAATGGAAATGGTTATGTTAAAATAAAGGATGAAAATGAGGAAAGTAATATTCATCAATGTTGGAAGTGTAAGTCAGAGGGTGAAATCAAGCATCAAGATAATAATGCTTATTGGAATTATACCCCTTCTGATAAATTGTAGTCGCATGGAATATGATATAAATCCATGGACCACTGTAATGAAAGAGGTAATTACATATGGCAACTCAAAGTGATATAGCATACATAGCTGGTCTCTTTGATGGCGAAGGTAGTATCTATTTTGCAAAACGACCGGAGAAAAAAAAGAAACATAAAGGCAAAGGTTATCGCATTTCTAACTCACAACGTATTAGCATGGAGATAAGTATGACAGATAAATATGTTCTTGCTTGGGTTCATGAAGTATTAGGTGTTGGAACATTAGTTAAAAAACCTAGAAAAGGTTTGCGTAAAGATGGTACAAAATATTTAATGCAATACAAATGGAGATGTACATTTAGAGATGCTTATTATGTGTGTAGATTATTATGGCCTTATGCTCATACTAAACTACATAAAATAGAACAGATTATAGATCATTATTCACCAGACTATGTGTTTAATGATAAAGTAGTAAGTCTACAGCAATATAAGGAGGCGATGAGTTTAGAATGACAAAAGAAAAACAAAATAATATAAAAAATCCAAATACAGTTCAGTATGCGGTATTTCAATGGGGACCTTGTGTAATGCATATAAAAATTTCAGAAGATTTTCATAAAGAATTAATGGAAGAAGCTACAGCAAGTAGAAAAAAAGAAATGGATTTTAGAGACAAATTAGCAGGTATTATAAAAGAAGAATATAATTTTATTAATAAGGAAAGATTTGTTCCATGGATATCTCAGTGTCTAGGACTTTATGATGAAGCATGGCAAAAATTTAGAAACGTTAAATATAAACCCGAAGACAGGCCTCAATATTTATTATCTGCAATGTGGGTAAACTATATGAAAAAGAATGAATTTAATCCACCTCACGATCATGGTGATGATTTATCTTTTGTAATATTTTTAGATGTACCGGAAAAACTTCAGAAAGAACAAAAAGAATTTATTGGTAACTCTGGTGGCCCCGGTTCTTTAGGATTCTTATATGGAGAAGGGAATAGACAAGCTATAACTTATCAAGCTATTAAACCAAAAAACAGAGACATGTTTATCTTTCCTGCATGGGTTAAACATTATGTGGCGCCATTTTATTCAGATGTAACTAGAATTTCAGTTGCTGGAAATGTTTCCAATGCTATAAAATTAAACAAGATGCAACAATTTAATAAACAAAAATTTGTTCATTCAGATGATAAAGGAAAATACGCAGTTAAGTATAAAAAATAATGGACCCTCGAGATAAAATATTTTTTATGATCTTTAGTAGTTTAACAGTTCTAATATGTTTAAGTTTATTTGTACTGGTGTTTATACTATGATAATTCTAGATAGAATCGCGTTTAACATTGGATGCGCGTATGGTTACATAAAAATCCGATGCCAATTAATAAAGGAGAATATAATATGTCAATTAATAAAGATAAAAAACCGAGACTAAGTGAAAGAGGACAAGCAAAATATTTTATAGAAGCTGCAGAATCTACTCCAGCTGATCAGGTATACAGAGAAATAGCTAAGAATTCCTTAGAAGCCTGTGAAAAAATGAAAAAAATAAACCCTAATTTTAAAGGGGAAGTTAGAGTAGGAGAGTATCCAACCTTTCCAAATAAATTAACTATTGTTGATAATGGAATTGGAATGCCTAAAGATAAAATTTCAGATTTAATTATTAATCTAAGTGAAACTGAAGAACAATCAGAACATGGTAACAAGGGAGTTGGAACTAAAATTTCTGGTTTTGCTAATAACAAAGACGGAATGATTTATTCTTCTAAAAGATATGGAGAAGACGAAGGGAGTAGATGTCGAGTTTACTTTAATGATAATGATTTGTTTGCAGTGCAATACAGTGAAGAAGACAACAGCTGTACTATTCCATTAGAAAAAGACGAACTGCCAGATCTTATTCAAGAACATGGAAACGGAACAAGCTTAACTTTGTGTGGTAATAGTGCTGAAGAAAATACTTTAAACCCACCGGAAAACTATGAAGAAGGATCTTTGTTAAGACAAGCAAGACTAGGTATTTACTGGTTGAAAGCTTATTACAATACTAAATTTTTTAGGATTCCAGACTTTATTAAATTTATGGTGGAAGTTAAAAGAGAGAGTCGTATTAATTATGAAAGAGTGTATGGTCATAAATATTGGTTAGATCATTTCGCTCAAACATCAGGAACTCTTGAACATGACTCAGCCAGTATTTATTGGTGGATCCTAAACGATGACAAAGGGAAAAGAATCTCTGCGAATGACTGTGTAGTTAATGGTCAACTTGGATTTATTAATAATGATGAAATGATAGAACTTGATTTCGATTGGAAAGGAAGAAAGAATCCTCTTCGATATTGGGGACTACCTTTTTCTTGTGGTGATGTGGTAATTCTTATTGAACCTAAAGGATTCAAACAAGATCAATACAGAACTGACCTTAGAAAAAATAGATCTTCTCTTAAAAATTTTAAATCTATTTGGAAAGATTTCTTTATGGAAAACATGCCTCATCAAATCAGAGAGTATGAAGCTAGTTTAGCTAAAAGGCATTCTGAAAAGATGGCTGATGATAATATCTTTCAAAAAGAAATTAACAAATGGTTAAAAGACATGAACTTCATTCAAGATTTAGGTGATGTGACTGCTCAAAAACTTCCTTTAATGGGACATATAACTACAACCAAAGGAAACTATGAAGGAGATTTTAATGGAGGAGGTGAGAGTGTTGAGCCCGGAAAAAAACCTAGGTCTAATTTTGGAAAAAATCTTTTATACGCAGGTCTAAAGGATAAAAAATCTAAAAACAAATCACTAGAAGGCAAGCTTAATGCAATGCCGGAAGTTATTATTAGAAAAGATAAAGATAGTGATGAAGAATGGGTGTCTTATGATTATGATAAAAACATAGCTTATCTTAATGATAAATGCCGAATGATTAATTACTATGCCAAAGAAGCTCATAAACAAAATAAAAATTTTAATTTTGAGAGTCATAGGGTTAATACTATAATTGTTTTAAGAAAGGTTTTATCAACTCACATAGCTTTGACACGATTTGGTAGTAACAATTTATCAGAAGAAGAAAAAAGAGATCTCTTACAGAATGATAAATGTTTATCTGTAGCAATTCTTAATCCATTTCTAATTGTAAAAGAAATTGTCTTAATGTCTAAGCACTTAAGACAACAACTAGCTGAAGTAATGAAACATAAATCAGATGAGTCTTATGCTCCTAATTTATTTAATGGTATTAATTAATGAGTGTAGTTAAAATTTTTAGTGATATAGTTTTAAAACATAATATTATTAATTCCACACTTGATAAAAAAATACTTCAAGTTTTAAAAAGAGAAGAACAAAAGAAAGAAAAAATAGTAAAATCAAATAGAGGTGGTTTTCACAGTCCATACATTAAAGATAAAAAAATTTATCAAATTTTATTAAAAACTTCGGGAGATTTAATTTCTAGTTGTTTACCCTTTAAAAGTAAAACAAATGTTTCTATTAATAATTTATGGATTATGAAAAATAAAAAAAATGATTGGAATGTTCCTCATACACATCCTTATTCTAATTTTTCTGGAATTTATTATGTTGAGGTACCTAAAAAAGGTGGAGAGTTATTTTTTATTAAGAATGATATAGCGTGTGGTTTTAGTAATAATTATAATTTTATGGAAGATCAAAGCACACATGATATTTATTCGATTAAACCGGAAAAAGGTATGTTGATTTTATTTCCATCTTATTTATTACATATGGTAGCGCCCCATAGTGAAAATGTGGATAGGGTTTCCGTATCTTTTAATATAAATTTAAGACATGCCAACTAAAAAAGGATTTAAATGGGATGGTAAAACTAGAATAAGCACCGAACTTTATCGAAAAAATTTTGATGAAATTTTTAAAAAGAAAAAACAACAAGCAGACATACAATCTGACAATATTGAAATGTCTCAACTAGAAAAGGAGAATAAACAAAATGTTAAAAAATAAAAATTACTTATCACCTACTTTTATTGATGTATATCAAATTGAAGATCTTAAATTATGTGATGATTTAATTAAATATTATAAGTCCCATAAAAAAGAATATGGCATGAAAGGTTTAGTAGGAGCTAATGGAGTTTTAAATAAAAAAGCTAAAGATTCAACTGATGTATTTTTCTTTAATCAATCTCAAGATAAAACTATAAAAAAATTTTTTAAAATTTTAACTGCCTGTCTAGAAGATTATATGAAAAAATATCAAATACAAAATCCTTTATTCACGGATACTAATAATAAACTTCAATACTACGCACCAGGAGGTGGATATCCAGAGGCGCATTATGAAAGAAACGTAAAATCTGCAGTTAAAAGACAACTGGTGTACATGTTATATTTAAATACAGTTAAAGATAAAGGAGGAACAGAATTTATATTTCAAAATGTAGTGACTCCAGCTATCAAAGGTAATTTACTTATTTGGCCAGCTGAGTTTACTCATCTACATCGAGGAATTATTTCTCCTACTGAGAAAAAGTATATAGCGACAGGATGGTTTGAAATAGTAGGTTAGTATCATGAAAAAAAGTAATAAATTCAACTATATCCAAGGAAAACAGATCACGGACCAAGGATCACGGATCTACGATATAAATGGTTCTAGACTTCCATCGGTGACTACTATATTAGGCAAAACCAAAAATCAACAATTCTTAAAAGACTGGAAAGCGAAAGTCGGTGAAGCAGAAGCAGAACGAATCAAAAATTTATCTTCTAAGCGGGGGACAAGTATGCACAAATTCTTGGAGACTCATATCACAGGAGTTGGCTACGATGATCTTACAGGGCTCGGACAAGAGGCGAAAGCCATGGCCCAAAAAATTATTGACGAAGGTTTACTCCCTGTTGAAGAATACTACGGCTCTGAAGTTACATTATATTATCCTGGCCTTTATGCTGGGAGCACTGATCTCGTATGTAATCACAACGGCATAGATACTATTGTAGACTTTAAACAAGCTAACAGACCTAAAAGAATTGAATGGATTGGGGATTATTTTTTACAAATCGCCGCGTATTGTATGGCACATGATCATGTTTATCAATCAGAAATTAAACAAGGTATCATTATGGTTTGTACTCCTGATTTATATTATCAGGAATTTAAATTTCAAGACGCTGACTTACGTTCATGGAAACATAAATTTTTAAAAAGATTAGATATGTATCATGAATTAAAGTTTGATGAGAAAGAACAAGTAAATATTACTCAAGGTGATATGCAACAATTAATAAAGGAGATGAAAGATGGAAGCAACAACTAAGGGTGGTGAGTCTAAGGAACAAGTAAAGGAGTTAAGTTTCTCAATGTATCATTGGGGACCTCTTTTATTTAAAACAAAAGTTAAGAAAGAAGATTTAGAAGCTTTAAAAATAATTTGTAAAGAATCAACAGAGAATTGGAGTGAGAATCTAGCGGGTATTATAGATGATGAAATGAAAATTGATTCCGGTAAGTATACTAAAATCATTACACCTTATTTAAAAGCTTATAAGCAAGCATACTTTAATTGGTATGGCTTAGAATTAAAAGCTGTTGAAATAACGGCTGCATGGGTAAACTATATGAAATCAGGAGAATCTAACCCACCTCATATTCATCACAACTGTCATTTGTCTAGTACTCTTATTACAGAAATGCCTGATGAAATTAGACAAGAGCAGAAGGACTGGAAGGGAACCGGTGAAGGACCAGCGGCTTTAAGTTTCTTTATGGGTAATCCACAAAACTTTCATACCAACTCATTTGCGTTTCAAGCAGAACCTGGAGACTTTTTTATATTTCCATGGAACTTAACTCATTCAGTATCTACTTTTAAATCAAATGTTGTCCGGTCATCTGTAGCGGCTAACTTTATGATAAAAGATAATAATATTTTTGAAAAGAAGAAGGAAAATGGAAAAGATAAAGCCTAAAGTATATATTGCCATGCCTTGTTATGACACTATGAAGGTAGAGACTTGTGTTAGTATTTTAAATACTTACGCAGTGCTCGCTAAGGCAGGTATCACTTGTACTTTTAAATCTGTTAAATCTTCTCTTATTACTCATGCGAGGAATTTATTAACTGCAGGATTCATGGCATCTGAATATGATTATATGTTGTGTGTTGATGCTGATGTAGAGTTTGAACCAACAGCTGTTCTTAGAATGTTAGTACCGGAAAAGGATATAGTGGTAACTCCTTATAGATTAAAAGAGAATCCATTACAGACTAGATATCCGGTTGAACATTTAGATCCTGATAATATAAAAATTCTTCCTTTTGATTTGGTTGAATTAAAGGCTGCTCCAGCTGGGCTTATGCTTATTAATAGATCAGTATTTAAGGTATTAATGGCTAAATATCCTAATAAGAAGATTAAGTTTGATAAGGAACATCAAGATAAAATGGATAAAGAGGTGGGATATAGAGGAGCTATTGAAAAATATATGTTTAATTTTTGGGATACATCGTTTAAAAATAATATCTGGAAGGGTGAAGATATAGCCTTCTCAGAGCTCGTGAGAGGCTCCAGTATTAAGATATACGCGAATCTGGACTCATGGACCACGCACCACGGATCATGGGGCTTCAGGGGCCGATTTGGCGATTCATTGACTAAAAAGGAGGATAAATGAGAGAGCAGATATATAAAACATTAATGTTGAAATATCAGCATGATATGGAAGATGCGCTACTAAAAATAGATTATCTCATGACTTCAGCACAACCTGTAATTGTTGAACATACAAACATAACAGGCGAAGTTGACAAATTACTACATAAAGTTGCTGAAGCTAAAGAGAATATGGCGATATTGAGGCAGTATTACGGCACAAATTAGACTTAGAATCATTCTAAAGTAACTCCCTATAAGAGATCTAAAAAGTTTTAAAAAAAAATATTTTTTTTCATCGAAAAAAAAGTGTACTTTTGTCCTTTTGACCTAGAAGTATTGATTTTATTGACTTTAGGGTGGACATATTATGGTACACTTTTTATAAATGGGACAAATTATTTTGTCCACCTATAGCAATTCTAGGAAGGGCTTTCGCGCGCGCGAGGCTTTATTTGAAATAATTTGAAACTTTTCAGATCTCTTATAGTATGCTAAGAATAATCATGCCCCGGAAAAGAAGAAAAAGCGTTGCCTCATTTGGAACTCCCGATATACCTTATCCTAAAGTCAGAGTGGAGTGGATTGATTGTGTGAGTGATTCTGGCTGGGCGAATGATAGAGAGTTTGACAAGATGAGACTAGCAAGACCAATTAATGAAGGTTGGTTATATTCAAAAGATAAAAACTCAATTAAATTATTTGCTTCTTTTGATAGAGAAGAAGATGGTAGTTTTAGTTTTGGGGATCGGACGATGATTCCTCGTCAATGGGTTCGGAAGATTCAGAAGATTTAGGTAATTCAATTGCTTCAGCCTCAACAGTCTGCGCATTTAAAAGAGGAGCGTAGTCGTCTAAAATTTGTTTCATTTTTGCTTCTAGTTGCTCTTCTGTCATATCCTCTAGCTTACCTGTTTTTATTATTTTCCGGTCTATATATAATCCTGCAGCCTTTCCTCTATTTGTCTCAGCGTTCACTGCAGAAGAAAAAGAACCTTTCTTCAAAGCTAGTTCTTTAATTCTAGCTAGTTCAGCTACATGGTTTTCGTAGTTGACTTCAAACTTCTTAAGTCTTTCTTCTTTAAGCTTACCTATGTAACCAGCTACAAGTGGTGACAGTCTTGGATTCATTAGTTCTGATCCTTCTTGTCTACATCTTTTCTCTGAGTAGCCTGCCAGCTTTGCCGCCTCTGATTGTGATACCGGGCCGCTAGGTCCACCAAATACTATAAACTCAGCGAATCTTTTTTGCATTTCTGTTAATCTTTTTGGAACTCCCATGTTGACAATTTAAGGTAACTATCCTATATTGTCAATATGAAAGTATATGGAAGAGGTCCTTTGGATTTGCAGTCAAAATTAGAAAGCTTACAACAAGAGGTAAATGATCTTAGTCAAAAAATGCAAAATCTTTCCGGTCTGGAAGAAATTCACAGAAAAAATAATGGAGACTTAAGAGTACATATAACAAAACTTGAAAGAGAAATACGCCAACTGAAAGGAATCGAAACATAATGTTTGTAAAACATCTACAGGAATTTTTAGGAAGATTCACAATGGGATCTACTAAGTATCAAGGTAATGCAATTTCAAATGCTAAGATTTATGTTGCCATTGGCGGTCACCTTGAAGAGATTAAAAGAATGGAAGTACACGAGCATATGATTATAGGTCAGCCTTCTCTAAGGTTGGTATTAAGACCTCAAGATGAGAAAAAATTAATTATTCCTGACAAGCTTAGGAAGACTCATTACGACGTGTAATGAGCGACGATGTACCCTCAAAAAATGTATGGGCCCAGAGGCTAAATTATATAAAAAATTACGTAAAGTTTGTAACAAAATATCCTGGATTAGGATTGAAAACCTTAGCTCTCTTGGTACTCCTGATTTGTTGGGGTGTAATAGTTCTGGGCACTTTTTCACATTAGAATTAAAAGTTACAAAAGGAAATAAAGTTCGATTTTCTCCACATCAAATTGCCTTCCATAAGAAGCATACTAAGAATACATTTATCTTAGTCGAGGCCCTTGGTCAAAGGTCCTCGAAACTTTCTCAGTTCTTCTTGATCCCTGGCTCAAGGATCTCGAAGCTTGTAGCTTGTGGCTTGAGGCCTAAGCTTGCAGCTTGTTGCTTGGAGCTTGAGGCTTGCTGCTTGAAGCTTCAGAACCTGAACTAGGTTCTGGTTTGCTTGACGCTTGTGGCTTGGAGCTTGCAGCTTGTGGCTTGAGGCCCGGACCAGGTGCACGCCTTCTAGCCTCCGTCGAGTCTTTGCGGCTAATGACCTGATCCAGTTTATTACGTATCGATCGTAATTCTTTATAATATTTAGGATGTTTGAATTCAAACATCATACATTTTTAATGCTTCTCTAATCATATCTGCAATTTGGTATTCATCACAGTATATATTATCTTTGTTAGCTTTCAAGATTCCTTCAAGCTCTTCAATTAGTTCTTCTTTGTTTTTAGTGTTTTCCATAACTAACGTTTTTAACCTCCCTATTCCAGCATTGTCTGCAATCTTTGCATTCATTATTTTGTTTTGCCGCGGGGCAGCTGTGATTACCATCTGTGGTGACAGTGCTTGTCCATGGCCAGAAGTTTACTGGCGCCTGATCTATCATATGAGATGAGAACCGGATGACCAGGTTACGCGGGACTTCGTTAACAGAGACACGCTTCAGGATCTGCGCTTCACGTGTTGGCAACCAGTGCTTAGTATCCGGTGTCTTCCTGCAAATTCTAAAAATATTTTGAAGATGCTCCAGTGACTGGATGTCTCCTGAATCGTGCCACCGGAATTCTTTATGCGGCTTAATTAATTGTATCATTGCATCAACCCACAGCGGGCTCTCAATTGCTTTAAGTCTACGCTCTAGAGCTGCTTGTACATTGGGGAATCTATAACGACCTTTTAAAGCATAGCAACCATGGCACACGCTGCCAGGGATCTTGACCAGCTTGGAGCCGGTGATACATTTCGATGCGGGCAGGTTATACGCTGGACCTGGCATCTTAGAAGGCTTGCTCAGGCCTCCAACTATTTTTTCTAATTCTTTTTTTAACATTTTTTATTCTCGCTTTCTAAATCCTTTATAGTCCCTGATTCATGAGCTGTCAAGCTTGGAGCTTGCGGCTTGGGGCTTGAAGCTTGGCGCTTGAGGCTTTTAAAAAACTTCTCACAGCTGCGAACATATGCGGCCGGAAGGTGTTCGCGCGGCCGCATAAAATACCAGCTCAGGTCGTTGTGTTTAATTCTTTTCACTTTCTATCCTATTTTCTGAACCCATAAAACCATCCTCATTTGGTTCATAGGTCCATCTCTCTGTTGTCTCTTCTTTGTAACGCTGCATCTTCTCTTGATCTTCTTTTACCAGCCGAAGGATCTCCTCCAGGGCGTCTGCTATTCTTTTCAATTGTGTTGTGTCCATATTTATTCCTTTCTAAATTCATCCTATCATCTCTAGGACCAGCTGTCAAGCTTGTAGCTTGTAGCTTGTAGCCCGGATCAGTTGACATTTCTGTCAGGCATATTTCAAACTATTTAATTCTAGTCATCTGATCCCAGATCCTTGCTCTTCACACCAACTGACTGCAGGTCGTTAGCACTAATAACAAGGATCAGGGATCAGTTGTTGTCCTGTGCAGGCGATCTCCGTCCAAGATCTATGCGAAGACATGCGTGTATGCATCTCGACCTGTACTATAGCGGTTAATATCCCGCAGTGTACAACATCTGATCCCAGATCCATTGACTAAGTACTTTAAAGGCCTTCGCATAAATGCATATGCCAATGGATCAGGGATCAGTTCCGGTCATTGCATAGAACAATGTGCGTTGATTTATACAACAACCAGAAGTTGTCCCATGACTATTAAAGAATACAGGATTACGACTCCCTACTATTGCTAGTTTAATCTGCCCAGTTTCCTCTTTAATAATCTTAATCCTATATAATACTTGACAACATTATTGTCAAGTGATATTTAAACTTTATGCAAAATAAAAATATAGAAAGGAAACAAATGAGTAAAATACGTATGAATACCGAATTTAGAAATAAGATTTTAAATCGGTATAGTGAAAGTGCAGAAAACGAGAACACACAAGAAAGAGAGGCATATCTTGACGCAAGGGAAAAAGTGGATAGTATTTATCCAAAAGCTTTTGAACTTGCTAAACTTGTAGTTGGTAGATCATATCCAAGTGATGATGTTCAAACTTGCAAAAGTTTAAAAGCAAAATATGGACAACCACTTGATGTTGTTGCTAAAGATAAATGCTTTTATTTCTCTTATGCAAAAGAAAACCTAGAAGAAGATGAAGATGAAAGCGATAGAAATGTATCTGAACATTTTGACTTCGGTTTATTTGGCGACGTTAGTGAAAGTAGTTCCTATCATAATGATACAGGAAAATCTTTTGCTTATGCTTATAAAAGAGAAGAACTTAAAGCAAAAGATTGCAACCCAGATATACTTGCACAACAAAATGGGAAAGATGATAACCCATATAAAACTAAACACATTGACGCAAACGATAAAGCTTTAGGTTATTCTGGTTATAGTCGTTATAATTCTGATGATGATAATTCAGTTGGAATTGCAAAAGAGTTTGATAGTCAATTCTATTTAGATATTATCGGAACATCACATTGTCGTTCAAGAACTATTGCTTGTACTAAAGCCGAGTTTCAAGTTTTTCAAATGTTGAAACAAGCTAAAGCAAATGTAATTAATTGCCATCAAAAATGGGTTGATAGTTTGGAAAAACAAAAACAAGCTATGAAAACAGGATTGAAAGCTTATAGATATTTAAGCGAGGGTGTTGAGTTGATGAAAGAACTCGGCATTGAAATTGATGAGGCAGAACTTGTTAGATGTAATTCAACAGGATTGACAATTTATAATCCTGTGAACTTGGCTAGTATGATTAAAGGCATGAAAAATACTACCATGACTAGAGAGCAAAAAATAGCTTTTAGAAAGGAATATGAGGCACAACAAAAAATAAATTAAGCTATTGACAGGGACTATTCTATGATATAGGATAGTCCCATAACAGAAAGGAAAAAGAAAATGGAAAATAACAAACAATTTACGATAACTTACTATTCTGGTAAGGACAAAAAACATATAACTCGTTTAGGTAAATGGGTTGAGGGTTGTAGATATTGGACATCTAAAAGTGGTAAAGCAATTTTTACATACTTTGATGTTGAAGCAGAAAATTTTAGAAATGCTTCAGTATCTTGGAAAGTGAGGTTTTAAAAATGTCAAATAAACATTTTTGCCAAGGTCCAAATTGCCATACAAACCCAACATCAGATAGGTTTCTAAAATCTAAAGGAATAATTCGTGGAAGATATGCGAGATTAAATAGAGATTATGATATGCGCGATAGTTATTATGGAATGCGAGATAAATACTTTTGTAGTTTAGGTTGTGAGTCGGAATGGTTATCAGTACATATGGAAGATATTGAACATGGTAGACCGATTGCATTTATTACACACAGAAGAATAACTGAGGGATATGAGAAAACAAAATCACATTGGGGACAATATACTATTCAAAAAATACCTGTTGACAATAATGCTGAGCAATGATAGGATTATCCTATTAACAGAAAGGTATAATATGAAAACAAACAGACATGCAGACACAAATAAATTCTTGCAAGACAAAGATGCAGACGAAAGAACATACGAACGTAAGAACAGATTCAATGGTGAATCTGTTATGCTAACAAAAGAAGAAGCAGAGAAACACGATGCAATATTTATGCATGAATTTATGGCAACTAAAGAAGATGAAAGACTCGGAACTGGTGGGAGTAAACACTGGCAAGAGATGAGAGATCTTCTATCATGGTTCATGAAACACAATGCAAAAGCTTATATGGTTCTGTTAGACTAGTCATCAACCCAAGCACGGGCGAGCAATCGCCCCTGCTTCCCCCATCAATAGAGGTACCACAACCAATCTCAAAAAACTTCGAATAAAAAAGGTCGATCCGCTTTTAAATAAAAAGGGGTCCCACTACTCTGGGTTGAATTGCTTGATTTAGACAGTCAATGGTGGTAAAAACTTATTGAACATCTTATAACAGATGCGAAAAATTTTTAAAAAATTTTGTATGAATTTGGATAATATAGACATAAGTAAGCTCCCTTCCGACGTTAGAAAACAATTTTTGCAATTACAAGTAATGTATGCAGAAAGAAAAATTCAAAATAGAGCTAAAGACGATTTTTTAAGCTTTGTTAAGTGTGTCTGGCCCGAGTTCATTGAAGGCGCGCATCATAGACATATAGCCAAAAAGTTTAATGACCTTGCAACCGGAAAAATTACTCGTTTAATTGTTAATATGCCACCAAGACATACCAAGTCAGAGTTTGCATCTTTCTTACTTCCGGCATGGATGGTGGGCCGGTATCCAAAATTAAAGATTATTCAAGCAACACACACAGGAGAATTAGCAATTCGTTTTGGTAGAAAAGCAAAACATTTAATTGATAGTGAAGAATATTCAAAAATTTTTAAAACTAGACTTCAAGAAGATTCTCAGGCTGCAGGAAGATGGGAAACTGCTCAAGGTGGTGAATATTTTGCTGCTGGTGTAGGTGGAGCAATCACAGGACGTGGTGCTGATCTACTAATTATTGACGATCCTCATTCTGAGCAAGATGCATTGTCTCCTACAGCTATGGAAAATGCGTATGAATGGTATACTTCCGGTCCTCGACAACGTCTTCAACCTGGAGGAAAAATTATTCTAGTAATGACACGTTGGTCAAAAAAAGATTTGACCGGAATTTTGTTAAAAAATCAAAAAGAAGTCAAAGGTGATCAGTGGGAAGTGGTCGAATTTCCGGCGATCTTGGATCATGGACCTAAACCTGAAGCAGTTTGGCCAGAATATTGGAAATTAGACGAATTAGAAAAAGTAAAAGCGACACTTCCGGTCGGAAAATGGAATGCACAGTGGATGCAACGTCCAACTTCCGAAGAAGGAGCCCTAATTAAGCGAGAATGGTGGCGAGTTTGGGATAAAGACTATATTCCAAATTTGCATTATGTAATTCAAAGCTACGATACCGCATATTTGAAGAAAGAAACGGCCGATTTTAGCGCAATTACCACTTGGGGTGTTTTTTACCCAAATGAGGACTCTCCTGCTAACCTTATTTTAGTAGATGCTGTCAAAGGAAGGTATGAATTCCCGGAATTACGAAGAATTGCACTCGATCAGTATAAATACTGGAATCCAGAGTCAGTTATCATCGAAGCAAAGGCTGCTGGACTGCCTTTGACCTACGAACTTCGTCAAATGGATATTCCAGTTCAGAACTTTACACCAAGCAAAGGAAATGATAAACATGTTCGAGTAAATACATGCGCTCCGCTTTTCGAATCTGGCATGATTTGGGCGCCTGACCAGAAGTTTGCGGAGGAAGTGATTGAGGAGTGTGCAGCATTCCCGCATGGTGATCATGACGACTTAGTTGATAGTACAACTCAGGCTGTTATGCGCTTTAGACAAGGTGGTTTTATACAACACCCTGAAGATTATGTAATGGAAAAACGAGCGCCTAGGAAGTTTGTGTATTATTAATTATGGCAGGAATATCTATTTTAAGAAGATTGTTGATGAAGCAAGCAGTTAAAGAATCTGCTCCGCACTCAGGTATTATGTCCATTGGTACAGATGTTAGAAAGTTAGTTGACAAAAAAGTAAATAGATGGATTGAGTCAGCGAAAAGACAAGGTCAAGACATTGATAAAATGTCCGAACAAGAAATTAAATACATTCTTGAACTTAATAAACCTAAAGCACCTAAAGTTTATTCTAACGAAGAAGCCTATGAAATTTTAAATAGATTTGCTAATCGAAATAAAAAAGGTCAGGTTATTGAAGGAAAATTTGGTAAACCTTTTGCAGAAGAAATAGTTTCTGTTGAAAGGGTTGTTACAGATATTACACGTATGGAACCTATTGCAGCAATGAAAGAAGTAAATAAAGTAATTAAACGAGATGGTAAATATAAAAATTTAACAGATAAAGATGTAGATAAAATTTTTAAAAATACAGACGATTGGGTTAATCAAAGAGATCCATCAGATCAATGGGATTACAAAAATAAAAGACCATTTAGAGAAGATCCAGATTTTGATCCTGATGAACCACAAGATTTTGCACAAGGTGGTAGAACCGGTTTAAGTTATTTACTTGCAGAAGATACAAATGAAAGAATGCCTATGTGGATGGGTGGAGGTCTTTCCGCAGGAAAAGGTTTATTAAGAGAAATGTTAAAATTTTATTCAAAAGGATCTAAACATGGAAAAAGCCCTACAGAAATGTTGAAGTTAGTAAATCCTAAACAATTTAATGAATTATTAGATAGACCGGAAGGTATACCTACATTAGCCAAAGAAATGATTGAAGATTATTCTAAAACAATGAAAAAAGATAGAGCAACTACAATAGACGAAATTATTTCCTCAGCTAAACATATAAAAAAAGCTGAAGATGCTATTACATCACATAAACAATGGATGATAGAGGATATGATTAAAAAAGGTATTGATAGAGAAAATGCTGAAAGATTTGCAGAGGGATTGTCAAAATCAATGGCAAAAGTGGGACCAAAGGATGCTCCAAAAGTAACAAAACAAGGACTTTTAGAATTAGAAAATATTCATAAAAATCTAATTACAAAAGATAGACCATTAAATGCAGAAGGAGGTAGAGCAAGTTTTGTTGGTGGTGGTATGGGCCGTCGTGCGTTTTTAAAATTAATGGGTGGACTAGGCGCTGGTATCGGTGCACTTAAAACAGGGTTATTAAAACTTTCCGGTAAGGAAGGAGCAACTGTTGCAAAAGAAGTAACACAAGTTCCAATTAAAAATATTGAAGGCATGCCAGACTGGTTCAAGCCTCTTGTAAATAAAGTTATTAGAGAAGGTGAAGAAGTTAGTGGAGATTTAGAAAGAATTATTACTCATAAAACTAAATTACCAGAATCTAAAACAGATCTTTATGTAACACAAGATTTAAACACAGGAGATGTTGTTGTTGATATTGGAATGGGTAAACATGGTTGGGCTGATGGTCATTATGGTCAACCAGTTAGATTAGAATATAAAGCAAAAGAACTTATTGAACCTGATATAGATGATGTAGGAAAAGTAAAATCTCAAGGTAAAGAAGTCCCAGAAGAGTTTAATGTTGAAGAAGCAGAATTTACTGGAGGACATCCAGAAAACGTTAAGTTTGAGGAATCAACTATTCAAAAATATGGTGAGCATGGATCTAACTTTGATGAAGTAGAAATGTTTGCTACAGGAAAAGTTAAAAAATCTAAACCAACTAAGAAAAAATTAAAAACTGAATATGAGCAAGGAAAAGCAGAAATGCAAGCAGAAAGTTATGAATATGAAGGACCAAATGACTTTGCATCCGGTGGTCTTGCAAAAATGTTAGGGGAATAATGGATCTTAAATATTTAGTTAAATTTGGATTAGAAGAAAGCCAAGAACCGGCAATCAAGAATCCAATTCTTAGAGAGGCCCTTGAACCACGGTCCATGGACCAAGCAGATTTAGTAGATGACTTAGAACCAGGTGCACTTAAAGATGAACTAGAAGGTAAGTTCGATCCATCACAAGAAACTTACGAAGAGTATTTACGAAGAATAAATTTAGACAGACCATTCAACGCGGCTGAAGGTGGATCACCAGGCCAACTAGTAACACCATTGGTTGATGGATCACGGCCAGGGTATCAGGGAGAAGAATCTACATTTAAAGATTTAAGTAAAGTACCTCCTAAAATTAGAAAACGATTTATAAAAGTTACTAAGTATTTAGAAGAATTAATTCCGAAACTTAACGCAGGTGAAAAATATTATACAAAGGAACAAGTATCTTCTATGGTTGAAAAAAAATTTGGAATAAAACCTAGATATAAAACAAGTTATGCAGCTAAAGGTTTTCCTAGTGATAAAATAGGTTACACAAAAAAAGTTAATCAATTTGAACCTAAAAGATATCCTGTTATGAGGAATTTAGATCCCGTAGAAACTAAAATAGAAAATACTTTAAAAAATATGTTAATTGAAGACAAACCTTTAAATAATTTTTGGTATAAAGCGCTACAAGAAAGAACAGGATTAGTAGAACAGACTATTAAAAATTATATTAATGAATCCCCTACTTTTAAAGCCATAAAAGATCAAGGAGCGCTTAGTTTAAAAACTAGGTTTAATAAACCAGATTCTCATAAATTTTTAAAAAATCTTTCTTTTTCTGAACAATTAACTCAGGCTTTAGAAATGGAAAAAGGTATGCCCAGATTTACTGGAATGGGAAAGCTGGCTGGTGGTGATTATACTTTATCTCCAAAATTTAAAGTAATGGAATTTGCAAAAAGAAATTGGCATGCTAATAGAGGAAAAGGGTTAATTAAATTTTTTGATAAAAATGGAAAACGTATTGATTGGGCCTATGGGGTAGAATTACCTTATAAAGACGTTTCTTTTTCTTATGGAGGAAAAAGACATAACATTGAAAAATTAAATGATATTCAATATCTTAAAAAAAATTTTTCTAAAGTATATGAAACTCAAACAGCTATAAATAATTTAAGGGTTCAAGAAGTTGATAATCCTTTTGGAAAAGGTAAAATTTCTTTAGAAGATTTAGTTAAAAGAAACCAAGTTAATGGTTATAAATGGAGTGCAGATACTTCTACCTTTGACATTTTACACGGAAAAAAAGGGGTTAAAGAAGAACCTTTTACAAACTTAAATTTCAACACTAGAGATGTAAATCAAATTGAAATGGGAATAAATCGAGACACAACATTATCAAAGACACAAAAAAATAATTTAATTAAAAATATTAATAAATTAACTGGAACTGGTGACCCAGATGCAATTATAAAAAGACAGGTTGCTTTGGCAGGAGATATTAAATCTGAAAAAATTACAGGTTACGATGATATAAGAGATAATCTTATTAAACTTTGCCGTGCTAAAAAAGCATCAGGAGGCAGGATTGGTTATTCAACTGGAACGCCAACTGTTGCATGTGGAGCTAATGAACTTAATAGATTATTAAAACAAGGAAAAGGAAATACTCCTTTAGTTAAAAAAATTCTTCAAGGTGGAGGAAATCTTTTAAAAGAAGGAATTAAACAATTAAATCCTAAAGAAGTAATTAGACTTAGAAATTTAATCGGGCCAGCAGCTTTAGGTTTTATGGCCGCGTATGAAGGGGGAGTAATTACAGACGATGTTCTTAGAAAAGGAACACCTTTAAATGAATCCGTAGCAAAAAATTGGTTAACTAAATCTTTTGTTCCTTTTAGTGAAGAATTTGCAAGACAAAAAAATTTATTACAATCGGGAACACTTACTGACAATCAAAAAATTTATGCATTAGATATGATGAAAGCTGAAAAAGCTTTTAAAGAAATGGATAGAATAGAGGAAATGAAAAGCGATCAATTATTAGAACAAGGTGGTTATGGAATGATAGATGAAAGTCAAATAATAACTGACGAAGCTATTGCGGATGCTGAAGCAAATGTAAATAGAATATTAGAAGATTTAGACTCTAGTGGTTCATTGGGCAATACTGGAATGCAAATGGAGAATATAAGAGCAATGGATGAAATGGAAGCAAGTAGAATGGCTAAAAAAGAATATTCTAAATTATTTGGAAAGTGGGGCACCCCATTAGTAAATAAAATTGCAAAACCTCCTAGAAGAAGAATGGGACCAATGACAGCTAAAAGAGAAATGAAAGTAGATTATTCATTACCAACTTATGACAGAATGCCTACTCCTACTGATCAAGATATTTTAAATTATTATAAACAATCTGGAATTATTAGCCCAACTGAATTTAAAAAAGGAGTATTACGACCTGGAGAAGGGACATTAATAAGAATGATGCAAGGAGGAGAAGGTTTATATGGAAGTCAATTTGCAGGTGGCGGAATAGCTGGAATCAGAAGACCCAATGCAATTCCACCTGAATCAGGGCCAACTCCACAGGGGTTGCCTTCAATGTACAATCGTGTTAAAAGAATATAGGAGAATTTAAATGGCAGAAATAGATAAAGGTCTCCCTAACGTTAAACGACCAGAAGACGAAGTTGCAGAACTCGTTAACTTAGAGGAACCAGAAACACCAAAAGGTCCCGTTGAAGTCATAGAAGACGAAGAAGGGGCAACAATTGATTTTGATCCAAGCGCAATGCCTACACCTGAACAAGGTGATCACTTTGCAAACTTAAATGATTTATTACCGGAAGATATTACTGATCCACTAGCTAATAGATTAGAAGGGGATTATAGAGAATATAAATTATCTCGTGCTGATTGGGAAAGAGCTTATACAGTTGGTTTAGATCTTTTAGGATTTAAATATGAAAATAGAACGGAACCTTTTCAAGGAGCTTCCGGTGCAACTCACCCAGTACTTGCTGAAGCTGTAACTCAGTTTCAAGCATTAGCTTATAAAGAATTATTACCTGCAGATGGACCTGTGAGAACTCAAGTTATGGGAGCATCTAATCCAATGAAAGAACAACAGTCTCAAAGAGTAAAAGATTTTATGAATTATCAATTAATGGATCAAATGAAAGAATACGAACCGGAATTTGATCAAATGTTATTTTATTTACCTTTAGCTGGTTCTACATTTAAAAAAGTTTATTATGATGATCTTTTAGGTAGAGCTGTTTCTAAATTTGTTCCTGCTGATGATTTAATTGTGCCTTACACTGCAACATCATTAGCAGATGCGACTTCAGTTTGTCATGTTATTAAAATTTCAGAAAATGATTTACGTAAACAACAAGTTAATGGTTTTTATTCTGATATAGAATTAAATAAACCACAAGACGTTATTACAAATGAATTAAAGAAAAAAGAAAGAGAATTAGAAGGTATGACTAAATCTCAAAGAGTTGAACCTTTATATACTTTACTAGAATTCCACGTAGACCTTGATTTAGAAGGTTTCGAAGATGTTGGCGCCGACGGCGAACCAACAGGAATAAAATTACCTTACATCGTTACAATCGAGCAAGGTAGTCGGAAAGTTTTGTCGATAAGACGAAACTTCGCGCCCAATGATCCAAAGAAAAATAAGATCCAATATTTCGTCC
>VTLG01000011.1_pt1 | contig 56364 bp, 59 predicted proteins | sample 4694571 | NCBI WGS metagenome assembly VTLG01 (sample SAMN12604809, study PRJNA352737) | marine metagenome | biome: ENVO:00000447; feature: ENVO:00000209|ENVO:00000569|ENVO:01000036; material: ENVO:00002151; isolation source: viral sequences binned using virsorter ... | reverse complement strand
AAGACATAGGCTCATTTAGAAATGTTACTTTAACTGGAGAACTAGATGCAGGAAGTCTAGATATATCAGGCAATGCAGATATAGACGGCACAACAAATTTAGATGCTGTAGATATTGATGGTGCTACTCAAATTGACGCTACTGTAACGGTAGGCGTTGATGACACAGGCTATGACGTTAAATTCTTTGGTGCTACTTCGGGTGCGTATATGCTTTGGGATGAGTCTGCTGATGACCTCAAGCTAGTTGGTGCTGCTGGTCTGACCGTTGCTGGTGATATCGATATAGACGGCACTTCCAATCTCGATGTAGTAGACATTGATGGTGCTGTAGATATGGCAAGCACTTTAGGTGTATCGGGAGTAGTTACAGCCAATGCTGGAGTTGTCGTTGATAACATCACCATAGACGGAACAGAAATAGATTTGTCTAGTGGTGATTTTACTTTAGATGTTGCAGGACATATTTCTTTAGATGCTGATGACGGTGGTCACGTAAGATTTAAAGATGGTGGAACTCAGTATGCTTCAATATATGTAAGTAGTAGCAACACTGTCATAGATACTTCAGGAAGTGGTGATCTGACTCTTGATGTTGCAGGAGACATAACTCTTGATGCTGATGGTGGTAATATTTTGTTCAAAGATGGTGGAACAGAGTTTCTAGAGTTTGAGCAAGATGGTGGTGGATGCACTATTCGGGCTGATGCAGCAAATACAGACCTAAAGTTTGTAGGCAATGACAGTGATGGTGGTGGAGCTATAACTGCCCTTACTCTTGATATGTCTGCAGCAGGAGCAGCTACGTTTAATTCTACTGTTACTTCATCAGGGTACACTGCTACTAGTTCTGGGTCAGGAACAGTTGATGGGCTAGTGATTACAAATTCATCCACAGCCAACAATGGTCTAACTCTTGGTGTAGATAGTTCAGAGAATGCTTTTATTTGGAATGGAAGTAATACGGAATTAAGATTTGCAGCTAATAATGCTCAAAAAATGGTTATTCTTGCTAATGGAAATGTTGGTATTTCTGCGTCTAGTCCAGAAACAACCTTGCATGTCGATGGCAACGTTGCAATAAAAAATGGCAGTAATTACAGTGGGTATTTTGATGTTGATGGTGCAGTAACTTTATACCACAATGGTAGTTCAAAAATAGCTACAACTTCTACTGGTGTTAGTGTTACTGGTACTACCCAAATAGGTACTGACGTTGGTAGTTACACTGTAAGTGACTTTAATCTATTTATTAGTAACGGTGCTAATCCTACAACAATAGCACTCTATGACGATAGTGGTGCTTACAATTCAGCCCTAATTAAGTACGACACTAATGTTTTAAGTTTAGGTTTAAATGATGCAAACAGTGCAAATACGCTAAGAACAGATTCATCTCTAAGTATAACTAATTCTAGTGCTGAATTTGGTGGTGATGTTGCTCTAAAGCATGATGGTGCAGTTTTAAGTTTTGGGGCTAATAGTGAAGTCACTCTTACGCATGAACACAATCAGGGTCTAAAGCTTAACTCGTCTTACCTACTTTATTTTAATGGAACAAATAACTGGATACACGGCCCAACAGCAAATGAGCTAACACTTAATGGCAATCAAACAATTTCTTTTGATATAGGTGGTACTCAAAAACAACAATTTGATAGCTCTGGAAATGTAAAAATTCTTACTGGCAACCTTCAGTTTGGTGCATCAGGTTCTGAAACAGGCCAGATTGAAATTAGTAGCTCTAACTTACTAATCAGAAGTACTGGTGATAAATCTGGCATACGTTTTGATGCTAACGGAATTACTCCATTCAAGAATGGAAGCGAAGCTGATGATGCAATTGATTTAGGATATGCTAGTGGGCGATTTGATGACCTTTATGCTACTAATGGCACAATTCAAACGTCAGATGAAAATGAAAAGCAAGATATAGCTTCCATGACCACGGCTGAATTGGCTGTAGGAAAACGTTTATCAAGCCTATTCAAAACTTTTAGGTGGAAAAGCAAGGTCACAGAAAAGACAGACAAAGCTAGAACACACTCTGGTATTATTGCCCAACAGGTTAAGGCAGCTTTTGAAGCAGAAAGTTTAGATGCTACTAAGTATGCCCTGTTTTGTAGTAATACTTGGACAGATAATGATGGAAAAGAGCAAACAAGAATGGGTGTTAGGTATCCAGAATTATTAAGTTTTATTGCAAGCTACAACGAGAGCAGATTTACAGCAATAGAAGCACGATTAACAGCATTAGAAGGATCATAAAATGGCAGCAACATGGACAATCGTAAATACTGAACGAACCATTGATGGATCAAAAGGGGCAAATCAAATCCATCAGTTACACTGGGAATGCACAGACAAAGAGACGGTCGATGGTGTGGTGCATAGCGGTAGATCCTATGGATCAATTAGTATCCCAGAACCAAGTGGAACTTTCATTGCTTATGGTTCTGTAACTCACGAAAATTGTGTGACTTGGTGCAAGGCTATTATGGGATCGGACAAGGTAAAAGAAATAGAGGATAGTATTGCTGCACAAATAGCACTAAGCAAAGCACCAGTAACAGCAAGAGGAAAGCCTTGGTAAATGTTTACCCTATCTGCATTTTCTAGTAACGCCTTTGGTGAATCAGATGCAGATATACTGTTTATTGTATCTGGAGCTTCAGCTAGTATTGCAGTAGGTTCTTTAAGTGTAATAGGACACTGTAATCTAACCCTGTCATCTGCATCTCTTTCAAGCAGTGTAGGTACAGTAACAGTTACAACTACATCAAGCATAGACACAACAGTTACAAGAGAAAGAACTGTCTATGTACCACAAAAAGCTAATGCTAATACTGTTATACATATTACAGAACAACCTAGAGTGGTAGCAATAGCAAGAAGACTTAACCAGAATAATGTCATATACATTGCAGAACAAAGTAGAATTGTATATGTACCAGAAAGAGATAATCTCTATAATAAAACATATAAGGTAGCGTAACATGTCCTTTAGATGGCCCAACAAAGATCCAGATGAAACCCTAGACTACAGTATAGATTGGTCTAGATACCTTGGCAGTGCCACTATAAGCTCCGTACAGTGGCTTATTGTGGATGATCAGACCACAACCCTTTCGGCAGATATTACAGCTTCAGCAACCAGTATAACACTGACTGACGCTAGCATATTTACTACTAATACAAATGATACACAGTTAAAGATTGGAAGTGAGATCCTAGAATATGATTCAGGTGGTATCAGTAGTAATACTGTCACAGTTACTAGGGGTGCTGACTCTACTACTGCTGCTGCTCATTCTTCTGGAGATGTTGTTTCTGGTGGAGAAGTACCTATTATTGCATCAGTGCAGGTAACGGTTAATGGGCTAACTGTTCCTGCTAATACGATCTCCAATACAACTACAGTTGCTACCATAAGATTTAGTGGAGGTACAAATAATAGAACTTACAAGATTATCTGCAGAATAACAGACAGTTCAAACTTAACTTCTGAAAGAAGTGTTAGACTTAAGATTAAGGAAAACTAATGGCTTATGATTTTATTGGACTTGTTAACGAGGTCAACAGAAGACTTAATGAAGCAGAGATTACGAACACTTCTGCTGATTTTGTAGCTGCTGTTGGTTTTTATAACACAGCTAAAGATGTCGTTAATGCTTCTATTAGGCATATACAACAAGAAGAGTTTGGGTGGCCTTTTAATCACATAGAAGAAGAAGAAACATTAACAGCAGGTATTACAAGGTATAGTTATCCTGAAGATGCTAAGTCTATTAATTTAGATAGTTTTAGAATTAAACGTAATGCAACACTTAATGTGGAAACTATTAAATTAAAGCCTATGGATTATCAGGAATATCTTAATAGTCATATTGACTATGAGTATAATACAAGTACAGGATTAAGGGCAGTTCCAAGATTTGTTATTCGTGCGCCTAGTGATGAGTTTATTATTATCCCTACTCCTGATAAAGCTTATGAACTTGTTTATGAGTACTATAGAAACCCAATTGATTTAGAACTCTATGATGATGTTCCTAATATACCAAAAGAATTTAAGTATGTAATCATAGAGGGAGCAATGTATTATGCCTATCAGTTTAGGGGTGATCTTCAGAATGCACAGTTAGCTCTTAGCAGGTTTGAAACTGGAATTAAACATATGCGTTCTCTTTATATTAATCGTTATGATTATCTTAGGTCAACAGTCATAGAACAAAACCGTCTAGTAACTAATACATTAAGAGTATCCTAATGGCAACACAATGGCAGACATTTCCGATAGAGTTTAAGGGTGGACTTGTAGCTAACCTTACCCCATTACAGCAAGGTATTCAAGCTGTGGGTTCTGCTACACAACTACAAAACTTTGAACCTGCTATTACTGGTGGTTATAAAAAAGTACTAGGCTACTCTAAGTTTAATCCACAGGTATTAGCAGACAGTGGTGTTATACAGGGTGTTGCTGTAACAAATAATACTTCAACAACTACGGCTGTAGCTGTGAGAGCAGGTAAGTTCTACGAGATTACTGCAAGTTCTATTAGTTCAGCGTTGGCTACAGGATCTACAACTACCTCTACAAAAGTAAGATTTGCACACTTTAACTTTGATGGTACAGATAGAATTATGTTTGTGGATGGAGTAAACTACCCTGCTCATTACAGTGCAGGTTCTGTTACATTTCTTACATCTTCTAACTCCTCTGACCTAGAGGATGCTACACACGTTATAAACTACAAGAACCACCTCTTCTTTGCTAAAGGTCCTAATTTAGTTTTTAGCGCACCGTATAGTCACACAGATTTTTCTACTGGAAACGGTGCAGGATCTATTAATGTTGGTTCTGATATTACCGGGTTAATTGTTTTTCGTGAACAAATTATTGTATTTACTTCAAATAGTATTCAAAGAATAACTGGTAGTTCTTTTGCAGATTTTACTCTTGTACCTGTTACATTAGATATTGGTTGTACAGAAGATGACAGCATACAGGAAGTCGGTGGTGACATTATGTTTCTCTCACCTGATGGACTTAGACTACTATCTGCTACAGAACGTATCGGTGACTTTAACTTAAATGTTCCCTCTAATACTATTAAGAATACCTTTGATAATTTTCTTTCAGGTAATAATAACTTCCACAGTTTAGTAATTAGAGAGAAAAGTCAATATAGAATCTTTGGTTATAAGAGTAGTAGTATAGCTACTGATTCAGCTGCAGGATTACTTGCAACTAAATTTGCAGCTCAAGGTTCTGAAGGAATGCAGTGGGCAACACTAAAAGGGTTTGAAGTATATTCTGGAGACTCACGCTATCTAGGCTCTAATGAAGTAATTCTTTTTGGTGGTGATGATGGATATATTTATCAAATGGAAAAAGAAGGAACTATTGCCGTAAACTACAGACAGTCTGCAGATGATGATGATGCTGATGGTATTGCTGCAAGTCAATCAGTGGGTAGTGCAACAACAATGACAATCAATGGGGCATTAGCTTCAGGTGGGGCAGTCTCTCTTAATGATGCAAAGTTTGTTACAATTACAAGTGCAGGAAATGATTCAGGTATAACTTTTACTGTTGTTGGAACAACAGATGGAAGTACGGCTTTAACAGAAGCTATTACTGGATCTAATGCAGGAACAGCTATTAGCTCTGGTACGTTTAAAACAATTGCTTCTATAACAACTAGTGGAGCTACGGCAGGAGCAGCTACAGCAGGAGTAGTAGGACAGAGTAATATTGATGCTATTTTTGTATCTCCTTATATGCCTATTAATGATCCACAGCAAAGAAAAACTTTTTATAAGTTAGCTCTCTATGTAGATCCTGAAGGAGCTTTCACGACAACAACAAAGATTATACTGGATCAGAATTTACCTACTGTCGTACAACCACCAGTTATTTCCCCTACAATACAGCTAAGTGGAACTTCTTCTGTAGCTATCTACGGAGATGAAAATTATGTTTACACAGCGTCAGGATCTGCAACAAATACTTCACCTAGATATGGCTCTGAAATACAAAAGGAATACTCTAGGCAATTAGTTGGTTCAGGGAGAAACTTTGCATTAAGTATAGAAGATAATAGTACAAATAGATCATTTACATTAGACACAGCAGTAATTGAATACTCTGTTAATGATAGAATATAAAGGAAAAGAAAATGGGTACAGGTTACACAAGAAACGATACATCAGGTAACATAGCTAATGGTAAAGTTATTGATGCTACAGATTTAGATGGTGAGTTTGACGCTATCGTAACAGCCTTTAGTACATCAGGGCATACCCATGACGGTACGGCTGCAGAGGGTGGTAAGGTTACTAAACTGTTAGGTACAAGCTTAACACTAGGAGATGGCACTGCAGGTACAGATATTACTGTAACATTTGATGGTGAAACTCAAGATGGCGTTTTAATATGGATGGAAGATGAGGATTACTTTAAGTTTAATGATGACATCCTTATGAATACTAGTGAGAAACTCCAATTTAGAGATACAGGTATTTACATTTCCTCTAATGCTGATGGTGACTTAGACATTGTTTCTGATGGTACGGCTGTAGATTCTATCAATATTGAATCAGCAGGTGGTATTACTCTTGATGCAGGTACTGCAGGCAGTGGTATTATCTATGAAGATGATGGTACAGAAATGATGCGTATCTACAACAGTAGTAGTGACGTTGTATTTCAAGCAAAGGTAGACGCTAAAGATCTTGTCTTTCAACAGTATGATGGCAATGAGGTTATGCGTATTGCTGATAATAGAAGAGTTTACTTTTACGATGAAGGTGGAGAATATATAAGTTCAGATGGTACTGACTTTACATTTGCTTCTGGTAATGACATAAACCTTACAGCTACTACCGATATTAATATCCCTGCTAACGTAGGCTTGACGTTTGGTGATGATGGAGAAAAAATAGAAGGTGATGGTACAAATCTTACTATTGCTAGCTCTAATAACTTGACAATAGACGCTACAGGAGATATAATTCTAGATGCAGATGGAGATGACATTACCCTTAAAAATGGTAGTGCAACCTTTGCTTCCTTTACAAACAGTAGTGGAGAACTTGTTATTAAATCAGGGTCTACTCCTACTACGGCTATGACATTTAGTGGGGCTAATGTTACATTTGCAGGTACAGTTACGATTGGATCTGCAGGAATCTCAGAGGCAGAATTAGAAATTCTTGATGGGGCTACTGTTACTACAACTGAGTTAAATATTTTAGATGGTGATACAAGTGCTTCATCTACTACTGTTGCCGATGCTGATAGAGTAGTACTCAATGATGGGGGTACTATGAAGCAAGTAGCCGTAACAGATCTTTCAGCATATTTTGATGATGAGATTACTGCTATGCCTAATCTTACTTCTGTTGGTACACTAACTACATTAACTGTAGATAATGTTATTGTTAATGGAACTACGATAGGACATACAGATGACACAGATCTTATTACATTAGCTGATGGGGTTGTTACAGTAGCAGGAGAACTTGATGCCACTACTCTTGACATATCTGGTAATGCTGATATTGATGGTACACTAGAAGCAGATGCTATAACAGTGGATGGCACTGCTCTTAATGAGTACATACAAGATACAGTTGGGGCTATGTTTTCTAGTAATACAGAAACTAATATAACAGTTACCTATCAAGATGGTGATGGTACTATAGACTTAGTTGCTTCAACTGGGGCTGTTACAACTGGAACAAATAATTTTGCGATCGGCACAGACACCCTTGATAATATGAGTACTGGCTCAGGTAATACTGCATTTGGAATTGAAACTTTAAATACAATGGTAAATGGTAGTCAAAGTACTGCAGTTGGTTATCAAGCTCTATCAAGTCAGACATCAGGAAGTGATACTAATTTTAGAAATACGGCTGTTGGATATCATGCAGGAAAAGAAATTACATCGGGTGGTGCAAATACTTTAATAGGTGCTTTAGCAGGGGATTCAGTTACAACTGGTGCTAACAATGTAGTGGTTGGTCAAAGTACTTTTACTGTAAATGCGGTAGCCAGTGGAAATGTTGCAATAGGTGATTTAGTTCTGGGAGTCTTTACTAATGGTGGTACTTCAGCAAGTACTCAGAATACCGCTGTTGGTATGTATGCAGGTAATTCTTTACAATCAGGTAGTAATAACTTGTTTTTAGGCAAAGAGTCAGGACTTACAGGAAGCCCCGGAGGCGCACAAACGACTGGGTCAAATGAGATATTTTTAGGTGATGAAAATATTACTGCTTCAAATATCCAAGTGGATTGGACTGTAGCCTCTGACGAAAGAGACAAAACAGATTTTACTGCTTTAGATCTGGGCTTAAGTTTTGTTAATTCTTTAAAACCTTACACATATAAGTGGGATAAAAGAATAAAATATGTAGACAAAACAAAAGAAGATTGGAATAAAGACCTAGATTTAGACACGATTACACACGATGGTACACATAAAGAAGATTGGCTTGATATAGGTTTTAAAGCACAGGAGGTAGAAGCTTTAGAAAAGGATGCAGGTTATAAGATAGCTGACAAAACTAATCTTACTACTTCTTTAAGTAGTGATGGAAAGCAGTATGGTATTAAGTACAGCAACTTTGTACCTATTCTAGTCAAAGCCCTACAAGAACTATCAGCTAAGAATGACGCATTGGAAGCTAGAATTAAGACACTAGAGGGGTAATATGTTTGACCCCATAACGATTGGTGCTTGTCTAACCACAGCAAGCACAGCCTTTAATGGGTTGAAGAAAGCATTTGCTGCAGGTCGTGACATAGAGTCCATGACAGGAGATCTCTCAAGATGGATGAGTGCAGTGTCAGACATAGACCAGAAAGAAAAGGCAGCTAAGAAACCACCTATCTTTCGTAAGGTATTTGGATCAGTAGAGCAGGAGGCTCTGGAAGCATTCGCAGCCAAGAAAAAATTAGCAGAACAACGCTACGAGTTGGAGCAATTTATAAAGTTCAGTCATGGTCACAAGGCATGGGAAGAACTCCTTGGCATGGAAGGAAAGATAAGAAAAGCAAGACAAGAACAACTATACCGACAGCAGGAAATAAAAGACAGGATTATTGAAGGGTTATTCATTTTCTTTCTTCTGTGTACAGTAGTAGGTTTTGGTTGGTTAGTATGGTACTTAAAGTCAATTCAGGAGTAGTTAATGGAAATCAGTGCGTGGATGTTTTGGAACATCATCTTAACCTTAGTAATAGCTCCTGCTGTATGGGCTTTTAGGGGACTTATACAAGAAGTTAAACGTATAGACATATTGTTAAACAAAACAAGAGAAGAATATGTTACACGCAGAGAGATGCGAGATGACCTTACAAAGGTAATGGATGCACTGCATAGAGTAGAAGATAAACTAGATAAAGTATTGAGCAAGGATTAAGTAGATGGCAAAGAAGAGAAACATAACGGCAAGCGAAGCTAAAGATAACCTTAAAGCTTTTGGTTATGATGGTCCTGCAAGGTGGGCATCCATAGATGCTTTTGTGGAAGCTAACCCGAGAGCTAGATCTGCAGTAATTGCAAACGAAGGTGCATTCGTTCAAAGTGAAGCATTAGGTTTTGCAACAGGTGGAGTAGTAGAGCCATCTGAAGAAGCTATCAAGAAACTAGCTGACCTACAATACTTGTCGTATAAAACTGGTGTGTCTACAGAAGAGATGAGAGCTGCTAAAGAAGCTGTAGGTATCAATCCTGATCATTTTACTTGGCAAGGAGAAGAAAAACGTGATGAGTATGATCCTGATGCTGTAACAAAATTTTTAGCTAAGTATGGTTATACTAATAATGGCGCACCTTTAGAATTTTATGGAAATAATAAGCCTGTAGATCCTGTTGCTAACGCTTTCGTTAATAAAGAAAAAGAAATGGGTTCTTCCATTAATAATAATGTAGCCAATAAAATTTTTGCAGAACAAATAATGGCTGATCAAGGTATTACAGCAGATCAAACTGGTTATCCTACAGTAAGTGAGATGGGCATGACTCTTGATGATCTCAAAAAAAGCCATCAAAATAGCGTACAAATTGCTAACGCTGCTTGGGGTAAAAGTGGGTATCAACCAGAGAGTACAGATATTTTAGGTACAGTATATTCACCTACAAAACAAACACCGGATCCTACTCCCGCTACTCCACTACCTACTACTATTCCTATAGAACCAACACAACAAGAAGTGGAGAAAGCACAACAGGTATTTAGTCCTGATGGTAAAGTTACATTACCTACTGGTTATGAACAACCTCTACAAAAAACTGTAGCTGAACAGTTTCAACCTACTTCTCCTGTCGCAGGTGTAACAACTGCACAAGCTCAAACCTTTGGCAATAATCAAGGACAACAGTTTGCAAAGAGAGCCACAGATCAGGCTCAACTTATTCAACCACAAACACTTGCAGAGAAACAAGCTGCAGGACAAACAGGTAAGATAGAGCAGAGACTCTTTAAGAATCCACAAGGTATGTCTACTTACGTAACAGGAACAGTTGGTGTAGATGGGAAATGGAATCCTACTACTCCTGTACCACAAGGATATACACAAGCTCAACAGATGCAGACAGGTGGTGTAGCTACTCAAAAATTTACTATGCCTAAAGTTAGTGTAGAAGCAAGTGGAGAAAAGAAAGAAAATATAGTACAGTCACCTATATTACCAAATATTGATAATCTTACAGAGGCTCAAAAGTCTGCTTTAGGTATAGGTAAATATGCAAAACCTTTACCTGCAGAATTTATTCAATGGCAAAATCAAAATCTTACAGGTTTTACACCACCTACAGTATCAACAGATACAGAAAATCCTACAGTTAATGTTGGTGGACAGCAGTTAACAAAAGAACAAGTAGCTCAAGGACAAGCAGATCTTACAGCAGGTGCTACATTAAACCCTGCAGGTACAGTTGCTGCTGCTCCTGTCTCTACTATTAATCCTGATGCTTCAGGTACAGTCTTATCAGCTACTACAGGTCAAGCTGCAGGTGTTGCACCTATCGTCACTGATCCTGCACAAGTATCTACTGTCGCTACTGCAGACACACCTACAGGGGTTGATGCACAGACTGCTACAACACAGAAAGCTCAACCTTCTATTACAGCAGCATTAGAAGGTGGTCTTGATCCACAAGCTATGATAGACAGTTTAGCTGATACAAAGAGTATAGGTGAAAAGAAATACAATCCTGAAACAGGTAAGATAGAAGTAAAGATACCTTTGGCTACTCTTCAAGCTATGATTCCTGATGGTAAGGGTGGGTATATACAACCAGAGCCACAATTTGAAACTAGAGAATATACACCTGAAGAATTTGCAGAACAATATCAACTTAATACTGCAGACTTTACTCATGGTGGAGTACAAGCTGCTACTTCAACAGGTCCTACTAAGTCGGTAACAGGGCAAGTACAGCAAAGACAAAAAGTAGATGCTCAAGGTAATCCTATGGTGGATGCTGAAGGTAAACCTATTATGGAAACCTACACAGATGTATCAGGACTAGATGCTGCTCAGATAGATCAAGCTCAGACAGTACAGGGTATGCCTACTCGTCAACTTGAAACAGGAGAGCTAGTATCAGGCAGTGCTGTTGATCAAACTAAAGTAGGAGAAGCCTTTGGTACTGGAGAGGTGCAAGCTGCTACTGTCAAGGATGAACTAACCACCTTGATGCAGGACTTTGAGGGTGGTGATACACCTGCATGGGCTGCAGGAGCTATGCGTAATGCTACAGCACAGATGCAAGCTAGGGGTTTAGGTGCATCCAGTATGGCAGGACAGGCACTAATACAATCAGCAATGGAGTCTGCTTTACCTATCGCTATGGCTGATGCATCAAACAAACAACAGATGGCTATGATGAAAGCAGAGCAACGTGCCAAGTTCTTAGGAATGGAGTTTGACCAAAACTTTCAGAGTAAGGTTATAAATGCTGCCAAGGTTAGTGAGATAGCCAACATGAACTTTAATGCTCAACAGCAGGTAGCACTAGAAAATGCTAAAATGGCACAGACAGTAGACTTGGCGAACCTCAATAACAAACAAGCTCTTGTTATGGCTGAAGCTGCTCAGATCTCCCAATTAGAAATGCAAGGTTTAAGTAACCTACAGCAAGCACAAGTGCAGAACGCACAGAACTTCCTGCAGATAGACATGGCTAATCTTAACAACAAACAGCAGACAGAGATCTTCAAGGCACAGACATTAGCTAACACCATCTTGAGTGACACTGCAGCTGCTAATGCTAACGAGCAGTTTAACGCATCAAGTCAGATGCAGGTAGATCAGTTCAACAACACGATGAAGTCTCAGCTTAATCAGTTCAACTCTGCACAAACTAATGCTATGAACCAGTTTAATGCAGGGGAGGCTAATGCTATCCAGAAGTTTAACTCAGAGTTACAGAACCAGAGAGAGATCTTTAACTCACAGATGTATGCACAGATAGCACAGGCTAATGCTAAGTGGAGACAGGATACAGAGACAATCAATACTGCTGCTGCTAATCAGAGTAACTTTCAGTATGCTAAAGATGTTAATGGTTTAACTAATAAAGCAATAGATCAGATCTGGCAGAGAGAAAGAGACTTAATGAACTATGCTTATAACTCTTCTGAAAGTGCTAAAGACAGAGTGCTTAGTATAGTACTCGGGGATAAAGAACTATCCGGTATCAAGATGCAATTAGATGCAGCTGACGATGATGCATTTACTTCACTAGTAATGACAGGATTATTTGGTCAGGGAGGACTTGGATCGTTATTCGGTGGTAAGGGTTTAATAGGATCACTTTTTTAAAGTGGTTAGAACAGTAAAATGTTTTTCAGGTTTTTACTTATTTTAGCTTCGTTATTATTATTATTAAAGGAAATAGATATGGCAAGTATGTACCAACAAGCTTATAATAAATATAGGCAGATGATGAGTGAGGAAGGGGGTAGTTCTTTTACGTCACCACCTGATAGACCTGTAGGCTTAGGTAAAAGAAACATACCTAATCCTGAAGCACAGGTATCTAGAATAGGATCTGCTAATATAAATATATTTGAAAGGTTTAGGGCAGTAGCAGAAAGAAATGAAGAACTAAGGGAGAAAGCTTTTTTAAATCAATTAGAAAAAGGATCTTCAATCCCTCCAGAAAGACCTGATGATTATATTTTAAGAGGTTTGTATAAAGAAAGACCTAATAAATACTTTAAAGATTTACAAAAAGAATTTCCTGATCTATCACTAAAACAAATTAGTGCTATTGTAGGAAACTTAGATCATGAGTCTAAAGGGTTTACTAAATTCTACGAGGAAGGCGTATCTGTTGGTGGTCAGGGTGATGCACAATGGACAGCAGGTAGAAGAAGGGCCTTTAGAAAATTTATAAAAGAAAATAATTTAGATCCTAAAAGCTATGAGGCAAGCAGAGACTTCTTATTCCATGAGTTAAAGAATGATAGAACACACGGTTTTGTTAATTGGCCTGAGTTAGATAGTTTCAACGATCCTTCAAAGAGTCCTGCAGAGTTAGCAGTCATATTTGAAGATAGATACTTAAGAGCTGAGGTAAAAAGATTAGAGCGAAGAAAGAAACTTGCTGAACAATACTATACGGAGTTTAGTATGCAGAACAGAGAGAGGAACAGATAGATATGGCAATGTTTGATGCACCTATACCGGGACAATCTCTCACAAGTACACCAAAAGGTGCGCCTTATGAAAGACCCCCTGAGATTACTGATCCAGTAGAAGCTTTAGACTGGCACTTAGATAGATTAGACAACCCTAAAGCAGTAAAAGAAGCAATGTTCTTTCTTGAAATGGGTATGGACTTATCTACACTTGTAGAAGGAATTGCTAGAGGGGCTGTAGCAGAGGGTATACATTCTATAGATGTAAGTTTAATTATAACTCCGGTAATACATGAGTACTTAAAAGGATATGCTGACGCTCTTGAGATAGAATATGATGAAGGTTTTGAAAACGAAGAAGATGAAGAAGAGGCAGAGTATGGAAGAAACCTGCTACTAGCTAAGAAGATGCTAGCTGACCAAAGAGAAAAACAAGAAGGTGAAGGAAATATGAGAGGTGGTGAGCGAACTTACTTTGAAGATTTTGAAACCGATGAGATAGATCCTGAGATGGTAATAACTCCTGAAGAGATTCAGTTAAGAAAAACTATTCGTGAGGGTCAAGGTGATATGGCATCAAATGAACCTAAAGGATTAATGGCGAGGACATAAAATGAGACTAACATGGAGAGGCGTAAAAGACTATCAAGATAAGGTAGAAGCTCGTCAAGATAAAAGAGAACAAATCATTATGGATCTATATGGTAAGGGTGGTTCAGCAGCTTTGCGTAAAGTTCTTGGTCAATCTAATGTTGATAATAGGGGTTTTACTTTACCCGGATTTAGAAAAGATAAAAAAGATATGGACTTTTCTAAGATAGAGAGAGACAGTTTAAATCCTGTTATCTTTACAGAAAAAGATGTTGGCATGTCAGAACAAGGATTCTTACAACTTCTAAGAAAAACTTACAACATAAGTGAGGGTGTTGTTGCTAGACTAATAGCTAATGGAGACCCTACTATCTTTCAAAGAATATATGAAGCAGCCAAGGAGTCAGCTGAGTATTACGCAGAAGAGTTGGATGTAGAACCACCAGATAGTATTGTGGCTAATATAATTGAGAACTCTGCAGTAATACCTGCTAGTCCAAGTGGTAGGCTGGATATTGATAAGGTTGAAGCTTACATTGGTAGAGAAATGGACTCTGTTATGAAGGGTATAATACAATCAGAGAGTGTGTCAAGAGGTCAAGTAGTATTAGGTGATAACTTTTTAAGAAAAGATATAGGTCCAAAAAAAGCAGCAGAATATGTTGATGCAGCTGTTCAGTATACAGTTATGTTTGCAAATAATGCTGATAGAAGAATAAGTGATGAGCTTCAAAGATTTACATTAATAGAACAACCTGCAAATCAAAATCAGAGTAGTCGCCCATTAACTGATAATGAAAAAGCACAACAAAGGTTTCTTATAAATTATCAACAACAACTTAAGGATGCTTTAGAATATTATCAGAATACTAAAATAAATAATAAAGGTGATCCCTTAAGATTGTTTCAATTGTATGGTGTAAGTGGTTTAATAGCAGAAGCTGAAAGATTACCTAACTTACTAAATGAACCTCTTGTTAAGAGATATATACATAACTATGCAGGTGAAATAGGTAAGGATGCTAGAATGATATTAGAAGTTCCTGTCTTTGAGGGTGAAGAAAATAATGTACAAGCCATATTAATGGAAGGATACAAACCATCACTTGTACTTCCACCTCAACAAAGTTTTTTACATAGGTTATTATATGGAGGAATCTTGAATAAAGATCAGGTTATACAATTAATTGGACCAGATGGTACTAAATTAGGATACCCTTTTTCTAAGAGTAAGAGATTCTAAATGGAAATAGATTGGAATAAACTAACATCAGAAACAAACAACTACCCACTGCCTATTACTGGTGGTAATGTAACTGGTCAAGAAGATGATGAACCTGTGCCTGTTCCTGTAGCATTAGATGGAACAGCCTATGAAGATCTTGATAAGATTTTTGCTAGCGATTACAATAACGAAAGACTAAATAAAGAACAAATACTTAATGACAGAAGATTTGTAAATATAATAAGGAATAACTTAACAGCAAGATATACACCGGGTAATACATTAACCAGAGCTAAAAGAGTTGGGGTTGGTTTAGCAGGTGGTGATTTTGGTGGTATTCATGGTAGAGATTATAATAACATGGATGCTGAAAGATTATTTGAGATATGGCAGAACTATCAAAGATCTTTCGCAGCTGGTCAAACAGTTACTGTGGGTAATGAGATAGCATACAGTATGAATGCTAATGATGACACTAAAATTAAACTTGGTGCAGGTTATAAACTGTTTGATCAGATGACTAATGCTTATACTGGTGCTTTTACTGGTAAGAGTAGTTGGGCAGAAATGGCTGATGCTACTTGGGACTATGCTAAAGCAGGTGTATATGATCCTGCAACTATTCTAGGTTTTGGACTTGGTAAGTTATTAGGTTTTGGTGCAACTAAAACTTCAGCTGCAGCTGCTAAACAATTAATGAAAAAAGCTTATACTGAAGCTATTAAAAAAGGTGCAACTAAGGCAAGTGCTAAAGCAATGGTTGGCACTGCTATAAAGAATAGTTTACCTTTTGCTTTTATAGATGCAACTATTGGTGGTAGTATTGATGCTCTTTCTCAAATGCAGTTAATAGATGTTGGTGTTCAAGAAGAATATAGTTATGCTCAAACTGCTATTAATGCAGGAGCGCAGATGCTTTCAATACCAATACTTACAGGTATGGGAGCTACTGTAAAAGAACTTAGATCAAGTGTTTTTAAAGATACTTTTTTAGGCTATCAAAAGTTTGATACAGATTTACTTAATCTTGGTTTTGATGAAGCTAAAAAGAGAATGAAACAAAGAATGAATACTAATGTTATTGTTGATGCATTAGATGATACTTTTGGTTTAATTAAGGGTGACAGTAAAGATTTTTTAGTTTGGGATAAAATAAAAGAAAGATCCAAGAAAAGAATAAAAGGTCAGACAATCACACCCCAAGAACAAATTAATGCTTTTTATAGATATTTATTTTTAGGAAATCCGGGAGATAAAAACGGAAAAGGTAGAACCAAAGGATTATTTGAAGCATTAAATGATGCAGGTTTTGTACCACACCCTGCTATGATAGAACAGTATGGTAATATTACTGGTGTATATGCAAATGCAATGAAAGAATTTTTAAGTCCTGCTCAAGTTAAAAAGATAGTAGCAAAGTGGGAAGCAGAAACTGGACATAAATTAGATTTTAGTCAGATAAGTTATAAAAATAATGATCCCTCACAACCAAAAATTAAGATTGTTCCATCTTCTAAAGTAACTCCATTAAGTTTATCTTCTCGTTGGGTACTATCAATAGGAGATGCAGCTGAAAGTTTATGGTTGCCATCTGAATTAAGTAGGTTACAAAAAGCAGGAGTTGATGTTAGAGATGCTATAGACATTGCAGCTGGGAATGCAGGTAAAGAAGACAGTCCTAAAAGATTTCAGTTTGGTTTATCTGTTTATAAAAGATTGTTAACATCTCACTTATCGACAACTGGTGCTAATTTAAAAGGTTTTAAAGGACTAGTTAGTTTAAATACTTATGCTGATTTTTTTACAGGTGCTATTAATTTAAGTCAAAGTAAGTTTTATAAGTATGGGTTAAACGATCCTAAGAAAGCAGAAGAGTTTTATAATAAATATTATGGTAGTGTATATGGTGCTTTACGTAGAGGTGTGGATGTTATCTCACCAGATGTACCTATCGAGTATGCTAATCTAATATTAAATATGAATTCTAAACTTCAAGCTAAATTGTTTAGAGATATATCAGGTGATGGTGGTGTAAGAGAATCCTTTGAGCATTTTAATTTAGACAAAGGAGATATGATAACCTATGGTATTGGTAAGGTTATGGATGCTGCTACAAAAGGCGCACAAACTATAACATTTGTTAGACTGCAAGATGATTTAACCAAGCGTTGGGCATTTGGTAGTAACATGAATCAATACATAATGAAAGATTATGGAATGACTCCAGAACAATTCTTTTCTCAGGCAGATGTATCAATAGAGATGGCATCAAAGAAGTTTCAAAATTTATTAGATAGAGCTGCATTTAGAACTATGAGAGAAACTGCTTCTGTTAATTGGTCAACACTACCTGCTCAAAATAGTATGAGAGCAGCTGCAAAACATTTTGAATGGTTAACTAATAATACTTTCATAGGCTATGTAATACCATTTGGTAGTTTTTTAAATACTACTGTTGCTACTATGGGAGATATGACAGGAGTAAATGCTTTCAGAGCTATTTACAGAGAGATGACTGGAAGAAAGCCTGACTTTGCTGAGTTAGAAGTTTCAGAAGCCTTTGGTAAATTTGCTGCATCAATGAGTTTAATTTCATTAGGAGTATTTGCTGCAAGAGATAGGATAGATCAAGGACTAAATTATTCTCAAGAAAGAAACAGTGAAGTTTTAAAGATAGGTCCTTACTCTATTGGTGGTGGTCAAGACATGGGAGATATAGAGGACAAAACTTATGATTGGCCTGTATCTACTATGAGATTGATGTCTCAAATTGCTGCCCATGCTATAGGAGAGAGTAATAATTTTAATGATTTTCAATTTAGAAGAATACCTAAAGATCTTTTAGCAGAGCTAGCTGTTCAAACAGGTGGACAAGCTTGGAGAGATTTGGACATGGCAGGTAAACTTTTAAAGAATGTTGCTGTTAAATTAACAGAGGGTGATGCAGGCCCACTCTTAGATTTTATACAGTCCTCAAAGGGTAGAATACTTCAAGGTATGACTAGACCTTTTGATACACCAAACCAAATTGTAGGTATGTTTACAGATGCAAATATGAATCCAAATCTAAAAGAAGGTGTATTCTTACAGGGGGAGGCGATGAAGTATATTAATAATTTGCCTGCTCTTTTTGGTATGAAACCTTTGTCAGAAGATTTAACAGAAAAAGCAACACCATTTAGGGGTACTAATAAATCTTTGAATATAAGTAAAAATGCTTTAGGTGTTCGTATAGTTGAAGAACCTAATACTATGGAACAGATGGTTAATGTTGCAGGTATGAAATGGTATGATATCTACAGAGTAGATGCTCCTAACAGTATACGTAACCAAATGAATCAAATAGCCTTTCCGTTCTTTGAGTTAAGAGCTGATGAAGCACTAAGAAAAAATCCGAATTACTTTGATCTTTACCCTGATGTACAAACAGAAATATTAAGAGATATAGCAAAAAAAGTTAAGCAAGATGTTTTAAAACAAATGGAAGCTTCTGTACCAGAGTCTATTAATATTATGAGAGTTCTTGGTAGTAAAGATAAGAGAAAACTTAAAGCAATAATGAGAACAATGCAACTAGAAGAAGATAATCTAGAAGATATTATTAAAAGACCTGATGCGTTGAAGATATTAAAAACGATGCAGCATCTTTTAGATAATTATGGTGAATATGATGGAATTGAAAAGTTTTTTGATTAACCTTCTTCATCCAGTAATTTATCTGCCCATTCATAAGCTTCTTTAACTACATTACTTTTATTAGTCTGACCCTTAGAGATAAGACCTGACATTGCTTGACCGGCAAAGAAACGTCTTGTCGTTAAGGGTTTTGCTTTCTTATTAGGCCTAACAACCCTAAGTCTTCTGAAGTTATTGGCTTCTTGTTCAAGGTTTTTCCACTTCATTTATGTTTCTCCTTCATTGTCTCTATCATCTTATCGAGATAGTATTGTGCTTTCTCCATATCTTCAATAGGTTTCCCTTTATATTTATAACGGTGCTGATACTTTATTACATTTCCGTGACAATAATCTATAAAACCCTGCAACCCTAGTACTTGTCTCATGTAGTCAATACACTCTACCCCACCTGATAAGAGATAGTGAGGTGGCTTATTGACAGGATCATATTTACCTTTAAAGTTATTCTTAATTGAAGGATTACTTGGGTTACAGTCCTCACACTCAGGACACTTTAAGTCATCGTCTAAGTAGTTGCCACACATACTACAAATCTCTTTGGCATGTATTGTTACTGTCATCCTACACTCCTATATCTACAATTTCACATGAGTCACCACTGCAAGCCATTGTCTGACTGCCAGATGTCGTATCACTCATCTCATAGTCTTTAAGTTTAGACCAATCTATTCTGGTAGTAGTCTTCGTAATCATATCATGATATTCATCTTCTGTACACTCTTGGTAGGGTGCTTGCTGATAGACATGATCAGAGTGTGGCAGAAAAGACACACCAGACATCTTATCAAAGTTCTTAAATACAAATGCACCTACATCAAACCACTCGTCTTCCTTAACCGTAACGGTAATAGAGGGTTTATGTTCACACCACCACTCTTGATACATCATCCACACTCGCAGTTGTTCTAGGGCTGACATATCATCTCTCATCCTAGAACCTTTTGGAGATTCCATAGGAAAGCTAAAGACAGTAGTAGTGTCTGGTTTCATTACGCAAGGCTCACTAGGCACACCCTGATCAACCATAAACTTTGTCAGTGGATCTTTGTTGTCACCCCTAACAGTTCTAATATAATATTTACTGTGTCTAGCATGAATACCACTAGCACTATTACAGAGTTGAGATACAGTGCCACTAGGTTTGACACAGGTGATAGCAGTACTAGGTTGTATACCAAACTTCTCGGCATATCTTCTATTAGTATCAATAGCCACCTGCTTTAACTTCTTTAACCTCTCTTCCATATTAACTAATAAACCATTGGTAATAATATTATCCATAATACCAGTGAGACTAACACCAAGAAGTCTTTCTTCCTGTGTATTAAACTGCCATATCTTTCTTAGGTAGGGAAAGTCTGTTAGTGTAGCTTGCGCAGTACCTAAAATAGTAGCAAGTCTGACCTTCCTAATTAAATCCTCATCCTTATCTTCATTCCTTACTACTACTTCCGTAAGGTTACAGAATTGATGAGGTCGTAATATAATTTCACTACAAGGATTAGTACCGAAGTCATAGTTAGGGTCTCTTCTGCCAGTACTCTCTGCTTGTTTCTGTGCAGATACCCTGTTGAAGATACCTCTCTCACCCGATTTAGATTCTACTAATGAAGTCCACTCCCTTAAGAATGTTTCAGAGTCAGGCTTGTCTGTATAGACGACAGAGTTATTAGACAAGGCCATGTGGGGTGCAGTCTCCCACCATTGTCCAGTCTTAGCATGACGCATACGGATATCAGAGAGGTTAGAGAGGCTGATCATTGCTGACCTACGTACCCCACCTACTACTACAATCTCCCCTATCTTACACATGATACTGTGGCACTCATAGCTTGTGAGTTTCCTACCTGCAGCACCCTTGAACATGTTAATGGTAAACTTAAAGAGATCAATAAGAGGAGCAGGTCCGGATGCTCTACCCCCAAAGATCTTTAGCCTAGCACCTGCAGGTCGGACTTTACTAACATTATAACTAGGTATTTCTCCTGAGTAAAGCAAGGCAACTAACTGTCTAAAAGCTTTAGCCCAACCTTCTTTACTATCTCTTACTACTATGGTAGTCTGACTATCAAAGAGTCTTTCAGGTACTTCTGGCAGCTTATTAATATAGTTTCTTTCAACACTGAAGCCCACTCCTGTACCACACAGTAGGATATACATGGCTTCATCAAAAGATTTAACATCATCAACAGGGAGATAGCTACAGTTATAACCTGCCGTATTATCCCTATCTAGTGCAGGGCCAGCTGTCATTAACGCTCTCATAGAGGGCATTACATCTAAGTTATATATAGCATCCCATATTTCACTTTTAGTTTTACTAGCAAGACCAGTCTTGTTAGCCATGTAACCCACGTAACGTGTAACTGTCTCGCCCCATGTCTCCCTTCTCTCCTCGTCATCTAACCAACGTGCATAACGTGAGGTGGCAATAAAATGTTGATAGTCTGTAGGTAGTGCATTGCTCATCTATTATCTCCTGATCCTTGTATCATATTCCTGCTTCTTCTGTCGTGTAGTTTGTCCAGATTTTTATTCATTACAGTTTCTAAATCAGAACCTATATGATTAGCCAGAGCAGTAACGTAAAACAAAACATCACCAAGCTCTTTAACAATTTCTTCTTTTGAAAAATCTTCATCCCTAAAAAACTTCTTTATTTTTTCTGCCACTTCCCCTGCCTCTCCAACTAAACCAAGAGTATTTTCTATAAGTCTTGTATTACCATGAGTAATAATTAAATCTTCTACTAAATTTGCATATGCATTTAATTTATCGTATTTAATTTTCAATCTAATCTCCTTATTACTTCTATTTCTTGAATATTAATATCATCTATATCATATAAAGCAGTTCTTATTGCACCACTAATAGTATCTACGTTATCAGTATCTCCTACCTCTAACATATTGGAATCATCATCTACTTCTATATTTATAATAACTTCGTACTGCATAACGAGAACCCCTAGTTATATCTAATTGTTACTTAAAGTCAACTTCCATATTCAGTCTGGAGTCTGTCTAACGAAACAAACTCTGGATCGTAAGCACCATTGTCTATGTTTCTTTTTATAATAACCCCTTTCCACCACTCAAGGTTAGCTTGTCCTGCCCAACCCTCTTGTCCACCTTTAAAACATCCTGCTACCAATCCTATTGAAGGTCTAGGAAAGGCATCATCCTTAAAGTAAAGGTGTCTCCTATGACTATGACCTACAGTAGTAGAAGAATGTCTCTTCTTAATTAGACTGTATGCGTGATGTTCACCTGACATAGCCGTACCATAATTGCCAGTAGCTATGTAATGTGCATAGGATACACCATCTATTGTAAATATAGAGGGTGCTGAATTCTTATACTCATAGTATTCATCAAACCAAGACTTTGTTTGAAGGTGACTAAAGCTGATTCCATACTTAAGTCCTTCCAGCCTTGGATCAAAACCCACAGCTTTCTTTATTCTATGCTCGTGATTACCTTCTGCTCCAAAAAAGGCAGGTCTTTTTCTTTTCATCTTTTTAAACTTATGTCTAATGCGTTCTTGAGAATCATTATAAATATTAATATCTTGTTCGTAATTTTGAGAGGCTATTGCAGTAGGGTACTTTGTGTCGTAGCTATTAAGTGATCTCATATCTGCTCCGTCACCTAGATCAATTACGTAATCAGGTTTAATATCATAGATCATTTCACCTAACCAAGTGAACCTCTCGTTAGATACTTCTGGATCAGCGTGGGCGCATGTATATACTACGGCTGTTTTGCTCATATTAATTTTCCCATAAAGTTACTATCATTCATATCTATTTCTAGTGCCTCCATATTGTTATCAAAATATCTCTTCCATTGGTATGCTTGATCAAGACTCTCAAAAAAGAAGTCATGATCTATCAGTTTACCATCTACCTCAACCTTACAAACAGCAAACCAATCTAGTTCACCCTTATGAGGATACTCTTCAATATCCTCCGGTGGTAAATCCGTTAAATGAAATGGGCCTTCAGTCATAGCCCATACCTTCATCTTATTTTTTCTCATTTATCTTCCAATCTCTAAGCAAGTCCATGTAATGTTCTAGTCCAATCATTACAACCCAAGGCCTATGGTCTGACCTATAGAAAACTACTGGCTCACCACTACTATGTTTAACTGCTTGTTCTATATAACCATACACAGTTTTTAATTCATTCTTACGTCTCTTAACTTCTATAGCTAAGGGTAATCTTTTACGAGCAGCTGGGGAGAATTGTATATCAGCACCACTGTCACCCATGATACAAGATTTAATATCATCCTTCTCGAACTCAGGGAATCTTTCTAATAGACTATCTCTAATATCCTGTTGCCCTAATCTACCTTTTGCTTTACCTGACCTGCTCATTCAACACCTCCCTAACTTTAGGTTTGTTCTTAACGTCAATAAGAAATTCTGGTCCATAAGAATATAAGAAGGTTCTCATCTCAGGCCAACAAGCTTTCTTATATTCACAGTAACTACAAGGCATACTGAGTTTAGTATTGGGGCTGGTCTTAGACTGTGGTACTGGATCTATTCTTTCTTTTGGTATATCTCCTTTCACCATATCTTTTACTTCTAATATCTCTTTCTCTTTAGTCTTTAACTCCTTAGAGAAATCATATATATCCAAACAAACATGTCCATTCTGCTTATCAACTGCCAGAAAAGCACCATGTGTTTTGTTGGTAACAAGTGGATCATCTTTACCTGCATATACATACGAACTAAGTTGCGATATATAACCGAATGGATCATCATCTCTTAACTTCCCCTCTTTAAATTTCTTAAACGCATAACTGCTACAAGACTTAACATCAACAGTCATACCATCTATAACAGCATCCCTATGCCCTTTAATACCATGAACATTTAGCTTATCTTGCATTCCCTCAACCTTGTGTCCACTAGCAACAGCTAGGCATAGTATTAATTCCTCTATCATATCCCCGTAGAAAAACTTTAGTAACGTGTGTGACTCTAAGGGTTCTCCCTTACCCACTAAATTTATTTTATACCATAACTTACGTTTGCAAGGTGTACCAACTGACGATAAGGAGAGGTGGCTTCTTGGTTCTTGTGGTTTAAGAAATCTCTGACATGATAAAGAGGATAGCTTAGAACCAAAGTGTCTCGTTACAGCTGCATTCCAGTTGCCTTGACCTTGTATCGTAGAATAGATGTCTTCTACTAACGTCTTAATCTTTTTCATAAGGCAATCCTTTATGTTTTCTTTTTCTAAATATTTCTTTAAGCTTAACGGGAATAACCTTGAGACTAAACTGAGGAGAACGTAGTCGTCTAGCCTCAAGGTTTCTGGGCTTGGGTCTCTTAAAAGAGTACTTCTTCATCAGCCTTCTTGGATGGTTTCTTTGTGGAGGGAGGCACGTCACCATCGTTCTGAGGTTGGATGTACTCAATGTGATTAAGTACTTTTACTTTTTCCAATCTAGTTCCTACGTTCTGGTACTTGGGTATATCGTACACAGATAAGTACACTTGAACAGTAGACCCATTGCCGATCGGTCCATCTTGGTCATAGCTCCAAGGCGTATCGTCATCCTTGAGTACGATAGGTGGACCACATTCCCAATCGTTATTGGTCTTAAACTTCCTATCGAAAGTTACTTTCTGACCCCTACCGTCAGCATCTACAACACCTTTCTTCATAGACTTAGACGCTTTAAGCGTATCAAAATTATCTTTATCTAAGATTACATCAATAGTACATGCACCATCGGTTGCTTCATATGTACCTTGTGCTTGGGGAGTAGGTTTATAACCAGTCTTGTCACGATTTTGTTCAAAGACTTTTGCCCACTCACATATTCCATTTAGTATTACTTTTCTGGTTGCCATTTAAGACTCCTATAATTTATCAAAAAGTTATTGTACCAAATTACTATTTACAATACAAGTATTATTAGTGTATTTCTGCATAAGTGTTGCCGTATTGCACATCAATACCTAACTCTACATTAAGTTTGAGCTGTTCGTTTAACTTATTAACAGCCCAGTATAAAGTATCTGTGTGTTCTTGTTCTTGCCCTTTAGGAACAACGTTGATACTCTCATCGTGGAATTGTCCCACAATGTTAGGCCTCTTGCTACGATAGAATGCTACCCATTTGTCAAAGCAATAAGAACCTGTGCTTTGATTAATAGTAGAAAATGCATCCTTCTCGTAACGAAGACTATGCCAAAACTTACTCACTGGATTCTGTATCCACATCTCACTTGCTATTGTTCGTATAGGTTGAGACTCTGAGAAAGCTTTGACAGACCAATTCCTTTTCCAGTATGCATCAAGTAATTCTTGTGCTTCAGGTACAGGCATACCTGTTTCTCTGGATAACTTTGCTGCACCTACACCATAGGTAGCAGAATAATTAACTACTTTAAAATTCTTACGTAGTGACTTTAAATCTTTCTCACCACTGTTATGTTTATCTATATCATCTTGCGTAATCTTACCTGCATGTTTTGCTAGGTCTAGGTGTGGATCAAACCCATCCTTTGACATCTCTTCCACATACTTTGGATCGTAAGGTTTCATGTAGTGTCTCTTAGTTGTGTCCTCAAGCGAGGTCATGTCAGCACCACACAATACAGAATCTTTTGGTGCTATCAAACAACTACGTATCTCCTTGCCCCAAGGTTTATCAACTCCGGGAAGATTTACAAGGGGCTTCTTGTGTTTAAATCTAAAGGTATTAGTAAGGCCATCAATCTCTGCCTTAAGATATCCATCTTGTTCACATTCAATAAAGCCGTTAAAGATACCTAACCTGTGTTGTATAATAGTAAGACCTTCCAGTGTAGCTACGGCTGGGTTTTTCTCTATTAATAACTTAACTGACTCAGTAAGTTCACCATTCTTTCTAACCTGTGGAACTTTCTTCTCTTCACCAGTCTCTTTGTTCTTATTGTATTTGTGTGTACAAGGTTTCCATCCAAGAGAAGTTAACCAATCCTTAACTTGATCAGTGGAGTTAGGGTTAGCATCCTCAACACCCTTGACTACTGTTATCTCTCCCTCGTAGCTATCAGGTAGTCCATCTTCTTTCAGTAAGTTAAACCACCTCTTGCCATGTGAAGATAAAGAACCATCCTTCTTGTAGCATACTTTAGGCTTAGTCTGGATCTTATATAGATTTCTTAAGGGCATAGCCTCAGACAACTCTGTCACCTTCTTCTCTTGCAGAGATATTAACTTATCCACACAAGACTTAGCCATGTCTACATCAAGTCTCCAACCTTGCTTCTCAGCCTCAGCTGCACATTGCATCTTGAACTCTAGGTAACGAAAGAACTTGTCCAACTCTACCTTGTTTTTGTAGAGGTGCATAAATCTTTTCAACAGGTTTGTCCACAGCGCATCAGTAATCATTACATCATTAACACACCTGTTAACATACTCCCCATAGGATAAGTTTTCCCAGTCATCTATCTTAAGTTTAGGTATACCAAAGTCAGGATAGAAACTGTCTAGTCCATGCTTAGGTCTAGTGGGATTGAGTACCCAAGACATAGGCAGAGTGTCAAACAGTCTAGCCTCTACATTTATATCTAGTAGACGTTCTAGTACTGGTATGTCGTAGCGTATAATATTATGACCTACTAAACCTTTGGCAGATAGTAGGACATCTCGCATACAATCGTAGTCATCAGTGTGAGTATGCTTTGATACCTCACTATCTGTGTCTACGTACACCATGCAGTGTATCTTATCTGGATTAATACCGTTGGTTTCAATATCAAATATTATCAATTACAATTTCTCCTCACAAAAAATACCACACTCAAAGTCATAGTTTTTTAATGATCTACCTTTAGCATGTGCAGGTAACTCATCTAACATTATTCTTTTATTTTTGTATCTTACAAGCTTAGAGTTAATTAGTCTAGACTGCTTTGCTCTTTCATCAAATACTTCAGGAAACTTTGACCTAACTAAGTTCCAATAAGTAGGTGATGTAGCTTTAACACATCCAATACAATTTGCATTAGGAAATCCCATTGAATATATCTTAGGTAGACTAATATTATTAGTTGCAAGAATATTAAAGCAATCTTGTTTGGTTATATTTTCCTCAACTAAAACAGGTAACAGGTTGTCACGTTCTGTCATTTTAAATCTATCGGATCTTTTCTTTTCATCAGCTGTAAAACCTAACACTAAGTAATCAGAGTTATTTTTACTTTCCCATTCTTGTCTGGCATGTTTCTTTAATCTCATTGTACAAGGCGCACCTGCTATTCCACTCATGTACTTATGCTGAGACCAAACAGTTTTAGCAGAACAATCTGGAAACTTAGAGTTAACAGCAAACTCAACCTTTATACCTAACCAAGTTTCAACATCAGATAAAAATCTTAGGTTATCTTCATGCTCCTCTTTTACTGGGTTGTTTACTATTCTTACCCTATTAGTACTACCATATTTCTTTAGTGTAAAATATGTTGCAACTGCAGATGCAGCTCCACAAGAAAACCAAACTGTAATATCTTTATCTATCATGCAGCTCTCTCTCTACCATAGGAAACTTCCTCAGTTAAGATTGTAGTCTTAGGGTTGTAGTATACTGTACCTGCATACCCTAACTTAGCGAAGGGCCTGTTCTTATCTACAATAAAGGTAGTAGTATTCTGAACTATCTCATCCTCACTCTCTATATCACGTTCAATCTTAATGCAGATGATCGCTTCCTCTTCAAGTGATGATGCATACTTAGTCCTACCATCATCATTAACTTGTGATATAAATACCACACCTATATTTAATTCCTTGGATAACTGTGCCATCCTAGCACCAAGAGATGTAAGTACAGAGGTAGCACCATCTACTCCTGACTGACTCAAGTAAGCCAGCCTCTGAACGTGGTCGACAAAGATATACTCTGCACCATAGACAGAAGCCGCTTGCCTTGTGTATTCCAGTAGCATCAAAGGGTCATCGTGAGATCTCATCTCAAAGACTATAGTTCTCTCACCATCTTTTGCTTTGAGTGCATAGTCCTCTACCGTATCCTCTGACACACCATTCTCTTTCGCATCATCCTTTGTCCTAACATTGATACCCATCTCATAGGTAGCCATAGCTCTCCAAGTAGTAGACTTCATCTCTTCCATATGAAGACAGGCTATGCGTGTATCAGAGTTCTTCAGTAAGCCTGTTTCAATGTATCGTATAAGCTCTGTCTTACCTGTACCCCTCGGTGCTTTGATAAAGGTCAGTCCACCCTTGACTATACCCCTAATCTTTTCATCAAGTCCTGAATGTCCTGTTGGTACGTAGTCATAGGGGTTCTCATTCCTTAAAGCATCAAGGACATCCTGATCCGAAAGAAAGAAATTATCTGGCGAATACTTCTGAGGTTTCTGAGCTGCCCAGTATAGATCCTCAGAATCCCCTGCCTCAAGGAACTCATTAGCATCCTTGTGTTTAGACATGGGTACGTAGTAAAACTTCTCAGGCATGGCATCAAAGATTTTCTCAGCTGCCCTCTTACCTGCATCATCAAGCTCCCCTGCATAGATAACTTCCTTAAAGGACTTAAGGTAATCGTAGTTAGACTTGATAAACTTCTCACCTATAGATGCAGAAGGTAAAGACTTAACAGGAAACTTCTTACCCTTCTTACTTAGGATCTGGTACAGACTAGCTGCATCGAACTCACCTTCAGTAATGTATATTCTGTGTGATGATCCTTGGTTAAACTCCGGACCAAAGAGATGATTCATTCCTACACCCTTATCCTTAATCCAAGAGTTAGCTTTGTTATTGTAGTCCCTATACTTAACAGTATGTGGGTACTTGTAGGCATAACGTATAGGGTTGTTGTCTTTGTCAAGCTGTAATTGTATACCATACAACCTACAGATATCCTCATCAAGACCTCGTATGCCACCCCACTTTTGATTTACTACTTCTATATCCATTACATTTACTCTCCTCCTTATTGGATATGCATCAGTGACCCAATCAAATATATCCAACCTGTTCTTTGAGGGATAAGACTCACCACAGCTATGACAGTATCCGTAACCATCATCATTCCAGTTGAATGCATCGGATGAACCACAATCTACAAATGGACAAGCCTTATGTGGGTTATCACTCATTCAATCTCCTTTCTTTTTTGGAATAGTACCAGTATTTAATATTAATATCAAGTATTCTTTCTCCTTTCTAAAGCTTTTCTAGCAGTGTTGTAATTATGTTTGTTGTAAGGGTTAAGGCTCTGAACATTTTTGTGTCCTGTTACAGACATGATAGCTAACTGATCGACCCCACTCTCTATCATTTCGTTGATTGCAGTCTTCCTTAAGTCACCTGCTCTAAGGTCACTAGGAAGCTCACACAGAGCCTTAACTTCATTGACTGCCTCACCTACCTGAGAACAAGAAAAGGGAATGTAGCACCCACCTGAAGGCCTCTGATGAGGTATTACATACTGTTGCCACCCCCAGTCTGTAAATTGTTGGGATAACATGTCCATTAGCTGACCCTCAACAGGTAATATCACTGTTGCCCCTCGCTTACTCTGAGTAATAGTAATCTTCTGACTTTCAAAGTCGATGTTATCCCAAATTAAGTTACGGATATCAGCAGGTCTTTGGCCCCATTCGTAACACATGAGTACTAATAGCCCTATATTCCTGTGATCAAACTTATCAAAAGCAGTGTCAAGGAATAACTCTACCTGATCCTTAGTCCAGACCACTGATCTAGGTTCATGATGTTCCTTCTGTACCTTAGCCATAGGGTTATGTGTTATAAGATCCAAAGATATACAATAATTCAACAGCACAGACAATAATCTGGCGTGTGTATTACCACTATTAACGCTGACAGATTCGCACCAAGTCTGATATATTTCTGCGCAATGCTGTGCATTTATCGTTTTAATAGGCATATCTCCAAAGTCTTTACCAAATATTTTAGTCCTACATATATGTTGTATCCCATATGTGTATGCAATTTCAGTGCTATAGCTGAGTTTCTTAAAGTGAAATGAGTCTTGGTAGTATGCAAATACCTGACGCAAAGTACTGCGAGAACTCAATCTCCCTGCTTTTATTTCTCCTTTCCTAAATAACTCAACCAATTTTATTAACTTTGGTATCTCATATCTTGCAGCTCTCCCATCTTGAAAGGTAGTAGTCTTAGCAATACCAGCTACCTTTACATCATCAGGTGGTGTGAACCTCCAAGCCATACTACCGTTAGCTTTACGATACTTAGTAGTATACTTAAACTCCATCATCAAACTCATCTATATCATAGCTCTCCATCTCTTCTATCAGTTGCATAGCATGTTGATAGACTAGCTTAGACTTTGAAGGACTCTCTTTTATGTGAGATAGTGCTTGTTCTGCTTCTTCAAATGCCCACTCTCTAAAATATTCATTATTATCCCTTATCATCATTCATTAACTCCTTCCATGAAACAGGAAATATATCCTTGATGTAAAAACTTATACACTCTGCAATATACCTAGTGTAATGTTGTGCATGAGGGTCAAGCCTAAGCTTACACATCTTAGCGAATGCACCGAGTGATCCACTCCAGTACCATTGAGTCATAGTTGATTGAGGTAGTACCATACGTGCGTCTTCCTTAGAGACCCCAGCTCTTAAGAGAGCTTCATAACAATTATATGCAGTGTGAATTGCATTAGCATATGCATCGTGGCACATACCTTGAAGACTTTCTTTAAGTGGTTTGCCAGTACCTTGCTTACTATTGTCAGATTGTTCACCCCACTCACGCACTCTCAACATCCTAACTTCGTCAACTGTATACCGTCTAGAGATTTCATTCCAAACTAAGTACTCATGCTTAACTAATTGCCTAGCCACAAAGATTGGTGCTTGACATTTAAAGCTAACGAAACAATGATTAAAGGGTGAGGTGTGCTTATGTTTAGCTAAGTACTTTATTAGCTTCTCATCCTGTTCATCTATTACTTCCTTAAACAAATCATCCTTGTTGTAGGAAACTCTAGCTGAATCTACTACTGTCTTATCTGTACCCATGTAGTCTATTATATCGACACTACTATAGGTTGTATTCAAATGCATAAACTCTTCTTGGTCCATTTAATATTCCTTATCGTTACTAGTAAAGAGAGAGTAATACTTAAAGTATTATTACTAATACTTATAGTAGTATTAATATATACTTTAAGTATACTTTAAGTATTATATGGGTACTAATTACCCATATTTCAAGTAGTTTAAGTATCAAATTTGTGTGGTGTTGCAAATATATAACGCATTACTACATTATTATTATCGGTATCTTCCCATTCACCATCAACAGCTTCCACTACTGTCGTTACAGTGACCGCATCCCCACTTTCTGCTACTGCATATGCATTATTACTTGCAGTAGTAAGATCGTCAGAGTGAAATACTGCTACGACTTCCTTACCTCTGGTCACAGTTGTTCTATATACTATCATTTTTGTACCCCTTTCTAATTGGTATCAACCTACTTTTCTTTCAATGTAATTATTAACATAACCTTGATCGTATAAATCCATCTGCTCTCTAAGAGTATCCGCATTATACCCCATATCTTCTAGAAATTCAGTAACTTCTTCAGGGTAATCACAAACAAAATCAAACAATGCTGTATTATTACCACTATAATTATGATAAGATCCGTTACGATAACCCCAGCCGTAGTCATCTTCACCATACCAACCACCATACAAGCCATCTAATTCTACTATTGAATTATCCCTGTAGTATTGCAGCTTTGACCAGTCAGCACACAGCAGAGAATTGAGTAGATCATTAGCATACTCTAAGTCTTGCTTCTCCTCTGTGCTGTGTTGAGAGTAATACCCTATACTTATATTGGTACACTCTGACACTTCCCTCTTATACTCATTACTATCCGTGAAAGAGCCATTAGAGTCAGAACTTAAGCCCTCCATATCTAATACCTCTTTCAGTTTATTAGCAAACTTATCCGATGCAGTACGTCTACCCATCTGATGAGTGATGATAGACTTAGTACCATACCTATCAAAAGCTATCACATAGTTCACATGGTCTAGCCACTTAGGGTGTTGGTTTACTAGGTTTCCACTACCTACACACCCTAACTCCTCACCTGCATGTACTACATACACACCGGGAATCTTGTTAGCTATCATATTACATATCAACCATATGCCAGTAGTACAATCAGCACCTAAGCATTCTCCTTTAGTCTTATCTCTTAGCGTTACAAACCCATCTTTAACCCTTAGTCTCTGTCTACCTGACGTTTTGTGTACTGTATCGTGATGAGCAACGAAACAAATCTCTTGCTTGTCACCTATCTGTAACACATAATTACCAAATACATCAGGCGAACCCATTAAAGGTTCAAGATATCTACTACAAAATTCCTTCTGAGTATTACTACCCTCTGGTCTTTTGTAGGTCATCATTTCTACAAGATCGTGCATTACTTTTTATCTCCTTCTTCTAAATCTAATTCACCTTGTGGATCATACCACTTCTCGTCATCGTTCTTCTTATACCCTGCATCTTCAACTTCTACTATACCTACTAGCTCTCCGTCAACAGTGTGAGCAGCATCATCATTGTGGTATACCTCATTATCCCAATCAGATGTAAAGTAATCTTCTGAATAAGTATCTTCACTTATCCAGACATTTTCTCCTTCAACATAATAGCAGTGTTCTGTATCCCACCACTCTCCGTCAGTACATTGGGCAAGATTCTCACAACCTTCCCAAACATAATACTCATGTGGATATACACAAACCATCTGATCATGTGGATGGTAATCATCAGTCCACTCGCAGTAATCATACCGCTCACAGAAACAATCCTCACAGTATGTTTCATCCTCATAACATCTCACATTGTCTTCACAAACATTAGTTCCACAATCATCGCACCTATAACTATCACCTAACACACCACCATACTCACTAGCATCGTAGTCACCATTATGTGATACCTCTAGGTATTGATCATTTACTATTGCTAAACTTCTAGGCTCTACGTCTAAGTAAGGTCCTATCACACCATCGTTGTGTGGTATATGAAGCAGCCTTGCACCTACCCAATTTGGTCTAATACACTCAGCATTAATCTTATCCAACTCACGCTGAATAAGGTTCATAGATTCCTCACACACACCATAGATCGGGCCTGCTTGTGGTCTATCTGTCTTATCCGTATTATATACCACACACCTAGATCCAATCTGACCTTCACCATCAGCAGTATAGTAGATCTCAAAGTCACCTGACCCATACACATACGCTGGGTGATAGGGTTGATCTTCAAACTCATACCTCATACATGAACAAGCAATAGACTTTCTCTCATGAGTAGTCCTTGGATTCTGCATAAGTGCTTGGTTCTTCTCCTTGTACACACTGGCAAACACCTTCGGGTCTCTGCTGGTATGAACTTTGAAATCCCTACCACCCCATCTAATATTATAAGCATCTACCATTGCACCTAGCTCATCACTATTTAGCTCAGGCATAATAAACTTGAATGCTTTACCTACTTTGAGTGCAGTTTCCCTTGCTCGTACACGATCCTCGTAAGACTTGGTCAAAGATATCTTACCTACAAATTTCTCTGACCTAAAGGGGTCTATACACCTTAACCTAAGAGGTAAGAGTTTTGGTGTCCCACCTAAAGCCTTATTTAGATAATTCATCATCCAGTTAACTAGAGAAGCATCTCTAATATTACACATATATCTAATCCGAACTTCACAAATCCCTTTATTACTTCTTGTTAGTATATACCCCCAGTTATCCAGCACTGGATCATAATTATTCCTAGCCTTAATAACCTTAAAGCCATGTTCAGTACTCGTTATCTGATGTATCGTACCACCAATCTCTACGTAACCAGACGATAATATATTACCTTCTCGTTCAAATCTATCCCCTCTTAATACAGGATAGGTTTCGCTCTTATGATAGTTACTTAATCCGATCCTACCATTTTGTTCAGGTCTTATATAAAAATGCATATCGTTCTCCTTATTGCTGCATTATGTTTCTATTCAAATTTTACTGCCACTTACCTCCCTTCCATAGTGTAATTAGATATCCCCAATGGTTATCTGTATTATACATTTAGTTTCCCCTCCTTGTAAGTTTCCTCTATAATATCTACTACTGTTTTAAAGTCAAGCATAAACCATTCATGGTCAGAAATTGATGTACGTTTTCTTAACTTTTTATGTACCCTCTCTTCAAGTATCTTTGGGTTATCACACTTACGTAAGTGTAAAAATCTAAAGTCCCTGAAAGGTGAGCTTACATTGTATATAGATAGTCTACGTCTATGATCATGGTCACACTTACCCACACCATACCACTCAGTCCATGCAGGATTAAACACTATATAGATATACCCATATGGATTTTGTTCTTTAGCTTTCAACCTTTTCTTTGCATTTCTTTTACGATCACAATCCCAACATATATACTTACCACCACCCCAATTACTACCCTTAACTAATACTTCACCACACCTTTCAGGTTTTTTGTAGCTGCAGGTCTTAATAGTATTACCAAAGTTTTCACTCCTCACCATTTTATTTCCCCTGCGTATTCATCCAACCTATTGTACTTGAAATCCTCAATGATCTTACCCACCTCCATAAAATCTAAGTGACCTCTCGTAGTTAATAGTCCATCAGATATGAAACCTACTTCAAACAACCCTTGTTTATTACCCATACTATATCCGTGCCATATCACAGATAACTTAAAAGGGTGGTCCTCAAACTTATAGACCTTGTGATAACCTTCCATTTTTAATAGTCCTCCACATATGATTTTCCTATAAAATTATTGGATACAAAAACCCACTCATTCCAAACAGGTTTAGCACCAACTCAATAAGATATACCACCACTACGATAGCAATGGTATACCCCCTTCTTCCATAGACATAATAATCCATCACCTTCTACGCCTCGGCTCACTTAAGAACCTCATCACGTATCCGGTAATAAAACCAGCGTATGCCAGTAAAAAACAGAAACCTATCTCAAATATATAGTTCTCCATCACTTACCTCCATCATTAAAATTAAATGGCAGTTTTACTAGATGCCAAGCTAGGTGAAAGGTTCATTCTTATTTAGCTAATGAGCTTTATGTGTTGATATGCTAGACCTCCTACACAGAACCTAATCTTTCGGACACCTGCAATCGTTACATCAAGTGTTATAATGAACCAATAGCACAAATAAACAAACGACACATCACTTGTTTATTAATGCTATCCGCTGGGAATATACCACCCCATCACATAGTAGCAACCTTGTTTTAAGCATTAAAAAAAAGTTAGCTGCCAGAGAAGGATAAACTGCCCCCTCCCTAACAACTAACAACAGAGTTAATCAACTCTTTATAGCCTACTGAATGCATAAGTTTTTTATGCTACTTTTTGTAGTGATCTTGAATTATTCAAGTAGTCTAGCTGCTTTTTGTATGCAACTAGATTAGCTTTTCTTAAATTCAATATTTCAAGATCATGCGTTGCCTTTTGCTTACTTACTTTATCAATAAGTTTATCAACTTTCTTAATATCATTAACAACATTATTAAACTCGAAAGTTAGATCAATTAAGTTTTTAGCAACTGCCGATTTCATAGTGGTATAAAACTGTTTATTAGCATCTTGTACAGTTTTAACACTGATAGTTGTGTTGTTAGCTTTTCTTAATTTGAAACTCTTTAGTTCTAAATCCCATATTAAAAAGCTAAACGTTTCTACAAACAAAATAATTTTAGATGGTTGATATACGTAAGGTATAGCAACAACTGTATTCATTAGGTTCATAAATTCGTCTACTTTAACTTGTCCCAAATGCATAAAACGTAGTGCGTTGACGAGAATTTTATGGGTTCTTTCAACGTTGTTTGTAGCTCCTGCGGCAAGCTTGTTTAAATCAACTGTTAAATCCTTAAAAGTTTTAACAGTAGTATTCGCAATTTTACTTTCGGTAGGTATATTTAAATTTTCAAATTTTATAGTCATGGTTTTATTTTCCCAAATTAAAAAGATTAAAATTAATTCAGTAGACTATAAAGAATTGATTAAAACTAAAATGGGCAAGCTATCAATAGATGATAAACAAGTTGGCTTGTCTTACTTGCCCATAATAGCGAACAAGGTAATCTTAAATAATTCAACGCTTAAACAGGTTATAACTGAAACGCTTAATTTAATATTTTTTCCATAATCCTAACGCTTAATTTGTTTGATAGTCTACTTGTTGTAAGTTGCCGTAACATTTCTTCCAGCAACAACTAATGAAAGAATTTACTTTTCAACTAAAAGGATAAATCCAATTAAGTCCTAATTACTGCGATACTTTTCATCGTATCTAAAATAATAAATCTTATCTAAGTTAATCTTGCTTATGTTTCTCAATCGTAAAATGGTATTATTACTAAATCTAAAAGATGTTCTGAGTTTTGTGAAAATAGTTTCTAGGCTACTTGGTTCTAATTTGTCTGCACGGCTCCCGATCTCAAGACAACTACAATATTTGTAGGAACATTAATTTCAATAAACAATATATTTCAACAATTCATGGTTAATGTAATAACGGCACTTGTTGAACTGTACCGACTAGGTATTTAACGACAAACCTAGCAGTCGGATAAACTCTTTTTTGATTAGTCCGATTTATCAGTAATTCGACTAGCAGATTTTTTTGATTTTGAATTAAATGAATAACAGTAAAACAATAAAATCTCGTAAAAAAACAAACTTAATTGGCAAATGGGTACTCTTTTTTATATTTCAAGTATTTTTTTTTAATTTTTTTTAGTTTTTTTATTTTAGCCTTATTTTATTAACTATTAAGAGTATTACACTGGGTAATTTTAGAATTTATACTGCCTATAGGTTTTAAAATACTCAGGTGGGTAAAAGATAAAGCTGCACAGTAGAAAACTTAAATTATTAGATAAGGTTTAAAGCTAAACTATTTTGATCAAGTATAGTTTAAAGTTGAACTAATAAAATAATATAGTGTTAAACTAAAAGTAGTTTAGTATTGAACTAAAAGTGTAATTCTTTTAGGGATATACCCTACCAAACTACAAAAAATGGTACGTTATCAATTATTTATCGTTGTTTTATAATCTTATATTCTAAAGTTTATCTAATAAAAACAATAACTTAAATAAAATAGTCAATAAGTTGACAAAAAGTGTCAGTAATTTGACGCAGCACCTCATCAAGTGTCAATTTTTTGACAGGATTTTTTCTTGTTGCCGGGGCGCGCAAGGGCCACCTACCCCCCTACAGGTATTATATACCCATAATGCCAGAAATGGGGAATTTTAGGTGTTAACTACATAGTGGTAATAATAACACAGGTAGTATTTTAGAGCTGTAAACCAGAAAACTGGAGGTAATAGTGATAATAATCCTACATTTTTAAATTTATTTTGTATTAGTACTTGACAGGGGGGCATAAAGTATTATATAATACACTTAAAGTAATACTTAAAGTGTTTTATTACTACTTTTTATATAGTAATAATAATATACTTTAAGTATACTTAAACATAATGCTTACTCTATACTGGTCCCGTTAAGGATTATATCAACTTTTCTAAATTTATTGTCGTTTGTCCTTGACAAAGGACTATTTTGGAGTATAACTAGGGATATGTCGAAACCTAAGCTCTATGTTAGTGAGAATGTCATAGAGGAATTCTACTCAGCTTTGGCTGGTAAGGATGAATTAGAGTTAAGAAGGTGTCATATACCAAGATCTGAAGTATTTTATGTACGTCAAAAGATTCTACATGACACAGGTATTAAGTATTCACTAGATCATGTTGAAAGAGCCATGTTTCTAGAAGGAATGCTTGATGCTAAAGATGTATTTCAACCCAATAAAAAGAGAAGTTACGGTTAATGGCAGTCTTCCGATATCTTAATGCTAAGAAAGACCTTACATCTAATAGTGCTACTGATATCTATACCTGTCCTTCCAAGACAATAGCTATCTTAGACTCTATTGTTGTATCTGAAGACTCAGGAAATGCTGATACAATTACCTTAACAATAATAGATGCTGCTTCTTCTCCTGCTACTTTTAGCTTATACAAAACTAAAGCTATCAGTGCTAATGCTACAGCTGAATTGCTAACTCATAGTGGTATCTATTTAACTGCAGGAGAGAAGGTAGTAGCCACTGCAGCGACTGCTAACAGACTACACATAATATTATCAATCAGAGAAGTTTACGTAGGAACAACTTAGGAAAAGTAATGCCCGAAGAAGAAAAAATAGTCGTAGATGAAGTAGAACACAAAGTAGAAGACCTAAATGCCGAACAGAAGTACATGATTGCCCAAATCAAGGATTTACAGTTAAACGTGTCACGATCAAAGTTTGCCCTAGATCAGGCACAAGCAGCACTTAATGTTTTCACCAACACGCTCTCAAAGAGTTTTCAATCTACAGAAAAGGAGAAGTAGATGCCAAGAGGAAAAGGAACATACGGAAGTAAAGTAGGCAGACCCCGAAAGAAATCCAAGATGATGGGTGGGGGAATGATGCAAGGTCCAGTAGCCCACAATGAAGGTAAGCTCAAGATGAGCAAAGGTGGGGCAGCTAGAAAGAAAAGATCTAAATGATCACACCAGAAAGAAGCAGTGAATTTATGAAAAAAGTGAGGTACATAAAATGGTAGCACCAATAGTTCCAATATTAATAGCCATAGGTGGGCAAATATTTAAAGCTGCATCAACAAAACATGGTCAACAACTAGCTGTAAATGCCCTTAAAAGAGGGGGTAGAGTAATTAAAAATACTAAAAAACCTACAAAACCTTTAACTGAATCTGTTGTAAAAAAGATGGATAGTTTTAAAAAGATGGAAAAACTCTCTGATCCAATATCAAAAAGGTTAACTAAGCATTTACCAAAAGCGAAAAGAGAGAAACTGACCACACGAGCAATTAACACGGCTTTGAAAGCAATCCGAGATAACCCCCCTCTAAAATTTAAAAAGGGAAGTAGGTACGGTAGAAAAAGTAACTAAGAAGGTTTTTAAATGATCACACCAGAAAAACTAGACTCATGGCGCATTGTACCAAGAGCATTAATCTTGTCGTACATGATTGTGTTCTACCAAACATGCAACTGGTTTATGAAACTACCTGACCCTAACAACGCACAGGCAGGATTTGTCTCTGTAGTCGTAGGAGCAGGTGCAGCATGGTTTGGACTTTATGTCAACAAGGGTAGGTCTACTGTCAGTGTTCAAGCGAAATCAGAAGTAAGGGATAATGTATAATGGCACTACCATATATATTTGTAGTACTTGGAGCAGCAGGCAAAGCAATTTATAAAATAGCTAATACCCCTGCAGGAAAAGAAACTTTAAAAAAGTTTATGAGTAAGGGTAATCCTTATGGTATAAAACAAGTTAAACCCAGTGATTTATCTAAATACTCTGGTGGTAAAGCAATTGAAGCAGGTAAAAAAATACCTGAAACTTTAACTCAAACTGTTTTAAAAAGAAAAGATCCGGGTATTGCAACTAGGGTAGCAAATATTTTTTCTAAAAAAGGAAATAGAGTTACTAAGAAAACTGCAGGTGTAGAGAAACCCGGAACTGGTGCTGAACCTATGGGAAAGCTTAGAACTGCACAAAAGAAAAAAGGAAGGGCTATTATTACTGTAGGAATAACTGCACCTCCTGCTGTTGCAGGTGGAATAGCAATAGGTAGTAGTTTAGGAAAGAAAGATAAACCTAAAAGAAAACCCTCTGCAGAGTTATCAGAGAGAAAAAATATTACTACATCTAAACCTAAACCTAAACCTAGAGTTAAGAAGAAAGACTATTCACCTCCGGGCAAAGGTATGAAAAGAATTACTGTACAGAAGGGTGATAATTTAACAACTATTGCTAAAAGAGAAGATACAACTGTAGGTAGAATAATGAAACTTAATCCTAGTATAAAAAATAAAGATAAGATTAGTATAGGACAAAAAATTATCGTTAAGGGGAACTAATGAAAATATGGAACAGAGAATGGTTCGAGAAGAACTTTGGCGAAGGTACAGCCTTTGACCTAGACTATGGAAAGTTGCTTATTATAGGACTTTGCATATACATTGCTTTTTTTAAGGGTGTTTAATAAAGGAGAGAAAACATGACAGAAGCTAAGACAGACATTAAGATCTCAGAAGAGATGCAGTTGGAGAAAGAAATCCAAGAGAAGCAGCAGAAACTCCATGATTTACGTTATGGGGAAATGGAGCAAGCTTATAAAGAGTTTGAAGAAGCCAGAGATGCTGCCGTTAAGAAATACGATATCTGGAAACAGGCTTCTTTAAAGCATGGTAATCCCCCTAAAAACATCATGGTTTATTTTAATAGGACATGGACTTTATGATAAATGGGATGAAACACCTGACAGTAATGATCCTAGCGTTAGGACTGATGGGTCTGCTAGGTATTATTGTCGTAGATGAGTTTATGATGGCATCAGAGATGGGTGGAAAGTTTGATGAGGGCATCTTGGCCTTGTTGAATAATGCTCTTGTTGGTGTCGTTGGTATTGTAGCAGGATACGTTACAGGTAATAGTGGTAAAGGGTGTAACTGTAGGTGATTACCTTCTTTGCCGTAACAATATTTGTTGCACTTGTTTATAACTTAGTGGCTTTATTGTGGTTGTTAGATGAATAAAATTATTTTATGGTTAGATAAGCTATTCTCTAGGAAAACAGTAGCTTATCTATCAGGCAGAAGGAAATAGTATGCTAGGATTTAAAACTATCTCTACACTATTAGGTTCAGTCGGGGGTCTTGCTACTTCCTACTTAGATGGAAAGACAGCCGTTCAAAAAGCTGAAGCCCAGATAAGAATGAAGGAAGCTACTGGAGACATTGACTGGGATCTTGCAGCCATAAGAGCTACCCAAGGCTCATGGAAAGACGAGTGGATTCTACTACTTTTTTCAATCCCATTAATACTAGCTTTTACTGGCGATTGGGGAAGAGAGACAGTAGCACAAGGATTTGCTGCTCTTGAAGCTATGCCACAATGGTATCAACTATCATTGGGTGGAATTGTAAGTGCCTCAATAGGCATGAAGGGAATCGGTAAGTTTTACGGCAAGAAAAAACTAAAATAGTGTTATTGTTAATACCTTATAGGCAAAGGTATATAGGAAGCAGAAGATATCCTCTTGAGAATTTAAAGTACACAAATAGTTGGACAAGAAAAAGGAAAGAAGAATATGAGCTTTACACTAAGCAAAAAAAGTCTAAGCAAGCTAGAAGGCGTAGACAACTCATTGCAGAACTGCGTGAAACGAGCAATAGAATTAACCAAGATTGATTTTGGTGTAATTTGTGGGATGAGAACCCCAGAAGAACAGCAAGCCCTTGTCAATAAGGGTGCTTCACAAACCTTAAAATCCAAACACCTTGAAGGTCTAGCAGTAGACCTTATGGCTTATGTAGGAGGGAGGGCCTCATGGGAATTGAGTCTATATGACGATATAGCTGATGCCATGAAGGAGGCTGCAAAGCTTGAGAACGTGGGCATTCGTTGGGGCAGCTGTTGGCATATAGATGATATACGTACTTGGGATGGCACAATGGAAGATGCTATGAATGCGTATGTGGACCTCAGAAGGAGTCAGGGTAGAAGACCATTTATTGATGGACCTCACTTTGAGCTTGCATAATGTGGATGCCCATAATTTTAGTATGTACTGCACCGTATGTACAATCTTGTAATATTATTACAGGTATGGAATTATTAAGAGATCAGAACACATGTTTTGCTGAAGCAAGTGATAAAGCTACTCTTTTACTAGAACGCCCAAATATTTATATGGCTAAACCTGCATGTCAAATTCTTCCTACTACAATTAAAGAAAAAGAAGTGGATATCTAATGACTAGAAACCTAACAGAAAAGCAGCAAAAGTTTCTTGATGTGTTATTTGAAGAGGCTAAGGGCAACCCTGTTACAGCTAAGAAGCTTGCAGGATACAGTCATGATTTAGCTACTTCTACAATTACGAATGCTTTGCAAGATGAGATTGCAGACTTAACTAAAAAATTCTTAGCAACCACAGCTACTAAAGCTGCCTACTCTTTATCTCAAGCAATAGATAATCCTACTGATCTTGGTACTAAGGAAAGGATGATTGCTGCAAAAGATATATTAGATAGGGGTGGATTTGTTAAGACTGATAAAGTAGAAGTATCATCCACAAGTCCTTTATTTATTTTACCGGCTAAGAATGAAGATCAATAAAACTTGGCAACTGCCTGCTCCTGAAAAAACCGATGATGGATTAGACTGGCATCCTGTAGTGAGAATAGGTAGAGTTATACCTTTTGGTTATAGGCAAGATGAGAATGATAAAGACATACTTTTACCTATCAAGGGGGAATTAGAATTACTAGAAAAAGCTAAGAAGTATATCAAACAGCATAGTTATAGAGAAGTGGCAAACTGGTTAAGTAAAGAATCAGGTAGAACTATCTCTCACGTAGGTTTAATGAAAAGGATTAAGCTTGAACAAAAACGTAAGTCAAATGCTTCAGCTCAAAGCTACTACGCTAAAAGGTACAAAGAGGCGTTACAAAAAACGGAAAAGCTCTCCCAAGAAAGATTTGGAAGAACCCCAAACACAAACTTTAATTTACAGTGAACCTGAAGAAAGAACTAAAGAAGTCATATTTAAGCCTAATGAAGGGCCACAGACAGACTTTCTTTCAGCAGGGGAACGTGAAGTACTATATGGAGGGTCAGCAGGTGGAGGCAAATCTTATGCCATGCTTGCAGATCCTGTGCGTTATTTTAATAATCCAAACTTTAGGGGGTTATTAGTAAGACGTACTACAGAAGAATTAAGGGAACTTATATCAGTATCTAAACAACTATACCCTAGAGCTATACCTGATATAAAGTTTTTAGAAAGAGATAAGACTTGGGTAGCACCATCGGGAGCAACACTATGGCTCTCTTACTTAGACAGAGATGATGACGTAACAAGATACCAAGGTCAGGCATTTAGTTGGATAGGATTTGATGAACTTACACAATGGTCTACTCCGTATGCTTGGAATTACTTACGCAGTCGTCTTCGTACTAGTGATCGTGATTTACCTATCTACATGAGAGCAACTACAAACCCCGGAGGCCCCGGTCATAGTTGGGTTAAAAGAATGTTTGTAGATCCTGCTCCACATAATAAGCCCTTTTGGGCAACAGATATAGAAACAGGACATCAGTTGAAATGGCCTAAAGGTCATACCTTAGAAGGACAACCGTTGTTTAAAAGGAGATTTATACCTGCTACGTTATTTGATAATCCATACTTAGCAGAAGACGGATCATATGAGGCAAACTTGCTCTCATTACCAGAAAACCAAAGAAAACAATTATTAGAAGGAAATTGGGATGTTAGTGAAGGATCAGCTTTTCCTGAGTGGAACAGAGCCATTCATGTTATTGAGCCTTACAATATACCTAATAGTTGGACTAAGTTTAGAGCCTGTGACTATGGTTACGGAAGTTACACAGGCGTTCTCTGGTTTGCCGTTGCTCCTGATGAACAATTAATTGTATATAGGGAACTGTATGTCTCAAAAGTATTAGCTACGGATTTAGCTGATCTAGTATTGGAGGCAGAACAAGATGACGGAACTATTCGTTACGGTGTGCTTGATAGCTCTCTTTGGCATAGGCGTGGTGACACTGGCCCATCGCTGGCGGAACAGATGATTATAAGAGGGTGTAGATGGAGACCATCAGATAGAAGTAAAGGGAGTAGAATTGCAGGGAAAAACGAGATTCACAGAAGACTGCAAATTGATGAATTTACCGAATCACCTCGCTTGGTGTTTTTTAATAACTGCACAAATACTATCGCTCAACTTCCGATAATTCCTCTGGATAAATCTAATTCAGAGGATGTAGATACAAAAGCAGAAGACCACCTTTATGATGCTCTTAGATATGGAGTAATGACAAGACCTAGAAGTAATCTGTTTGACTATAACCCTGAGACACAACGTAGTGGATTTCAGGCTGCAGATGCAACATTTGGATATTAAGGATAAACTATGGCAGAAGATACAGAACAAATAGCAATGGATTCTGAAGAATCGGCAGCAATAGAAGATATGTCGGAAGATTCTTACAATGACGAACCAACAGGTCAGATAGAAAGGTTTGTCAAGGAAAAGTTTACAAAGGCAGAATCAGCTAGAAGAACTGATGAAGAACGGTGGATACAAGCCTATAGAAACTATAGAGGTATTTATGGTCCTAATGTCCAGTTTACGTCTACTGAAAAATCCAGAGTATTTGTTAAGGTTACTAAAACTAAAGTTCTTGCTGCTTACGGTCAACTTGTAGAAGTTCTTTTTGGTGGTAATAGGTTTCCTTTAGGGATTAGTCCTACTGTTTTACCAGAGGGAGTAGAAGAAACTGTTAGCCTAGAAACTAACCCTCAACTCAAAGAGGCTCTAGGACAGCCAGAAACAGCCCCTACAGACGAAAGATCACTTTTGCCGGGGGAGACCCTACCAGAATTTAATGAGCGTGTAGGACCCCTTACAGACGATCTGAGCGCAGTTGAGGAAGATATAGAGTTTAAACCTAGTGGAAGTCCTTCTTCTGTACAGTTTCATCCTGCAATGGTTGCAGCTAAAAAGATGGAGAAGAAGATCCATGATCAGCTAGAAGAGTCTAACGCCAAGAAACAACTAAGAGCTGCTGCCTTTGAAGCTGCCTTATTTGGTACTGGTATTATGAAAGGACCTTTTGCAGTTGATAAAGAGTATCCTAATTGGGATGAAGAAGGTGAATATAAGCCAGTATTCAAAACTGTACCACAAACTTCCAGTGTTTCTATATGGAACTTTTATCCCGACCCTGACGCACAGAACATGGATGAGGCAGAATACGTTATAGAGAGACACAAAATGTCTCGTTCTCAGCTACGTGCTTTAAAACGTAGACCTTTCTTTAGATCTAATACTATTGACAGAGCTTTGGAGATGGGTGAGGATTACGATAAAGAGTGGTGGGAACATGCAATGGAAGAGGATAATGAAGATGATTATTCTCAAAGGTTTGAAGTTCTAGAGTTCTGGGGTTTTGTAGATCGTAAAATTATTGAACAGTATGATGTAGATATTCCTAAAGAACTTAAAAAGGTAGATCAACTTAGCGTAAATGTATGGATCTGTAATGGCTGTGTATTACGCTTAGTGATGAACCCTTTTACTCCTGCCTATCTTCCTTACTATGCTACACCTTATGAAATGAACCCCTACAATATCTTTGGGGTAGGTGTTGCTGAAAACATGGATGATACTCAGACGCTTATGAATGGTTTTATGAGAATGTCAGTAGATAATGGCGCACTCTCAGGAAACCTTTTGATTGAGGTAGATGAAACCAACTTAGTTCCCGGTCAAGATCTAAGTGTATATCCCGGAAAAGTCTTTAGGAGACAAGGTGGCGCACCTGGACAAGCTATCTTTGGTACAAAATTTCCCAATGTTTCTAATGAAAACATGCAGATGTTTGACAAAGCTAGACAGCTTGCAGATGAGTCTACTGGTTTTCCTTCGTTTGCTCATGGTCAAACAGGTATACAGGGTGTAGGTAGGACTGCATCTGGTATTTCCATGTTGATGAATGCAGCAAATGGTTCTATTCGTAACGTCATTAAGAATGTAGATGATTACCTTCTAGGGCCACTAGGAAAGGCATTCTTTAGTTTTAATATGCAGTTTGACTTTGATCCAGAAATTAAGGGTGATCTTGAAGTTAAGGCTCAAGGTACAGAAAGCTTGATGGCTAATGAAGTACGCAGTCAGAGATTGATGCAGTTCATGCAGACAGTATCTAATCCTGCTCTTGCTCCTTTTGCCAGAATGGATTACATTGTCAGGGAAATTGCTAAGAGTATGGATCTTGACCCAGACAAAATAGCTAACTCTATGAGTCAAGCTGCAGTACAAGCAGAGATACTCAAGAAATTTCAGGAAGCTAATCCACCTCCTGCACCTCCACAACAAGGTATGCCACCTCAAGCACCAGTTCAAGGTGGGCAACCCCCTGCTCCTCCCGGTGGACAGGTAGAAGATACACAAGGATCTGGTGGTGGAACAATAGGTACTGGTTCAGTGCCAACTCCAGATGAACCCGGATTTTCTGCTAATAACCAAGGACCTATGCAATGAACCTAAAGAAACTTGTCAATGACAAACCCCTTTGGGATAACTTTGTAGAATACGTAGATCATATTATAGATCAACAGCACAGAGCTATGGAGCAAGCAGAAGACAGCATTATGCTCTACAGGGCGCAGGGTGCTATTGCTACTTTAAGAAGACTAAAGTATCTTAGGGATGAGATGAATGGCAACAGCTAGTGGACTAACTACAGACGAACAAACACAACAAGCTTTTAATCAAGGTGTTAAACCATTAACTCCTGCTCCTTTTCAAAAAGAACAGTTTGATCAATATAAAAAAGTAGATCCAGAAACTTATGCTGATTTAAAATTTAATCCTGAAGAAACTAGACCTTATACTTATGATTTAAGTCAAGAAGATAGGGGTGTTAGCAAGTTTGATATAGCAATGGATAACCTAACATCTGCTGTAAGTGCGTTAGTACAATTAAATAGCTATGCTGTAAATCCCATCAGTAAGTTTAGTTCTCCAGAATTAGATTGGATGCCTGAGTACAATAGTGGTATGGAACAAATAGTTGACGTTGCTAAAAAAGATCCTGTAAAATTTACAAAAGCTGTAGCGCAAGGTGCATTAGAATCAACATGGAATTTAGCAACACAACCAGAAGTTGTTGTTCCTGAATATATTGCAAATATAAGTGGTGCTGTTAAAGATCAATTTACTAAAAGTATTGATGACTATCTTAGACAAATGTATGGACCAGAGACAACTGTATTTAATGCGACTGATGAACAATTAACTGAGGCTAGAGGGGCAATGTTATTCAGAACCCTTGAAGCAACTGAAGCATTTGGTATTACAGCAATTGCACCTAAAGCAGCTAAAGCTGTTGCTAAGGGTGGTATAGACTCTTATTATAGAGGAGCTGATTTTATAAATTCTTCTGTACCTGTAGTTAAACAAAATATTTTAAAAATAGCAGAGGGGTTAACAAGTTCTTCTGAAGAAGCAATGGGACTTGTACCTATTGGAATAGACTTTAATCGACGAAATAACACTGCAAAATCAGATCTTGATTTTAAAATTTCAGCTATGATAGCACCTGCTACAAGTGGAGATATAAAGGCTAGTACTGGTTCAATGTACAGGGCAGATGGTTGGGGAAGTAGAGCAAGTTATCCTGTTGCAAAACAAAAATTAGAAAATTATTTTGAAGATTTAGAAGATCAATTTGATTATGACTTTGAAGAAAACTTTACAGAAGACTTTAAAAAGTTAAGTATTTTTCACCAAGAAGAAGCTTTACAGTTTTTAAATACTGTGTGGAAAGAACATGGTTGGACTCTTGGACCAAACAATCAACTTTTTACAGAGATACCAGATAATCTTGCCGTATTTAAAGCTAATGACTTTATAAAAGGTTCTTTTTCTGACATAAAAAATCCTAGCGTTTGGGAATTTATTATTGCAAAAGCGAAAAGACCTTTTGATTCTGGTCCACAACCAGTTGCAATTCCGGGTCAAACAGGTGACTATAGTTTTAATTACTATGATGTTGATGGCAATGTAAAATCTTTTGGTACAAGTATTGATCCACCAATGTTTAGATTAGGTGAGCTATTAGATCACAAAGAACTTTATAAAGCATACCCTGAGTTAAAAAATTTAAAAATTAAGTTTTTTGATAATCAAGAAATAAGAAATAAAAAGGGTACTTTAGGATATTTCGCTCATGGTAATCCAAAAGATGATTATATTGCTATGAATTATGGGCGTTTTGCAGGAAAATCTCCTGAAGAATATGTACCTACTTTATTGCATGAAATTCAACATGCTATAGAACAAAGATCCGGAGTAGATATAACTGGTAAAAATGCTGTTAATTTACATTTAAGAAAAAAATTAGATTTTGTAGATGAAACTTTAATAGCAATACAACAATATAATAATAACCCTTCTTTAATAGATAAGAATACTACAGCTTTTTTACAAGGAACTGAGCAAGGAAACTATAATATAATCTTTTTAAATTCTAACAATATTATTAGTAATAATGCTACTGCCAAAGAAAATTTAAAATACTATTTGGCTAAAGAACACAAGATAACGGCAGATGTGGATGGATATGGACCTACTAGTCTTAGTTCATGGAGAGAAATAGATCTTAAAACAGCAGAGAATCTTTTGAAAATACAATTGTATGAAGCAAAAAATAAATTAGGTGGTAGAACAGTAGATCGTGTTTCTCCATCTACAAATAAAACTACATCAGATATCTTTGGTCAAGAATTTATTTCAGAAACAGCTGTAGTTGACCCTCAAACTTTTTTTGATAAGATAAATCAGTTAGCTTTTAAATATGATCCTAATATTTTTTCTCCAGAAGCAGGAGATGTATTTGCACATGGTAAATCAAAAACAGTGTCTGGTTCAAGTCCAGAACCAAAATTAGGTTTAAATATGAACCCAGATTTTTTTAATGAGTATCTTTCTACTATAAGTGAGGTAATGGCTAAAATTACAGAGTCAAGTCATAGGATGACTTTAGGCCAAAGAAAAAAATCTTTACCTTATGAACGTGCTGTTATAGGGGCGCAAGAAGCAGTTATAACTGGACATGGACCTTTTGGTTGGATTAAAACTGATTATACAAATAAAACTAGAAATTTTTCTTTATCTGAATTAGTTTATTCTATGACAGATAAAAACACAGCAACACAGTCTTTAGAAAAATTACATGCTAATCTTGTAGAAAGTATTAAATCATCTTCTGTTATGAAAGATAAATTCTATCCGATGATGGTAAAAGCAACTACTGATGCAAACATGAATCCAAAACAAGTTGATAAATATTATGAAGATTGGGTAAATGGATTTGCAGATGCTCTTTTATTTAGTAGACATAATCCACATGTTATTATGGGTACAAATGTAAAATACGCAAAAATGAAATTAGGGCAAAGTGGTTCAACTACTAAAAGTTTTACTGAGGGTCTTAGAGATTTTGGGCTAGAAGAAACAGCTCTGCTTATTCAAGCTCAACAACAGTCTTTTCTTAAACATTATTTAGAGACTATGAAGGATGCAGGTAAAAATTTAAGTGAGCTTGAACTGCTTAATGAACTTGATAATGTTTATAAAAGTACAAGAATAAAACCTGAAGAAATTCAAAATGTAACACCTGAATTTGGTGATAAGGGTGAGGTCACTGCTCTTTCAGCTACAGAAAATTATCGTGATGCTATTTATTTATTAACAATTGATGGCAAAAAATATGGAGGATATTAATGGAACAACAGATGAACTTATTTGAAGAAGGTGGGATGAAAGATGATGGCCTAAAGAAAGACCCTGTTAGTGGTAATGATATTCCACCCGGATCTCTTGCTAAAGAAGTTCGTGATGATATACCTGCACAATTAAGTGATGGTGAATATGTTGTTCCTGCAGATGTTGTACAATATTTTGGAGTCAAGTTCTTTGAAGATCTCAGGATGGAAGCTAAACGTGGTCTTGCAGAGATGGATGCTACAGGTAGAATAGGTGGTGAACCTGTGTCTATGACCATGATTGCAATAGGTGAAGCAGAAAAAGAAAAGAAAAAGAAAGCTTTAGGTGGACCTGTTTATGCTAATGAGGGTGTACTGGCTGAACAAAAATTAATAGAAGGTGCTAATCCTAGTTTTAATCCTGCTGACTATGCTGTATTAGGTTTTACTCCAGTAAGTCCTGTAGCACAAACTGGACAAACATCTCAACAAGGTATAACAAAGACTGTGACTTACTATCATGGAGAAACAGGTGAGTCTAGAGTTGTAACATTTGTAGATGGTATTGTAACTCCACCAGAAGATCAACAGTATACACAGCCACCTTGGTCTACAAATAAACCTGCTCCTACAACAGTACAAAAAGAAAGAGATGATAAAAAAGATAAATCACCTGCAGGTTGGGGAACAGACCCAGATCAATGGGATTTTACTGGATGGGGTGCAGAAGATTGGAATAATGAAGTAGATAGCTTATTAAACCCTAAAGGATTTTTAAATGAGACAGTTGGGCAGATGGGATTTTTTAAAGCTTCAGGTGTTGCTAATGCTTATGCTGCTATAGAACTTGCTAGAGCTAAAGGCATAGATACAACTGAAATGGAGAAAAAGGTTCAGCTTGCTTACGATGATCTAGGGGTTTCTGGAAAAGGTATGGTAACAGGTCTTAAAAAATTAATGGGTGAACCCGGTGAATATGCTCAAACTGTGTCTTACTACAATAAGAGCTATAGAAATTTACCTAGTGGTAAACCTACTCTTAAACTTTCTGGTGATGAGGGTCAAACACTAGAAGAATTTAGTAAGGCACAAACTGCTTCAATAGTTAAAGAAAGAGATAAAGATGATAGACCATTTAAACCTTCACAAGTTACAACTACTGGTCCAAAAGAAGGTGGTAAAAGAGAATACACAAGTGGTGGTACAAGAGTAAAAGCACGTACAGCTACACCTGAAGAAGCTAAAGAAATTGTAAAAAAAGCTAAGGATGAAGGAAACTTTAACATAGGTGGAAGAAACAAAGGAGGACTAGCAACAAGAACAAAACGTAAAAACAAAAAGTAATTGGCTACTCAACTTCGGTTGACCCCAAGAAAGGAAATGGAATGCCAGAATTAGAAAAGGTTGAACAACCAAAAAAAGTCTTAGTTAATAAAAAGAATAGTGTCTATAACGAAAAAATAAAGAAAGAAGAAGAAGAACTCAAAGAACTAATGGATGAGCAGAAGGAAGAGGTTAAGGATAAAGAAGAAGCTCAAAAACCTAAACCTGAAGCTGAACTTAGTGACGAGGAAAAATCTTTTAAAACTCGCTATGGAGATGTAAGGAGACACCTAGCTGCTAAAGAGAAACAATACAATGCCAAAATTAAAGAGCTAGAAGAAAAGCTTGGTCAAACAGAAAAGCTTGTACCACCTAAATCTGAAGAAGAACTTGCTGCGTGGGCTGAAAAATATCCTGATGTAGCAGGGATGGTGGAAACCATAGCTGATAAAAGAGCCAAGCAGATGTTTGATAAAGCTAACATACAGTTAGAAGAACTTAGCAAGGCAAAAGAAGAAGCAACAAGGAGTCGTGCAGAGAATGAAATTAGGGAAGCACATTCAGACTTTGATCAACTGCGTGATTCCGATGAATTTCATAATTGGGTGGAAGAACAGCCTAAGTGGGTTCAGAATGCTCTGTATGAAAATACGGATGATGCTGCTTCAGTTGTACGTGTGTTGGATCTGTATAAGGTTGATAATGGACTTACGAGATCTGATCGCAAAAGTAAAACAAAAGCTGCTGCCTCGTTGGTAGACAGGGGATCTAAAGCAAAAGTAGACGTTGATGAATCTTCTGGAAGAATTAAAGAGTCTGATGTAGAAAAAATGTCTGCTAAAGAATACGAAAAGAATGCAGAATCTATACATGAAGCTATGAAATCTGGCAAATTTGTGTATGATATCTCAGGAAATGCACGATAAGGTCTTGACAAAAGACGTTTTATCTGTATAACTAACCCTTAGACATAAAGCCTCTGTTATAGACTACCTTTATGTGTAAGTAAAGTAAAGACTAAACTAATAAAAGACTACCTATATAAGTATAGACCCAAAGGTTATTAGGTTCGCTACCTAATAGTTTTTTGCACTCTAAAAAGTATAGCCTCTTCTAAGGTGTTTAGCTTTTAAGTAAGCCAAACAATCAGGAGGATTTTATTATGGCTTTTAAAACCGCAGCTGGCTATGGTAATCTGCCCAATGGTAACTTTTCACCAGTTATCTATTCCAAGCAGGTTCAGTTAGCCTTACGGAAGAGTACTGTTGTAGGACAGATTACTAATTCCGATTATTTTGGTGAGATCTCTTCAATGGGAGATACCGTCAGAATTATTAAAGAGCCAGAGATCACCGTCAAAGAGTATGCTAGAGGAACACAAATCACTCCTCAAGATCTTGATGACGAGGATTTCTCGCTTGTAATTGATAAAGCAAACTACTATGCTTTTAAAGTTGATGACATTGAAGAAGCTCACTCGCATGTGAACTTTGGAAGTTTAGCATCTGATCGTGCAGCCTATCGTCTATCTGATCAGTATGATCAAGAAGTTCTTGGTTATCTCTCAGGTTGGAAGCAGTCAAGCATTAGTTCTGTAGCATCTGCAGCTAATACTACTGTTTCAGGAACTAAGGCTGTATCAACTGCAGAATCTAATGAACTTTTAGACTCTATGCTTGTTGATGCTAATGACTTTAATAGTGGTACAGCAGGTAATTCTATTGTTGTTAAACCAAGAGCAGGTGGTGATTCGCTTAACACAACAACTGCTAATGCAACTCCTTTAGGTGTTATTGCAAGAATGTCAAGGAAACTTGATCAACAGTACGTTCCTTCTTCAGAGCGTTGGTTGGTTGTAGACCCTGTTTTTGCAGAGCTACTGAAAGATGAAGACTCTAGACTTTTCCAAGCAGATTGGGGTGGATCTGGCCTAAAGAATGGTCTTATCCTAGACAATGTGCATGGATTTAAGGTCTATATGTCTAACAATCTTCCTGCTAAAGGTAATGGTGCAACAGGAGCAACAGCTACAGGTTCTACCCATTTTGGTGTAATCTGTGCAGGTCATGCTTCTGCTGTAGCTACTGCAGAGCAGATTAATAAGACAGAAACTTACCGTGACCCTGACAGCTTTGCTGACATTGTTCGTGGTATGCATTTGTATGGCAGAAAGATCCTCAAACCAGAGGCACTTTCTAGAGCATACTATGTATCTGGAATATAGGGAGGGATTAGAAAATGGCTACTTATGATATGACATCTTCTGACACTACTGGTGTCTCTTCCAACTCTATCGCTGCCCTACCATCTAATACTGGAATGGCTAACATGCGCATGATTCAAGCTTACTTGGATATTGATGCACTTGCAGCTGCCGGGTATTCTGGGTCAGATGGAGACATCTTTCAATTACTTGAGATTCCTGCAGGTTGTCTAGTACTTTTTGCAGGTGCTGAAGTAGAGAAAGCATTTACTTCAAGCTGTACTTTAGATATGGACTTTGGAGCAGGTGATGACATCATTGATGGTGCTGATATTACCTCAACAGGATTCTGTGCTGAAGGGTCTAATGGACAGTCTAATGATGTAACAACAGGTGCAGCTTCTACGTTTACACAATTTGTATCTTCTGATGATACGATTGATTGTAAAATTGCAGGTGCAGCTCCTGCTACAGGAAGACTAAGAGCCTATGCTTGCGTCATTGATTGCAATGATGTTGGTGCATCGGGCAGAGCCGATACGGTTGATAGAGACCAATTGGCTTAATAACACTAATTGAGGGGGCAGGGAGACTTGCCCTCTCTTTTAACATAAAGGATTTTTAATGGGTAGCGTTACTACGGCAGTATGTAATTCGTTTAAAACAGAACTTCTTAAAGGCTATCACGATTTACACGGTAGTAGTACAATTAAAATAGCCCTAATTAAGGATAGCCCTAGTGGTACTTATAATAAGACCACAACAAATTACACCAGTGTCACAGGAAATTCAGATGAGGTATCAGCCAGTGGAACAAACTATTCCACAGGAGGATATGTTCTTACCAATGTAGCTGTATCAATAGCAAGTGATACGGCTCTTGTTGATTTTGACGATATCGTTATATCAAGTGCATCTTTTTCTGCAGATGGTGCAATTATCTATGAGTCAGAAGCTAGAGGAGAAACTGGCTCTACAGAAACTGGTAAAGCAATAGCAGTAATAAGTTTTGGTAGTACGCAATCAGCTACTAATGGTACGTTCACGATTAGCATACCATCAGCAGGTGCTTCAACAGCAATTATAAGGATTGCCTAATGGCTTTAGTTGTAAAAGATAGGGTTAAAGAAACAACCACAACAACTGGTACAGGTACAATTACACTAGGTGGTGCTGTATCTGGGTTTCAAACTTTTACTTCCGTATTGTCTAATGCCGATACAACTTACTATGCTATAATAGATTATGTTAATAATGACTTTGAAGTAGGACTAGGAACATTTACGTCTAGTGGTACAACATTAGCACGTACAACCATACTGGAAAGTTCTAACTCTGGTAGTGCAGTAGACTTAGAGAGTGGAACTAAAGAAGTCTTTATTACCTACCCTGCAGAAAAGTCTGTGTATCTTGATGCAAGTAATCAACTTGTAATCAATGGCACTGCAACGACAAGTACTGCAGCAGAATTAAGTATTTTAGACGGTGATACATCAGCTACTTCTACGACTGTAGCAGATGCAGACAGAGTTGTCCTTAACGACAACGGAACAATGAAGCAAGTTGCTGTGACAGATTTGTCAGCTTACTTTGACGATGAAATAACGGCAATGCCTAACTTAGTTACAACTGCTGCAACGACAGTAGGTGCATTAAACTCTGGTAGTATTACGTCAGGCTTTGGTTCAATAGACAATGGATCTTCTGCTATTACTACAACAGGTACAATAACCTATGGATCTTTAAGTGATGGTAGTATAACTGTTACAGCATTTGTTGATGAAGATAATATGTCTTCTAATAGTGCTACGCTTATTCCTACACAACAATCAGTTAAAGCTTATGTGGATAGTCAAGTTACTGCACAGGACTTAGATGCTACGACTGACAGTGGTACGATTGATATTGATTTAGACAGCGAGACACTGACAATAGCAGGTGGAGAAGGAATAGATACTTCTGCTACAGGAACTACAATTACGATTGCTGGTGAAGAAGCCACAACAAGCAATAAAGGTGTCGCTTCTTTTAGCAGTACATTCTTTAGTGTATCCAGTGGCGCAGTTAGTTTAGCTGCAGCTCAAACAGGACTAACATCTGTTCTTAATACTAGTTTGGTTATTGGTAGAGATGCTGATAATGATATAGATTTTGCAACAGATAATAATATTATTTTTAGAGCTTCTGGTGCAGATCAAATTAAACTACAGGATGGGGTTTTACTCCCTGTTACCGATAATGATATTGATTTAGGATCAAGTTCATACCAATTTAAAGATGCTCATATAAATGGAACACTAGAAGCTGACGCTATAACGGTAGATGGTACTGCTCTTAATGAGTATATAGCAGATACAGCAGGAGCAATGTTTTCTAGTAATACTGAAACAGGTGTTACTGTCACGTATCAAGATGGAGATAACACAATTGATGTTGCAGTTGATGCAGCCCAAACAACAATAACTTCTCTTCTTGCTACTGATATAAAAATAGGTGAGGATGACCAGACAAAGATAGACTTTGAAACAGCAGATGAAATACATTTCTATGCAGCCAATGCTGAACAAGTCTATGTTGCTGATGGTATATTTGGTCCACAAACAGATAGTGATGTAGACTTAGGAACTAATTCTGTACGATGGAAAGATGCGTATATTGACACTGTTACCTCTACAACTTTTACAGGCGCATTAACAGGTAATGCTGCTACAGCTACTTTAGCATCAACAGTCACAGTATCAGATAGTACAGCCAATACAAACTTTCCTGTTGTATTTCACGATGAAAGTAATGCTTTGTTAGATGATACAGGAGCGTTACGGTACAATCCAAGTACAGGTGAATTACTTGTGCCAAAGTTAACTGTGGCAGGTACAACATCAGTTGTTGATACCGTTACTATGAATGCAGCCAACGCTATTGTATTTGAAGGAGCAACGGCTGATGCATACGAAACTACGCTTAGTATTGTAGATCCAACGGCTGATCATACACAGTATTTGATTAATCAAGGTGGTTATATACCTGTTCTAGCAGCAGCAACTACAACTGCTATTACTTCTACTCCTGCTGAACTAAATGTTCTTGATAATGTAACGGCAGGGACAGTATCTGCTAGTCTTGGAGTTGTTGTAGATAGTAATA
>VTLG01001724.1_pt1 | contig 56368 bp, 77 predicted proteins | sample 4694571 | NCBI WGS metagenome assembly VTLG01 (sample SAMN12604809, study PRJNA352737) | marine metagenome | biome: ENVO:00000447; feature: ENVO:00000209|ENVO:00000569|ENVO:01000036; material: ENVO:00002151; isolation source: viral sequences binned using virsorter ... | reverse complement strand
AATTCTGTTTGTGCTAAACTAATTCTTTGTGATTGAGAAAAAATATTTGGGTCTGCAACAGGAATAATATCTATTTTATCATCAAAATCTGTTTGTTTTATATTTCTTTGTCCTCCAACTACGTCGTAAGGGTACTCTGCAGGCATGTAAGTTTTAAAAACTCCTGCTAATAATTGAAATTCACACTTCATCGCCACATACAATCTTTTATGTATGGCTGACATGACTCTGGAACCACGTTCTAAGAGAGCTATGGTCGTACCAACAGCTGCTTGTTGGTTGCCGTCACCGACCTGCATGTCAGCTATGGCGGCAAATCGTTGCCCTGCCTGTACCACAATACCCATCAACTGTAATAATGTTGGTGAGGGTTCTTTAAAAGGTAAAGGCATAAATGCATCTTTGATACTTCCTCCAGGTGCATCTACATCTCTGAATTCGCCGGGTTGTATAGCCTGTGCTTCGTCTCTTACTCGTATTCCTCGTTGTTTAAATCCTGCAGGTAAATTACTTAATGTACCCGCATCTAGTAGTTGTCTTAACGCAGTAGTTGCCGTTCTAGACAAACCACCGATCATATGAATTAATCCAAAACCATAAAAACCTAATCCAGGTAAAAATTTAAAATGTACAAAGTATTCTATTTTAAGTTTTTGTGGATCGTTAGCTTGATAGTTTCTTCTAATTGATAATATTTGTCTGCTACCCATTTCAAGAGTTACAATATATGGAAGTTTAATTCCTGTTGGTTCTCCTGTTGAGTCTTTATCTTCAAAACCTTCTAAATCTAAGTCGGTATGAATTTCTAAAAGTGTAAAAATATCTTCGTCTCTAGTTTTTTTAATCCCTTCTAATTCTCTTTCTTTTTTTTCTACTTCTGTTTCTTCATTGTAACCAGGTGTTAATTCTATGTCTTGATAAAAACCTGAAACTTGTTTTTTTCTTAATTCGTTTTCTGACATTTTAATCATGTGAACTACAGCTTCAGCATCTTCTAAAGATGTTGCAGTGTAGGGTACAACTAAATCATCAGCCGGTACAAATTTTGAGACGGCTCTGCCAAGCAGTTCATCATAATAAACCTTCTTGAACGCAGAGCCGGCAAGAGGGAGATAAAAAAGCATTTGGTCGAACTCGGGTTCGTACTCTTTCATCACATCCATGAGCTGATAGTTCATGAATTCTTTAACTCGGTTTGATTGCTCTTCTTTAGCTCTATTTGTAAGTCCAATTATTTGTGTATGCACTGGACCTGTAGCCGGTAGTAATTCTTTGTAAGCTTGTGCTTGAAATTGTGTAACTGCTTCAGCAAGCACAGGGTGAGTTGCACCACTTGCTCCTTGAAACGGTTGTGTTGGATTTTCGTATTTAAATCCTAAAAGATCTAAACCTTTTGTGTAACTATCTTCCCATGCTTTTCTAGAAGATTTATATTGCATGTAGTTTGCTGCAAGTTCAGAACCTAATTTACCTAAAACATCTTCTGGTAATAGTTCTGCTAAATTGTCAAAGTGTCCATTAGTTCCTGGTTGATTAACTGCTTCAGGATCAAAATTAATTGTTGCTCCACCATCTTCTTCTTGAGTTACTTGTACATCATCAGGACCAACTTGTTCTTCGATGGTTTCTTTTTCCATCTCCAAAACTTCGTCATCACCTGGTACTTTAATTTCAGTCTTTACGTTTGGTAAAGCTTTGTCTATATCTGCCATTTATATTCTCCGAGTTCTTGATTGTTGTAGCTTGTTTTGTAGGAACATTCAACCCTTGTGAGTCAGGTCCTTTAAGTGGTGGTATTTCCTTCCATTTGACGTGTTGCATATTTATCACAAGTGTTTTATTTTTCATACTACCCTGTTTTTTAAAAAATCTAATGTAGCCCTTAATCTAGCTGCAATAGTTTGAATATAGTCTAATTCTACTTTAGGTAAAAATCTTTTAGGTAAAATAACTTCACTACCATAATTAGGTCCTTCTCTTCTCCTTGCTACTTTTTTACCTATGTTTACGATTTTTTGTGGAACGTCTACCGAATAAACATTACCAGTTAAAGTGCCTTCACGTTGTGCATAATATCTAGCATCCACAGGATTATCAAAAAAGAATCTACCTTTTAATTTTGGACTATATAATACACTCATTAAACTTTCCGTTGTTTTATTTGGCTCTTCTCCTCGAAACAATCTTCTTGTATCGGGACTTTTTTTCATTAAAAATCTAGCTGCGTTTACTATACTCATTACCTAAAAAAATCCTCATCTGCTCTATCTTTACCAGTAAATAATTTGTAACCTTGATAACCTAATGTTCCGAGTGTCGCTAATCCAGCACCAATTGATAGTGCAGGTAAAAGTGGAGCAGCAGCTGTTCCTGCTAAACCAAGTGATGCAATACCAAGTAATCCTCTTGATGCTCCAGCTTTACCTAAAGCTTTTACTGCAGGACTCATAAATGCTGCACCCAAATAATTTAATGGGTTTGTTGCAATTTCTTCTGCATCTTTGCCTGCTCTAACATCTTGTGCTATATAACCAACTGTTGATGGTAGTGCTACGATCGGTGCACCTAATGCCCATAAACCTTTTCCAAGAACACCTTTACTTAATCCTAAAGCTGCTCGTGTTCTACCAACTCCTTCTGGTAATGGTCCAGCTTCACCAACACCTCTAGCTGTTTGATAAACACCTTTAGCAATTGGTGCAGTCAGCGCTGCTGCTCCAGCAAGTTCTAATTTAAATTGATTATCTAATAAAATGTTGTCATCAACTTCTTCACCTTTTTGTTCAACATCAGCAATAATCATTCCTTCCATTTGACTATCGTTAGTTAAATATGTACTCGGGTCATCGTTTCTAAATTGTTTAACTAATGCACCAGCTCCAACACCCGCGGCTACGGTACCAACACCTAATGCAGCAAGAGCCCCAAATCTGCTTTTAAGTATATTTGGGTTTTCTTTTATTGCTGTTAAAAATTTTGTTGCAGCGTTTTTAACTTTATTGATTGGTCCAGATTGTTCTGGAAGTTTATTTATATCTTGTGAAAGTTTTACAGGATCATTGTTAAAAGCAAGTTCCATTTGTTTCACACAACTGCTTCCAGCTGCAAAACCTATTCTACCACCCTCTGCTCTAAATATTTCACACACACCGCCTTTATTAGTTCTAGCAGCTTTTAATATTGTATTTTTAAAAGATTGTTCACTTACCTCAAAAAAAGGTTTTCTGCCTTTTGTATCAATGTAAAAACCTTCTCTATCTGTCATAGCTTGAATATCTAAACCCATTTTTTTGTATCTAGCTAATTGTTCTGGAGAATAAATTTTTGGATCTATTTCTGTGCCAATTTTAATTTCTGCTAAACCTAAACTAGCTTTTTGAGCTTCTGTTAAATTTTTAAATCCTTTTGTATTTTTTAATTTGTCTGCTTTAGCTTGTGCTCTCGTAACTTTTTCTGCTTCTGATAAAGTTCGGTCTGCAAATATATCTTGAATCTCTCCAATTTTTCTAGAAAGTTTTCCTTGATATTGTGCAAGAGCTTTTTCATTTATATTTCTTTCCGTTATATCTACAAAAGCAGAATACGGTTGAAGTCCTCTCATTTCACCAGTGCTTATTCCAATAACTTCATTAACACTGAAAGGAACTTTTTGTTTTTTTTTTAAAGACAGTAAACTTTTTAATTCGTTATTAAAATCTGTTTTAAATTGTTTAAGACTAGTCGCTCCTTGTTTTCTATAATAATCATCAATATTAGATAACGCTGCATTATAAAATGCAGTTCTATATGCATCTCTTGTTCCTAGATCTCCAATTTGATTTAATATTCTTTTTCCTGCAACAACATTTAAAGGGATGTTTATAGGTGTTTTAAATTGTTCTCCTTTTAATTTTCTTGCCAGTATTGACATTGAATATGCAGCACTAGTTGGAGATTTAATATTTAAGGCTGTCTGAACTTCACCCAACGTTGGTAATCGTTTATCTTTAAATATTGCTTTATAAATATTTTTGTCATTATATAAAGTTTGGACGTTATCTACAGTCGACTTTTTAAGGATTCTAGAATTTAAAAAACGATTCCATTGTCTAATAGATGTATCAGACGGTTCTTTCCAACGTAACTCTTTACTTCCTCTACGTTTATATTTAAAATTTTCTCTAATATAATCACCTACAGAACTTTTTCTTGTACCAGTGCTAATTACATAAGAAGGAATTGTTTTTGCTTTTATACCACCAATCTTATTTACAAATTCTTCAGTTGTTAAAGGAAAATTAGGATCTATTTTTGACGAAGCTCTTCTTAAAAATGAATTGTGTGCATTTAATTTCTGGTAAGGTTTTGCTTCTTCAAACTTAGGGTAATCTTCTAAATTATCATAATACTCTTTAAATTTTTTAGAGCTTGCATAGATTGGATCAATCTCACTTGTTCCTACCTTACCCCTTAATACAAATTTATTTTTTTTACCTTTGTTAAATCTTTCAACTAATCTAAAAAGAGTTCCTGCTTTTAAATTTGTTTTTGCTTTTTTATTTAATTCTGAAGAACTAGTTAACAAATCCTCTGTTAAATTTTTATGTGTTTTTTCTAAATATTTTTTTAATTTCTGTCCGTCAGCAGAAAGTGTACCTTCTTGTGTTATTGTTGTAAAATATTTTGGATACTTTGTTCTAAACTTACTTAAACCTTTGACAGGATCTTGTATTGTAGTAAAAACTTTTTTAAAAAGCTCTGCTGCTCTTTTTGCAGTAACAGGTTGTATTTTTTCTGCTTTTAAAAGTTTTTGTAATTTTTCTAGTCTTTGTTTAGTTTCTACTAACATTAGACCTCCAGGATCTTAGCTAGTCCGCCTTGTGCGTTCTTAGTTCTTCTGTTAAGAACTTCTAATCTTGTTATTTCTAAGACTTGATCTTCAGGTTCCATTTTCATAATTCTAAGAGCATCTTCTCTTGATAGGAAAGGATGTTTTGCCATAAATGCTTCAACTTTAGCAATATTTTGAGGACCTTCTGTTTGTCTAAAGAAATCTACCGTATCATCACTATAAACTACTAATTTTTGATCTTTAGGTAAATCTATTCCTAAAGTTTTCCAAACATTTTCATTTTCAGCAAGTTTAGGATTAGCTTTTATTTCTTTTATAAAATTAGGAAAAGTTTCATTAACATATACAGAAATTTCATCTGTTTTATTTTTAGAATCTTTAATAGTATTTTTTAATCTTTCAATTAATACTTGTGCTTTAGTAAATTTACCTATACCGCCAGCCATAAACCCAGCTCGACCACCTTGTGCTGCTTTGAAAGGTGATTTGTATGATTTCATGGCGTTTATATACATTTCAATTAACTCGTCTATAGTTTCTTTTCCAGTTAATTTTATACCACCACCAATAAACATTTCTGCTTTTTCATAATCAATTCTGTTTTCACCAGGAACTCTAACTCTTTTAATAAATTCTGCAGCTTGTAAACCTTGTGGCATCTCAGCAATATTATCATACATACCAAAGCTACCTGGGCCCGATGTGTCTCTTGTTCGAATAAATTTATCAATAACTCTTTTATCAACGTCTCCTAAAAACTTTTCAGTAATTGGTCCTGTTCTAAACGTCTCTTCTTGCTTAACAAGATCTATATCATCAGCACCTTTTTTAAACATATTTGCAATACCTGAAAATACACTTTTACCTAATCTAAAACCAACTCGACCACCGTCTGCTTTGTTTAAACCTAAAGTTGCCAATAAATCAGGATCAGCATTTAATAAATTTTTTGTTTGAGTTGTTACTTTATTAATATTTTCAGCAATGTCTGGATTAAATATAGTATCAATTATATTTTTAGTTTGGTCTTCTTCATCTTCATTCAATAATCCTGTTTTTGTAAGTGTATTTATATTCTTTGATTGTGGGGTTTCTATTGTTGTTATACCAACTTTTGGACCACCTCCGCCACCTTGATTATTATTTCGATTGTAATCTTGAGCTATCTCAATAGACGCATTATTTATTGCAGTTTGTAAATCAGAACTATAATCTTTTGGTCCTTCTCCTCCAATAGATCGATCGTTAGGTCCCCCCATAGTATCTCCACCATATCTAAAACCAGCTCGACCACCGTCTGCATAATTTAAACCTAATCTTTTTTTAATTTCTATTATTCCTTCAGGAAACTTATCTGGATTTTTTAAAACTTGATTTAACATTTTAAAGTATGCAGTTTTTTCAGGACCCACCATAGTTTTATCCATTGCAAGTTCTTTAAATAATCTTGTAATATCTTCTGCTTCTAAACCATACTCACGTAGTGCTTGGTATCCCATTTCGGTTCCTTCATCGACAGACTTATTTATGTTTGCAATTTTTTTAGCAAGACCAAAAGCTTTACCTGCTGATTTGCCAAATCTAAAACCTGCACGTCCACCTTCTGCCATCTCATCAATAAATTTTGCAGTAAATCTGTCAAACTTTGGATCACCAGGTCTATTCCCTGCAGCATCGACTACTTCTTCTAAAACTCTTTTTGTAAATCTTATAATATCATCACCTGTTGCACCCACTGGTAATGCTTCTACAATTTTTGGGCCAAAGTATTTTTCAACAAGCATAATTGGATCCCCACCAATTCCACCACCACCTTCAAGAATATATCTAACATCTTCTGCTGATATGACATCGTTTAATTGTGTTTTACCAAAATTAACACCTTTATCTGTTACATCTTTTTTTAATGCTTCTACTAAAAATTCTCTAGCCGATGCACGTTTACCCGGCATGTCACCTCTGTTAGTAACAGTAGACATAATACCTTCATCCATCATTTTTCTAACTTGGTTAGCTAGATCAGGATCTTGTATTCTAAGTTGTCTAATTGTTTCTTCAGCTGATTGAATTGGTGCTGCAATATCATCTGGTCCGCCACGTGAACCTGGAGGTGGTAGATCTTGATATTGTTTAACATTTCTTATTAACGCATTTTCTGCTCTTTTAATAAATTTATTTTGTTCTGCTAGGGGTAAATCATCAAGAACTTTTCCAGCATCTTCAGCTATAAACTCTGCAAGATACATTTTATCTTCGTCTAAACTTCTAGGACCAGATGTTCGATACATTTGTTCAACTACCATATCATCAGCAATATTAGCTGCAGACCTATCAATAAATTCTTTATTTTTTTTTCCAAATTTATAAAAAGCTCCTTCAGAGCCGGGCACCTTAACGTATCCTTCTGGAGTTTCTACAAAATCATAGTCTAAATTCTCATCACCGGTCATTTTAGGTTTTTGAGCACCTCTAGCTCTTAAAGCACCTAGTCCTTCTTGATCAAGATTTCTTGTTATAGTTCTCTCAACCCCGGTCCCTGGTCCCAGGTCAATAATATTTGAAACTTGTTTAGGGTAATAATAGTCTTCTAGCTTTAACATATTGTTGTAAAGCTTAGTTGCTTGAATATCGTTTAGTTTGTTCGCAGTTAAATAACCCATCGGGCTTTTTAATTCTTCTAAAATTTTTGATTTACCGAGTGCGCCTACGGCTTCCATGTTAATGTCCATCTCGACGAATGGCTCTGGATTCCTACCGGTACCTAGAAAAGTGACATTGGACCTGGAACCAAGGACATCGTTCATATTTCCACCTAGTTTGGAATATAATTTTACAATGTTTTCTACTAGTTCTTTTTTAGCCATAATACTTTACATGTCCTCGTACAATTGGATCATCTTTGTAATCCTCTGGGTGTTTAATTAATCCACCCTGTCTAATTCTCATAATGGCTTGTGTTGTACTATCCACATAGTCATCATGTTCTCCAAATGGGAAAGACGCGCATTCTTCAATGACTTCCTGTGCAAAATGCTCGTGCATAGGCGCCCATATTTTGCCACTTTCAAAAAGTGGGGCAACGGAGTTTATTCTTGTGTGTTTATCATTTCCTTTTGACGGTGTAAAGTTAATAACCGGTATATCCATCTGTCTTAGTTCATGGGTTAAAGGCAATCCTGTAGCTTTAGCTTCAATGATTACCATGTCAGGTCGCCAGTCTTGATACTCTTCAAGAGCTACTCTACGTAGTTCTGGAAAGTCATATCGATCTTTAAACGCGTTAAGTAAGATTATGTTTTGTCCCTTGTCCTCGGTCGTAAAAACTCCCCACGTGGTTATGGCTGAAAAGTCAGCTGTTGTTTTTTTAGTAAACGCAGTATCGTAAGATTGTACAATATAATCTAATGGTGGTGGATATTTACCTGTCCAGTCTTGCCACCACTCTCGTTTTAATATAGCTCCTTCTTCTGCCGTTGGCATTTGCATGTATTGTGCTAGCCAGTTACTAACTGGTATAGATGCTTTGGTCTTGAGTAATTCTTGTTGGGTCCAATATTCAGGCCACACGGGATTTCCATCGGGGAGCAGGGCTGGTAATTCAACAACCTCCCATTGATCAGATCCTTCTTCAGATTGTGCTTTTAATAATTGACCTGTTATATCTTTAGTAGACCAACGAGTCATTACAATTACAATAGAACCACCAGGTTGCAAACGCTGACGTGGACCAGCTGTATACCAGTTTATTGCTTTCTCAAAAGCTTTACCATCTGCACGTACATCTTGTTCTTTGTGTGGGTCGTCAATAATTAATAGATCAGCACCACGACCTGTAATCGCACCACCAACACCAGCTGCAAAATATTCTCCGCCTTGTTCGGTTTTCCATTTCCCTGCTGCCTGACTATCTTCTTGTAGTCTCGTGTCAAACAGTTCTCTGTAGTTTTGTTCGTCAACTAGGTTTTTAGTTTTACGTCCAAAGTCAATTGCAAGGTCTGCTGTGTGAGTTGCTTGGATTATTTTTAATTTTGGATTCTTACCAATCATCCATGCCGGGAGTAAGTATGAGGCAAACTCCGACTTTGTATGTCTTGGCGGCATGTTAATGATTAGACGTTTAATTTTCCCGTTAGCGAGATCATTAAATTTTTTATTAATAATTTTATGGTGGGACCCCTCTATAAATTCAGGCCACACATACTTAACAAAACTTAAAAAATTTTTTGTAATATTTGGGCGAGCTTCATCTAATGCTACGCTTCGTTCAAGCTCAATTAGTTTAGCACTTTCTTCTTGGGTCAAACCCTCATATTTTTTTTCTAAAATTTTTTCGTTTGGCATATCTTCAATATGTTTTCAAAACTTATAGCATAACCGTCTAAATCTTCAACTTTAGTCATGACTTAGGATCCCTTTTTATTTTAGGGGGTGTTGGGTCTTTGCTTTGCGATTGCAGTGTTGCCTGGGCCTGGTACCTCTTCGGGTGGGCCCGCCCGGTCTCCTCATAATAAAATTTTTAGGGGTATGCAAAAACTGCATTGTTGTTCTTGCATACCCTTATGGGATTTTATGGGTTAGTTAAATCTTTTCTTTTTCTGTTCCATAAAGTTTTTATAGTCATCTGATTTCATTCCCTGTTCCATTAAGTATGGCAACATTAACATCGCCATTACATGTGCCATGAATTTATAATCAAACTTACTTAATCCAAACTCAACGCGTTCCATTTTTTCTGTGTCGTCTTTTGCATTGTGAATGAACAAAGCCATTTTAATTATATCTGGCTGTAAGTGATATGGATAACCAACATCACTATCAAACTCAACATCAGTTTTATTTCTAGTCATGTCTTTCTCCTACTATTGTAGTTCGTGTTGAAGTGTCATTGTAATACTCTTGCTTATTCCAATCAAATCTACGTGTTTGTACTTTTTCTTTTTCTACTTTGATTGGTGTTTCACTCGGTTCTTTTACAGGTGCGAGTGCAACAATTCTATCAATGTGTAATTTTACAAATTGAAAAAAACAGGCAACTCTACAAAAATGATTTTCCCACCCTTGCCAATAATAAGATTGAGAATAGTCATGTATTTTTACTTTTCTAGTTCTTAAAACTTTATTGTTTCCAGAACCTCGAACCCTGTCAGTAGTTTTATAAGTATGACAATTTGGGTTATGACACCAATTATGAGTCGCCATTAGTTCCCCCTCTCTTAATCCAATAACTACCAGATGCAGTTCTATAATTATTTGCATCAACATCAAAATAAGTAATTAATGGTTTTAAACTTTTGGAAAACCAATATTTACACTTGTCGTCCCATTTACCATTTCTAGTGATAAACTTACTATGCTTTTTAGCATAGTAAGAAATTTGAAAAGTTTCGCCATTTACCATGTGAAACCTCCAAACTCTAAACACATTAAAAAAGATATTACTCCTAATGCAATAAGCATTCCGAGAAGTATTCTTACATCTCTATTCTGTGTTCTTTCTAATTGAAATAATCTTTTTCTTAATGAAAAGATTAAATCATTTTGTTTTTCGATGAATGATACTAATTGTTTATTAATATCATGTTGCGTATTACTTGAGTTTATGTTCTCGTTCATTTTTCGCCTTTCTGGGCATTTGCCCTGTTGATTTGTTTCTGGGATATTATATTAAAATATCCCAGAAATCAATAGTCTAATTTAAACTATTTTGTTGTTGTTTTTCGTACAATATTCTAGCTTTAATTTTATCCTCTCTACTAGAATTTTTGTTTTTCATGCCTTTAACTCTTTCAGCCAGATTTTTCGGATTATAAATAACTAGTCCTGTACTATTAGTTCTAATTATTTCTGCATCAGTAATATTCAAACCAAGTTCAGTACAAAGTTCTAGTGCCTCGTCTAAATATTTATAACCTTTTAAACCGATTTTAATTTCTTTCATCTGGTCTAAAACAGATTTAATCCATTTTTGGTGTGCAATAACAAATTGACCTTTTGCCTGTTTCCATTGAGTTAATAAAATGAACTCATGTTCACTACAAGCAATAGACCTATCTCTACAATAATTTCTACCAATTAAATCTAATTGATATTTTTCATTCCATTCCTTGCCATAACCCTTGTCATCATCACCGATATATTTATTGTTATTGTCAACATATTTTGTTTTGTGTGGGTTGTTGTCTTTGCCCTCTTGTTCAATCAAAATATCTGGGTTGCAATTCTCTTGTGCTTTTAGTTCATCACGAAACAAAGCATAAGAATAATCATTGTCGGTTGAGTAAGAAGAATTGTTATCAACATCTATTGAGCCATTTAATCTAAAGTCAAAATGTTTTTCAATAGCTTTTTGTTCCATGATAGGATTATTGTCATAATCTCTACTCTCAACTTCACCCATATAATGAAAGTGAAAACAACTATCTTTTGCAATAGTGTCAACATTCTCAAATTTATTTTGTAAGTAGTATGCTTTCTCAACATCATCAGCAGTATAGTGTCGTCTTACTATTTTTTCTGCAACCGACCATGCATTGTCATTTAAGTCGATTTGTTGTGCTTTCAACTCGTCATACTTTTGTTTCTCTTGTGTGTCTTCTTGTTCCAAATGTACACGCATACGATTTGCAATCTTATTACGATACTCGGAATTTAGTCTTATTCTTGACATAAGTGCCTTTCTGTTTTTTGGTTTATATTATTTTTCATAAAAATTAAATTAAACTATTGACTTTAAAAGTCAAGGGATTATATAAGATATTATGTTATTATTTATAAAAACTTAATACAAAATGAAAGCAAACCTACGAGAGAATGTTTGCAGTGTGCTACGCTCGTAGGTTGCATAAAGAATTTACGAATTTTCAAAGCATGAAAATCGGTTGTATTTGCACATGTAAAAAGTGTGCAACTACAACTAGAAAAATTTTTTTGTTTTTTTTAGGGTGGGCCCGCCCGGGCTCCTGATAATGGGTGGGCCCGCCCGGACTCCCCATGAAGTGGCCGCGAGCCGGCAAGCTGTCAAGCAAATTATTTGTGGATAACTTAAATATTTTACTTGTAGGATATCCTAGGACCTGCTATAACAGCAGCAACAGAAAGGACATATGAAAGTTAAAATAAATATTGAATGGAGAAAAAAAGAAGAGCCTGAACTGGACCCGGAATTTCTGGTGCGGACAGCGCTCAAAGCTGCCGGCTGGACTGTTGGGCACATTGCGGTCCAGGGAGTCTGGGACGAAGACAAACCAGCGATGCCTCAGGGGCCATGGGATGAAACCAGGCTGCCTCACGAAATGGTAGTTTTTACCGGTGCAAAATAAATTTAATGGACTTGGGCGGAAATGGACATTGCCAGCCGCCCGGAATCCTGAGTGTTGGGCTGCAAGCTCTCAAGCTGCAAGCCTGCAAGCCCTCAAGCTTGACAAAGCATCTGGGATATTGTAAGATTTTAAAAAGGAGAAATAATATGACAACAGACAATAAAGACTATACGAGACGTAACCGGTTCAACGGTGAAACTGTTGAGCTTACGCCTGAAGAAGCAAAGCGCCATGATGAAATTTTTTATTATGAAGCTTTAGCAACAGTAGAAGACGAGAAAGCAGGTATACCTGGCACTTCCAAACTTTGGGGTAAGGTGCGAAGGAACCTGGACTGGTTCAGGCAGCACAACGCCAAAGCTTACATGGTACTTCTAGACTAATGAAAAAATATACATTAGCACAAATACTGGAAGCATGGGCCGCAGCCTATGGCGAAGATATGGACCAGGAATATCCTGGTTTTATTCAACGCTTATCAGAAGAGACTGATGAAAAAAATTAATTTTTACAACTCAGGGCCAGCAATGGCCCGGGTTTTATTGTTGCATGCTGACTGGCTCAGGGACAATGGCTACAAGCAACAAGCAGCAAGCGCCCGAGCTCAAGCCGCAAGCTTGACAAGGAAATATTATTGTCGTATAGGATATTATAAGAAAGGAAAAATTTCATATGTTAATAAAAGAAGCAAAAAAAATAATTATATCACTGTCACAGCCTGACAAGATGCCTGGTTATGCCTATGGGCTGCCAGCCTGGGAGTGTAAAACAGGCGGCAAGCTCGCCAAGGTCCCGGGCTCGGTCTGCTTTGGCTGTTATGCCATGAAAGGCAATTATACAAGATTTCCCGCGATACGTGAATCGCAATATAAAAGACTGGCAGCGCTGCGGGACCCGCGCTGGGTGGAAGCAATGGCCACAATGTTAAACTCACAAGCCGTGAGCAAACACAAAGTTTTTAGATGGCACGACGCCGGCGACGTCCAGGATCTGGACCACCTAAACAAAATTTTTGAAGTATGCAGGTTGACGCCTAACATGCAGCACTGGATGCCAACGCGTGAAGCCTGGATCAGGGACCACCTTGAGCGATGTCCAAAAAATTTAATTATTAGATTATCAATGACTATGATTGACCAGGCAGCCGCTGGCAGCTGGCCGCATACGTCGACGGTGACCACGAAGCCTGAGCAGCGCACTTGCCCGGCCCCGGACCAAGGCGGCCAATGTGGCAGCTGTAGACAGTGCTGGTCTCATAACATAGGAAATATTTCATATGGAAAACACTAAAAACAAAGAAGAATTAATTGAAGAGTTGGAAGGTATATTGAAAGCCAATAAGGATAATGTATACTGTGATGAATATCAAATAGCAGACATGGTCCGGGAGGCGCTCAAGCTTTACGATGTTTAGACACCCGAAGTATTATGCAGAGCTCAGGAAGCAGGGGCGCAAGCTCACAAGCCCTCAAGCAGACGAACCGAAGGTTCAAGCCCGCAAGCTAAGGGTTCAAGCTTCAAGCCGAAGTTCTGAAGAGCCAGTATCCCCGAGCCGGGGTACAAGCGAACCTTCCCCTTGTCAGGGGCACAAGCAACAAGGATAAATGTATTTAAATTATGCTTTACATGAAAGCTAATTTGGTGGGGTGAAAAGCGTATTTTATTAACTAATGTTAACTTTAACTCAACAGTGAAAAACCTGCCAGAATCATTATAACCCAATAGATCGGGAGTGCCCAATAAGCTACGGTTTTCCAGTCTTGTCCAACTAATTTTACTTTTAATTCCTTTAAGCTCACGCCATAAATCCTTTTCTAATTTAATCAAGTTAACGTACTCCTCGATTACAATTTAGAAATGATCTTTCCCATCTTAATTTTGGGTGCAGCACAAGTTAAAACTAATCGATGTGACTCTTGTTCTTTAATACCAATTATTTTATTTTCAAGAAGTTTCGCACCGGTAATGTCATAAAATTCTCCATTAGGTAATTCGATTTGAACTCTTGCACCTTGACATACTGGAGATTTAAAGAACTTGTCTAATCCGTGTCTGAATGTCTTTCCGTCTATCATATTTCTAGGGTTGTTTTATATCCCATATATTATATATTAGCAAGTATGAGTCAAGATATTGTCAAAAAGAAGGCAGCATACCCGACTGAACTTACAGAAATGCAGCGTAGATTCTGTGAATATTTAATTATGAATGAGGGTAGAACTACCAGAACTGAAGCAGCTATACACGCTGGATACAGTCCGAAGTCTGCAACACAGGAAGCGGCTGGATTAATACAGAATCCAAAAATACAAAGGTATTTACAACACAGATCTAATGAGATTAACAGAGCATTTACTGTTACAAAAAACAATTATGTTAGACGTCAACAAGTATTGTCACAAAAACTTGTAGATGAAGGTAAAATCAAAGATGCTGCACCATTTGAACAATTAATTGGTAAAGCAACAGGACAATTTGTTGAAACTCATTTACATGGTAATTTAAGTGATATGGCTAAAGAAGAGAAGTTAGAAGAGATTAAAAGATTAAAAACTTTACAGCAAGAAAGACTAAAACTAACTAATGAATCTTCGTTATCTTCTTCACCCACGCCATCGGAATCATCGTCCGATCCCCAAAAGTAAAACCATCTTCATCTTTATCGTACGACGCAAATAATTTAATTGATTGTTTATCCTTTGAGTATAACCAACCTTCGTTAATTGGTTTTGCAAATTTCATTCTATCAAATTCTTTGTCGGTAGCCCAGCCAGAATCACTAACACAATCAATCCATTCTACTCTTACTCTAGGGTAAGGAATATCCGGACCATCTGTGGCTATTACTCTTTTTCTCTTTTTGGGCATACGATGTGTATACACCTGTCTCTATGATTTTTAAATTTAAAAATGAGAATCATATGCGCGCGTCCCTTAAATCGTTGCAAACACTGGCTTTTTCGATGTTTTTTACAAAATTGTATCTTTTGTAACCAATTGTATCCTGCTCTAGGATACAAATTTGAGCGAATAAGTGTTGGTATATAACAATTCTAGAATTTGTACCAATTGTAACCACTTTTAAAAAAAATTTTTTTTATTTTTTGTTTTTGTTTTGAAAAGGGTATACAAAGGATACAAATGAAATTAGCCTATGATTTACTACACTTTTTAATCATTTTTTGTATCTTGACCCTTTTTTGCCTGGGTACAATTTTGATGATATTGGTCTACTTTCTTCAAGAATGCGTGTTGATAGCGTACGAATTCACGTCCAGACACCTCAAACTTCTGAAACATAAAATCTTTGGTGCACATTAGAATGATTCCAAACTGTATTTTGGTGCCATAAACATAATTATGGGCCATACAATATGCTCCTAGCTGCTCAAAGTAGTCCTCAATCCACTCACGTCTCTTAGGTTTATTTGATTGCTTAAAGTCTATAATGGCTGGCTGGCCGTTGTAGATACCCACAACATCAGTAGCTCCTGCATACAACCCAGGATAGTATAACGTCACCTCCTGGCCCCATACCTCTTCCAGGTCCCTGAGCCCTGATTCTATAATCTTGGTCGCCATAGTCTCGGCCTGTACACCCAGCGGTGTAAGGTCCTTGTGCCCCGAGCCGTCAATGTATGCTTCTAGGAAGCGGTGCATTGCCGTGCCACGCTCGGCTGCCAAGTCTCGCTGTACGTCCGCAGTCTTCGGACCGAGGCGCTGTCTCCATGCTTCAAGAGATGCTTTCTTCTCGTCCGACTGGCATGCGGAAAGAATCGTCGTTACCGACGGAAGCTTTTCTTCGCGAACATCATAGTGTCGTTTACCATCAATCAATGATCGCATTGACTTAGGATAATCATATAATCTGTTAAATTTAAAAGCCATTTCTTTCATCTAATTTTTTTAATAATTTTTCTCTTTCTTTTTTAGCTCTTTTAGATTGCTCATAAGATTCATTTAATTCATCGTATTGTTTTTTAAAAGGGTCTTCTACTTTTTTAAATATTTCATTAAAGTTTTTACGATACAAATCGTTAGAAACCCTTGATTTTCCGTCCCATTTTGTACCTTTGCTCTTGGTCATAGTTTACGCTTTAATTCTTCTAAATACTCAAAGTTTTCTCTATCTCTTATTAACTTTTCATGGTCGACATGTTGTTTACTTTTTAAAATTTTAACATGTTCTCTCCAGGCCCACGCACTTAACTGACCGGACCAACCCATAATCCACAAATATATTTTATATTTTATTTCTTCCATTCTCTTATATCTACTATATTATTTTTATAGTTTTGTTTAGTAGGCATTTCATCTAATACTTCACGTGTATCTAAATTTACAAAACACAAATGCACACCTAATAAATTTTGTTGTTTACTAGGACTTCGATTTACTTTCCAACCATTCTTAGTTCTTAAACTAATAGCCTTTACATCGACCAGCATAGTATAACCTTGTTTGTCCAACACTACCATATCGACTGGTCCGTGTTGTGATATGTTTTTAAATACGTAAAAACCTTTACGAATAAAATATTCTTGGGCAATCAATTCTGCTTGATCACCCTTAATATGTTTATTATTCCGTGTCATCTTTAGAAACTATCATTCGCTTTAAATTGTCGTTCTCTTCAGAAAGTCTATCGATTTCTTTTTTTAATCCACCGATCTGTACTTCTTGATTTAGAATAGCTTTACCTGCCTGTCGACATTTAAATTGTAAAAACTCTATTTGTTTTTTATTTTGTTCTAAAAGATCTTCAGGTCCTTTATCTGTTTCTTTAGTCACTATTTCCTCCTTTCACAACCCATCTTAATGCAGTAGTAGTCGGGTCAAACCCATCAAACTCTAACTTACTGCAGTGTGTGAATGCCATCAGAATCAATAATAATGTTATCAGCTTCAGTCGCATCTATTTCTCCTTCCGAATCACATACACCACATTGTGCAGTAATTTCCTCTTTCGTTAGTTTGTAAGGTATTCTTACATAACCATTGCCCTTACATGTTGGACATATTATCTTATTTTTTTTCTTTGACTTTTCCATTTAGTTTCCTCGCTTTCTCATTCACTAAAATACTAATAGTTTGTGATCTACTTAGAATCGCATCTGGTTGTATTACTTTTCTTATCTTATCAATAAGGTCATAGGTCTTATGACTCAGTGATACATTTTTATACTTTGTTATATCAGTCATTGTGATACACTCCTTTCTTTAAGTTTAATCATATAGGATTTATCTTATAATTTACAATAGTTGTCAATGAAAATATTATTAAGTTTATTAATTTGTTCGCAGGTAGCAGGTACTTGTTTAGAGCCATACAAATGGCCAGATACATTTGATACACAATACGATTGTTTAATGTTTGGGTATGAAGAATCTGCAAAGAAAATGAAAGAAATAGGTCGAGCAGATATTAACAAATATAATATGTATATTAAGTTTTATTGTACTCCACAACAGACTATTTCATATCAAACCCCGTAAGTTCCGTGCACGTACTGTTACGGGGCCAAAGGCTCCACACCTCCACGGTACTTGCCGCTTCGTAGGTTGCCGTACAGAGGCTAGCGCGTAGCATTACTTGGACGGAGGTCCTTTTCATCATCGTTTATTTACACATACAACCAACAAAAACACCACTGTTGTCGTTCATAATATGTAAATTTAATTCGTTTACATAGCCGGCTAGTTTTAACCGGAGAATATCACACAACTCAAAACAGTTTGGGTTGTCTGTTAATACTATCCCCTCTAACATCTGTTTCGTTATTGGGATCAAATGGTAGAGTCCGTCGTTTAGAATTATAATATCCATGAGTTCTTGCTATCTCCTTTACTAGTTTATACCACTGTTCTTTGTACTGTGGGTCTTTTGTTTTTTCCCAAAGGTTTGCTATTTCATCTAGTTTCTTTTGCATCTTCACCTCCGACTCTAGTTCCATGTGCAATTATTTTCTTGATCCCCGGTCCCTGTAGCTCTATCCTTGCATAAGGCTGCCATGCTTTTTTAATTAGATTCATCTCTAATACAAACTGAGACCATTGCTTTTGACTTATATCTTTACTTGTTATAGTTATTTTTTTCATAATTACCTTTCTGTCTTTCTATATAGTATCTTATGGGATATTTGTCAACCCCTTCCTTGACGGTTGTATTTTTTATACGAACGTTTTTCTGACTTATTTAACGATTTCTTGTGACGTCGTGGCCTTTTAGGAGGTTTATCTCTAGGTACAAAGTGTACAAATTTTATTCTAGCCATTCTTTTACAAATAATTTACCATCTTTACGCGAAGTAAGTATAGGTAAATAACTTATTTTTCCATTTACATGTTGTTCTAAATCTGTGCCACATGTCATGCATCTATAAAAAGCTTTATCAAGTCCCACTAACATTGTTAATTCGTTGCACGTTGGGCACTTGCCATTAACGACTTCGGCTGTTACTCTGAAATTTTTTTCTGTCATAAGCTTTCTTATTCTTTATCACTTTATGTTTAAAATGTCTAAGTTGTTTTGCAATAGGATTTCTTTTCTTATTTGCTTTCTTCATTATTCAATGATAAGCTTCTTGATCGATTTCGAACCATCAATATTATCCTCTAATTCTGCTTTACCACGCCAACATTTATAGGTTACTGATTCAGAAAAAGTTCTTTCCGCTTCACGTTTGCCGCGTAAACAAATTGCCATCGAAGGTTGCAAACGTGCCTCCTTGATTTCTCCGTTTACAAACATAAGTAATCCTATTACAGCTTCTATCATTGTCCGTTACCATTCTTGTAATGCATATCTCTCGCTTTGTCTTTTAATGATTCAATGTCAGTTAAAACTTTATCCATTTGTTTTGTTAAAAATTCTATGTTAACTTTGTTTAATGCCATAGATTCTATGTGCTTGTTTAATTTGTCTGTTGTTTTATATAAATCTTCGATCATCATGAACTGCTCAGAATCTGCGGGCAATGAACCTAGTTGTCCTCGTGGCCATTTAATTCTAAACTCTGTGTTTTCTTCTAGGTCCTTTTCCATTATCTGTATACGAGTGTCTGCAACATTAAGACGTTCTATAATCTGGAAGTAACCCATGGTGCCGAGAGCGACGATGATTATCAACGAAGCTACCGTTTTCATAGGCATTTGCACAGCAACTTCTTCCCCAATGTTTAAAGGTTTATTTGCCATTGTTTGTTTCGTTTTCAAAACTTATGTCTGTTCCATGATCTTTCTCATGCTTGTAAGTTCTTTTAGAATTTTTCTTTTTACATTGACAACGTGGTCCGGATAGTTTGTTTGCTATCCATTCACAGAGAATGTCTAATCCCCCAAATAATTTATATAAAAATCTGTCAATCATTTATTTTTGGTTTTGGTAGTGGTAATATATAATCTTTAGGAGGCATTTTCAACGTTGTATTATCCATGGTTTTAGCGTCTGGATTATCTTTAAGGTATTTTTTCTTCTCTTCTTTCCACAAATTTTTACGTTCAGGCCTCTCCTCATTCATGTTTACAGGTACAATACCTTTACATTTTGATACCAATAGATTAAAATTTTCATTGTATTTTAGTGTTGGATTTCTATTTACTTTATTGCACATCTTCATTAGTTCCAATTGTTGTCTAAGTTTTTCATTTTCTAAAGCTAAATTATTTCTTTCATTACACTGTAAATTACCTAAATATTTTCTAAATGTAAGTCTTACATCTTGACTATTACTTTCATTCCAACTGCTATCGTAATTGTCATAATCATATTGTCTACCCGATATAGATAAATCTATTTCGCCAGTTCTACATTCGTTTGGATATGAGTTTAAGTATTCGTTTCTAGGATATGCAGGGTTAACACAAAAAGCTAATAGAGTTAGTAGTATAATTAATGTACCTGTAAAGTAATAATTCATCCTGGCTACCTCCATGGTTCATCCTAATAATTAATCTCTCTGTTTAAATCTTTAATATCCCATTCCATTTCATTAACTTTGTTAGCTAATACTTCATATAAATTTTCAGCCATCTCCCATGTTCCTTCGGCTCTTTCTAATTTACCTGTAATGAGATTTACTTTGTCTGTAAGAACAACTATGTCTCTTTGAATGTTTTCTATTTGTGTTTTATTTTCGTTAATGGTGTCTGTAAGATTTACAATATATTTAACACCAGTAAAAGTTCCGACTAGCACTGAAGCTACTACAGGTACCATTACTATGTTTTTCTTTAATAAATCTGCTAGGTTCATAGGACATAAACTAAAATATAATAGCCCCTAATATAAATCCGGCTATAGCACATACAATTTCTCTTCTGTTGTGTAGTTGCCATACTAAGAATTTATCTTTGTATTTATTTATCATTGTCTTCCTCCAAGTTTCTCAGCTGATAATCATAACTACCTTGTTCGTGTTCATCGGTAATCCATTTAGCTGAATTTTCAACGGAATATATCTTACTGGTTACTAGTCTATTAATCAAGGTTTTTGATGGGTCTACACCCATTGACGCATCAAACATTTTAAGCCTATTATTAGGCTGTATTGCAAAGTTTCCATCTTCTAATTGAAGCACATGTCCACATTTGTGTTGGTCTGGTTTTTCAGCATAACCAAAATTTAATTCGTTAAAGTCTCCTGCGCACCAATCAATTGTAAATAAATATTTGCCTTTACGTTTTACTTTACGTCTAGATGTGTATTGCATAGTTGCACCAGCTAACTCATAAAAAGTTGTAACACTCACGTTGTAGCTAAAGCTATCCCACATAACTAATTCATCAAGTGGTAGTTCTTTGACTCCAGGTTTTGTACAAAATGCTGATATAGGTGCTCGCCACCATAGGCCACCATCTTCCATAAGAAAATGAAACAACGGCACTCTATTTGGTATAGAGCTAAAACCAAATACTCCTACTTCAAAATATTTATCGTGTGAGTCTTTTTGATCTCTTAAGTAATTACCTCTTACCCAACATTCTATTACGGGTATGTTTGCATTTAAATAAGCCATCAGTCATTTATCTCCCCCCAATTGTCTCCTGATTCGTAGTCGACTTTATTTGGGACTTCTAGAGTAACAGCCTGTTCCATAATTTCAATTACCTTTTTAGCCTGTGCGTCATTCTCAATCGATAAATCTAATTCATCATGTATTTGTATGTGTGGCACTATTCCTTCCTTATATAATTCTAACATAGATTTTTTTGTCATGTCAGCAGCAGACCCTTGTATTAATTTGTTTAATGCTTTGTATGTGTAAGCTCGTTTGATCCCTGGTCCATGTTCTCTGAGTGCATCTTCGTGTGGCATGGCCTTATGCATACCAAAACTATTAGGTTCCCATAAATGAAACCTGCATAGTCGTCCTAACAATGTACGGATTTGTCCACGGTCTTGTGCTCTGTTAGATGCTTTTTCCATAAGTTGTTTAACAAAGGGCACCTTGCCATGATAAGTATTAAATAATTCTGCAGCTTTTTCTTTTGTTACACCTAACTCTGCTTGTAGTTTTGCTTTACCCATACCATAAAATAATCCAAGGTTAATTGTTTTAGCTTGTGATCTAGGTATTTCTGCCATGTCAGCTACAGTCTGGTGAAAGTCTGAATTAGGATCTGTTTCATACGCATCTACAACATCATAAACTGATGGTAATTTATACAAAGCAGCATAATGCACTACCAACCTAGGCTCTTGTTGAGAATAGTCAAATACACCCCATTTATGGCCTTCCTCGGGTATAAATAACGACCTTATCTTAGGTCCAAGATCTTTGTTACGTGCTGGAATTTGTTGTAAATTAGGGTTCTGATATGAGAACCTACCTGTAACTGTACCACCACCTGCATTTCTTAATTGGTTTATCTCTGCATGTATTCTACCTTTGTGTTCGTATCGTAAAATAGAATCTATAAAAGTTGTGTGTGCTTTGTTTATTTCTCTTGCTTGTGCAATCATATTAACAACAGGATGTTTGTGTTCTTGTAAAAAATTTTTTGTAAAAGAAGGTGCTTCTGTTTTTTCTGTACGTGGATACTCCAATCTTAATACATCAAATACATTAGCAATAGATCTTGCTGCCCATATTTGTGTATCAATATTTGTTTCCATTTTAATTTTATTTAAAAGATCATACTCTGCTTGTTTAAATTCTTTTTTCATAGCCTGTGCTTTGTCTATATCTACACGTACACCTTTAAATCTCATGTCAACAAGACAAGGAAATAATTCTGTTTCTAAATCAAATATGTCTTCCAAGTCTTGACTAATAATTTCTTTCTTCATTTCTTGCCATAAACCAAACGTTGCTTCAGCATCTCTTTCAGCGTATGCACCAACATGCATAGCCGGTAGTTTGTACATTTCTGCTTTAGGATCAATACCCCATTCTTCTGCAGCTTCTGCTAGTGCAGCTTCATTTTTACCATAACCCAAATAGTGCCATGATAAACTATTTAAATCGTATCTAAATCTATTCTCATCGGTTAACGCTGCAGCTATCATTGTGCAAACAATGTCGCCATTAATTTTAAAACCCATGGCCCTAATCCAACAAACATCATACATTGCATTGTGAAAAATTTTTGTTGATGGTGATTCAAGTATATCTTTAAACCAAGATAAAACTCTTGCTTTTTCCATGTTACCACCACCTTCATGACCAATTGGAAAATATCCTTTGTAATGTTTTGTTGCAACAGCAATACCAATAACTTCTCCATTACCAATTACAGCACCAGATCCTTTTTTAATTAAATCTGGATCTCTAGTTTCTAAATCTATTGCAATCTCGTCTACTTTACGTAAGTCAGGAAATTCTGTAGGTTTTACCCATTCAGTGGGTGCTTCAAATTTAGGTATTTTCATAGCATTAAATAACAAAGAATTAATAAACATGTAAATAACCCCATGTAATGAGGTATATGATTATTTGGTTCCATAGTCCCTTTCAATTATCATTTCTATAAAATGTATTGCCTTTTCCAAATCTTGTTTTTTTCCTTTATCACGATGTCTAATTATGTATTTAATAGCACATCCCTCCGGATATAGCAATTCATTCTCAACTACAAACTTGCTCGGCTGAATTTTATACTTTTGATAGTGACTCCCGCCGTGCTGCTTATCCCAAACTTTCGATGTCATAACCTTTATCCTCATATTTAGCTGTTAGTATATATAAATTTTGTTTTGTACGTGTTACACCCACATACCAAACTCTTTGTTCCTCGTCGTATTTGTCTTCACTTCTTTCTATTGCTTCTCTTATTTTTTTTGTGTTATCTAAAATTAATAAAACATTTGTTGCTTCACCACCTTTAGCTGCGTGTATGGTAGATAGTTTTACTCTTGCAGGTTTAGAAAGTTCTTCTCCTAATCTTAACATTTCTCTTATGTATAAACTTTCTTCTGGTTCAACTTTAAAAACATCAAACCATCTTTGTGTATTACTAAATCCAAATTCTTTTAAATCATACATTCTTTCTTCTGTGGGTGCTTCTTCTTCTAAAAATTCAAACAAATCTTTTACTTCTGACAAAGATAAATTGTCTCCATTAGTCCAACGTGTGTAATCTTGTATTGATTTATACAATCTTGTTTTATAACTCTTTCTACCTTTTATTTCAAAGTAAATAGCCATGTCTTTTAAAAACGGTTTTATTTTTATTAATTTGTCATTTGTTCTTGCAAGTACTAGCCAATCTCCATCATGCAACGGTGCATCTTCAATTGAAGTTATGTGATTTGCGGTCCCTGATTCCGGACGCGGTGCCCATAGTTTTTTAATTTTACGGTCATCTGGTATTCTATCTAGTATTTGATGAGCTATGTGTTGTACTCGCATCGGTACTCTGTAAGATTGTGGCAAAATTATGTCTTTAGCCGGCTCATCTTGAAATCGTTTAACATCTGCACCAGCCCAACCATAAATAGCTTGATCATCATCACCTGCTAGTATAACATATTTAGAATTTTTCTTAAGTATATCGTACATTTTCCACTGAATTGGCGATAAATCTTGTGCTTCATCAACAAATATTACGTCATATTTTGGACACAATTCTGCCACATTAAATCTTTCAATCATGTCAGTAAAATCTACTAGTCCATAAGCTGCCTTATAATTGTCTACTTCGTCTTTTAAAATTTGTAACTGATGTTTATCTATGTCTTCTGAATACATGTCTGTATTGTATTCTTCTTCAATAGATACATTTTTAATTCGTGCTGCATTAATAATGTTAAAATATTCGCTATCAGAGTCTACAAATCCAGTTTTCTCTTCTCCATTAGAATAAACTGTAACTTCTATACCTAGTTTTCTACCTATGTCTTCGTAGTGTTCGTCTTGCATTACTTGTGCTTTCTTTATACCTAATTGATTAAAAGCTAATGAATGTAATGTTCTAAAATATTTTAAATCTTTTCTTTGTAATCTAGGGTATGCGTCTAACATTCTATCTATTGCCTCGTTAGCAGCTTTAGTTGTAAATGCAAAGTAACCTATCTTATCAATAGGTGTACCAAGTTTAACAAATGTTTTTACATACTTAATAAGTTTGGTTGTCTTACCTGTGCCTGGAGGACCCAATATTTTTCTAATCACATTATCTCCGTGTTATGTTTTATTTTAGTATGGTTTATTTCTATGTCCTCAAACTCTTCTATACTAATCATTACAATATTTTTTGTAGGTGTATTGTATTTACCTTTTTCTTTTGTTGGGTATCGTTTTTGTTCTAAAAATTGTATGTCACATTTTTTGTAATTAGTTTTCATCATTACACCTGTTTTATCTTCGCCGTGTTTCCAATTCTTAGATCTTAGTTTGTCGTAGAATTTGTCAAACTTAAAGTATGCATAACCATCTTCTATTAATACAGTTCCAGATTTAAATGCTGCATCGTTCATAGCTTTAGGTCCATTTATTTTTGCGTGCAACACGTCATGTAATTTTTCTTTTGGTGATGTACCTACAGGAGGATTAATTACTTTTTGTGTTTGAAATAATGCTTCTAATACTGATTGATCTTCTGGTGCTTTTATAATTGGTGGTGGAAATCCTGCAGCTTTTGCTATTGAATTTCTACGTTTACGTTGGTCTGTGACATGTTCAATTGTTTTACAATGCACTGTTGCTTTACCAATACCATCTGGTTTTGTAACATCAAATTCATATTCTGGGTCTGGTTCTATATCTATCTTTCTTAAATTTGTTAATACAGGATATTGTCCTTTTGATCCTGCAAGTATTCCAAATTTCTTTTTTACACATATACCTTTTTTACAAAAATCACTGAGCGGACTTTGATTACAAGTAAAACCTTTTTCTGATCTGTTCCATGATCTTGTTTTTTGTTTTAATTTATTATCATCCCATGCATTTGCATGTTCTCTTGCAAAATATTTTACTGGTGCATTTTTTACTTTCTGTTCCCATGTATCTGGGTATTTCATTTTAACAAAAACATGATAGTTATACATAAATCTATCTTTGCCATCAAAACCATTCTGATTAGATATTTTAGATATCAAAGCAAGACAAGGCGGTCCTTCTAAAAAATCTTCATCTACACCTTCCATAGATTGCTTTTCCATTTCTTCTGTCAAAGATTTTAAATCTTCTGTACTAGTTATATTTGCATCTACTACTTTTATAAACTGTTCTAATGTAAAAAAAGTGCCGTCAATATTAATGGCTCTACGTTGTCCACCGTAGTATGGTAAATTAATAAACTGTCCTGGTTTTATAATCCCTGTTTCCGGATCCTTGGTTAATTGTGTTTGCTTTGGAAATATTTCTGTATCTGGTTTAAGATTAAATAAAGGTAATAAATTACTTAAGAATGATACAATGATTGTAGATTGTACAAACTCATTCATAAATAAATATAAATGTAGTCCACCACTTTTAGATTCAATAGGAATAAGTGGCAGTTTGTATTGTTGAATAGTTTCTAAATAAAATTGTTTATTAAAATTTTCATATTTTTTAGGGTCAATATCTATTACTCCAAACCTAGCATCACCGCTTTCATTAGTTGGTTGTATACCAACAGATATTTTACCTTCTAAATGTTCTTGATAAATTGTGTCTGTAAATTCTTCGTAAGTCCATCTGTAATTAGGTTTTTGCTTTCCGCTTTCTGGGTCTACAATTGCGTTGGTCCAATCTGCGATTCCATACGCATGTCTATAGCCATTAAATATTTTTATATATTCTTGCATAAATATCCTGTCTACATGGGCCACTTAGTCTCCCTCATGGCCCACGCTGTGCACATACCCCGAAGGGATTATATAATGCTGCTACTTTCCGCTGGTTTCTCTTCACCATGCTTCGCTTTTACTGCACCTTTAGAGATGCTTTCAGAAAACGATTTAGCTTGTTGATAGATACTTGCGTCAGTAATAGGACCAATTTTACTAACTTCCCAACCAAACCATGTGCCTTTATCATTAGACATTTGGGTAGTTTTTAGTTTGTAAATGTGGCTAAAAGATGCCGGTGTATATAAACCGTTTTTACCTTTTAGTTTTATGCCGGACATCATTGAATTCCATTTTCTACTAATTTTTAATTGAGTAGATTTCATAGAGATCAACGCAGTCGCTGGACTGTCTCCAGTTATGATCACAAAGTGAGATGCAGTCTTCTCAATATAATTACCATTAGGCAATCTATCTTTGTAGTTTGCATCAGCTTTTGTTTTGGACATGATATCAGAAGAAGAATCATAGATTGCAACAGGTGCACCTGGTCCATCTCCTCTATCTTTCCATTCGATGTATTCAAGTTTGTAAAAACATGGAATTACTTCTATGCCTTTTACTCCGTCGTATAAATCTCCAGAAACAGAATTGTAAATCATTCCTGGTTCTGCACCTTCAACATACTTACCATCACGTTTATTAACTTCTGGTGAAAGCTGTCCTAGGATTTTAAGAAAAGGAAGGGCTAGATCTTCTTGACCTATTTTACCCAAACCTTTTGCTGCATCTTCTTCAAAAATATTTGAAGGAAGTCCTGCAGACTTTTTCTCTGCTACTTGGTTCATGGTTATTTACTCCTTGTTATTTTTGTTCTGTTGCTTGTGAACAAATTAAATAAGTCAGAGGGCATATCAAGTCCAGCCTCGACACGCTCTCTAACTAATGCTTTAAGTGTCATTGGTTCAACCTTTAATTTCTGGATAGGTTCATACCCTTGACCTTGCGCAAGGACAGCATATTGCTGTGCCTTGTTATCTTCGGAACGTCCAAAAGCAACAGTCACCTCATTTTTAATAAGATCACCTAGTCCGTTCTCACGAAGCCATTTATATGCTTCTTCCTTTTTATCAGCAGGTATAGAAGCACCATAGACAGGTTTAACTTCTACTGAAGTCCCGTCTGCTAATTTTAATGTAGAGATGTTCATTTCTTGCATCATTGTAGGTATTACCTCTGATGATACTAATTCTACTTTTCTTTTCATCTCTTTATATTCTTGTTCTTTAACTAAAAGTTCTGCTTCTAGTTCTTGTAGTTTAACTACTTGTTCAGATAATTTGTTAGCATCATTTGCGCCATCCAAATCTTCTCTTTGATCTGCTTCAAAGTTTATATTACTCATTGTCTACTTTTCCTTTCTCATGTAGGTTTATTTTTATTGGATAATACATTCTATCTTGCTTATCCCATTTCAGCAAATTAAATTTACCGTTTGTATTGTCAGCAACTATAGAACATGCAACTCCAATTATAGCAGGATCACCTGTTAATAATAAGTAATCATGCGGAGTATAATCTTTTAAAAGATTCCTTAATTTAAAAATTAAAGGACCTGGAGAAAAAATAATTTGAGAAAATTCTGGTAAGAGAAATTTAAATTCTCCATACTTAGAAGCACTCATAATATTTATCTTAGGAGAACCGGCTTTAGTACCTGGTAGTTCTTGTAGTATGTAAACTATCGGTTTTCGGTTGGTCATTAGACCATCATATTTTATACTTTCTGACATCTTGACAATCTATATAGGATGTTCTATATAAGAAGTCAATACAGAAAGAAGAAAAATTATGAACTATAAATTTAAGACTAAGCCTTATGCGCATCAATTAAAAGCGTTAGAGCTTTCTTGGGATAAACCGTACTTTGCCTATTTTATGGAAATGGGTACTGGTAAATCAAAAGTACTGATAGATAATATTGCTATGTTATATGACGCCGGCAAAATCAATGGTGTTCTAATTGTGGCACCAAAAGGTGTATATAAAAATTGGTATGATAGCGAAATACCCACACACATGCCGGACCATGTAGAATATGAAGATTGTTTGTGGCAATCATTAATTAATAAAAAACAACAAGCAGAATTAGATAAAGTTTTTGTACCTGGAGAAGACCTACATATTTTAATTATGAATGTAGAAGCTTTTTCTACTAAAAAAGGCGTAGAGTTTGCAGCTAAATTTTTACGTTGTCATAGAACTATGATGGCTATTGATGAGTCTACAACTATTAAAAATCCAGATGCTAAAAGAACCAAACATATTTGTTCTCTTGGTGAGTATGCACAATACAGAAGAATACTTACAGGTTCTCCTGTAACAAAATCACCATTAGATTTATATAAACAATGTGAGTTTCTTAAAAAAGAATTACTAGGACATACGTCTTATTACACATTTAGAACTAGATATGCTAAGATGAAAACAGCAAACTTTGGTGGTAGATCTGTACAAATTGTGACTGGCTATCAACACCTTGCAGAGTTGTCAGAAAAATTAAAAGCGTTTTCTTATCGTGTACTAAAAGATGATTGTTTAGATTTACCTGCAAAAACATTTATTAAACGTACTGTTCAACTTACATCAGACCAAACTAAATTATATAAACAAATGAAAGTTTTAGCTCTTGCACAAATGGATGGTAAAATAATGACTACTGCTACTGTCTTAACGCAATTAATGCGGCTACAACAAATAACTTGTGGTCATTTTACTGCAGATGATGGCACTATAAAAGAAGTGGACTCTAATAGATTACCAGAACTTATGAATGTATTAGAAGAAATAGAAGGAAAAGTTGTTATATGGGCTCATTGGCAACGAGATGTACATAGGATAATCCGGGAGATATCTAAAAAATTTGGCGAAAATAGTTTTGTAGATTATTATGGTTTAACACCAATGTCAGAGCGTCAAAAAAATATAGAGAAATTCCAGGATCCCAACTCACCGGTTAAATACTTTATTGGTACCACACAGACAGGTGGTTATGGTATTACATTAACTGCAGCTAGTAATATGATTTATTATTCTAATGGTTATGATTTAGAAAAACGACAACAATCAGAAGCTAGAATAGATCGTATTGGACAACACTATCCTATGACTTATATTGATATTATGTGTGAGCATACTGTTGATGAAAGAATTGTAAAAGCTTTAAAAAAGAAAGTAGATATAGCTAGTCAGATTATGGGCGAAGAATTAAAAGATTGGATTTAATTAACTACTTTACCACCAGACCATTTCATTTCTGGTAGGCCTTCAGTGTATTTTTTTCCGTCAAAAGTTAAAACTTGTTTTCTATTTGAACCTGATTCGTGATAACTTATGTGAACCCATCCGCCTGCAGGATCATCTTTATCGTAGTACTCCATGATCAATTGATCAAAGTCTACGTTATTTTGTAGCCAGTAAGCTGTCTGAATATTTGGCACGCCAAAAATTTCTAGGTCACAGGCTTGGCCTTTCGCGTGCTGCGAAGTTTTTTTGCTGCCGATTGCTTCACATAACGCTTCACTACGATAGCCACTAGTAATTGTAACAGGTTTGTCAAAGTGTGCACGTAAAGGTTCAAGCACTTCATAACATAAATCACCTAAAGCTTTAATCTCACCAGCTCCTGGTGTATTATCTATACCTCTACGTTGAGCGGTCATCGACTTAGTCATCTCTTTAAGAGTAAAGTGTTTACTTAACTGCATGATTTTTTATTTTAATATTAATGTAAATATAACATAGCCCATACCAGTAATCAACGCACCAGTAGACAGCAATAAGATGCTTTCTATGCGATTAATTTGACGTTCAAGCTTATGTATTTTATCATGCGTTTGCTTTTGCATTATTCTACAAAGCTTTTCGTGTTCTTCTATTTTTTGTAATGCGTTTTTAGCCATTTGGAAATAGTAAACGGATTTTTTGGTCCATTGTCAAGTTAGAAAATTGGTTAGCTGCCTGTGATTGTGTCATAACAGATTGGTCAATTGATGGTAAGTTTAATGATGTAGGTGTAACTGGTGTGTCTTCCATTATAGGCATTAAAGGGTTTTCTATATTTGGAAACACTGCTTCGTCTAATGTAAGATCTATTAATTTACTGTAAATGTCGTTAATAGGATCTACTGCTTTTTCGTAAGGATCAGGTAAACCTAGTTTTTCAGCATTTTCATAAAAAGCATTTTCAATTTCTTTAGATGGAAGAAATGGTGCAAAAAAACCATCTTCTAAATCATTATATGCTCTTGTACCAACTCTATCAAAAGCTTCAATTAAATTATCTTCTGTAAGTCCTAAAACTTTTCCAGCATCCATGTCTTGTTTCATTGTTTTTTGTACATTAAACAAAGCACGGTTCGCATTAAGATATGCATCAACAATAGTTCTTGGTTCTACGGGTCCACCCCTTAATACTTCTCTAGTAAATAAAGATCTAGAATCCCTTGTTCCTTTTTGAAAGTCTGCAATTTTAAAATTAAATACTCTTTCTGCATTAATTTCTACAGGTCTAAAGCCAAATAACCCCGCAAACTCAGGACCAAAGTCATATGTTTGACCATACTTATCAAACTTACCTTTAGTAATTACATCAACTTCTTCTATTGATTGGTCCATTCTTTTTAATTGGTTAAGTGAAAAAGGCATTTGCGCTTCTACTAAGTGAGCCATAATTTTACTAGCTTTGTCACCCGGTGTATCTTGTGGGTTAAATACTTGGTAACCTTCTCTTGTTCTACCACCTCTAACTAATATATCTGTAACAGCTTCTGTCCAAATAGATTCAGAAATAAATGGTGATGCAAATTCTTTCATAGCTTCAAACGTACCACCAATAAAGTCATTAACTATACCATCATTATCTTTTTCACCATCAGCCACTTTGTTAACTACAGTTTGTAGTGGTCTAATTAATGTATCATAAGCATTAGCGTGACTAAAATCTATGTAAGAAAAAGACCCATCTTTGTTTTTAATTGGTAGTAGTGTTGAGTTTTTAGACCAACCTGCAACATATCTTTTAATTGCTTGTCTTTCATCATCTGTCACATCGTACAATGCACCAAACATTTCTGATACTGCGTATGGTACAGCTGCAACTGTTGTAGTAAATCCAAATAGTCTTGTGTACCCTGTTCTTTGAAAAGGTTTTAATGTTTTACCATTAACAATTATCTCTTCGTTAATTTCTTTAAGTGCTCTTGTTACAATGTTTGTACCTGTTCTAGCAATTTCTGCAGGGAACGATACAAAGTTTCCAATAGGTAGTTTTCTTAAACCTTTAATAAACTCTGATACATAATCATAGTTAGGTATGTTATTTCGAACAATATCAGCTGCTTGTTCTTCTAAATATTCTTTTGTTAATCTCACCTCTTCACCGGCAGCGTTCTTAAAAAACTGTCCTCTAACTACACCCACTCTTTCAAAAGCTTTTTCCATTCTTTTTTGTTCCATAGCCCATGATGCTATCTTCCAGAAATCATCTTCAGCTGTGTATAAATCTTGTGACACAGATTTTAATTTTGATAATGGTTTTAATAATAATCTCATGCCTTTGTCAGATGTCATAGTCTCACCAAAGTTTACATCTTCCATAAGTCTTGCAAGGTCCCCGAGTCTAACGTTAGAGTTTACAACTCCAAGTTCTAACAATCTTTCATACAATTCATTCTGTTGTCTCGTACCTTTTAATGGTGTTTGTAATGCTTGATAAGCTTGTTTGATTGCAGCAGCATCAGGTACAATACCATTAGCTGTAGCAAAAGCTCCAGCACTTACAAAGTTACGCATGTGTGTAACTGGTGATAAAATTGTTTTAGCAATCTGTGATGTAGCTTTAGGATACAGTACTAAACTTTCGTACATCTGTGCTAAAAATTTATTGTTTTCTGTTTGTAAGGATGTTTGTTTTAATGCATCTGCAACACCAGGTCTTGCATACAAAGGATTTTGTGGATCAGCAAAAGGATTAGTTGCACCTTTACTAATAGATAACTTACCTGATGGATCGATTACTTCTATTTTTTTAAAGTCCTCACCAAATTGTTTCATGGCATCGTCGTAGCTTCTTGCAAACATTGGCTCTTTACCAGCGGCTTCAAGCTCGTCTGATTTTCTAATTAAGTCATCAAAAAAAGTATTTCGTCTAGAAATAACAGATAGTTTTGCAGTACCACCTAGAATAGTTTGCATAGGATTTTTTTGTCTACCTAATAATTGTTCAATAGCTTCTCTTGGTCCGCCTTTTTGTATGTCTAACATAGATACAAACTCTTTTGGTTTAGCATCATTTGCTTTGTCTAATGTAGTTTTGTTTAAAAAGAAACTTGGTATTTTAAATAATGGTACATTACCTCTGTCCATTTTAAATCCTGGAGGCATCTTAACTGTTCTAAGTATACCAGCAATTGCATCGTCTGCTTCTTGATCTGTTAAATCTTTACCAGCTTGTCGTGCACTATTAATTAAAACAGCTCTTGTTTTATCTATTGCTTCAGCTGTAGGTGTATAATTAAACCAAGGTATTAATGATTTGTTTTGAAATATATCATAAGTTGAACCTAAGTAATCTTTAAACTTACCACCAAATAATTCTTTAAATTCTGCTAATTCTTTTTTGTCTAACTTACCACCGACCTCACTAAATAGTTTAGCCCATCTAGTCCTAATGTTTGATAAGCCACCATAAATAGCTGTCTCTATTTCTTTTGCTTGGTCAGCGTTCTTTGAAAACTTTGCAATTTTTTCTGATAGTTTTGCTTTCTTGGCTGCATCTAACGCATCAAACGTCATCACACCTGTGTCGTCTATCTTAGGATTACCAGACAACAACAAGTCATTAACCTCAGCTAAAAATTTGTTTCTGTTAGCAGCATTTTGTTTATTAAAAATAGTTCTAATGGGTGGGAATAACTTATCTACACTAATATCTATTTCTCTTGATGTGTTTCTTGCAGCTGCTGCATCACCCGCTCTTAAACCTATTTGTTCTCTTTCCATTTGGAAAAACTCTGGAGTTTTATCACCCCTTGCTCTAAGTTTACCCGCAACTTTGTCAATCCATTTATCTATTTTACTATTGTTGATATCTAATTTTTTATTTCTTTGTGCAACTTTTTTAATCCCTGCACCAACACCACCAATAATACCGGTAAACAATGCACCTTCCGTTCCAAACTTAACTCTGTTTAATAGTTCTCTACCTGGATCGTTTTCATCATCTTGTAAATTAAACGCTAGTGAACCTGCTGCTTCTACGTCACCAACAAATACACCTTCAGCTATACCACCTGTAACAGCACCTGCTAAAAGTTTAGCGGGCCCTGCACCTCTCATATTTTTTACTGCTGCAGCTAATTTAGGACTGTTTGCTTTTAATAGTGTACCAGTTTTACCCGCATTGATTGCTTTCTCTGCAAGTTTGCTACCAAGTTTAAAACCATATCCACCTGGTATACCTATGTTGACTAGTAGTTCTGTAATTTTTCCAGCGGCTGTTGCTTCTGCTCTTTCATCAAATGTTGTAAGGTCGTCAAAGTATTGTTCTACTTCAGCAGCTTTATTTGTTCCTGCGCCTAGGTCCATAAGTGTTGCGCCTAATGAAAATGCACCTTTAGGTATTGCAATTAAACCTGATGCTATGCCGGATAAAACTGATTCAATAGTGCCTACTCGATTGTTAGAAACAGTTTCTGTTTTTCTACCAAAAAAATCATCAGCTAATGCCATGATATTATTCCTCTATAAATGAAGATATAATTTCTCTTACGTCAAATATTTTTCCGTCTCTAATATCGACATATCCTTTACCTAATTTATAAACTCCATCGTCTATGTCACCTACAGCTTCCCCTTTAATTTCTGCTACACTTCTGTCTCCTTTTAAAGCAATTAATTTTTCAGTATTACTTTCACTTAAAGAACCTTTATATTTAGGAACACCAGAAATTCCATCAAAATAAATACTAAGAGTTGCATCTACTCCTTTGTCACTTCTACTATTTATACCTGCTTTTTCTACTATTTGTTGAGCTTCTATTACATTTTTAGGAGAACCTACAGAAATTCTTTTTGCTAAATCAGCGTCACCTAAAATGCCGGTTAAGTATTTTTCTTTTTCTTCATAAGAATTTTTTTTGTATTCATTTTGTGCTTTAATTTGATCTATTTTTAAATCTTGTTGAACCTGCATTAAGTTTGCAGCTTCTCTTAATTTTTCTGGTTTGTCATACGATTGACTTGTATCTGAAATAATATCTGAGACTAGGTTCTCTGCACCCAAGCCCGTTCTAGATATTCTTTGGCCTGCTTTAATCATTGCATCATACAATGCATTTTTCTGTGCACGATCATAACCTAATCCTTCTAAGATAGTATTAACTTTTTCTTTTCTGTCTATTACGTTATTGTTTTCATTATCACCTTCTAAATTTACGTCTGATTTAACAGCTCCTCTAGTTGTTATTCCTAATTCTGCTGGTCCTCTTGGTTCTGTAACAATTTTAGAAGTGTCTGTATCAATTACTTTTTCACCAGTAACTCTATCTCTCTTAACACCCTTATCATCTATATAAACATTTCTTTTTTTAGTATCTGATATTATTTTACCTATAGGAGTATCCTCCAATTTTGGTGGCGTATAAGTTTCAACTTTATCTTCTATAGTAACTTTGTCTTGAATTTTAGTTGGATCTTGGTTACCAAATTGATTATTTTCTATCATTTTATCAAAAGCACTTGTTTTACTAACTAGATTATTTGGTCGTAATTTATTGTCTTGAATAGTTTTACCTACATTTTCAAATACTCTTGCAGCATTATTTTGATTATTTAATAGTCTATTTAAAATTATTTTATTAGGATCACTTTGCACTACAAAACCAGGTGGTTCTGCATACCTTTGTCTTGGTTCTTTTATACCAGACATAATCCCTTCTTTAATAGGGCCTCCCATTCTAAACATTGGTCTATTTAAAACTTTCATTAATTAGCTCCTGGGAATCCAAATATTTTACCGTACAATCCACCGACCCCTAGCGCTGTACCAATTGCCTGTGACATTGGACTAACCGGTGCTGGTTGTGCGTAAGGTGCTGCTGATACTCCACCAGATAAACCTGTTAAACCTGTACCATACTGTGATAGTCTACCGTATGGTTCGTAAGCTGCTGTCTGTGCTGCTTGTTGATCTGCTTGTAATTGGGCTTGTGTTAAACCTTGTCTTAATGATCCTAGTTGTCCTAGTGCTCCAACGTCTGCGCCAAGTCCTGCTCTTTGAAAATTAGATAACCCCATTTGCGCTGCACCTAATCCTGACTGTGCGGTTGCTAACTGACCGCCTTGTGTGAATGCTCTATCAGCTGCTTGTTGTGCTTGTGCAAAATTTTGTGCATTTAATTGTGCTAGTAATGATGCTTCACCTAATGTCGTGTCAGCATCGTATTGTCCTAACATAGCTCCTTCTCTACCACCACCAAAGTTTCCAGAATCATATGCTGCATCTTGAATAGCTTGTCTATTACCTATTCTTGAATCTCTAAAAGCCTGTAGGGATGTATCAATAACTTGTTGTTGATAAGGAGACATAAAAGGTTGATAAGCTTGTGCTCCTGTTAGTGCGCCTAGTCCTCCAATTGTAGTTGCTGCATCTTTTTGAGCAGCTTGCGCATCTGCTAAAAATGGTTTGTAAGATTCTAAACCTTGTTCAGCCATAGTAATGGCTCGTGTTTGTAAAGGATCTTCACCAGCAACAAATTGTCTACCAGTAAACTGACTTGTATCTATTGGTACACTGTATGCAGCTTTTGCTTGTGATGCGTAATCTTTTGCGTAATCTTCTAAAAATCCTGGTGTTGCCATTATACTACCCTTGTCTCTAATTGTTTCATGTTGTCGTACATTTCTTGTGCACCTTCTAAACCTTGTGACTCTTTAGATACCTGTCCACCAGCTTCTAAATGGTCCATTAAATTTTCCATAACTTCAGCGCCCTTATCTATATCTCCGCCACCTGCATTTCTAACAGCATCTGCAGTAAATACAAACTCATTTACACTTAATCTTGCAGGCACATCATCTGCTTTTTCTTCTCTTCCTATAGGTACAAATCCACCTTCAGCTCTGTAATCTTTTTCCATACCACCTAAGTTCATAAGTCCGCCTTCTTGTGCTTTTACTCTTACACCACCTGATGGGTAATTAAATTTGTTTGTTCCTGGAGGAGTTCCATAACCAGGTACACTAGTTAATCCGCCACCAGCCATCATCATAGGCATTTGTGGTTCTGTCTGCACCGTTTCTGATTCAGTTGTCATTATCTCTTCTTGTTCTGGTCCCTGTTCCCCGGCTGCTTGTTGGAGAACAAGTTGTTTAAATTCTGGATACGATAAGTCACCACCTTGTGCTACGTATTTTTGATACTCTTGTCTTAAAAATTTTTCTGCTTCTGGTGGTAATTGTGGTCCTTCTGCTTCTACCATTTCACCATTAGCATAACCTATTCTGCCACCTTCAGCTACGTTTTGCGGCATATAAAATCCTGATTGTGCAAACTGTTCGTTAGGTAAAAAAGCCATATAAGGATCTCTATTCCTTGCCATCGCCATTGCCATAAATGGTGGAATGTAAGACTCATCAACTTCTTCTTCTATTTCTTCATAAGGTCCTGTCTTAAATGCTTTTTGTAAAAATGGTGTTGCAACTGCTGCTGCACCTAAACCTGTAAATATTTTCTGACCGGTAGTCATACCACCAATCATGTTTTTAAGACTACCAAAAAGACCACCGCTTCTTGCTACGGCATCTCCTGCTGTTTTATATGGTAGAGCTTTACCTAACACCAGGTTTCTAAGAAAACCTGAACCTCTTGCTCCTTTAAAAGGACCTGCTCCCATACCATACATACCTAAACCACCTATTATAGCAGCTTTACCTAATGGACTTTTAACAATTTTCTTTACACCACGAACAGCTTTCTTAACTAAGCTTCCTAATCCGTAAAGTTGTCTGGGTTCTTGCATTCTAGATATTGCCATATTTTTACCTTAATTCCTATGTTTACTTGGTTTTTGAGAACAAATCAAGAGGTGGCATTATAACTTTTACGTCTTGTGCCATTTCTTCGGGCTTATAACCCTTTGCTTCCCAGTCTTTTTTCTCTTTAAAAATCTCACCAGTTTTTTTATGTCTGTAAGTTTCCTCTACTTTAGCGTCATATACTTTCATTAGTCTATTTTCTCCTTTAATATATTAAGATAACTAATACCAAATACTACACCATCTGATACAGTGCCAGCTGTGGTATAAGATAATGTGGTTCCACCCTCTAAAATTAAAGGTAATGACAATATCTCAACACTAGCTGCTGTTGATAATGTTTGCGTATGCACTATCTCAAATGCATTATTTTTAATAGTTACAGTAGGTGTATTAGATCCTGATTTATTTGTAACTCTTAATGATTTAATAATGTATGTTTCATTAACAGCGGGTGATAACAACGTTACAGTCTCTGCAGCTGTTGTTGTTTTACCATAAAATTTATATTGGTTTACTACTGCCATTATTCTAAAAAGAAACTTTTAGCTTCTATCTCCTGTTTTACTTCATCTTGAAACGTACTATTTAATTTTGTAATTACTGAGTCAAGATCCCTAACCAAAGATTGTATATTTCTTTGGCTGTATTCTGGTTCTGCTCTAGTTAATGATTCTACTATCTTTGCCATTATAAACTTGTTAAACCTCCTTTTTTAAAAGGAGTTCCTGGTGTATCATCTGTGCCTCCTCTACTTACAGATCCTTGTATATTTCCACCTTGAGTTTTTCCTCCTGATGGACCAACGTCACCTTGATAATCCGATCCTAAATCTAGCACTTTAGCAGAATCAAAAGGATCTTTCTTTTTTTGTATGTCTTTTTTAACGTCTTCAAATGATTTACCATATGTTTGTTGATAGTATCTATTTGCTAAAGTTTGATCTAAACCTTTTAAACCTTCTAATGCATATGATCTATATGAATTAGAACCTGGTTGTAAAAATTTATTTTGAAATAAAGTAGGTCCAATATTATATCCAAATTTATCTTTTAAACCTGTGCTACTCATGTAAGCTCCATCAGCTAAAGTTTTATAATTTTGTGCGTAAGGATCAGTGGGTAAATTTCTCATTAAAAAACCTATACCTGGAATGCCTGTAAGTGCACCAAAAAGAGTACCCATAAGAGGAGCACCATAATTTTGATAAGTACGTTTAATTGGTCCCATAAGTCTATCATAAGCACTTAAAATTCCTGTTCTATTTCTTGTAGTATAAGGAGTATTAAACTCTGAGTCTTCTTCTATATTACCTACGTAACCATAGTCTTGAGGTAAAATATCAGATAATTGAATTTTCCCAGACTCAACCATGTCTCGATATATATCTTCATTAATTCTAGTTGCCATTATCTTCTACCCCCTGGTGCAATGTCTAATCTAAATGTACCAAGTTTCCAATCTTCATTAGTTGTAGTGTTAGCAACTTTAATAGCAATAGACCTTGCTCGTAATCTTGTATCTTTTTTGGTTGTAGTAGAACTTACATCAAAATTTGTTGTGGTTGCAGAACTATTAGGATAGTTTTTTGTTACAAAACTAACTCTAGTGTTTCCGGTTTGTGAAATAAAATCTGGTATAAATCTTTGTATTCTCATAATAAACTCTCCATCTCCTCTAAGATCTGGCATACCTACAGTTTGTCCTGTAGGGTTTCTTCGTTGTGTAATATCAAAATCACCAGACGTAATAGTACCAATTACAGCAGTTGTTACACCACCAGCATTAATTTGATCGGTCCCTGTTTCCTGTTCATAGTATATAGTAATACCATCAGTATTTCCAGTGCAATCACTAGCTGCATTATCTGTAGAATCATAAAATGTAGCATGTGGTTTATCAAATACTGCAGAATCTTGCCACGCTGTTCTAGGTAAAGTGCCTGTTGTCCAAATAGGACGTTTAGGACTAGAGTCTAAATAGTTATATGTAACAACTCTGTTTACTGAATCTGATGCAGAAGTACAATAAAACCAACTTATTTCTCCAAACAAATTATTTAATCCTGCATTAATTAAATCTCTACTAGTAGCATTAATATCATCGTATACATGGTCTTCAACAAGACATGGCATAGATTTTAACTGACCATCGTAAGTAAAAAATCCATTCTCCGACATCCAATAAGCTGAACCATCTACTTCTATACATGCATTTTTACCAAACAATCCACAGTTAGTTCCTACTTGTTCAAATGAGAATGTAAAAGGTTGACCTACAAATTTCATAAGAAATAGTGCAGTGTCAGTCCAAACGTAAATAGCATCTCTACCTTTGATAGCTCCCATAATTTTAGAACCATCAGCAAGTCTTTGTGTACCTGCAGTATTGTCTGCTTTAACTGTATATGCATCTGTGCCATCAATATTTTCTTGGTCAGAAAATCTTATAAACATATCGTCCTGTGTAGTAGCATTACCTACTGTTGTTTCTGTTCCAAAAAATACTAAGTGTCTATCTGGTGTAGATACTAATACATGACGTGATGCTGTAGGTGCATTAGCTAATAATGTTGCTCTAGTAGATGTAGCATTTCCAGCAGAAGCATCCCATTCAAAACATTGACCATTATAAATAAGTGCAATTAATTTTGTACCATAGTTATCAAGAACCCACATTCCAGGATCAATTGTAAAGTCAGCATTAGAAGGGTCGCCCCATGCAACATAATCAGATATGTTTGTAACACTTGCTCCACCACTATGTGTTGCTTTTGTTGTTCCGTTAACTCCTCTGGCTCCTCCACTTAAAGTGTTCGTAGAAGTGTTATTACTTGTAAAACTTATATCTTCTGTTCCTATTCTAATTTCTCCTGATGATGGAAATGCTGCACTGTTTGCTAATACAATATCTGTTGTTGTTAAATCTGATAAAGCTGTTGCTAATGTAGTTGTAGCTGCACCTAAAGCCGTTCCACCATATAATCCTGTACCCCAACCAAAACCTCCTAGTTGCTGTGCTGGTCCTACATGATAGTAACATAAGACAGACGTAGATCCTGTTGCACTCATTGGAGTGCCTGTTTCAGTAGACGTCATTGTAATTGTAAAAGTTGTAGTAGTAGGTATGGCGGTTACCATAAATTTTTTATCTTCAAAATCAGTAGCGGTATAGCTTGATGAAGCAGGAATAGTTACACTGTCTAACATTACAATATCATTTTCAGCTAATCCATGTGAACCACTGCAATTAATTGTAAGAACATTTTGATTTAATGTACTTGTAAAAGTAGCACCTGTAAGTGTAGCTCTTATAGGGTGTATATCATAATATGTACCCCCTGAGTATACGTATAAAATTCTATTAGTTCCTATTGCTGAATATTTAATACCAGCATTATCGTCCCATTGATGAATGGCTCTAGCCGCACCAGTTAATTTATCTGCTCCTAACTGTGTCCAACCACCTATTTTTTCTGGAGTACCGTATCTAAACCTAACATTGTCACCGTCAAACCATTGTCCCTCGGCCCCGGTCTCTGTGACTTGTTTATTAAACCCAGGTGCAAATCCTAATTTTTGTAACATATAACCTCATTATAATACTATTTACAAAATGATGGTAGACCTAACATAGGTCTGCCGTCAAATCTGTTTTTGTCAGCAAATGGGCCATTTACATGATTATAATGTAGAAATACCTGACCGCAAATGTTCCCGTCAAAAGGCTCTCGCCAATGTTCAAGTTCACAGCCACTATATACTAGCATGTCTCCTACTTCAAGCAAGACTTTCGTCCCTGTTGGAGCGTTTGGTTTTATAATATTTTTTCTTTCGTCAATAACATTATCTGCTCCGGTGCCATCTATAAAAATAGGCCAAGGATCACCACCTAAATTAAGTGTTGTAGATATTTCACAACTAGGTCTATCTTTGTGTCGGTGTAAACAATCACCTTTTTTATAAGCTCTAGCGTAAGAATACGTTGGTATTAAATCTAGTCCTGTATGTTGTTTCATAACTGGTAACATTTTAACTAATAATGTATCCATTACAAAGTCACCATAACAAGAGTAAGTATTAGGTATCTGTTCATCGGTCCATGTTCCAAGAATTGAAGACTGTGAGTGTATGTTATTTTCATACATAAATCTTGTTGCATCTCTTTTAAGTAAGAAATAGTTTAATATAAAATTAGCTAGATCATAAGATACAGCGTTCTTTATTACTTGATATTTTTTAGTTTGAAATGTCATGCAAAAACTTTAAACTCTTCCTGTAAAAAATTAAACGATACAGATATTCTTATATCATTACTTTCATTTGTTTCAACACAATGCCACAACCATGCTGGAAACATTATTATTCTACCTTCTATTGGTTGTACACGAACTTCTCTCCATAAATCAGGAGGAGGTGTTTGTTTTATTCTATTAGGCATTAACATATGAGACAATGTTCTTGGATCATTAAATACTATATCTCCACAGTTTTTTGGAGCTTTAATGTAATACACTCCACTAAAATGACAATTAGGATGTATGTGTGGTCTGTTGTAACCACCTTTAGGATTTATATTTGCCCACATATTTCCTATCATTGCTTTACCACTTAAAAATTCTTCTTTATAAATTTCTTCTTGCATCTTAAATAATGCTTTAACTAGTGGTTTAAATACAGGTATAGTGTGCATGTCAGTTTGACTATGCCAACCTTTTACATTTGTTCTTTTCATTCCTTTATCTTTATTAGCCCATTCAATAACAGCATTTTCAAAAAGACGGTTATCTAAGTTAACATCTTTTGCATAAACAATAGTTGGAAAATATTTAGCTTTAAACATTATTTAAATGGTGGTCCTCCAAACCACATAACTAAAGATTTTCTATTACCGCGTATTACAGGTTTAACTCTATGTCTAATAAATGATGCAAAAAATATTGCGTGACCTTGTTTTATTTTTGCAACTTTACCTTCATTTTGAAGTTCTAAGTCTCCACCTTCAAATTCATTTTCAGGAGATAACAAACAAGTCATAGAAATTTTTCTAACCGGTGGTTCGTGTTGCATGTTTACGTCATTATCTACATGCCAATCATAAAACCCACCTACTGGATATTCTGTGTATTGAGCTTGCTCTGTTATCTGCATTCCATCAAAACCAAAATGATTACCATTAGTAGTTTTCATAATTGTTTCTATGTCTTTATACATGTCAGCCATTTTTTTAAATGGTATCCAACTTATATGTGAGGTTCTTGTTTTAGTATCTACTACTCCACCTTTAATACCTTTATCACTTCCAACTCCAGCATCATTTCTAGGTTCACTTCTTCCTGCATCAATAATCATTTGACATTGTTTAGGAGTAAATATTGGTGTAGTTGTTTCTACTATAAAAGATTTCCATCGTGGTTCTGTTAACATATTAATATCCGTATTCTACCCATCCCGTTATTATATATTTATCATTCGATAAAGGTGGGTTGCCTCTATGAACATGTGTAAATTGTGATGGCCAAACTAATAGTGTATTTTTTTCAGGTTTAAACCTACACTTTTGATATAAAAATTCTGTTTCTCCACCTTCTGCTACATCGTTAAGATAAACACTAAAAGCTAATATTCTATTTCTAGCTTTCATCTCAGCGTTTTCACAGTGCCACATATGGTAACCTTCACCAACTTTAGTTTTTTGTATCTTAACTTCTAATATGTTATGTGTAGCTAATTTTTTTAAATGAGAATATTTTTGTACATACAATGGATATACATCTTTAAAAAACATATCTATAAAAGGTTTGTTACTATAGGTTAGTGCAGTGTTAACTGAACCCATAATTGTACTAATTGCGTTATCTGATACTACCGTTTCATCTTCTACTCTTGGATACACAGCCCCTTGTTCCTCACAATTTTTAAAAAAAGTAAGATAACTATTTATTAATTCATCTGTCATAAAATTTTTAAATATACCTATATGATTATCTATGTAATATTGTTTGTCCATTATACTACACCCCTGTTTTTTATAGGGTCAAAATCTACATCTATATTTGCAGCAAGAGTTCGTCTTACTTCATCAGTACCGTTAAAAGGATATACACAGTGCCTCATATCATATGGAAATATATAAAAATCTCTAAGATTCATAGGCGGTTGATAATCTATTTTAGCAAACTGACCATTAGCTGCGCCTAGTATTTGTAGTCTACCATTTTGTGGTACTTCATCATTTGAATATTCCTTACCAAATGTTGATGGTAGTTTTAAAATCATAACACTTGATAGACCTGTGAATAACATACCTCTATGAATGTGCGCAGGGTTGTATTCGTGTTGTTTCATTTCATTAACCCAGACAGAATTTAAATGTGTCTTATAACCTCTTATTTTATTAAATGCTAAATAGTGTTTAAATGTTTCAAAAAAATAATTTGTTATATTTTTTGGTAACATATTATGATTTTTCATCTTTGTTTGATCCGCCCCATGATAAAATAAAGAATGTTCTTTTTCTATTTTACCCACTAATTGTTTATTTGCAGGTGCAAGATTATGATAATTTGTTTCGTATATATAGTTAATACTATTAAATATATCTAAAGGTACTTGATACTTTAAAATTGATTGACCTAAAAATACAAAATCAAACTTTGGGTTTTCCATGTTGAGTAATTTGTTCTTTCTCTGTGTAACTGCTTTCTAGTTCACCAGATTTTTTAATTCTTTGTAATGATTGTAATTGTCCCATTACATTAAATACTTCTGCTTCACTTGAGTTTTGATTTAATGATTTAGCTTTTTCATGGTATTGCATACCATAAGATTCTAATTGGTGAACGTTAACATCTTTATCATTAAACGATCCATCATTAAATTCTTTTTTTAGTTTAGACCACATCTTAATCTCTCTCATTCTATGTCTTGCAACTTTTTCCATAGAAGCTTTTGCAAATATAGCCTCATCTCGATCTATTTGGTATTTTGTTTTCTTATATTCATCCTCTTCTTTATCAATCTTTTTTTCTAACCAAGTTATCTTTGCCTCGTTTCTTCTATAGTCAAATGATAAAGTCATAAGATTATCTAAATAACTAGACTGTTCTCTTACACACTGCCAATATTTTGATGCTTTGGTTGGATATCTATTATCTTGTAATACAGAAAACCTTGCTTCTGTTTCTGTTCGAAACATTTGTTTTTTGGTCCATGTATCACGAAGTTCGTCTACCATACCTTTAAACGATGATAGATCTTCTTGTGTTAATAAATTATTTAAATGTGGTTCTTCACCTTGTATTACTTCTTTAACATCTTTTTTCATAGCTTTATTCCTTTATAGTTTCTTCTTATATATACTAACTAAAATATATTACAAGTCTTAACTGTCTGTAAATGTTCTAACTTGAGGTGCACCCGCACCATTCCATTCAAAAGTTGTAGCTTGTTGAGCTGTATAATAACCACCAAATACTAAAGCAGCTGTATTTCCACCTGTTCGTGAAGCTCCTGCATTTCTTTTTTGTGCAGGTAAAGATGTTGTAGTTGTCCAGTTAGTTCCATTCCAACTTTCTGTTGCTGAAGCTGTTGGGTTAGGAGTTCCTCCTGCAGCTATTGCAGCTGTTGTTGTACCAGATAACATCATACCTGATCTCGCTGTATTTAAATCATTAACTTCTGTCCATGCAGAACCATTCCAAAGTTCTGTTACGTCATAGGTTGCTCCGTTATTACCACCAGCAACTATTCCAGCTGTTGAAATTCCTGAACTACCTCCTTCATTATCTTTTCTTCCAGTGTTTAATGTAGCAGGACTTGTAGACCAATTAGTTCCATTCCAAGTTTCTGTTACATTCATATTTGGTGGAGACCCACCACCAGCAATAACTGCTGCTGAAGGTGTTCCAAAACCAAAACGTCCACCTTCTGAAAGATTTGTATCGTTAACTTCAGTCCAATTTGTACCATTCCAGTTTTCAGTTAAATTTTTAGTTGTTGCACCTGGATACACAACTCCAGCTATACATAAAGAAGCTGTATTAGTAGTAGCTGCAGATGAACATCTTTCTCTTGCAGTATTTAAATCGTTTACTTCCGTCCAACTAGTTCCATCATATAGTTCCGTATATGCTCGAGAAACTGCAGGAGGTGTATATTGAACACCACCAAATGCAATTGCTGCAGTTTGTGATCCGCCACCACCTAAAACAAATCTTGCACTATTTAAAGCACCACCAGAAGACCAAGCAGCTGTAGCTGTCTGTGCTTCACCTTTTAAAACATTTGTTGTCGAGTTATACCAAACTTGTCCTTCAACAGGATTTGATGGATCTGATGATACTACTTCAATATTTGTTCCGTGTATTTCTTTGTATGTTGTCATAATTAATCCGTGCTTATTGTTCTAACTTGAGGAGATCCTGCACCTGTCCATACTTCTGTGTTAGTTTTATCACTACCACCACTTGCTAATGCAGCAGTTTTTGTTCCTGAGCCTGCTATATAAGCTCTAGCTGTTGATAAATCTGTTGTTTCAGTCCAATTCGTTCCATTCCATTCTTCAACTACATTTGAAGGAACTGTAGGGGGTGGAGGTGACGGATATGCAACACTACCACCAAAAGCTATTGCTGAAGTATTAGATACTCCAGCTCCACCTGCACCTACTCTTGCAGTATTTAAATCGTTTACTTCAGTCCAGTTCGTTCCATTCCATAATTCTGTTACTGCTGTAGCTGATCCTCCTCCTGCAGCTACTGCTGAAGTTTGAACTCCAGCACTTATTGGTGCAGCTCTTCCACTATTCATACTATTTACAGATGTCCAATTCGTTCCATTCCATGATTCTGTTGCTGATGAATTCCCATCACCACCATAAGCTAAAGCCGCTGTAATAATTCCAGTTCCAGCTAAAAAATATCTTGCTGTATTTAAATCATTTACTTCTGTCCAATTACTTCCATTCCAAGATTCTGTTACTGCTACTCCAGGAGAACCTCCACCAAAAGCCACTGCTGATGTGTTATCTGCTCCTGCACCTGCTATTCCTCTTCTAGCAGTATTTAAATCATTCATTTCTGTCCAATTAGATCCATTATACGATTCTGTTTTATCTTGATTAGGTGGTCCTCCACCAAAAACTAACGTTGATGTTACAGTTCCTGAACCTGCAGCTTGATCTCTAAATTGATTTAAAGCACCACCAGTAGCCCAAGATCCTGCAGTTGTTACTGCTTCCATTTTTATAGTATTGGAAGTAGAATTATACCACACCTCTCCCGTATTCGGATACGTAGGATCCGTAGAGTAGGTTTGTATTTTACCACCATGTGTGCCTAAGTACGTAGCCATTTAAATTTATTCCTCTAATGTTATGTCAGCAGGTCGTTCAACGTTCTTAAAACCTTCAGCCGGTGCTTTTTGATCAGCCGGTAAAGCGTCCCATTCAGCTTGTGCTGCTTGAATTTCTGCATCAACTAATGCCTGAGCCTCATCTTTTGTTTTGACTGCGCCCGCTACTTTGGCAATCCAAAGATTAGCATGTTTGTTGTATGCAGGAACTTGCCAAACATTAGCTGGATAGCCTTTAAACGTGATTCTTTGAGATTCACCGTGATCGATAAATCCCTTTCCCCAGTTTTCTGCTACACAGTATTGATATGTTTTTGCCATAGTTTCCTCCTTATTAATCTGTTAATACCTTAGTTGTGTTAGAACTTCCACTCCATTCTTCTGCTTCTGATCGTGATCCTGGCGGTGATGTTCCACCTGCGTATATAGATGAAGAAGTACTTCCAGTATTTCCTCCAGATCCTCTTGCTAAATTTAAATTTGCAACCTCTACCCAAGAAGCTCCATTCCATTCTTCTGTGTTAGCTGTATAACCTGGAGACTCTCCTCCAGCTGCTAATGCAGCTGTAGATGTTCCTGAAACTGCAAGACTTTCTCTAGAGTCATTTAAATCTGCAACTTCAGTCCAGTTTGATCCATTCCAAGTTTCTGTTTGTGCATGTACACCTGGTGGTGTTTTACCTCCAGCAACTAAAGAAGCAGTGTTAGTTCCAACATTTCCAAACATATTTCTTCTAGCTGTGTTTAAATCATTAACTTCGGTCCAGTTAGTTCCATTCCAAGATTCTGTAATTCCAACATCCGTGCCAGTGTAACCACCTGCTGCAAGTGCAGCTGTAGATGTTCCTCCTGAACTTCCTAATCTTCTTGCAGTATTCATGTTATTTACTTCCGTCCAATTAGTTCCATTCCAAGTTTCAGTTAATGCATTATTACCTACTGGAGCAACTTCTCCTGCAGATACGATGGCTGCTGTGTTAGTAGCTCCTGAACCAAACATTGCTTGTCTAGCTGTGTTTAAATTATTAACTTCTGTCCAATTTGTACCATTCCAAATTTCTGTTTCGTTTTTGTCTGTTGAACCACCAGCAATTAATGAACTTGCACCAGTACCAGCAACTCCCATTTGTGCTCTAGCAGTATTTATTGAATTTACTGTTGACCAAGCACCGATTGGTGCACCTGCACCTGTCCATTCTTCTGTTGCTCCAGTGTACGGACTTGCCTCTCCCCCAAAAGCTAAACCTGCTGTTGAAGTTCCAGCTCCTGCTATATAAAATCTAGCCGTACCTAAATTATTTTGTTCTGTCCAGTTTGATCCATTCCATAATTCTGTTTCATTTTTAGCAGGCGGCCCACCACCAAATGCTAATGCAGCAGTATATGGTCCTGCTCCTGCTAAACCACCTCTACTAGTGTTTAAATCGTTAACTTCAGTCCAGTTAGTTCCATTCCATTCTTCTGTTGCTCCTGTATCTGGTTGTCCACCAAAAACTAAAGCGTTGGTTTCATCTCCACCTGCAGCTAAAAATCTTCTTGCACTGTTTAAATCGTTTACTTCAGTCCAGTTTGTTCCATTCCAACTTTCTGTAACAGCAACATTTACAGTTGGGTTTTCACCACCTACTGCTATACATGCTTCATTATCTGTTCCTGCTCCTGCTAAACCTTTTCGAGCTGTGTTTAAATTATTAACTTCCGTCCAATTTGTTCCATTCCAAGTTTCTGTATCAGCTACAATCGCTGTAGTAGAATTACCACCAAATGCTAATGCAGATGTAGAGGTCCCAGCTGAAGCATGAGTTCTTCTAGCAGTGGTTAAATCATTTACCTCTGTCCAATTAGTTCCATTATAAGATTCTGTATTTGCTACTTCTGTTGTTGTCATTCCTCCAATAGCTAAAGCAGCAGTTTGAAGACCGTTTCCAGCAAGTTGTTCTCTAGCCGTGTTCATAGAATTACCAGTGCTCCATGAACCAGCTGATGTTACATTTGCATATCGATATTTGAAATCTTTGTTAGTGCTATCGTACCACAGCTCACCATCCACAGCGCCTGGATAATTACCAGCGTAGTTGACGACTGCTGTCCCAACTGTCTCTTTATAAGTAGCCATGATTATTTAGCCTTTAACAACCAACCCTGAGTTCCGTCTGTGTAGACTAAAGTGTTTGCGGCTCTTTCAACTGAAACTGTAAGATCTGCTGTTGCTCCATTAATTTTTTCACTATTTCTTCCAATAGTTAGAGCGTTAGTATCAAAAGTACCTGCATAGTCTATAAACGAAACTTCATCGCCGATTGATGGTGATGATGGTAGAGTCAAAGTAAAAGATCCTGAAGTAGTATTACAGAAAACACCTTCACCAGCTGATGCTGTATAGTTTCCTGTTTTAACTGACTGCCAAGAAGTTCCACCCGCTGCTAGTTCTTCCCAAGATAAAACTCCACCTGTTGTTGATTTTAAAACGTACCCATTTCCTCCGGCTACGCCTGCTGGCCACGTCAAAGTATACGACGTAGTTGTACCTGCTGCTTTCTGACCTATGTATGCACTATCATCACTATCTGCTAATCTTAGCTCTTTCTGAGAATTAATTATTAAACCTGTTCCTGCTGTCCAGACTAAATCTGCGTCTCCGCCAAAGGAACCTGAATCATTAAATTGTACTTGTGTATCTGAACCACCTGGTAAACCACCTACAGTAACTTCTGCAATATCTGGATTTGTACCATCATTAGCGGTTGCGTAAATAATTTTCCAACCTTTATCAGTTGTTGCCCAAGTAACAGAATCACCTGATCCTGAAGCATATTTAAGTTGAACTGTGTAAGAACCACTTGTGCTATTTTTTATAAAATAAAAGTTTTCTACATCAATTGGAATAGTTACAATTTTATTTCCTGAAATTGTTTCTGGAGATTCTGCTCCTAAAACAATTACTCTTGTAGCTAAAGTTGCTCCTGTTGACCCATCAGATACAGCTAAAGCTGTTGTATTAGCTCCAGCCCCTGCTGTATTTAAAGTTTGTACTTTATAGCCACCAGAAATCTGTTCAAAAATATTTAAATTAGTATTTGTTTTTGTTCCCCATGTACCGGCGTTTTCACCAGTTGCCATTAGTTCAACACCAAGAGGTGTATAAGTTGAAGCCATAATTTTTTCTCCTAAGCCACGTGCGTTACGTCTGTATACGATGTTTCGTGTGATACGTCAACATCGGAATAACTCGCGCTATTTGTTTTATTAACATTACTATAACTTGTATTTCCAATAATATCAACATCTCCATATCCTAATGGAGCAACATTTCCTATACTAGAAACTGCCTCAACTCCAGTTAATCCTACAACATCTTCTGGAATTATTGTGCCGGTTGAAGAAGTAGCAGATACACCAGTTAAAGTCACTCCTATTTCTATGGTTAAAGAACCAACTGTAGAAGTTGCAGCTTGACCTGTTAATCCTACAGAATCTGCTGGTGTAATAGAACCTACACTAGATGTAGCTTCTACTCCTACTAAACCTATTTCAACTGCATCAAGAATTATTCCACCAACTGTTGCTGTTGCAGATTGACCAGTCAAACCTATGGACATTTCTGTTGGAGAAATTTCTCCTACACTAGATGTTGCACTTACTCCTGTTGGTACAACAGTACAACTTATATCAAGAGTTAAACTACCAACACTAGATGTTGCACTTACTCCTGTTATGTCTATAAGTTCTTCGGGTACGACAGTTAATGATCCAACACTAGAACTTAATGCAGTTAATCCTGATAGTTGGACCAGTTTATTAAATGAATCTCCATAAGGTTCTTCACCCCAACCATTTCTACCCCAACCAACTAAAGTTCCAGCATTATCAAAATCGCCAAGTTGAGTTTGTGCTTGTTGACCTGTTGGAGTTATAAGTGTTAATAGATCTAAAGTAGGTGTGCCAAGGCTTGATGTAATTGATAAACCTGTTAATGGAACTGCAATTTCTGTAGTAATAGAACCAACAGATGTAGTTGTTGACTGTCCTGAAAGTTGAACAGCATATTCTACTCCCCAACCAGAATTACCCCATTCTTGTCGGCCCCAACCTTCTTCGTTAAAAGCTTCTAAAGAACCTACTGATGATGTTGCTGATTGTCCTGATAAAATAACGGTAACATTATCGTCACCCCATTCGTTGGATCCCCAAGTATTAGTGCCCCAGGTTGATGCCATAAGGAGTTCCTCCTTATGCTATACGAAGAATTGCGTTAGATGCGTCTGCTGTTGGAAATTGTATTGTAAATGTTCCAGAAGAAACTGTTTTATCTCCACCAAATGCAATTGCACAAACGGCTGCATCTGAAGAATGTGAATCATTAAAAATTAAACAACCATTAGCTGTAAAAGAAGCTGATGTCCACGATACATCTGCAAAATCACAACAAGCTGTATCAGTTGATAAAGCTGGAGTTACACTTGTAAGTGCTTTTCCTTTTGCAGAATAAGCAGATCCTGATGTATTAGTAATTTCGTTTGATGAACTGTAAGCTGTTGTAGATTTATTTAAAGTTGCTGAACTTGTGTACAACGCTAAATTAAAAGTGTTTCCAGACGATGCTGTAAAGTTATGTTCAGCTTGTAAAACTTCTACTTTGAATGAGTTACATACTGCCGATGTTATTGCCATAATTTTTCTCCTTATTACGGAGACGGTGACTTGACTGGTATCCTAACTGTTCCGTCAGTATAATCATCTCGTCTTCGTCTTCCAAGTTGCATCCCTGCAAACTGTTGTATTGCATTTTTATATCTATTTTCATAGTATGTCAACATATCAGTCGGACCTTTTAAATATCCAAAAGCTTCTACCAAACATGCATATAATAGCCCTTGAGGAAAGTATTTACTAAGGTATGTAGTTGTTGTGCTACTAGATAATCCATCAGGCATTTTATTATAATATATTCTAAATTTGTAATTAGCGTCAGGTGTAGGAGCTAAATACATTCCTCCTGAAGTAGTGTCAGATAAACCCGTAGCACCACCAAACATGGCATAATATTTAGGAAAACCTGTTACATCTTGAGCTGTACGATCACCTTCTGGTCCTGTTAATCTATCCACATACTCTGATAAATATGTTTGATCTTTTTTCTCTAACCATGTTCCATTACCTTGTGTATTAGCGGTAGAATTAAACACTTCAACACCTCTTATAAATAAAGCTCCAGCTGGTGAATTAATTGTATTGTCGTCAGCAGCTAACGTACCTTCTTGAACAAATCTTTGAGAATCCATAGGACACTCTTGATAAATTCTAAACTCAGCATCTTCTATAAATCTATTTATAACGGCCGTTGTAAAAACATCACTATCTACTTCTGTGTAGTTTCTAATATCTGTTGTTAAATTTGAATATGTTGTTCCTGCCATAATTAAGCCCTATCATTTATCGGTCCAATTGTACACTGAAAACCGCCCCCTGTTTCTGTGCTACTAGCATTACTAACTAATTCAAATGTAAAACCTGTTTGTGTAGTTATAGTTGCTGGACTGCCTGTGCTATCATTATACCCTGCTGGTGAAGAAGTTTCATTAAGTGTAGCTATTTTGTATGCACCAAATACTTTTGCTCCTGTTGCATGTTCATTCGCTGTTGTGTTAACAGGACTGACTCCTCTGTAAGGAGCGCTTGTTCCTCTAGTACATCCAGTTAAATCATTTGAAGATCGACCAGTATATTCAATAACTTCGTTTTCATAAAGTCCTGTTGTGCTATTTACTTTTTCAATAACTATAAAACCTGATGTTGGAAACGCTGACCCATCAGCTAAAGTAATTGTAGTAGCTGAATCTGTAATTGCACCATTTAAAGTTGTAGAAAGCTGTAAAGTAGATATAGCAACACCACCTACAGGAGATTTAACATCTCTTAATCTAACAAAATCATTTACTTGCATAGCACCATTTTTAAAAGCTATAGTAACTGTTGCATCAGCAGCTGCAGTTGTAATAGGGTTATTTATTAAAAAATCTTCTGTAGGAAATTCTGTTCTAGCAGGTCTAGCTCTTTGTAATGCTTGTGGATCTGCACTTGTAGGTTTTGGATCTAGTTGTGGTTGTTTAGGTTCGTATTCTGAAATATGCACAAACGCACCATTCCATTCTCTAACCATTTCGTTATATGGAAAAGCCATACCTGATCTATCAGAAATTGCTAAAGCATATTTACCTTGTGAAAAAGTAGTCATTAACCAATACCTGGGTAATATATTTTGGGTGATATGTAAGTAGAATTAGAAGAACCGTCTTCATCTTCTGCTCTTAACAATTCATCTTCATATAATAGTTTTAATTCTTGAACTCTTTGTGGTGCATATTTAATAGCTAAATAATAAGCTAGTCCTGCAATCATGCATGGAATAAACCTATAAGGTACATCAGTTGCATTTGTGTAAGCACCAACATCATCAATTCTTTTTGTGTAATAAAAATTAATATAATTACCATCTTGAGCTGCACCCGGTGTTAAATATAAAGTCATTGTAACTTTATCTATAAATCTTTGAACCCAATATTGAGTAGGTAAACCTTTATCTGTTTTATTTGAAAAACCTTGATACTGTGATCTACTAATCTTTGTCATTGGTGTGTCAACTGAAGTAGATTTTACTCTGTAATCTGCTTCTTGAATATCTGTCATACCAATTGGAAACTGTAATACAGCATCCGAAGTGCTATGAGTAGCTGCTGTGCTACCATTAACACCTCTCACACATCCAGTTAAATTTAATGAAGAAATACCTGTATAAGTAATTTGTTCAGTTCCAATAATAATTATACCACCTGTCGTTGGCATACCTGTAACAGAAGCAACTCCAATTGTAGCAACACTTGCATTTATTCCTGCAGATAATGTAGTTGAAATACCACTTGATGTTCCATCAGAAGGTGAACGATAAAAAGTATATACCGCTTGTCCATCTACTAATGCAACATTTTGATTTTTTACTTCCCAAAATTGAAGTCCTCTATTTCCCCATTCAGAAAATAAAATATTTAAAGATCGTTTAGCAGTTTTTAATTGATAGCCAGAAACACCCTGCATACCGATACGTTCGTACGCATCTTCAATAATTTCATCAATGCCTAGGTTCTTATCAAAAACATAAGAGCCTGAAGTAGTGTTGGCCATTTAAGCTCCTTACCCGTCAAACTGAATAGATAATCCTACTACTGCAGTTCCATCGTAAGCAAAATATGCTCCGTCTTCACACAGAATACCATCATCGGCAATATATGGGTCGATTGTTGATCCGCTATCTACATCTAAAATTAATCTGTTTTGACCTGATGTTGCTGAACTATTTTTAATATAAACACGTCCTGCTCCACCACCAGCGACTCCAGTCATACTTCTGACTCTAGTTCTGCCAGCAAAAATAGTTCCTGTTGCAGCTCCTGATGTTATTCCAGCAGAAATGTCTGTTGTAATAGATCCACTTGCAGTGATGCTTGTTACTTCTGTCCAAGTTCCAGCTACGCTTAATGTAGTTGAATCTGGTCCAGTTGTTGCTGCACTTGTTTGAGCAGCTCCATCAGCATCTTTTCCTACAACTACAAAAGTTATTCCTGAGTTATCAGCTGAAGAAGTTAAAGTAACCGTTTGAGCGTTAACCCAAGGACCACTATTTAATAAAACTAAAGTAGTAGCTGTCCCTGCAGCAGAAATTGCATCTGTGTCAGATCCAAATACTATTTGTTTACTTTTTACTCCTGATACATTTGGCATAATTTTAATCTCCTATTAATTTACACTAAGGCCCCGAAGGGCCCTAGTTAAATTTATTATCTTTGTTGGATTGTTTGAACCCAATCTGTAGCTAGTTGATTAGCAGTAGTACCTTTATTTTCTATGAAAATTTTTAGTTCTAAAGCTATATCATCTGGAACAGTTGAAGCTGTTTGCGTTCCAACTTTTTTACCGTCTAAGTACAGTTTGTATTGTGCACTTGATTGACCAAGCTCAGTTCCTGCAGGTTGAAAATGAAAACCTAATCTAACAGAGTTAGATGGGATTTCAAATTGAGTTGCAGTTTGAGTTGGGACAGTAGAGTCTAACATTGCAAAAGTGCTTCCACCAGCAGTGTCTGTCATATCAAAAGATGTACCAGCACTATTTTTTCTAGATAAGAATTGAATAGTTGTAGTATCTTCTAAGTGTGAAAAACCGATACAATCAGTTGGTACAGTTGCTGGATCAACAAATGCATTGTCTGCAAAACCTACAAACCAATTCATTTCAGTTACGTCTGTTACAGCAATTCTAGTTTCATACCACCATTGCTTAGCAGAGTTATAGTTCCATACTTCTTTACCAGAAATACCAGTAATTTCTCCAGCAGCTGGAGCATCGTCTCCAAGTCTTAACCATCCACCAGCATAATCTACTAGTTGATAGTCTGAACCACCACCAGATGTTACATCCCAATCACCTGAGTTATAAATTACCCAGTCGTTTTGATAAGCAACTTCTTGCCCATAACCACCAGTAATTAGAGGTTGTTTGATACCACTAAATAAAGAAGTATCTCCATCTTTTCCTCTTACGTTTGTTACTCCGTTTGAAAAGTGTGTTGTCATATAATCAGCGCCTCCTATGCGCCAGTTATCTTACTAAGAAAAAGATAACCAATTTATGTTCTATTAATATCTTAGTAAGATTTTTATATACTAGATTTTAATAGAGTGCAAGAGAGCCTACGGAAAATATACGATTTTAGCGTTGTAGCTTTTATTAAGTAGCTACAGAAACTTGTGGAGCGGCATCTTCAATAGTGTTCTGCCTGTGGGCAATAGCTGCTTCTTCCAGCTTAATATCAGTAATGACTTTTCTAATTTTGTCATCAATTCTGACCATATCAAGAGTGTATCTACCATTAGATAGATGCTCCTGTTCCCACTTCAACTCCAAGGACCTTTTTTGTTTGTAAAGGTCTTGTATCATCACTAACCTCCTCATAGGTTATTCGATAGGGATTTGTATTAAACATTCCCGTTGATTCCCAAGTTATACTCTTTTCTCCCAGTTTGTCAACTATTGCTTGTTCTAGAGAAATGGCGTTATCATTAGATTCTACTTCAAATCTAGCGTGATAATCGTATGCGTATATATTTACTAGGAATTTTTTCATGGTTTTAGCTTTCTATTTAGTAATTGTGGCGGAACTGTGTCCCGCCACAAAAAAATTTAAGTATTACGCTCCTGGTGATCCGAAGATACCTCTAGGGTCAGATACGCCAAAAACGTATCTTTCTCTAGCTTTGTATCTAACATTACCAGTATCGAAGTCACCTTCCATTTTAGTAGTTAATGGAGTTCTTTCGAAATGTTTCATACCATTTGGCACGTCTGTAATGATAAAGAACGCATCAGTATCTGTTAAGAAATTATTAACAGAGTATCCTTGAGGAATCATCCCCATAGATTTGATAGCGTTAACATCATTATCAGCAGTTCCAACTCTACCAGCAGAAGCCATAAGTCTTTCAGCTGTGAATTGTA
>VTLG01016191.1_pt1 | contig 56409 bp, 71 predicted proteins | sample 4694571 | NCBI WGS metagenome assembly VTLG01 (sample SAMN12604809, study PRJNA352737) | marine metagenome | biome: ENVO:00000447; feature: ENVO:00000209|ENVO:00000569|ENVO:01000036; material: ENVO:00002151; isolation source: viral sequences binned using virsorter ... | reverse complement strand
AGTTCCTATCTTGGCGGTTCTCATACTTTTTAGTGAATCGTAATGTACTGTCATTGATTATAACTCCATTAGCCACCATCCGCGTAGTGCAGGTGGTATTGTTCTTGAATTTGCAGATCCCTCAATGTCAACCGTACCAGCAAATACTAGTCCGAATGATGCATTGCGTGTCTGAATAACCAATTCACCTGAATCCCATGCTGTTGCTAGAGACTGACCATTTCCTGCATCTAACTTAGATCCAGTTGAATCACCCTGAATAGCAGTGGCAATACCACTAATCTTCTTCGCTCTAATGATTAGACTTGTGTTATATGTTAAGTTTCCACTTAATTCAACGAATCTAATCATATCACCTGTTTGTGGATTATCTGGTAGATATAGAACTATGTTACTTCCAGAAGAGGAGTTAACAAGATAGTTATTATTAACCTGTAGTGGATTATCTATCTGCTGTCCTACACCAGTAGCAGTATCGAATGCGACATATGTATGTCTTCTACCACCATTTCCTGTCCAGTATTTCTCAATACCAAATGAATCAATAGCGTTGTTCTGATAGATTCTAAAGTCCTTAGCACCTTCAGTACCACCAACTCCAGCAGATCCAAGGTTATCAATGTGGAACATTGTCTTGGATGCAGTCTCAGTCTCGTAGACCTTACCTGCTTGATAGTACTCTTCACCTAAGAATACATTACCTTCTCTATTAGTAACTTTAAATGTTGTTACATCAGAGCAGAGACCAAATGCCTGACAGTTCTCATAGTTGATCTTAAGATCACCACCAAGTTGAGCTCCACCATGTAATGTTAGTCCAGAAGTTGATGTCTTCGCATCAGCAAGTGATCCGTCTCCAGAATGGCCATCGTCATTAGCGATAGACATAACCAGAGTCTGACCATCAGAACCATACATTCTGAGGTTACCACTGTATATCTCAACGTCATCGTGAACAGTTAGTTTACCACCACCATATAGATCAACTAAAGGAGTACCAATAGTATTTGGATTTCTAATTTGCTTAGGAGTCTTAACAGCGAAGCTAATATCATTAGAACCATCAACACTATCAGGTATGAACCACTCAGTTCCAATTCTGACGTATGTTATATAATCAAGTTTAGGAGCAATTAGATCAGCATCACGTAATGTAATCTCAAGTCTGATATCACTTGTGTTAGGTGTTCTAGCCTTAAGTGCAGTTGCTCTATCACCCTGTGTTGCAGGTACATCATGTAATAATGTAGTAGTTCTATCATACTTGTCTAACTTAACAACATTAGCACCTATCGAGAATGCTTGTGCTGCTGTTCCTTCTAATCCTCTACCTCCAGATGGATATTGAGCATTAGTAGCTGTTGGAAGTATTAGTTCTCCACCACCACCTGTGTAAGGATCATCAGTAATCTGAATAACCTCGATTGCAGCACCAACACCACTTACATAGATTGCAACCAAGTCACCTTTCTGGAATGCAGTTAGGTTACCTTGAATCTCAATGTTAGATGTGGCAGTTACAATGTTGTCCGCAGTAGTAGTTGAAGGACCACCTGATATAGTAGACTGAGCATTATGTCTATAAACATATACTACATCATTATCTTTACTGTATGCAGCAGGAGATGAACCGAACTGTTCAGAAAGCATGAATACTGTTCCATGCTGATTACCAACCTCTGTATTACCTGTGCAAGTATCAACCTTGAATATATCAACAGTTTGATTATTAGTAATCTTAAGTTTTCTGTTGGTATCTGCATCAATATATGGTGTTGTGCATGTTCCTGTTAGGTTCAATGAACCACCAATATTTGCATCACCACCAGTTACTAATGTACCATCAGTAGAATCAACAGAGAATACTGACTCTTCTTGTGCAGTATCACAACCATTCTTAATATAGAAACTCTTAGCTACCTGTGATAGGAGAGTTTCAACCTTGAATAATTCACCTTGATCATCAACACCATCAGCAGGAACAGTTGTATCTTCACGATCAATGATTACATAATCACCAAGATCTATATCTCCACCAAACTGTGATAGATATACATCTTCCGATACTCCACCAGAATCAATTGCACTAGTAATCCATGTAGCATCATACTGAACATTACACTTATAGATTGGAGTTGTATCAGGATGATCTGATCTTGTTGTTGTCCATGTACCAAATGGTAGTCTCTCAACTACAATATAGTATGGAGCAGTACTAATCCTTGGTAGTGAAACGATCTTAACAAATTCAGGATGTAATGTACCACCTGAATCATCTGTATCAATCAATAGAATATCATTCTCATTGAAGTACTGATTACCACCAGCATCTTGTGGCTTATTCTTAATAGGTAGATAGTATTGATTACCAGTTAGAGCAGGTAAAGTCTGAGGTTCAATTACTGGTACTCCACCAACATTAGGAATCTCTTGCTGGAATGTTGCTCCACCCCATGCACCACTACCAGATGTATCAACTTGGTTGTAAGTATCAATCAGAGTATTGTTTGAAGTCACTCTTAGAACATCAACCAAATCAACGTTGCTGTTGAATAGATTGTTACCAAGTACTCCACTAGCATGAGCAAATGCAGTTGATCCTGCCTGTGCTCTCTTAGCACTGAATGAGTAAGAAGCAAATCCACCGCATAGAGTAACATCAGCATTGAATCTAGCAGTAGCATCAACAATCAGGTTATTTCTAATTGTTGTAGATCCACCTTGACCAGCAATCTTAATTTCAGAAGCATTAGTTGCAAAGTCAAGTATAGATGTGGCCGAGTTACCAGAGAAGAATTCTACCTTCTGGGAAGTAGAACTTAATTTAACGATACTACCAGCACCAGATCTTCTAGATCCTAGTTCTGCATCACCATCTATCTTAAGAACTTTAGTCTTAATTCTAGTAGCAGATAATGATTCGTTATTATCATATGCACCACCAATATCAACTAGTGATATTGTAAGAGCACCATCTGAAGCACGGTTGTCTGGTGTAGCACCTAATCTTATGTTACTATGAAGTGAACTACGTCCGATATTGATAAACTGATCTGCTTCAGTTGTATCACCAATAGCAATTGTAGTTGCATTCTGACCAATATTAAGTGTTCCAGTAAATCCTGCTGAATTAACAAGATTAAATCCACCTGTTGTGATCGTTGTTGTTATGTCAGCAGTATTAGCACCACCTCCACCATTAACTTCTACATCTTGTAAGAAGATAGCATTATCAGTGAACTTGGAAGTACCACCAACATAGAATGTACTATCAAGTGATGCATTATCAACATTGATACCAATACGATTATCAACAGTATTAACTCTGAATAGTGCAGAATCTGTAGGAGCAGCACTATCACCACCAACTAAGAATGCAGATGTGCTACCAGTTTCAGTCTTAACTGTTCCTGTCTCAGTTAGATAAGAATTAATTGTCTTACCACTGATGAATGTAGTACCTACAACATCTAAGTTAGCACGAGGTTCTGTTTCAGCAGATACAAATCCCTTCTGGTATGCACTATGTGCAGAACGTGCAATAGTGTTAATACCAAGTTTGTAATCACCAATAGTATCAGTTTCTGTTCTTAATGCTTCTGAACCTAGTACACCAACTTCCTTGAATGAAGAGTTAGAGAACTCAACAGTTGGATTTGGTTGGCCACCTGGGACATTAGCAATAATATCTCCATTCCAGTTAAGTGTCTCATTTGCTAATGTTATACCTTCAGCAACGAAGTGAACATAGTTATTAGTACCTGAGAATGCATCTCCATTAGGTGAAGCAACTTGGAATGGTATGGAATTAAATCCAGCATTATGATAGAAATCATTAATTCTAATCTGAGATCCAGATGTAATACCAAGATCATCGTTAGTAATATCAAGTCCTGTGTTAGATGACTTGAATGTTAACTTAACTAGACTTCCAGAATTAATAAACTCAATAGTGAATATACTTGTATCAGCAATTGGTTCATAGTAGTTTGCATATATCCATCCAAGTGAACCAGTTCTTCCTACTTCCTTACCTTTGAGTAAAACATCACCTGGTCTTGGTAAAACATTACCATACATGGTGTATTGTTCACTAGCAAGTCTAGTTCCACCAGGGTTGCCAACCAAATCACTATTGTTTGGTGTCATATTAGATGGAAGAGAACCAGTACCACCAGTATGTGTCTGGAACATGTACTCTTGACCATTACCTCTGGCATTAAATCCAAAGATAGCAGCATTAACACGGTTCTTACTGATCTGAATATCACCCTTAGTTGGTGGAGTGAATGCAGTTCTACTTAATGACTCATCTTGTTCTAGTTGTGTTACAGGATCAACAGATGATACATTAGAACGAACAATAACAGCATGACGTTCCTGTGTTAGATCATTATCCTGTACAGATACAATTAGAGGAGATTCAAATGTATTAGGTAGTGTTCCTTCTCCACCAACGACTGTAATATTCTGGTTGAATGTTACAGGGGTGTCAAAGGTAGTAACTAGACTTCCAATTACATCATCCTTATCTCCATCATCTTGTAATGTAGCAGCATCTATAAATGTTTCTTCACCTGTGATAGCATTGATTCTTCTATTACCAATGTACAAGTCACCTTGTGAGTTAATACCAGTGTAGAATACAATACCACCATCTTGCTTCTTAGACTGAGCATAGAAGTCTTCTTCTGGTGTTAGAACTACTTCCTGTCTAGCTGGTAGACCAGTTGAGTAGTTACCTGGACCAAAACCAAGATATTCAAATGTGTGGTTACCTGCTCTTGCGATAGATGGCCTTCGTAATTCAACGTAGTATCTTTGATCTGATAGAACTGTACTGTTACCAGCGATAGGAATTAATCTATCTTCTGATCCAGAGGTTGCATTACCAAGTTGTGCCTGAATCTTATTAGAACCAGTATATGTGTTCTCAATGAAAGCAGGTTGTTTAATTAAATCCTCAACACCTTCTCTTGTTACAGAGTTCTTATAGTCGTTAACTGTAACTAAACCATGAGTATAGTTATCAGCAGCAGAGAACGCTTGAGGTGGATCAATTAAATTAGCATATAGATTTTTCTCTTCGTTTGTTGTACCTGAGTTCTTAAACCAGAGAGGATCGTTTCTGTAGTTTAGAGGATATAGTTTGCTAACTGGCTGAGAGAACTTGAATCTCTGGAAGTTTCCACCAGCACCAGCACCAGTTGGGAATGGTGACATGTTACCACGTAAGCAAGTTAGATAGTAAACACCATCTTGCTGACCTGCTATACGTTTCTGTAATGTCTCATAACCAAAGATGTAGAATGTATCATCAATGATACCAGCATCAGTAACAGACTCAACATAGTATTGAACACCAGCACTGTCAGTTACAGTATCACCAGGAGTAATAGTGTAAACATTTGCACCATCTTGCTTATAGTAATACTCAGGATATCCCTTAGCGATCAAGGTCTTAAGTGGTAATGACTTACCAAAGTCCTGATCCTCTACCATATCAGCGAATACAGATCCTTGAGTGAATCTAGTTTGAGTGAATTCTGAGAACTCTAATTTTCCGCCGCGTAAATTTTTCAGAATTAGGTAATGGTCACTTCCAACTGAGTAGTAGCCATGTATATTACCAAGTCCAGATGAATTACCAGTCCATTCAATTTGGTTAGCAGTAATACTCTGTGTCTTACTGGTTATAAAGTCTCCACCTTGAGGAGCAGTGATCTTAACTGTTGTAAACTTATCGTTTCTTAATCCAGGATAGTTAACAATGTCAACTGCATGGTCATAAACAGTTAGTTCAAGATAATTGATAGAATTATCTAATTGATCTGCTACATAACGAGCACCCTGAATTGTGGCCTGAATACCACTGGTTGTACGAATAAATGCACGGTAATCAATACCAGCACCAGTTAGATCCTTTCTATATGGATCATATGCAAGATCTTTGTTTAAGTTATTGGATGTAAAGTCTGTATCAGTGTATCCAATATATTCACCTGCTTGTCTTGGGTTCTCGAACCTAGCACCAAATTGGTTACCACTTACAGGTTTCAATAAGATCTTCTGTGGAATTATCTTACGAGTATCGTCAGTTCTTGTCTTGATAACAAATCCATTGATAGGATCTCTTGCGTTCTCAAGATACTTAGGAATAACATAACGTAACTTGTATGTTCTTTCATCTGCCTCACGAACATCCTTAAGACGCTCATACCACATGTCAGTGGTCTTAGGTCTATCAGCATAATCATTCTGATGAATTCTCCAGAATATATTATCGCTGCTTGTATGCTCATCCTTAGTCTGAACATACCACTTACCAGTTGTAGTTACATTATCAGTGAATCCAGGTTCAAACTGGAATGGACTTCTACGCTTGTTAGCAAATACATTAAATGATAATGTTTGTCCAGACTGGAATGTTATTGGATTTGCTCCAGTAATAGCATCAGCATGTGTTTCATGGATGGTAAATACCTTAGCATTTTGGTAACGAGCATAGAACTCTGTCTTACCATTAAGTCTACCAGTAGCAAGATCTGCAACTGCTGAATTATTACCACTAACATATGTTGTAGCAACTAAAGGTAAGTCACCACCATCAATTCCTCTAAAGAATACTCTATGAGGAGTAGTAGATGCAGATGGCTTATCAAAGATATTTGAAATATCAGTTTCAATACCAGCATTAACTGCATTAGTTAACTCACACTTATATGTGTGAAGATCGTACTTATCATCAAGAACAAACTGATAGATATCAATCTCAACATCAGGATCAATAGCATCAGTTTCAGATGCATAGATGTAGATACCAGCAGCAGCATTTTCTTTTGATGTTGCAAGCATCAACTTGGTTTGATCACTACCATTGAAGAATGTAGTACCATTATAATTTTCTGGTACTGTAACTCTACCTGGAGCAATTACATAGTAGATTTGGTTAGTAGAGAATCCATTAGGTAGTCTAACAAGTCTCTTATCAACCTCAACATACTTCTGTGTGACTGTATCGAAACGGGGTCTTGGAACCAATCTTACGGGAGTTCCAGTCTCGAAGTCGTGAGCATTAGATGAACCAGTACCAGTTGTATCAATAGTGAATACTGTTGCTCTGGAAGCAAGTAATGCAGTATTAACTGTCTGTTCTTGACGAGTAACTGATCCAACACCACTATTAATAATTGTAGTACATACTCCTATCAATGTGTCGATAGCAGCAGCTGTACTTGCACACTGTAAAGATCCAGGAGCAGTTGTTGTATCCTGAGTGATAGATGTATCTGTTTGAGGTAATGTATCAGCCCATGCACCTTTAGTGAATGCAAAGAATAGATTAGTTGTGCTACTTGTTTGTAAAGTATTGACTGTGTTACCAGTAATTAATCTAGAATTGATAACACCAAGTTCAATCTTAGTATTATCAACAATTCTCTTAACATATGTTCCTTCTGGTATGTTAGTATAAATTGGTGTTGCACCAGGTTGTAATGCACCATTGACATAAGGTGATACACCAGTCTCATCATACTCAGTAACACTCATACCAATGATGATACCTCTTGTATCACCAACATCAACTATAGCTGTCTGATCAGTAGAGCAATTGAATACAAGAACATCAAAGTTCCTCATAGCAGCAGTTGCTACTGATCCAACATAGTTGTAAGCATCAATAGTTTCTGCTTTCTCAGCATCAATGAAGTCTAGGTTATTACCAACGAAGTAAGATTCACCAGCCTGAACACTATTAATGTTACCACCAAGTCTTAAGTCATTAACAACAGCATCTGTGATGAATGCAATATCACGGAAGCACTTAGATGACTCACTGTTAAGAGTAAAGTCTCCTTTATTAACTGTAGGTAGGCCACTGATATTACCAGCAGTAATAGAATCTGTTATGATGTCATATAATGTTTCTATTGTACCACGAACGTTAGCACAATCCCACTCACCACTGCTTAGTGATGGTAGAGTGTCTAATGTACCTGCCTTCAATGCGTCTCCAACAATACCAATCAAGGTATCAACAGTAGCAAGAACATCAGAACAATTACCAAAGGCATATGTACTTGGATGTGTTATCGTTGCTGCTCTTGGATAAGCATGTTTAGTAGCATTATTATCTGTAGCACATGTAAAGATTAAGGATTCAGTTCCTAACTTAACACTCTCACCTACTGTTAGTGAGTGAGAACCAATAGTTAGTACCAATTCACCTGTTGTTGGATTGTAATCAGCAGCAGTAGGTGTATGCTCTACATTTGTGGTAGTTCCAACGTTAACCCAAACCTTACCAGTTTGTCTCCAAATTCCATTGCTTGTTGCAGATACAAATGTATGATCAAACTGAGCATTAGGACCACCTTTACCAACGAACACATCAAATGAATTCTGTGTTACATTAGAGATAGGTAACCACGCTCTACTCGCTATTGGATCAGATGCTCTAGGATATGTCTTCTGTACTGTATTACCATCCTTCAAACATGTAAATGTAAGAGAATCTGTAAATACTTTAATAGAATCATTTGCCTTCTCAATTCCATTAGCAACAGCAGATACAAATGTATGTACTGAAGAGTTAGTAGATGGAGTACCTAATAGAACATTAACTTCAATTGTATTAGCAGTTACATTAGTAACAGATAACCATCTTCCACTTACAGGATCAGCAGCACGAGGATATGATTTAGCATTACCTGTTGGATTAGCAATACCAACGTTAACTGTAATAGTTGTAGCAGTTACAGCAGTGATGGCAATGTTTGTACCAGATACAGGGTCAGTTGATCTTGGATATGAATGATTAGTTGCATGATTGTCAGCATCACAAGTAAATGTAATACCACCATCTGCAATCTGAATTGTGTTAGCAGTTGTAAGACTGTGAGTACCAAGAGTGATCTGCATATCACCACTGACAGGATTGTATGTTGTACCAGCCTGTGCTGTGAAGTTAGATGCACCAGATGAGATAGCATCAGCAACACCACTTACAAATGTATGAGTACCAGTAGCAGCACTACACTCAAATGTTAGTGAGTTATCTGCAATTCTTATCCTATCACCATTTCTGTAAGTATGATTAGGAATTGTAAGAACTAACTGACCAGCAGCAGCATCATAAGAACCATTAGTTACAGTATCATATGTTGTAGCATTGAATCCATGATTTGCCATTCCAATGGTCAAGACACCAGTTGCAGGATCATATGCTGTACCAGCTCCTGCTGTATGGAATGTCTTGTCTACATTTGTAATCTCAAGTGATGTATTGTATATTGGATCTGTTGATCTTGGATAAGACTTAACAGTCTCGTTATTGTCCATTCCACAAGAGAAGAACAATGAATCATTAGCAATCTTCACACCATCTGTAATCATTAGATCGTGTGTTCCAATATCTAATGTTAATCTTCCAAGTCCAGCATCATAAGTTGCGTCTGAAATATCGTACTTAACTTCTTGTGTTGTACCAACATCAACTGTGATTGTTGTTCCAGTAACAGCAGTAATTGTAACTGCCTCATCAGCAATTGGATCACTTACACGAGGGTATGTCTTGTTAGCAGTATTGCCATCCATCTCACAAGAGAATGTCAATGAGTTGTTAGCAATCTTAATGCTTGTACCAACTGCTAATGAATGAGCACCAATAGTTAATACTAGATCACCTAAAGCAGGATTATAAGTTGCACTACTTACATTAAACTGAACGATAGGTGATGAACCTACATTAACTGTAAATGTATCTGTAGTTACACTTGTAATTGCTAGTGATTGTCCAGAAGCAGGGTCTGTTGAACGTGGATATACATGCTGACTAACATCATTATCCATATCACAACTGAAGGTTAATGCACCATCAGCAATGGTAATAGTATTAGCAGTTGATAATCCATGGCCTACACTTGTGAATGAAATATCACCTGAAGCAGGATCATATGCAGCACCCGTTACTGTGTATTGAGTACCCGTATTTGCTGTGATTCCATTATTAACAGCAGATATGAATGTATGTGTATAGTTACCACCAGATGATACAGCACCAGTTGTAGCAGATACAAATGTGTGAGCATATGCACCACCAGCAATTAATGCACCTTTAGCAGCATGTGAGAATGTATGAGGATAGTTACCACCTGAAACTACTGCACCTGTAGATGCACTCAAGAATGTATGAACTGACTTATCAGGAGAAGGTCCAACATTAAGAGTAATTGAAGTTGCATCAACAGCACTAACTGGCAATGCAGTATCATATGCTGGATCAGATGTTGATGAAATTACTCTACCAACTCCACCTGCACCAACATTAACTGTGAATGTATCAGTAGTAACTCCAGATACTTCTATTTCCTTACCAGAAACAGGATCTGTTGTTCTAGGATATGAATGTTGTGAGAAGTTATCATCCTTATCACATGTGAATGTCAATGAATTGTTAGTGATGATTATCTTATCACCATTACTTAATCCATGAGATGCAGCAGTGATAACTAAATCACCAGACTGTGAAGTATAAGTTGCATTAGTAGCAGTTAATGATCCACCAGAAACTATTGTTATTCCACTAGAAGTAGCACTAACAAATGTGTGGTTGTAATGATCTGTTACTGCATCATAACCAGCAGCAGTTCTAACGATACCAGAAAGATTACCAACACCACCAGTTGTAGTTCCAAGTGACTGTATAAGGATACCAATTAATGTATCAACATCAGCAACAACTGAACCGCAATGTGGTAAGTTAGCAGGTAGATCCCAATCTTCTACGATTGTTAGATCCTTAGTCTGAGTTAATGGGTTGTTACCATTAACACTAACTGTTAGGTTGTTAAGAACTTCTATTGCAATGCTGCTAACATACTCATAAACACGAACGATCTCATCTCTTCTATCGTCTTCAATAACTGTTGTGTAGTTAACTCCACCAAACTCATTAGTAATGAATCCTTCAGCAACATCATATGTCTTACTGTTACCACCGAACTTAACATCCCATGTAACTTCTCTTAAGACATCATAGATATCATCTAAACAATCCTGCATTGTGTTGCCAGCAGAAGGAGTATATGAAGGGAAATCTACCTTCATTCTTTCATATGCTTCTCTAGCAATAAATTCTTTATTTGTACGGATTAGATCATGTGCATCAGCGTGCATGTTAGAGACTATTGCTGGTTCTCCAACCTGATCTAATGTGATTGTTGTATCCTTAACATAGTATAGGTTGTTAAGAGAACGATTCATCAAATCAGCAGCACGTTTGAATGCTGTGATCACTGGATCAACTTCTCCTTGAACACCATTACCTAGTAATGTGTTACCATCAAAGTACTCCTTAGTAGCAGCGATAGTAAATTCATTACCACCGAACCATAAGTCTTGTGCAACAGCATCAACGAAGATACCCATGTCTCTACGACACTTGGCTTCACCTGTTAAGAATGTTCCTGCGTTCTCTACTGGCATACCAGCAAGAGTACCATTAGTAATGGCATCTGTTACAATAGTACCAAGTGTTACGATTGCTGACTGAACATCAGAACATAAAGCATCATTGTACTGATTAGATGTATTACCAGCAAACGTAACTGCATTAGCAGATGCACTTACAAATGTATGAACTTCATTTGTAAACTTAGCTCTACCAACATTAACTGTGATAGTATTAGCATCAGCAGCAGTAATTTCAATATATGCTCCATTTACAGGGTCACTGGAACGAGGATAACTCTGTTGTCCTACACTTCCTTGATAGTTACAACTGAATGTAAGAGATCCAGTAGCAATATTAACTCTATTACCAACACTTAATCCATGAGCATTCATGGTTAGAACTAAGTCACCTGTAGCAGGATCATAAGTTGCAGTAGAAGGAGTAAACTGTTGCTGAGTCTGGCCATAAGGTGATCCAGGAGCATTATCAGCAGTGATAGTTAAATCCTTATCATACATTGACTGAGTAACTGCGTTTCTCATTTGAGTTACAGCAGCATTAAGAGCAGTTGTGTACTGAGTCTGCTCTCCAACAAAACCATTAAGGATAGGTGTTGTTGTATCAGAGAAGTATTGTTGTGCAAATGCTCTTGTATGCTTGTTACCAGTGGTATACAAGTCAGTAGCAACAGCATCTATAAAGATTCCAATATCTCTGAAACACTTACTCTCATGTACTCCACCAGATCCATTGTTGATCTCTTTTGGTAGAGAGTTAAGATTACCAGCAGTAATGATATCTGTTACAATAGTACCTAGAGTATCAATAGTTGCTTGTACATCAGCACAGTTATACTGAGTATTAATTGAGTTATCTGTATTAGCACCAAAGATAACTGAATCAGTAGCAGCTCTTACAAATGTATGAGTTGCTTGTGGAAGATGCTTAATTGCATTATTTGAAGCAGTTACAAATGTATGAGTTGTATTTGGTCTGAACTCAACAGCATCAGTAGAAGCAGAAACCCAAGTATGTGCTTCGTTGTTACTACCAGTACCAACACCAACGTTCATTGTGATCCAACCATCTTGTCTGTCTACACCATTTGAAGTAGCAGATACAAATGTATGATTGAATTGACCGAATGATCCTGCTGCACCAACGTTAACATCGAAGGAGTTAGCAGTTACATTACTTACAGCATACCATCTACCACTAGCAGCATCGCTAGTACGAGGATAAGTATGTGTGCTTGAATTATTATCCTTATCACATGTGAATGTCAAAGAATTATCAGCGATCTTAACGTAATCGCCATTTGAGAATCCATGTGTAGGAATTGTAAGAGTTAGTGCTCCAGTTGCAGCTGTGTATGCTGCGTTAGTTACTGTATGCTGAGTAGCACCAACATTAGTAATTAGAATTGACTTACCAGCATAAGGGTCAGTGCCTGGTCTTGGATATGATCCATTACCACCGCCACCAAATCCACAACTGAATGTCAATGAATTATCTTTAAGAACAATACTTCTACCAACACCGATACCATGCTGACCAATATTTAATGTTAAGATACCAGTTGAAGGTTCGTATGTACCATCAGTAGGAGTGAAGTCTCTATTACTACCAGCAGCATTAATATTAACTGTGATAGTACCATTAGTATAATCTACTGCTGTAATAGTAGCAGACTTACCTGAATACTCATCAATACCAGCACGAGGATATGTCTTGTTAGTACTATTACCATCCATAGCACAGGTAAAGGTCAAAGAGTCATTCTCAATGACAATTCCTTCACCAACTGCTAGGCCATGAGTACCGATTGTTAGTACAAGATCACCTGTAGCAGGATCATAAGTAGCATTACTTGGTGTCCACTGTTGATCAGCACCAGCACCACCAATATTTACAGTGATGGTGTCAGCTGTTATAGTGGTTATCTGAACATACTTCTCATAATTTGAACTTGCAGATGTAGGATATGTCTTCTGACTTGCATTACCATCCATTCCACATGTGAATGTTAATCCATTCTCAGCAATGTTAATGCAATCACCTGTAGTTAATCCATGACCTGCGATAGTTAATACAAGATCGCCTGAAGTTGGGTTATATGATGCATCTGTTGGTGTGAATCTCTTTTCATCATTCTCACCATAATCAGATCCAGGTGCCTTATCTACAATAGTTAAATCTTTAACGAAGAGTTGGTTAGTAACCGCCTTCTTCATCTCTTCTTTTGCTTGAGCAAAAGCAGCATTTGCTTCTGCCTCTTCACCCTCAACACCATTTGTTATAGGTGTAGTAGCATTCTGGAAGTACTCAGCAGCAAATCTATATGTGTACTCATTACCTTTAATGAATAAGTCAAGAGCAAGAGATTCAACGAAGATCTCAAGGTCTCTACGACACTTAACTTCACCTAACTCACTAACATAACTGGTTTCTGCTGGAAGACCAGACAAGTTACCAGCACTAATAACATCAGTTACAATAGTTGTAAGAGTTGCGATTGCATTCCTTACATCAGCACAAGCTGCTGGATCTGTATTAGGAACATTAGCACCACCAGCAATATAATCTGCTGGACCTGAAGTTAGGGTAAGATCCTGAACTGCTAATTGGTTACTAGCAGCAAGTTGCATCTGATCCCTTGCTTGGTTGAATGCATAATTTGCTTCTGTCTCTTCACCAGATAGTGAGTTACCGAAACTAGATGCAAACTTACGTGCATATCTGTTACCACCCATGAATACATCAAGAGCAATAGCATCTATGAATATACCTGTGTCTCTTCTGCACTTATCTTCATACTGAACATGATTAGGATATGCAGTAAGAGTATTGGCCCATACTGTATTGATAATAGAAGCTTTGTTCTGTAATATTAAACGATAACCATCTGCAAATCTGGAAGATGGAGTAGTTGCAGCATCTCCAGTATGATAGAAATCTGGATGTTGTACTGCAATATTACCAAGACCACGATCTACGATCCAGTCTTTGTTTTGCATAATCAAACGATATGCATCAGCAAATCTTGATCCATCATCTGTTTCTGCATCGTTAGGGAAGTAGAAATCAGGATGATCCATAGTAATTTGTGCTATGGCCTTATCCTTAATCTCCTTACTGTTACGACGGATGAATCTAAATGCATCACCAAATCGTGATTGTGAATTAGTTTGTGTATCTCCAGGACTATAGTAATCTGGATGATATACTGCTACCTCAGCAACAGCACCATCAAGAATATAATCTTTGTTTGCTATGATTAAGTTTCTAGCATCCTTATTACGACTAGCAGAACTTGTAATTCTATCTGCGTAGATAGTAACTGAGTTAGTTGCTGCACTTACAAATGTATGTGCATATGCACCACCAGAAATTACAGCACCAGCAGTAGCAGATACGAATGTATGTGCATACTGATCTCCAACAGAAGCAGCAGCACCAACATTAATTGTTATAGTACCATCTTGTTTCTTAATACCATTGGATACTGCTGATACAAATGTATGAGCAGATACATCAGAAGAAACACCAATGTTAACTTCAAATGTATTTGTTGATACGTTAGAAACTGGTAACCACTGACCACTAGCAGGGTCAGATGATCTAGGATATGCATGGTTGGTAGCATTATTATCCTTAGCACAACTAAATGTGATTGATCCATCATCTAATTTAACTGCACCATTTGCTTTCTCAACACCACCAGCAGTTCCTGATTGGAATGTATGTGGAAAATCTCCAAGAGTTGTAGATCCAACATTAACCTCAAATGTATTCGTAGTTACATTTGAAATTGGTATCCACTTGTTGCTAACTGGGTCAGTTGATCTTGGATATGTTTTCTGTTGAGCACCACCGTCTTTAGTACATGTGAATGATAAAGAATTATCTGCGATCCTTATCTGATCACCATTCTTAAATCCATGATTACTAATAGTTAATACTAATGCACCTGATGATGGTGTATATGTTGCAGCAGTTACAGTTCCTGTAGTTGGAGCAGTAATACCATGACCAGCAACAGTTAATTGCAATGCTCCTGTAGAAGGAGTATAAGTTGCATTTGTTGCTGTTATGTTAGAAGATCCAACACCAGTAATTGCTATTGCAGTATTAGCAGCAGGATCAGTTCCTGGACGTGGATATGACTGTGCTACACTATTACCATCCTTAGTACATGTGAATGATAGTGAGTTATCTGCTAACTTAATGGAACTACCAGAATCTAAATTATGTGTTCCAACTGTGAGAACCATCTCACCACTTGCTTCATTATATACTGCATTAGAAACATCATAGTTAACTATAGGTGATGCACCAATATTAACAGTAAGTGTATCACTAGTAACTGAATTGATTGCTAACTTCTTATCATATGCAGGATCTGATACACGAGGATATTTCTTCTGTGATACATTATTATCCATTGCACATGTAAATGTCAATGAATCACTAGAAATCTTAAGTGTATCAAGTACAGTATAACCATGCCCTACAACTGTTAGAACTAAGTCACCTGTAGCAGGATCATATACTGCATTAGTTGGAGTATATGAAGCACTGATAGCATTAGCAGGGTCAATAGTAATAGTCTCATCTGTTACTGTTAACAGATTAGCGATTGCTTGCTTAGATAAATCTCTTGCTCTATTGAAAGCATAAACTGCTTCTCTTTCTTCACCAACTACACCATTTGCGATAGCATTTCCACTACCATCAAAGTATGTCTTTGTTGCTTCTATAATATTAGCGTTACCACCATCTCTTAAATCTTCTGAGATAGCATCAACAACATATCCAATGTCTCTCTTACACTTATCTTCAGCAGAAGAATGTGCAGGATATGTATCTACCGTCTTCTGCCATGCAGAATTAACAATCTCTTGACGGTTCGCCTGAATTAGATCACGAGCATCTGCATATCTATTTGCAGCAGGGTCTAGGCCAGGATTTACATAGGAAATATTTTTTAGATCTGGGTATTTCTCAAGAATGTATCCGAATACCTCTTCTTGGATCATGCGTCTGTTGCTTTCAATCAAGTTAGCAGCGTCAGCATATACATTATTAATAGCATATCCACTTGGATTTAATATAGATCCTTTAGCGATATACTTAACAAAACCTGTTGGTTCTAGAGTTACATTAAAGAACTCATCACCAACAGCACCTTTCTCAAGTTTTACGTTTAATTTTTCATTTGTTTTAGCACCAAGTCTATATCCTGTAATTGTTGCAGCAGGACGAGTCAATGGGTCTATAATATCCTCACTACCTAAGAATAACTTAGTATAGTTGGTAGGATTTTGAATTGTTCCTTGAATATCAACAGTATAATATTGAATCTTCTCTACATTAGTAGCACTATCTACAACCTGTTGAGGAGGAATAATATCAGTAATATATCCACCCTTATCTTGGTTAAAGGAGAATCCCTTATGACCAATAGCATGTAAAGATGTATTACCAAAGTTACTGTTAGAGTTGGTGATACTCATATCACCACCACTTTCCATTAGGAAGTGATCAGCATAACCAACAGCGAAGATACTAACACACTGAATGAATGCATCTTCTGAAGCACGAACGTGGAAGTTTCTCCAGTCATCCTTCCAATATGAATCACCCTTAGTGTGGTAAGGTACTGTTGCAAATGCATCTGTTAAGGATGCTTGGTTCCAAGTATTTGAATACTCATCATATCTAATGAATGATCTGTCGTCTTGCTGTAGTGATACACCAGTATACTGTGCAATAACAACTGACTTAAATCCAGTTGCTTTTAGACCATTAGCCCAGATACCACAAATACCCCATGTTGAACGGATGGAGCAGTTAAAGACGTATGGAGAAGCAGATTCAACAGAGTCAACTTCTGCTAATGTCTGTGCGTTCTGACCTAATGCAGGAGTAGTATCTACACTTATTGTCTGACCAGATACTATATTAGTTCCGATAGCAGTTGCTATAACAGGAACTTCATAAATGAACTTACGAGTATCATTCTGATCAATCTTTGTGATTGGGAATATACCTTCAAGTACATCATCAATTTCTGTGTTAGAAATACCAACAAACTGGCCTTGGAAGTAACCATGATCAACTTTAGTTGTTACTTCAATTTCTGTTGTTGAAGGAGGAATAGAAGGATCAGTAGTACTATCAGTAAACTTTAAAGACTCAATAACACGAGAGTCAGATAGAGGACCAACAATTCTGTTCTCTTGAACTCTCTGATCAAATTCACCTGGATCATCAATAGTAGGTTGATATGCAGAGAATCCCTTAGCAATCTTTCTATAATAAAGACCTAACTCTTCTGAATCAGCATATTCAAATACAGTTAGTTTATGGTGAGAATAATTAGGAGCAGTTTTCTTAGTGAAATCTGTAGGATCATAGTAAACTTCACCAGTACCTGCTGAAGCATTATAAAGAGGAGATTCAGATGTTGTCTGACCATCTTTAATAGTAAACTGCCAGAAATAACAACCACCAGTTACGTTGAATAATGCAGTACGTGGAGATAATAAAGATGCTGGATCGGGAACATACAATGGACGTAATGTAGTTCTACGAAGATCGTAACCAACAAGAGAAGATCCACGAGGAATGATTGCACCACCCTCAGTATTGTTAAACTTATAGTAGATATTATCAGGATTAGATAAATCTAAGATAGAATTATCTGTCCAAGCATTATTTGCTTGATCAAAACCAAATACATCAATATCACTAGTATCTGCAAGACCTGGCCTGTTATCAATATAATGGATGCCAGGCATCAGCATTATAGTAAATTGGTCAAATCTATCGTTGTCGAAACCTGGTAGATATGAATACCTAGCAATCTCAATAAAAGCACGCTGGATGCTCTTAAATGGAGTTACTGGGGAGTTACCTCTGTTTGATAACGCATCTGTTGCGTTAAAATCATCTGGTGAAACATATAGATACTTACCTGTTTTACTAGTAATCAGGTTATCCAGTCTTGTTAATGGCATAATTCGTCCGAGCCGTCGTCATAAGATCTCTCGATTTATTTATACCAGTAAATCCCTTAACACGACTTCGGTTCTAAAATTTTAACTACTATGGATTTGAACCGTTAATCACCCCATATTTGTATTGTATACCTAAAATCTGGTGTATCTGGAGAAACAGAAGTAACCAAATGTGGTTCTGAATTGTCATTTACTACCATAGAATTAAACTCTGGTAATATGGCCTTATAAATTCCAGATCTTTCTGTACCTTGATCTGCCCATATAAACCATCCTCCAGCATTGGGATGCCAGTCTTGATTCAAATAAATTGTAGCACCAAATATATGATGTTCATCATCGTGAATAGCGATACCAGAGTTAGGTTGCCAAATATAATATTGTGACATTATTTTGGTATGTTCTGGGACATATCTTCTAATTTCACGTTGTATTTCTAAGTTTAAATCATGCGGAACAAGAGATGTTAAGCAACTACCATTTAACCCCTGCTTCAAATGTGGCTTCCATATCATATTACTGGAAGACCAACATTGCTGAGGTATCATTTCATTTAAACTATCTAAGCAATCGTCAAGTAATTCTCGACTTAAGACGTTATATGCTATTTTCATAATATGCCATCAGAGGGATTTGAACCCCCGACCTTGGCTTTACAAAAGCCCTGCACTACCACTGTGCTATGATGGCAATAAGATAAGTTCTGGTAAATCGACATAACCGTGATTAAGTAATCTGTGACAATTTGCACATAAGGGAGCACACTTATCTATCTCATCTTTGAGTTTAGCATAAGATGCGATACATTGCAACTGAGATATAGTAGATATCTTAGAAGCAGGATCTATATGATGAAGTTCCATAACTTCCACTGGATACTGCTTATTGCATATAACACATGGATGAGACTTGGCCTCATCCACCATCTGTTTTCTCCTCCTATGACCAACTTGATTCTTTCTCTTTGTCTTCCCGTTTTTTCTAGCCCACTCTCTTTGATATTTCCTATTTGCTTCCTTGTCTTTAATTGGCATTACTATTGCCTCACAAATTTAAGATACCCGTATTCAGAACCCCAGACTCTCTGGTTTGTATTAACATCCTTACCTGTATCTAGTATATGTAACTCATTCTCATCTAATCTTATTTGATTAATGATATAAGTTTTCTTTCCACCCCAATCAACATAACACTTGCATCCTTCTGTACCACCCTCATATCTATTGTGTCCTACCTTTCTAAAAACTAAATCACAATGCTCACGGAATCTTAAATGTTCGTCTGTTATCTCTTCTACATTAGCACCATTACAATATCTCTCAGGAGTCTTGATGATCTCGTGATTCTTTGTACGAAACGTACCATTATCCTCAACTATATCAATGACATACTGTAAATAAGGTCTCTGCCTCATATAATTATATGCCTGTTCACCATAATATCTATTCTCACTAATTTTTTTGTATGTCACCCAAATATGAGCATAGCGTGTTGGATGACACTGTGCTTGTGTTTTATTTGAGAAGACACCCTCTAATAATGATAAGAATTCGTTCACTTTTTGCTATGTCCGTGTGCAATACCTAATTCATGCATTTTAGCATGTTCTGCTATAGGATCTCTAACATCCTTTTTACCTGGCCCAAAAGTAAACCAGATTCCTACTCCTACTAAGGCAAAAAGAATGCCTACGATTATAAAAACTATAATCATTATTCATCCTCTTTTACTGCCTTTGAAGATTTTTCTAATACACGCAATGCTTCCAATAGTTCTGGAGTTTCTTCCCACTCCCAAACTTGATTGTGTTGTGGATTCTTCTTTTCTATAGTATATGTTCTTTTTGTCATTATGTTCCCTTCTCCTGTAGAGTTACTACATCTGTTAGTAGATTAGTTATTTTATTGATTGTTTCAATATCTCCATCCTTTGCTGCTTGTGCTAGGGCAACACGAAGGCCACCTCTAACATCACGCAATGCTTCAATTAGTGCATCTGATAGCATATTATATTTAACGCTGGAGAAATTATAGCATAAAAAAGGAGGGGTCGCAACCCCTCCTAATATCATTCACTCTGTGAATTTAGAATGTGAACTTAGCACCAACTTTAGCACCCCAGTTAACGATATCGTCACCTGAAGAATCTTCGTCAGTAATGCCTGAAAGCTCACCGTAGATTCCTAGAGAATCTGTAGCAGCGACACTAAGACCTGCTTTTCCAGATAGTTCACCTTCAGAACCATCAGTTCCGTCTACTGCTGTGAAAGCAGGACCGCCTTGTACATAGAATGCAACTTTCTCAGAAGCTTGTCCTTCATAACCGATATGAAGATCAGTAGTAGCTGCAGAGTAGTCTCCGTCAGGATATGAGATATTGCTCTCAACATTCACGTATGGACCAGCAAAAGCTGCACCAGCGAGTAGGAATGGAGATGCTGCAACAGCAGCGATTGTTGATTTGATTGACATGTTTGTGTTTTTGAGTGTCTCGCAAGAATAAAAAAATCCTGCGGATGATAGAGTCCCTCGACATGGGATCTGTTTTCATTCAACGCAGGGTACGATCTTTCGGGCCTTTGTCTATTATTAAGTTGTGTGAAGTTGCCTCCACTCAAGTTATTTATAATATTAACATTTTCTTCGGGATCGGACAACCCCCCTTGTGACAGTTTATCAACTGGCACACTAGTTCAACTTAATAATACCACCTGTTGTAGCGATCTTAACATCACCATCTGTAGAATCAATTTCTACAGATTTACCAGAAATGGATGTTGTCTCCTTTCCTTTTAGAGTCAAGTCTCCAGATGTAGATTCTATTCTAGCATCTCCAGTGCTTCCAAAGTTCATATCACCTTCTTTTGTCAGGATATCAATATCTCCTTCCTTTGCTTCTGCTGCTATCCCTCCAGTATCCGTTATCATTTCTATGCCTTTCTGTGCCTTTATTTTAAGGTCATCTAAGAATGACCTAATATCAACAGAAGCAGGAGCATTTTTTATAAGTTTTGTGCCAGGTTGCAATCCAGCAGTCCAATGTTGATAATTACCAGCGACCCAAAGCTTATAATCTCCAAGGATCTTATGGTTTAAATGACCTGGAGTAAGAACTGTTTGAGTAGCACGAGGATCGAAAGAAATAGTTGTGTTTTCTTTAACACCTGTTTTTAAATCTTGTCCAAAGATGAGATCCATCTTATTATCAACTATATTCGTTTCATCTGTTGCAGATCTTACTATATCACCTCCTGTAATCATTCTAATACCATTTTCACCTTCTAATATTAATTGATCTATGGCCTTGATATGAACTATATTTGCCTCAATATATCTTTGTCCACCATTTGTTACCTCTGTATAATTACCAGATTCAATTTTTACATTTATTGCATCCTTATCAGTCTTAGCTTCACCATTTTTATCTTTTTTTGAAGCACCACTATCTTCTTGGTTACAAGATATATGAAGAGTGCCTTCATTTTTCCACAATCCTCCATGTGATTTTATATTCAATCTTCCACTACCATTACCATATCCTGCATCGTGTCTACCACAAATAAGGGCGATACCTCCAATATCATCCATCTTAATCCTAGCACCACCCTCTGCTGGACCCCATATCCTCAAGAGAGTCGAAGTTCTATCTTTGCCAGGTAAAAGATATTCATTAATTTCAGATCTACTAAAGTGTCCTTTCCACGCAGTAGATATTTTAGGAGCATCCTTAAGAGTTTGGGTCTCATTAGGAGTTTTAGGATCTGCAACTTTTGTAATAGTAGCCATTATGGACAATCAACGTAGCGGCCAGTACCAATCTTAGTAGCACCAACTGTGGCCAGTTCATTGGTACTTAGACATTTAAGTGATGGTATTAATTTACCACCTGCTCCTGAACCAATAACTCTAACTTCAGGATATTCATCAAATGTTAATTCTCTTCTCAATACTCTTGCACCTATAAGGAATCCATCTTCATTAATAATTGCTTCTGCAACATCTGTTTCTCCATTAACATAAACAACTGGCTTCTCTGTATAATTGCTACCTGGTCTAATAACAGTAAAGGAATCTATTATACAGCGAACACCATTCGACTCAGGATCATTTATCTTATATCCATAACCACCTTTCTTGACACGAATTTCTGTAAGATACCCATTCTCATCTAACAATCCAGTGGCAATTGCTCCTATTCCTTCACCAGAAACAAAGACATATGGTGGTTCTTCCCAAGGAGATCCAGTTTGATCTATTGGAATATCAATAATACTACCATTACCATCAGTTATTACATTACCTACAGTAGGTAAATTAAATTCTTGATATTGATTCTCTGCTGTTTCTCCTTCACCATCATCAAAATCAGAAAGACTGTTATCACCAGCAGTAATATAGACATCAACTGAAGCACCAGTACCATTAAGAGTAAATGTTAATGTTTCTACCTCTTCAACTTGATTATCTTCTGCTATACCAACTGTTACGAAAGATTTCCCATCATTAACTACACAAGATCCATATAATTCTCCACCAATAATATCTTGAGAAGTAATATTTGATCCACTAAGAGTCCAGTAAAGAACAGTACCATTTTCTACATTAGTAGTAGAAATAGTGTATATTACAAATTCATCTTCAGGTACAGTAGTTCTATTGGCAGCAACAGCATATGTTTGTGATGTTCCTACTTCTTCTATCTCTTCATTAACAGGCCAATCAACAAGATCTAATAATGTACCAGGATCTGATGGTTTTGGTGTATAAGGATCACCCTTCTCTTTAATCCGTTTCTCTATAATAGTACACTTACCAAGATTTTTAACAAAATTAATTCCTATCTTACTACCTGCTCCAGGAGTACTCTTCTTAAGATATACAAAGAAATCTTCTTCTAATTCCGATTCAACATTATACAAAGTTCTTATTTCAATTTCTTTAGTAGTCTCATAAGGAGCAAATCCAACAATACCATCATCTGCAATATAATCTACACCAGGAGTAGCAGTACCTTGCTCTTTAAGTGTCTTCCATGTACAAGATGATGCTATATCTGTATATCCACTTCTAGTAACTGTAAATTTAGCAAAATCTCCTTCAGTTACCGTAATATCATCTATAGAATATCTAATTTTTCGTTTTTCTGGTGTAGATCCACCTCCATTTGGTAATGGTAATCCACCAACAAATCCAACAGTAGTAACTGTTAATGGTTTACCAGTATATGCTTCATCACAAACATACTGTGTATAATCTTCTCCAGTTGAAGGAGATAAATTATCAATACTATCTAATAAATTATCCAACCAATTTTTATCTTCTTCATCTGCATCTGTTTCATCAACTTTAACACCATCAACACATACCTTAGAATACTGCTGACATGTTCTGTCAGGTCCAGTGCAAGTAATACCTAAAAGATTAAGAACATAGTTTATAGCACCACCAATGATGTTAAGTGGAGCTGCAATTGCCCCAAGAATCGCCTGTAATGGTCCTAATATTGAATTTAATAGATTATTCAATAAATCAAACAATTTGGAAAGAATACCATTGACTAATGAATCAATCTGACAAGCAACAGAACGATAAATTTGCTCAACATAACTCATCAAAACATTAGTTAACCATTCCATCAAACGATCACCAATATCTGCCATTGAACATCCTAAGTCCTTCAGTAGTTTATTAAAGAACTTAGTAACTGGAGTTAATGCATTACCTTTATCATCAGGACGCATTATTGCTTCAGTAAGCCATTTTACTGCTTCTTTTAATTTACCTATTATAAATCCCTTAATCTTAGCGATAAACTTCTTGATAACCGCCATTACCTTCTTAATATACTTTCTAGCAACACCCTTAGCATCAAAAAGTTTTCCTGTTACTCTATCAATAAGATACGTACCTATCTTTCCATTATTATTCTGAACTTCTTCTAGAAATTCTGCAATATAAAATTTTAAATCCTTCTTAAATTCTACCTTATCACATTTCTCTGCTACACTCTGACACCAACTCTCGTCTTTGAGTACAGTTAAAGTATTACGGCCAGGCTTTGTAGAGGAACTGACTACATCACTACCAGTATCTTCTTTACCTGAATCTAAAAGACCAGTAGTTCTATTAAGATTTGCAAGGTCAGTCTGTTCACCTTTTACATTCTCCTTCTGAACTACACCTTCACTAGCCACATTTATATCATCACTAGGAATTGCCGTAGTGAATGGATAATCATCAGGTCTCGAATATACTACTTTACTTGTAGCACCTGGGGTCTGTCCAATAGACCCCATAATGATCGGTTTCTGTCTATCTGGATCAAGATAGAATCCAATGACCCAACATCCCTTCTGTAACTGTGGATGTGCTCCAGCAGTGTTACCAGGCATAAAAGGAACATTAACTGGCATCATTACATGACACCAAGGAAGTTCCGATGTTGGTAAAGTCTCAGGATCTTTAGGATGATCTCCTACTATTCTAACTCTATATCTAGCACCACCCTTAATGTTCTTATTCTCGTGGTGTAAGGCAGATTCCTCCACCTGACCAACCCACCAGTTGAATCCATCATTACCAACTCTATTGGTTGGTATCAGTTGTGATGCTAATTGATCCATTAATTACTCGTCATATACTCTACATTCAAAAGCATCAGGATGATTATCGCAATACTGATCTAGTTGCTTATCCTGATGTCTGAGATGGTAATCATTAATACCTGTCTCAGGATCATCATTTTTATGATACTCCTCATAGTAAGCGTGTGAAGTTTTTAAATCCTCTTCAGAATACTCATGCATACCATGATTAGTATGCTCCTTATGATCCTTTGGATCAAAGTAAACTTCATGATCTAAATCGTGTTTGATTTGTGCCATAATTTTATTACGGTGGTAAGATTATTTATTGGCCATGGGTAGAAATTCTATCCTTCATACCAAAAGAATCACGCATAAGTCTTAAGGTTGTGATAAAACGACCATTTGCATTTTCAAGTTTAGCGTATTCATGTGTAACCTCTTCAACGAGATACACTCCACTACTCTCTTTATCAAATGGTTCATCTTTTGTAGCCTCTGCTGGCAGTTTATTTGACAATCTAAGATCAACTAAATCTCCTGCACAAATACCAGAATTACCAGCAATCTGAACAGTAGCATATTGATTCTTCAAAAACTCATACCTTGTTAAAGCCTGAGTTGCATAATATTTCTGCCAATCAGCAAATGGAGTAGGACTTTTAGCACTACTATCTTCGGGATCAGCTGGCCAGCCTTTATTATACCACGATTCATGGTCAATGTAAACGGACATAATTCTTGATGGTACTTGTGTTAAATCATTTTGGTCATCTGAAATTAACTCAGCACTCTCTTGTCCTCCTAAATGAGCCATGTTATCATAGTTCTCAGAAGCATTGTAAGTATATTCTTCGTATTCACCTGTACTATGATTAAAGAATGCGATCATAGTACCATACTGACCCATTCTTAAGGATTCCAACACATCTAACTGTGATCCAAAACTAGCTTGTAATATATTAGACCTTTCATCTACTTCTGGTACATCATCTGTATTAGCAGTTCTTTCTATATACGGACCCCATGCAGCATTTGTATAAGATTCTGATCTAAATTTAGATCCCTCTTCTGCAAGTAAAGTATCCACAGAGAAGAAATTATATCCTCTTCTATTCTCCCAAAAGAAATATCCAGCACTACCTTTAATAGTTTCAGTTACCTCTGTTTCTTTACCATTCTTCTTAACAGTTGTTGTACTTGTTCCTTTCTCACCAACACTCTTCAAACAAACCTCTGTAATAAGATCAAATGGTCTCCTTCTTGCTGGAAGCATATTTAATTGAAACCTAGAAACCTCTGTAAAAACATCCTTCTCTGTTTTTATAAAATTTTCCATAAGATCAACTACAATAGAATCACTATGTCCTCTAAGTGGTTTAGTTACTCTAACAGTCTCATTTTTAATGGCCTCAGCAGAAATTAATCCTAATGTATATACTTGTTTCTGTCCTTTAGCAAATCTATTATTAATACTCCAGACTTTCATTTTATATACTATTGGATCATTTTCAGAACTTGTTTTAAGTGTAATCCATATATTTTCTGTGCCTTGTATAGGTAATCCACTTAAAAGACCACCACTATCAAGAATGGTCATAGTACCTGCAACAAATGGAGATGTAATACTCTCAACATAAGAAAAAGTTATTACAGTCCCAGTCATGTCAACAGCACCAGGACCAGTTGGCGTTCCAGCTGGCCATATCCTTACGTTCTCAACCTTGAAGTCTAAACTATTCTGAAATTGTTCGTTGACTTCACTCATTATCTAATACTCCTTATTCTTAAATTAGAAAATACTTCAGTACCAGTCTCTGCCATACTAATACCATTGAAGTATCCTGATGGTGTGGTTCCAGGTTGTCCACTACCTTCACCTGCCACTACGTTATTAACAATTATAGGAGTATTTCCTACCTGAACAAGAGCTTGATCAGCTGATAACTGATTAATCTTATTTGCTGTTTCATTTCCAGTAGTTGTTACATTACCACTACCTGTTCCACTATTATTATTTGTTCCAGTATTATTTCCTTTTTCTGGAAGAATTACTTGCTCTTTAATAAGATAGTCTAATTGACCTTGCCAGTTAGTCTTCCAATCATCACCAACAGCAGATTTCATTGAAGAGAAATCTGAACCTTCCCAACCAAACAATCCACCATTCTGATTACCAACAAAACCAGAAGCATCATTGATTTTATTTGTCCAATTAATTGCGTCTTCTCTTCCAATTCCTTTACTCTGTAAATATCTAAGTACTTGTTCTGGATCAACTGTTGGTTGATTATCTCTCTTGATACCCATCCATTTTGGACCCCAATATCCATCACCTTTCTTAGATCCAGTAATTGCTCTGAGTGTTGCTGTCGGACCTTCACCATGTACAACTTCATCTTCTGCTTTTAATTGTTTTCCTACTTCAGTATTTTCATTAAAGAGTCTTAAAAATTTCGGACCCCAATGTCCGTCATCAACTTTACTTCCTATCAATCCACGGAGTAATTGTGAAGTTGCTTGTTGAAATTGTGAAGGTGGTTCCTTCTCTTTTTTACCATCACCACCGCCACCCCAGAAACCTGGATATTTCTTTTGGTTCCAATATAATCCTAATCCAATAACTTTAGAATACTCCTGTTCCTTCTGAACCATATGATCAAGGAAATACTCAGGTATCTCTTTTAACTGCTGTGCATTAGAAATTATTTCACCTGGATGGACTATTGCTCCAAATCCACCTTCTCCATCTATTCCTTTCCCAGGTTGCTTATTAACTATACCACCAGTATCCATACTAGCAGCATTATCTGACAAATCTTTAGCTAACAATGCACTATCAATAGCTATTGCAGCAGCAGTACCAGGACCAGGAGCAAAAGTTGATAATAATCCAGATGTTATCTCAAGAGATCCTCCTATAAAATCACCTTTAGCAAATTTTTGCATTCCAAATAATAAACCCAATCCTGCACCAAGAAACGGAATTGCTTTTCCTCCTACTTTAGCTCCACCTTTAAGTCCTGCTTTGGCTCCTCCTTTAATTAAACCACGTTTGGCAGCTCTGCCAACACCATGTTTCATTATAGAACCAGCCTTTCCAGTCTTCCCAAGACCAGATATAGACTTACCTGCTTTTCTTCCGAATGCAGTACCTCCAATAGCATTCATCAATGCAAGGGCCGCATCACCTTTTCCACCACCTTGTCCACCACCCATAGCGAGACCCATGGCCATATTAACAAAATCACCACCACCGCCTCCACCAGAAGGAGAACCAGAACCACCCTTGAACATTTTCTGTTCTAAGAATGCTCGTGATCTAGCCATCATCACATCATCATGTTTCTCTTTTCTGAGAGACATGTGAACCATAGAATATATGTGCTCTTTAACCTCTCTAACTAAACTATCTACACCATCAGCAATTCTTTGTAAAGTGTCAGATGGATCATTCTGACCAATAGGCCCCATAGACGTAGGGCTATATATCCCATCTTGAGATACACCATCATAATGTACTATAGTCTGAGATGGTCTTATATGAGGATCTCTTTTAGGTTGTAAACCTGCTAATCCAGATCCAGAGAAATTAGTTATTGCTCCACCTTTCTTAGATGGAAGTCCAAACATTGCAGTCTGTCCAGCAATTTGTACCGCTTCTTCAACTTCTTCAGAACTTACATCTATAACTGATACATCAACTGGAAATATGGACTTATCCTTAGTTAGACCATATGCCTTTTTCTGTTTTTTCTCTCCAGCTTGTTTAGCTGCTTTCTTTAATTTGTCCCAGGCCCAATTCTGCAAGTCTTTATAACCCTTGCTTTCTGGTAATTTACCAATACCTTGGAATCCATGTGCCATTATTTGTTCTTAGCCTGTTCTTGTTTTACTTTCTCAAGATGTTGCATCAATAAAGTGGTATAAACTTGCCTTTCCCAAGGCATCATATTTTCAATCTCACTTAAGCTATATTTATGGTATTGCATCAAAGCGAAATTGGTCTTATAGTAACCCTCCAACGATGTGTGAAAGAGGGCTATCCGAAAAAATTCTGTAACCCATTGATTACATACTCAGATTCTACACCAGTTTCAGGATTCTTAATATTAAACCTATGCTCTAACTTAGGTATAGTATCAAAGAATTTTGTAATATTCTTAAATTGATTGGTAGTCAATCCTTCTATAAATTCCTTAAATTCTTTCTTACTAGTAGTAGATGAATCATATACGTCTTCTCCATCATATATCTGATCTACACATCCAGCAATAACATCAATATATCCTTCAGGATCAAGTTGTTTCCCTATAATTGAAGATTTAACAAATTCTGGGAATGTAGGATATCTAAAAATAATACCCATATCATCAGAAAGCTCAATCTTAGGATCATGGCCTTCTGGTTTATCTATTTTAACGTCAAATAAACTGAATGTATATTTCACCTCTGTTTTATTATCATCTTTACAGGTGATAGTCATATCGACTTCTTCACCAACAGATACAGCACGAATATTCAAAAACAAATATTCTAGATCAAAAGTTGGTAATTGATCAATCTTAATTCTGCTCTGAACGCAATTTTTCAATAAATCTTTAACTGCTGATGTTATCGCAGATTCTTCTTCTGTTTCCATAGCCATTAAAAGAAGTTTTTCCTCTTTTACGACAAATGGACGGTATTTGATAGCTTTCCCATTTGAGGGTAAATCCAGTTCATAAGTCGGGAGTGCGACTTTTGGTAATGCCATAATAATCAGTTTGAGGTCATATTTATATATATCGACTTTTCAAGCAAAAAAATTGCCGAGTAATTTTTTCGACTTTTATGGAATCAAAAAGTCGAATTTGCTGGCCTACCAGCGTCCATCAAATCCAAGAGAGAATCCACCACCGAAAGCCATGTCTCTTGCATCTTCAGTCTCACCCATGTTTGAAACATCGCCTTTAACAAATCTAATGTCGTGATCCATCGTGTAATGACGCATGTATGAGAACTGAGCAGTTACTTGAACTACTTGATTAGTACCATACTGTAAAGGAACAGCGTCAATAGCATATGGATATGCTCTTTCTAAAACATATGTTATTGGTTGTCTTTGTACAGCAGACTTTGGACCTGGTTCTGCTTTAATTATGGCAATATCAGAAACATACTCATCCATGTATGATAATCTTACTTCCCTATTTTGTACTTTATCAATAGATCCACGTTCTTGATTAAACATAAGATCTTGCCACTTATTTAAGAACTTAAGTACACTCATATTAGCATCACAAAGGAATCCAAGTTGAATTTCCGTATAGACCCTAGTATGCGGATATTTTACCTGTCCAGATCCAACATACATTCCATTAATACTACTTTCTGCTGTATTAATGTTAGGTAATTGTGCTTCATTACAGTAAAATTCTATAGTTTCATCAAGGTCAAAAGATCCTACACTAGAATCTAATATCCTTACAATAAAACTATTACTAGACGCTAAACCACCGTCTTTTGATACTCTTTGTATAAAACGACTAACAGACACACTAAATATCTACTAATGATACAACTATATTTATGGCCTACTCTGGGATTTATAGGCCCATCAATCCTCAGAAGTATCGTGGTAATCCAAGAAATGTGGTCTATAGATCCTTATGGGAACGTAAGTTCATGGTTTACTGTGATAACCACTCACATATATTAGAGTGGGGAAGTGAGACGGTAATAATACCATATCATGCTCCTGATGGGAAAATACGTCGTTACTATCCTGACTTCTACATAAAAGTTAGAGAGAAGGGAGGAGGAACGGCTAAGTATATTATAGAAATTAAACCAAAGAAACAAACAAAACCTCCTAATGCGAAAAATAAAAATACTGCTTCCTATCGTAATGCTGTAAAAACCTACGCAAAGAACCGTGCTAAATGGAGATCTGCTAAGAGATTTTGTGAAGATAGGCAGATGGAATTCTTAATATTTACAGAGGATAATTTAGCGGTATGAAAAAATGGCACAAGGATTTGGAGAACTACAAAAGAAAGCGTCTGCTAATATTTCAAAGGCAGCACTAACTACTGGTGGTAATACACTATTCGAGAAAGTAAAACAAGAAGCAGGTGGAGAAAAGAAATCATTACAATGGTATCGTGCTACTACTCAGAAACTAGCACTACAATATAAAAAGAATTTTGACAAGTTTATCCGCGACGAAAGAAGAGACTCATTAGACACTGGAATCAATCAAGATCAGAACCAACTACGTAGATGGGCTGTCCAAGGCCATATGTATCTCTTTGAATATAAAGACCCAAAATTTATTAAGAAACTAAGGTACTACGATACTTATCCCCTTGTCTATTGTATCAGATCAAATAAAGAAGAGTTCTGGGGAATCAACTTTCATTACATTGCATTGAAGAAGAGAATCGTTGCAGCATCTAAGTTAGCACAAGGTAGAATTGATGTACCCAAGGCATCTCTGCATAAATATTTACTTAGACACGTTGATCAACAATTACTTCTTGATGTTGCTATAAATGAATGGGATACTGTTGTCCTATTACCTATAGAAAACTTTGTGAGAGATCTAAACGGGTTACAATTTCCTATCAGACGAGAGGATGTTTGGGAAGATACCGATGAAAACTTCTACGACAAATATAAAGGCCGCAGAGTAGTCAAAGGTTATGGTACACCAGAAAGTAGAGAAATGGCACTATGAGTAATCTCGGACAACTATTTGATGAAGATGGTAGTGGTGGAGACTATACTATTAAAAATCTTACCAAAGCACCAGGAGAACAACTATATCCAAAAATTAACTTTTGGAAAGATAGTAGACAGGAAAAACGAGCCAAGAAAAGGCTACGTGAAGCAGCTATTGAACAATACATGAAGGATAATCCTGTGGCACAGACACAGTATCCAGAAATAACTATTGATAGTAGTGCTCTTAGGTATCCATCTAATCCACCCATAAGAGATCAAAGCGACTACGTTGTATTCAAATTCTATAAGTATCAACCACCTTGGGGAAGATCATTCCACGACCAAGGAGATTATGTTGGAGAAGGTGGTGCTCGTAGTATGGATGCTAAAAATATGTCAGGAGTTTGGTTTGATAAAAACAAATATGTAGAACAAAGTGGGTTTTGGTCTGATGAAAAAAGTTTTAAACAAGCATGGGCTGAACATGTAGAAAAAGGTAAGAGTGTCTTAAACGTATACAATAGAGCAGATCAATATACTGAGACACCTGATCCAATTGTTATGCTATACATGCCAGATGATATCTCTACTGGATACAAAGCAAACTGGGGTGGTAAATCCGTTGGAGCAGCAGGAAGAGGAGAACTAATAGCAAGAGGATCACAAGGACTTATCAACAAGGAAGTAGAAAGTATAAGAAGATCATTCCAACAGTGGGATAGATTGGCTAGTGACATGGGTATGAATATAATAAAAGATAGTGTTAAAAAAATTAGTGGTGATGTATTAAATGATGATGATATATATGGAGGAATATCTGGTGTAGTTCAAAACCCAAACGCTGAGCTACTATTCCAGAACATTGATATGAGAACGTTCTCATTGAAATTTAGATTAGTTCCTCGTAATGTTGATGAAGCAGTTAATATAAAATCTATAACAAATCTCTTTAAAAGAAATATGTTACCTAGCACTGGTGTAAGTCAGGTATTTGGATGGTCAAGAGGTGATGGTACAACTGCTGGATTCATAAAAGTACCTGATCTAGTTAGAGTATCATTTATGAGAGGAGGACAAGAGAATCCAGATGTTCCACAATTTAAAATGTGTGCTCTATCACAAGTAGATATAAACTACACTCCTGATGGAACTTATGCTACATATCATGATGGAAGTATGGTTGCAACAGAATTAACTTTAAACTTCCAAGAAACAAAACTTGTATACAAGGAGGAGGCTGATAACTACTAATGTACTTCAGAAATATACCAAACATAGGATATGATGAAAAACCTATAAAATATCCATTCTCATCTTCTGATGTTAAGATAGCAAAGAACTTCTTCAGAAGATATAAAGTGAATGAAGATGTATTTTCTTTGGCCGTATACTTTCAGAAGTATGGTATTATGGACGGAGAAAGACCTGATACATTAGCAGACAAAGCATATGGTAACCCACATTATGACTGGATCATTCTTATAACAAATAATATGATCAACGCACAGTATGATTGGCCTTTATCTTCTCATGAAATATACGAGACATTAGAGAAAGAATATGATGATGCTTTTGCTGAGATACATCACTATGAAACAATAGAGATAGCACAGTACAAAGCAGGTACTATTGTAGATGAAACATTCTATAATGCTACACACAAATTAAATATTAATGGAACTGTACAGGATAAACTTGGAAGTTCTTTTTGTAATGCAATATCAGTAGCAGAATGGTTCACCAAAGAGAATGAAAAGAAGAGAGAAATATATCTATTGAAACCATCTTATACTTCTCAGTTTATTGATGACTTCAGAAGAAATAATAAGTACGAGAAGTCTAGTAGGTATATTAATAAGAGATTAAAAGCAACTGGTTGATCGACTTTTTAGACAAAAAAATACCCCGAAAATTTTTCGGGGTTTTTTAGTATTCAATTTTCGATTTTCCTATATTATCCCAAGAGATCCTGCGGTAATTCCTACTGCCATAAAGAATCCGAACTCCAATAGACCGTGTGCTTCTGCTGGAGTAGATATTAATATGTTATTGAAATACGAGAGAACTGATGGCTCCATTGTAATAAACGTATGCTCCGATTAGACTGAAGAAAATAAGTTGTGGCATTCTACTAGGTAATAATACTATAAGTATATATACCTGTTAGCATTTTGTCAAGCACCTGATGGTACTGGTACTGGAACCATCTCCTGTTGACGGACACGGATTCCTTTACCTCCATCATTGTCATCATCGTCATTGTTAATGGCACGAAGAATTAATTCTATCAAAACTAAAACAGCCATCGGGTAGAAGCACCACAAGATGGCTGTTAAAGGTGATATACTGTCTTGGGCGGCTATTAAGTCGCTCATTGATTGTGTTCCTTTGAGAATATTTACGAATAACTATTTAGTTTTGTTAAGTTTTAAGTAAAGTACTTTAACTTTGTGTATACCGCTACACCAACCCAGAACAACATCATTGTTGCTCTTCCGTTTGCTCTCCAAAAAATATCTGCTTGCATTAGAAGATACCTGGAATGATTTGACCTGTGGTGATGTAAGCACCTGTTGCAGCAACGAATCCAATCATTGCCATCCAACCGTTAAACTTTTCTGCTTCTGGTGTCATTGTTTTAAACTCCTTTCGTTTGATTGTATTAGGGATAGAAAGTGACCTGCTATTGCAGGTGGTGTAAGAGACCTTCGACTTAATCTCTTAGAATATACCTGGTATAACTGCTCCAAAGAGGATGTAGTTGTGTACCAGTGCAAAGAATCCAATCATCGCTAGGCGGCCATTGGTTTGCTCTGCGTTAGTCCAGTAATCAACATCAAGCACTTCAATCTGTGGTTCAGCAGCAAACATATTCTGTCTGCCTCCTTCCTCAGTTGTTGTGTAACGTTTCATACCTGTGGTAGATGAAGTCATATTAACTTATGTTAAGTAACGTAACATAATTATATAGGAAACATAAAGGATTTGTCAAGTACTAATACCTAGAAAACCGCACAAAAAAAGGATCATCATTGCTGATGACCCTCATAAGTAATCATTATCGCTACTGTTGGAGCCTCTCATCTGGTGGAATCAACTCCTTTTCCTCTAGTACTTCTGGATAAATTCTCTTATCATCTGATTCATATGGTGGTTGAACAGATGTAATAAATGTACTGAGGTCTGGAGGTGCTGTACCACTAACAACAGCAGCACCAGTAGCAACAAGGCCAACTGATAATGTTGTTGCTACCATCGTGGCTTCTGCCAACTGTAATAGTTCTGCTAACACTTGTCTTCCTTTAACTAATCATATTATACAATAAAAAAGGGGGTCGTGTGACCCCCATGTGACAGTTTACCAATCGTCATCCTGATTCTGACTCTCAATAAATTCCTTGTTCCGTTTGCAAACACCATGCACATCTATTTCTTGATGAAGATGTGCCATAGTATGCAGTGCTTCTATACCACCGAAGCATATTATTAACATCATTGGTAGCATCCATAGTGGATGACCTGCTACTTCTCCTGTGGTTCTTTTAGACATGGCAAATCAAAAAGTACTGTGTTTATGTATTCGTCAGCCCATTCCTTATCAAATAACTTCTCTAGTATACCACGAGTCTTGTCGTTCTTCTTCTGTTGGTTACAATAATATATCTGATCATCGTATCTCTTCATAGTATTAAACCACAGATCATCCTTTAATGTATGATGTATATCATTAGAGAATACATTAAGATAATTCATAACAATACAATAGAAGTTTGCTATCTCTATGCTCTTACTAATACGCATGAACTTACAGTAGGGTGAGAAGATTTCGTCTGCCCACAATGGTAGTGGTCTTCTCTCACTAAATGTAAAGTTGTTACTGATCTCTCTTATCTGACTGTAGAATCTATCATCCACACCATGTACAGGAGATACATCAACGATAGCAGCAGTGATGGCCTTGTCAGTAGCAACTATATCACATCCAAAGATAGGTAGATTGTAATGTGGATCAGGATAAAATATTGAATGTAATATCTTTAGTCCTTTTAAGTTTGCTATCTCAACATGCATCTTCCTGAGTGAAGGACACTGATACATTTTGTTTGTAATGATCAAGTCATCCTTCTTCACTTCAGGAAATGGACTCTCTAATGATTTGACATCAGGAAAACTCTCCATCACCTGAGTGATTGCAAATGATAGATCGTCTACAATGTCACGCATAACTAAAAAAGAATTCCTTGATTAGTTTTTCTGACTCTTCCTTACCAAACGCATTGGATAAGTATCCTGAGATAGGATCAAGTCTTATCATATAAGAATCAAAATCTTTATATAAACTGGTATCAGTACCAGTAGGTTTTGCTTTCTCTATCATCTCTTTATAAAGTGACAAATAATATTTGAATGTTGGTAAGTATGTATCTACCTGTGACATTTCACAGTACCTTACAAATATATTCTCTGAGAAATGATTACCTGGTTCAAAGAAACGATAGGTTCCTTCTGCTTTAGGTAATGGTGGTACATTCAGTACATAATTTTCAACTGGATGTTGGAAATCAAATACTATGATAACTTTCTTCTCAAAGAAACCCATAAGATCCATCCCAAAACAAGGAAGGTTATGCCCTGTCTTGGGATAGATCACATTATTATGAATATTTAATTTGTCATCCCAGATGTCAACATGTCTGGACTTAATAAAATACTGACCTGAATACAGGTCAGCAGTAAGATGGACATCTTTTTTATTAGTCCAGTGTACATGTTGTTTTTCAAACTTCAGGTCAGGGAAAGTCTCAAAGACTGCTGACCTGTAGTTCTTCCAAATATCAGTCTTCCTCTGCGAGTTTTGCAAAGTAGGATAGGGCATCGTCATCATCAACAACCGCTTCTTGTTTCACTGGTGTATTCGCACTTACTTTAGCACGAAATGATGAAGGTTCTGGTGCTTTGACTGGTTCATATTCCTCAGTGTCTACAGTAGTAACTGCTGCACGTTTGGCCTGACCTAGTACAAAACTCAACCTTCTTTCTAAATCCTCATAGGATTTAAACTGATCCTTAGCAAGGAATGATTCTAACGAATGTTCCTTGTTCCAGATTGTTTCAAGTTCAGTATCATCTGAACTAAGAGCACTAACAGAATCAAACTCACTACTATCATAGTTCCAGAATCCTGCTACCTTCTTGATCTTTAACTTAAAGTTAGCACCTTCCCAGAAATCAAATACATTTACTGGTGTCTCATCCTGAAACTCAGGATTCATTGCTGCAAGGATCTTGTCGTGAATCTTCTTACCATACTTATACAAGAATGTCTTACCCTCATTGTCAGGATTCTTAGGATCCTTAACAACTAAGATGTTACTGTAGTAAGATAGCTTACGCTTCTGTCTACGTGCAGTGTCCTTGTCTGCCTCTTCACCACTGTTCCAAAGGCGACGATTAACTTCACCTACTGGATCCTTTTCTCCTAGCGTAGTGAGACTGTTTTCAATGTACCAACCACCTGGTCCTTGGAATGCATGACTGTAAACTTTCGCCCAAGGTACTGTCTCTCCTTCTGGTGCTGGTAGGAAACGGATAACTGCGTATCCATTACCTGATGCATCTACTTCTGGTTTCCAGAAGCGATCATCAACTTGTCTGCCACTGACAGACTTCTCTAATTCTTTTTGTAAAAATTCTAAATTGGATTTCTTTTTTAAATTTGCAAATGACATATTAGTTTAGATTTAATTGGATTTGGTTGGGGTGGGAGGTTGGAATTATGTATACCAACAAGTAAGGGGCATTGCTACATGAGTAGATTTTTACCTCACTGTCTGAGACCCGACTGGTAAGTCGATTCTTCCTTGGGGGAAGCAGCACCACCTGTGTCTCATCACCTTAACTAGCCTTATGCCAGCAAGTTTGTTCAGTCACTCCCGTGTCAGGGAGCGACCCCGACATTTATATTTATAGCATAAAAAAGGGGGTGCTGTCAACCCCCTAAATCTTAATTATTCCTGAAGAGGACTGCTTGTTCTCCATCTACTTAGACGGAACTCCTCTCTGGTTTGAACTGTATGTGTATGATGCCTTAATAAAATCCTCTTGGCCAAAGTCATTTCAGTTGTGTAAAAAATTACTGGTTCAGTTAATCCTGGATCACCACTCATAAAATTCTACCTCCCTCTCATTTGTGTCACACTTCTTCAGTTTTTCATTATCCATAGCTTCAATTATTCTTGCCATGTCAACAGCAGATAGTTCCCCATCTTCTGTCCATTTCAATGCGTTCATTGATGCTTTCATCTCCTTGTGTTGAACTCCACATATTATATAACATAGAATTCACACAAAACACCGTTTTCTTTATACTATCTTTCGGTTTGATTTACTTTTCTTCTTCTAGTCTCTCTTTGAATCCTTCAACTTTTTCTAAGAGTTCATCAAACATGTCCTGCATTCTAGTGTTAGGTGTAGCACCTAACATAATAATTCCCTGCTTCATTGTTTCTTTAACAGACTTGGCCTCAGGGTCGTCACTCAATTCAATACGAGCATAGAATACTTTCTGTTTTTCAATCAGTCTTACTAATGCATCAAAATATTCCTTCTTTCTATCATAATCAAGCAGCACGAAATTCATAGCAGATCTAAAACAGAACTGCTGAAGTTCTATCATCTCTTGGATGTCACCACGGATTAATTCTGATTGGAAAAATTTACTGGTCATACTAGCATCAACTTTGCTCTAGAGGTTTTCTTCATAAAGTTAAGTTGCTGTGCCTCGTGACGCAGCTTTTCTTTTAGTGGTTTACTAATCAATTTAGTAACACTATCTAGTTCTATCTCATTCATCTCACAGTAGTGGATAACCGAATCAATATAATTCATATCCGAATTATGTATTGCAATTTTCTCCACCTCCTGCGAAAATTTCGCAGCAGTCATAAATTTATCCTCAAGTAATTGTTTTTTGTCCATATCGTTCTTGGTATTCAGATATGTAACCCATTAATGTGATGAAGTATTCTTTCTTAGGTGGAAGTACTTTCACCTGAGTTTCACCATTCTCACAAGCAACGATGGTCACGATTTTTTTAACACTCACATCATATAACTCTTGGAGCATACATGCGTAAGCAGTTTCTTGCACGAAGTAATCATAGAGATATTCCTCACGCTTAGGTGTGGCAGATGTCTTGAAATCAATTATAGATAACTCTCCATCAAACTCTGCGATACAATCCACTCTTCCTGCTAACTCTAAATGCTTCGAGTAAAGAGCGGCTTCCTGCAAGTAAATATTATTTATCCTGTTAAGTGTTTGTACTGTCTGGTGAAACATGACCACAGGAAGCGGAGACTTCTTGTACTCATTAATATCCAAACAGTTATTAAAGTAGTCCTCAACTATGGAGTGATAGGTTGTACCTCTCTTGGTTGATCTTGCGGAGATGCGATTCGCTTCCTCAATACCAACACGTTCTCTCCACTTAGCAATACCTGCCATCTTCTTGGCATTATTACTAATGACAGTAGTAACTGATGGAAACTTATCTCCATCAGGTGTAAGGTAAACACGTTTACCTTCTACTATCTTCGCTGGCATCTCAATAGGTTCAATAATATCTACATGTTTAAAGTTCATAGACCAGCATTAATTTTACTAATAAGATATGATTTGACTAAACCAGAACGAACGATGTCCTCAATACCAAATTCGATAAGAGAGAACTCACTCATAGAACCAATGATCTTCTGGAAATCTAAGATACCAGTACGCTCATTGGTCTTAACAAGATCAGTTTGGGCTTGATCTCCACAGAAAACAATCCTACTATCTTGTCCTACTCTTGTTATTATACTATCTAACTCGTGAAAATTCAAGTTCTGACACTCATCAATTATAATGATAGCATTATCAAATGTTGTACCTCTTATGAATGAGGTTGACCAGAATGATATAGTATCCTGATGCTTCATGTTCTCATACAACATCTCGTATGCATTATCATCTGGCATCTGGAACATATGTTGTACCATCTTCTTGTATGGTACTTGATATAAAAATGATTTATCATCTGCATCACCAGGTAAGAAACCAATCTCTCTGGATGGTACAAGAGATCTCACAAGATATATCTTCTCGTATGGTGTAGAGTCTCCAAGTACATCTTGTAATGCCTTGTACAATGCGATGAATGTTTTACCTGTTCCTGCTACACCAGAGGCATAGATCATCTGGCCTTTGTCCCACTCATCAAAGAATATCTTTTGATTTTCAGTGAGTGGTTCGATAGGAAACATAAGCTCTGCATTAATTGGCTTACGTCTTTTCTTTTGCTTGGCAGTCATACCTGCTCCTGGTGCTTTGGTTACTTTTTTCTTTGCTGGCATTACTTAACCCCACTTCTCCGCAATTGATTTATTGGTTGGTGCTTTAGGTAGTATTTTATTCTTCATAATATCTGTCCAACCTGGATGAGTCTTACTCATCTTTGATTGCCAATCACCTACCTCACCTACACCAGCAACTCCTTTAGACCAGTCCTTATCCCAGTCAGGATTAGCTTCTTTCCATTCATCATAAGCTTTCATACTCATGACCATTTCTTTTTCTTCACCAGTTATTTTATTTTTTACAGGGTATGTTGGCATAGTTACAACCATTCTTTAGGTATATCGTTTGCAAAAGATCGTGGAAAAGTATTGCTCTCCCATAATCTAAATCTATCATTGAAATCATGACAGGTAGAGATCTTAGTCTCTTCATTTCCTGGTAGAGGACATTGTATTGATTTTGCTAGTGCATTACCAGCAACAACAACCCTGTCCTCATCCTCCTCGTTAGCATCTACTCTATGTAGAGCCCAAGACGGAAAGATAATAAAGTCTCCTTCCTTTTGCTCTGGATAGATTGATGCACCATGAGAGTCTAAGAAACGGAAACATTTTTTTGAAGTAGGTCTCAGGAAATGAACCCATGAAAATAATTCTACTCCAGAGAAGTGATCATGTGTGAAGTGAGTACCAAGTGGTGCAGGAGTAGCAGGGTAAACCTGTGTCCAATAGTCACAGTAGTAATCACATCTATAATATAAACCAAGATCCTTGGTTGCTTTCTCTAAGATATTAATGTATCCGTCATTGAGTATTCTATCAGGTCGAAGAGGTGGATCTACATGGTATGAAGAATAAAAACCACCACGGTATGATGATTTGATCTTCTTCAATCCATCTACTATAGTAGAAATAATATTTAGATCTACTTTATGATTACCACCCCAGAATATCATTTATCCTACCCACTTAGGTATGTAAACGAATACTAGCACACAACCCCAGAATGTGACAAGAGCTGTGATGTCTGTCCATCTTTGATCACCTGCTAGTATGAGTCCTAGAATAACTCCAGCAACCCATACCCAATCTAATGTTGAGTGGAATTTCTTCCACCCATCACCAAAGTCCTTAATGATTTCATCCCTTAACTGAGCAAAGAATTTAGATTGATGTCTCAGAATAACGAACCCCTCATTGAAGGCCATTACTAGGAACCCGAACCAGAATATTAATGTCATACCCACTCCAATGCTTTAGCACATACTGGAAACTCTTGAATAAGTATCTCCTTACATGCATTAGCAATGTCCATGTGTTCTTTCTGAGTACCATGACCTGAACGTAGATCAATATAATGTACCCATGAACGTACACTACCAGTCATATACAATCTGGTTGGTGATGCTAATGGGAGAACAAATCTCGCACATTCCTTCGCAATACCCTCACGTATAAGTTCATTGTATAAATCCATCGCTTCATAGAAGTGCCTACCGATTGCTTTCTGGAGCCTCTTCTGTTGTTCTTCTGGTATGTCATCTATACTATTCTGTCTATTCTTACTGTCTTGACTGCGTAATTCTGGTATAGGTATACCCATCTTCAACCAGTTCACATCAGCATAACGTTGTGAGAACTCTTGGAATGTAAATGATCTATGTCTTAGTATCTGTGCTGCAAGTCCACGAGTGGTCTCGATTTCCACAGTCATATGTGCTTGCTCAAAGACGGACCAATGACCGTGCTTTATGCAGTAACTTAACAAACCAGCGACGTTCGGATTGTCTTGGTTCTTTGGGTTGCTCACCCTCGCTACGTAACCCATGTGCTTCTCTGCGTCTGGAGTCACGCTCACTAATTTCACGTTCATGTTGTTTCTTTTCACGCTTGTGACGTTTCAGATATATTTTAGCATACTTTACCTCATCTTTGCTATAAAGTTGAGGATTATGTTTTGCTCTCTTAATAATTTTCTTTGCTGCCTTCTTGTCCTTCATACTTGCCATAGTATGCCTTGAAGTAAGAGACTATACCATTGGTAGTAACTTGTTTACTACACCAATCATCAGCACACTCGTAAATATATTTCGAGCGATGCTTAGGGAAATTTTTCATCAATAACATGAGAGTATGCTCTCTCAATTTGAGAAGCTGCTCTCCTTCTAACTTAGGCATAACTAACTAATGTTACTAGGTATTTATTATAGCACAGGTATCAGGTTCTGCAACAAAAAAATCCAGGAAAAAATTTTCCTGGATTTATGAAATCAAAAAGTAAATTTTGATTATGCTGTTACTAACTTCTTAGCAACTTTGATACCACGATACGTTAGATCGTAGTTCCTGTTTTTCTGAGCTTCGTCAAGAACTAACTTGCGATACTCTTCAGAGTCGTAGACGACTCCACGGTAAGTGACTTGTGCCATTGGCTTTCTCCAAAGTAGTAGGGATTGTGGCCCCGTTCCTTCAGTCGGCATTTGCGTCCCAACAATGAGATGTTTCTTCTATCACTACGCTGATCATCTCAGCTCGTGTCTCTTCTTCTATCTTAAACTCACTTATCTTATCTAAAAGTAATTGAGCTTCAACACAAGAAAGAGTAGTTGCAATAACTGCTAGATGAAACATGATTAATGGGATGAACGAATCCGTTCCGTGTCGGCTTACTTGCGACCCACTAGGGGTTGAACGATTGTGTTAATAGTAACACATGCATATTATATAGTCAAGTATAAATGTAGTGGTTGCTACAATTTTTATATTATCTTAAGAACCTATCTCTAATCCCTGCTGCACTCTTGTTATGTTCACACATTTTATTCAACCAAATTCTTTCGGCAAGAGTAACCGTCCTTCCTAATTTTATCTTACAAGAAATTTCTACTACACGCAGCCTACTATCCTTAGATAGCATCAGTTATTAGAGAGATAAAACTTATCTTCCCCTGTCTTACACACTCTTGCTGGCTTAGAGTCATAAATCTGTGGCTCCTCTGCATTCATTAACCTACAAAATTCAAAAGCATCATGGTACTTCTTGAACCTAAACACATCATCATATATCTTGGCAGACACCATAACACCATCGCTGTTACGTCTCTTCATAACATTCCATTTAGTTATGTCTTCGACTTTACAGTAGTGGACTGCCCACATACCATATGGATGTGAATCCATTATCCTTCCTCCGCAGATGGTTTTTTACGTTTACGCCTCTTAGGTTTTTCAAGTTGATTAGGATTGTTCCAAAGTTTTGGTGATACCAAACCTTGACTCTGCTTCAACCACTTGAATCCCTTCTTATACTTATCATAATAATGATCAAAGATATCTACTGCCTTGTCACCAACAGCAACATCATGATGTGTTGTACCTTCATGTTCATACTGAATAATGTATGCAGAATAAGGTAGTTCCTTATTGTCTGCTACTTTAAGATCACATTTCTCATGGATTACGGTAACGCTCAACTTCTATTCCCCCATTGAATTTGTGGGAATGCTTCTTCAACACACTGCCTTGTAATCTTCCAGCGTTTACCAATGCGTTTATCTTTCACAAGAGTTAACACTTCAGCTTCACCTTGATGAAGGCCCTCAAGCAATTGAATAAAGAGAGTCTCTCTTCTTGCTTGACTTATGTTAGCACCACCTTTAAAGAACAGATAGAGTTTACGATACTCTTGAATGAGTTTAGTATGCTCTGTTTCCTCTGGTGCATCATTCTTTTTGTACGGAACCTCACCATCAGGGAGCATAGAGATTACACTCTCATCAAAGTTAGCAATAAGAATTGCCCTCAGTGCTGGAGAGTTCATCTCCTGCAAAAGTTTGATCTTTTGAGCTTTGGTTTTCGCATTACTTACTTTCTGTAAGATTTCATTCATTAATAATTGCATGGATATAAGCAGTAGTAATAGTATTTATTCTTCTTCAAGTTCATCCTCATCCACGAAGCGGACTGAGAGTAGCTCTTCATTGATCCAGTGACCATCTTCATCATACATTTCAGGGTGCAGTGTTTCTGTCTGCGTTACTGTTGCATAAATGTGTTCACTAAATGCCTGTTTAGCCAACCAACCAACAATTCCTCCAACTAATAGAACAAGTACAGAAGTTATTGCTGAGAAGTAAATGATCTCTGGTGTCATGATTCATCTCCGAACTATTTTTGTGATTCCCACCTTAATTCAAAATTGAAATGAAACTTTCGTTTAAGGAGGGAGAATGTTTTTTTAAAAATGAAACCTTTCAATTCTATTTTAGGTTCTGGTTTCTTTACCTTCTTATCTGGCCTCCTGAGCATGAGCTCGACACCTCTATTTATTTTAAGTTCACTCATCTTTCTTCCTAGATGGTCTGGAAATTAATTCTTTTTCTAACATCCATTTTGCTACTTCAACTAGACTACCTATAGGTTCATCATTAATAGCAACAAAAGGAAACCCAACGGCCATAGGATATTTCTTAAGGAGTTCACGCCTTATTGGATCGTCCTGTTGAGATACTACTATCTCTTCATAGTAATCTATCTCTGCTCTCTTGAAGAGTTCTTTCATCTTAATACAATACCCACATCCATGTGTAGTATAAAGTTTAATATCATAATCCATCAGACAAATCTCCTCATTTGTTCTAGTATGTATTTGTACGCTGCAACAATGTCTCCTTCATCTTTACGAAATAGATCTTTATCAAATCTCTCTTTCGTATTCTTTTTCCAGAGTCGCATGTTGTCAGGTGATAGTTCATCAGCCAAGAATAAATCGCCGTGAGCATCGTATCCAAACTCCAATTTAAAATCTACAAGATCAATACCCATGAGGGTAAACAATGATTGTAACTGATAGTTAACTATCAATGCTTGTTCCTTCATAGGTTCTGGGTCTATACCCATAAGTCTTACCCTATCATAGGTAAGTAAAGGATCATCCTTAGCATCATCCTTAAGGAAGTACTCCACTATAGGTGGTTGGATGAATGTTCCTTCAGTAATGCTGGTATTCTTAACGATACTACCAGCAGCAATGTTTCTAACTATAACCTCTACTGGTATAATTGTCAACTTTTTACATAGTAGTGTGTCAAGAGACGGTGCATCTATAAAATGAGTCTTGACACCTGCCTTCTCCATCCATTCAAATAGTAAGGCCGATATTAAACAACATATCTTCCCCTTCTCTTCAGGAAACTCTACGAGTCTACCGTTACCTGCTGTTACTTTATCATGAAATTTGATGAGCACTCTCTGTGCATCACCATCAACATCATAAACTGATTTTACTTTGCCTTCATTGATTATCATAGTTTCATTAGATCATCTGTTTGTATGGCATTTCTTCCCATATAATAAAATCATCTGGTTTAGGTGCTAACAAATAACAATCCTTATCACTTGTTAGATATGCCTCAACGAGTGCTTGTACCTCTGTAGTAAGTTCATCATTACTATCTGAGAGTCTATGATTACTATGACCGAGATATACAAGTCCTCCTGTCAATATTACAGCAGCAAAGTAACCTATGGTTACAGCATAATTTAGTTTAGATTTCATAATGCATTAATAACTAGAGGTAAAAGTTGATGTTCACATTGTTGTACTGCCCTAGTGACAGACTTAACATCATCACCAGGAAGAATAGGTACTTCCTGCTGTTTTATTATAGCACCTGAGTCAAGGTGTTCATTAACAAAATGTACAGTACATCCTGTAGTCTCTTCACCTGCTTTGATTGCTTGTTCAATAGCATGAAGTCCCTTGTACTTAGGAAGTAATGATGGATGTAAATTAATTATTCTACCAGGAAATGCATCACAGAATTTCTTGGTCATAACTCTCATCCATCCTGCCATCACAATTATATCAACATTATATGCTTCAAAGATCTTGATGATGTCATCTTCATTCTTACTAGCGATGCGAACAGATGGAATGTCCAATCTGTCTGCTCTCTTTGCAGCACCACAGTGCTTCTTATTATATACCATCAAAACAACATCGTGTTTAGGACACGAATGAACTATGTTCTCGAAGTTAGTTCCCTCACCAGAACACATAACTCCTAGTCTCATTTTTTAAAGACCCCAAGTTTTGACAGTAACCACATTGTAACTATTGTCCAACCTATAATATACCACATATTCATTTCTCCTTGCTCCTATTAATAAGAGTAATGAATTTATCATTTGCAAATGTACCAGCGAGACAGACATCTATCTCATCACCATCCTTCCAGTTGGTAGTACCATCCTTCTTGGTGTGCTGCATCGCAATAGCGATTTTGTCTATGATCTCTTGTGTTAATCTCATTCTTGTATCTCATCCAAACGTAGTGGTTGTGTCTCAGTAGGAACCCACTGATTATTTTCCCATTTGTATCCTGTACGTCCAAGATACTCTACCTCTTGCTCCCATTCAATGAGAGCCTCCTTAACAATTCCTTTGATCCATTTTCTAATCATTGTAAATACTCCACGATTTTAAGAATACCATAGGCAGTAAACACTTGTGGCACTATAAAAGCAACCATTGCTACTACCCAGAAAACATAGTAATAGTTTTCTTTATTCTGAGTTCTCATTGGCTCCAATCTTGATAGGGTGGTTCTTCTTCTCCAACATAATGTTGGAAATGCTTAGTATCAAAGTATGATGGCGGTAATGGTTTCACATTATCATATGCTCCTGCCATTCTCTTCTTATGTTCACGTTCATCTAACACTTCATTGATAAGGATCTTCATCTCCTTAGCATATGTCTCAGTGAACAGTCTTCTTGGTGTAGTAATAGCAGGTTTATGTTTCTGCTTCTTATACTCAGGAGATGCCTTCCACTTAGCAAGGTCTTCTGGGGTCATAGGACCACCCATTCCTTGAGTGTCTATGTACTCGCCAGGTTTAAGTTTATTTGAGTCGCTCATATCAATGAGGATTATACTTTTGAATAATTGAATAGACGATAACAAGTGTTATCAGGGCAATACATATGATTGGTAGTATTAAGTGCATAAAATCCTCAATGTTCTTCCAAGTATAGCACGGCCTTCTTAACCATGTCAACGTTGTTTCCAAACTCTGTCAAACCTCTGTTGCAATGCTTACAGATGTCACCAGCAAGTCTAGCATCCTTCGTACCACATATAACACAAGTCCCTATCTTACAGTTACTTGCTACTCTTTTCTTAGTGCATTCTTTACACTCATAAGAATAGGAAGAAAGTTTTGTGGGATCTCTTCGACATCTATAGAAATCATCAAGAAGTATCTTCTTCTTTCCACAGACTCTACAATCTCTCTCAAGCAACATCAGATGTTCCATCTGAATTTGCTGATCTAAATCCATATCATGCATTCAATCATGCATTTATTTATTTGTATAATAAATATATTTTTTAACTGTGAGGGGTGGAGTCGAACCACCAAGTCCCGACCAGAGACAGCAGGGAAACAACCTGCCACGTTTACCAGTTTCGTCACCTCACAAGGTAGGCACTATTTAAGTGCCGAGATGAGACGAGTGACTCCTATACCACCTCCAGAACGAGGGAAGAAATCAAAGGAGAGGAACTTCTCAAGTTCTTCTTCTACTCTTTCCTTACCAAACTTATCAATAATAAGTTGAGCATATCCACCATCTGATATGGTGTAGAATGTATCACGCATTTGTTTCTTGTCGGTACTCCTTTCAGCACTACCGATAGTTTCCATGCCACCTAATATAACGTCAATCTTTCTACTGGTTCCATCATCATTCCTAGACATATTCCAGAAAGGTGATGTCCATTCAGGGAAATCTGTAATCATTCCTCGACTAATCATTTTCTCATGATCATGATTAAGTTCTTTAGTATTGAATTTATTAGCCCAATCATCATAAGTCTTAATCTTATTCTGTTCGTCTAATGGTATACCTAACCATCTACACAATTCAATCTCCATCTCTTCTAATTCTTTAACACCACCCTTCATTTCAAATTCAAACATGGGGAAGATTGTTTCATGTCTTCCTGGTACAGGATTAGGTTCTGCTCTATAAGAAGTGGAGACACAAAAAAATCCTTCTGCTGAAGGATTGGAAAGGAGTTCATGTTCTAACCACATCTGACCTGTTTGTGGTAGTGGCCAAATATTACCACCGTAATTATATGATGCTACTGTTTCAGGGTCTTCACATGCAGCAAGGATACTCAATCTATTCTGAGTATGTACTTCATAGAAATTCTTAGACAAAAAAAATGACCGTAATTCGGTCACCGCCTCTGTGAATTCTTTTGGATCAATCAGACTTGTCATTATTTTTAGTCAAACTAAGTTATTTAGATAAAAAAAGACCTCCCGAAGGAGGTCTTTGTGTTGATATTCAATTTTTATTATCCTACAGCAGGAGCAACGAGTGCAACTTCACTAGTCTCAGCAGCAGCAAGATCAAGTGGGAAGTTGTGAGCATTACGCTCGTGCATTACTTCCATACCTAAGTTCGCTCTGTTAAGAACGTCACCCCATGTAGGAACAACCTTACCATTAGCATCTATGACACTTTGGTTGAAGTTAAATCCGTTAAGGTTGAATGCCATTGTACAGATACCCATAGAGGTTAACCATACACATACAACTGGGAATGTAGCAAGGAAGAAGTGAAGTGAACGAGAGTTGTTGAATGATGCATACTGGAAGATTAATCTACCGAAGTATCCATGAGCAGCAACAATGTTGTAGGTCTCTGTTTCTTGTCCGAACTTGTATCCGTAGTTTTGTGACTCATTCTCTGTTGTCTCTCTGATTAGAGAAGATGTAACGAGTGAACCATGCATAGCAGAGAATAATGCTCCACCGAACATACCTGCGACACCTGCCATATGGAATGGATGCATCAAGATATTATGTTCTGCTTGGAATACGAACATGAAGTTGAACGTACCAGATATACCTAGAGGCATACCATCAGAGAAAGATCCCTGACCAAATGGATACACTAAGAAAACTGCGAATGCAGCAGATACTGGTGCAGAATATGCAACACAGATCCAAGGTCTCATACCTAAACGATATGATAGTTCCCACTGTCTGCCCATGTAAGCAGAGATTCCAATAAGGAAGTGGAAGATTACCAACTGATAAGGACCACCATTATACAACCACTCATCTAAGGTGGCAGCTTCCCATATAGGGTAGAAGTGTAATCCAATTGCGTTGGAAGATGGAACGACAGCACCAGAAATGATGTTGTTACCATACATGAAAGAACCAGCAACAGGTTCTCTGATCCCGTCGATATCTACGGGAGGAGCAGCGATGAACGCCACGATAAAGCAAGTAGCAGCAGCTAACAAGCAAGGAATCATAAGAACTCCAAACCAACCAACATAAATGCGGTTGTTTGTACTTGTAACCCACTCACAAAACTCGCTCCATCCTGACAGTAGACCTTGCTCTCTCTTTTGAAGAGTTGTCATCTGAATTAAAAGAACGTTTAAAGTGTGCGGTATAATAAGACTAATCCCATTCGGGAATCCCCTTGGTCTTGGTTTGAGGTAAGATGAATGTCTTTAATTAAAGACACTAGTATTATATAGCACAATTGTAAAGTTATGTCAACAGCATGTGCCACTTAAAAAAGGTGGCCTCTCAGCCACCTATGGGTTACTTGGGTAATAAGGCTAACCTAACCCCATCTCACTTGGGTCAAGCGGCCACTGGGACTCGCTGACGTGAGAAACTAACTATGTTGTTAGCGTTTGTGGGTTTGTTCCGTCAACAGATATAACCTTACTACCCTGTCGAAACCAGTGCATCCCCTCGTATGGAGATGAGGGGAATCGAACCCCTGTCCAAGATAACAGACGAAATATCCTCTAGAACACTGTATATATTAACAGGTTCTAGAGGATAGGTCAAGTCCTAGTGGACAGTTATTTAATTGAACTCACGGTTAGGAACATAGATCAAAGTAGTCTTGTCTTCGTTCTTAGTATCCTGTGGCATTGCTCTATGCTTTGCATCAGGATGGTTCCAAGCGAATTGAAGTCTTGCTCGATCATTCAATTGTGTATTTGAACAGGTAAGAATATCATCCTCAAGACCTTTAAGGAAGGTTGAGAAGAACTTCTGTCTCTTCGATAACAAAGATTCCTTTCCAGCTTTTAATACTGGAACACAATATAAGAAGTGTAATGGTTTACCTGCTTCCTTAGCTTTAGTGTGTGCAGAAAGAATAGATCCTACACGTTGCTGGAAGTTCTTGACGTTAACTATGAGACAAATCTCATCATCATTTTCATAATAATCAGTGATCCAAGGATCTCTATCATCATCTTCGTCTAAGACTGATGAACTCTCTTCATCAATAGGGGTAAGTCCCAGTACACGTTCAATGGTTGCATTGTTATGGTCAACCAGTACCCTAGCAGATTCAAAACGTCCAGACTTAATAAGATCAGCGTCTAAGATATCACGAATGCTATCTCTGCAAGACTCAGATAAGTGGTATCCAAGTGACTTTACTTCTCTTATTATATCCTTCTTATCAATTGGCCTTACCTTAGCAAGTTCCTCTAATACAAGGTGAACTGAGTTCATAACATCTTCTTTAGAAGAATTGTTATGAGGTAGACCTTCATCACGAGCATTACTTAATGAAGCAAAACGAATACGTGCAAGTTCGTTATCAAATCTAACTCCTTGCATCATCCAACCAGCAATGCCGAGGATATCGGAAGCACGACGGCGATGTGTTCCGTTGACAGTGCGATTGGTATCAACGTCAAAATAAACTAATGATCCTTCACGAGGACAGATTCCTCTTTCTTGGATGTCATCAACAAGTCTGTTGACTTCAGTAGTTTCATTGAATACTGCTCTTCCTATATTATTATCTTTCTTTACTCCTTCAGTCTCCTCCCAGAGCATCATTGTTGGTCTTCCAACTAAAGTAGCACCAGCGACACCATAATTAGATGGTTGGTAGTGCCAATTCATTGGATCACAGTGTTCATCTCTCCATATAAATGGGAGTTCTGCTCTGTTCTGAATCTTTTTCTCTTCAATTAGTTTGTCTACCCATTTCTGAGTATAGACACCACTAACATAGTCCTGTTGATCAACAGGAACACCAAGGTTTTTTGATATTGTCATTTTATTCTAGTGTAGTTATTCACTCCGCCCGAAAGCTCATGAATTGAACAATGCCATAGTCCTAAGACCTGACATAAGACTATATCGAAAGAAGATTAATCTTCTAACGATAGATTCTTGATAACTATTTTATCACCCTCTATAGAGAATTGCAATACATCGTCATGATCCCATAACAATTCTTCATATAACGCATTCAAACGATCCATATCCTCCCAAAGATTATTGACATGTTCAGGAAGATAGTCGTGTTCATGTTCATCCATTAATATAAATTCTCCTCTTGTTCAGTAAGTAATGTGAGATCTGACTCAGGCATTGCTACACATGTTAGCACATAGCCCTCCTCAAGTTGGTCATCATCTAAAAAAGATTGTTCCTCTTGGTTAACTGTTCCTTCAACGATCTTCATAGCACATGAAGAACATGCCCCTGCACGACATGAAGATGGGTGATCAATACCTGCTTCTTCTAATGCGTCTAAGATAAAAGTATCTTCAGCACATTCAAATGTATCAGTTGATCCGTCTGGTGCTTGTAGAGTAATGGTTGCCATGTATAAAATTTAACAGCTCAGTATTATATATGATGTCTCAAGGAAACATGTATCCTGTAGTACATATGCTCCATATTTATACTTATTAAATTTGCTAAATAATATAAGCCAACGATGGTAAATCGAATGAAGAGAATATTACTTCCTTTCGTTATGATATTTTTGACAGCTCCGCTTGCTGCGAGAGCAGACCTGACACATAGAATGACTAGTTCAACTCAGCTGACTGTGAACGGAGCCTACACTGATGCTTCCAGAATAGGTAGTACCTACGCAGTGTCGGGTTCTAATATCAAAGTTGCAACTGATCAGCACTTTGGAAAGCTTACTGCTGGTACTGCTACTACAGCTGCAACCCTAGACGTTGGTGCATATGATATCAACACAACAGGATCTGCATTCAGCTTTAGTGAGTCTTGGACTCAAGGTGACGCTACTGCTGCAATAGGAGCAGGTGTTGATGTTACCAGTGGAGTTGTAGCCGACATGCCAGCTTACGGTGAGACATTAACGATGTCTGGTGGTGTCGCTGGAAGCCTTGCAGGGACTATAACCTCAGCAGGTGTGACGACTCTAACCGCAGGTGGAGCTGGAACTTCAGCTGTTGGACAATTTGTGACGGAGATACAAATTGACTAGAAGCCATGAAACGTCTCACAACTAGTATATTAGTAATATGCAGTAGTATGTCTACTACTGCATTTGCTGTCCCTGTGGTCCCTAATTTTACCCAGGGCTCAATGACCAGCAACACTACTACTACCAGTACAGTAACCGAGACCATAAATTCAATGGACTATAACACAGGCTGGCAGTACGTAGTGACTGGGACTAACGTATCATCAGACTCAGGAAACTTAACACCTGGTGGTACAACACAATCTCAAGTAACATTAGACGGGGTGACTTCGACATGGAATGGATTGGATCTAAATCAAAGACCAGAATTTACAATGACAACACCAGGAGCAGCCTTCCAATTCACGGAAAGCTACCAAGGACCTGGGCTCTCAAATCACACAATAATTCAGCGTACCACTACGATTCAAAGCGTAACGGATACAACAAGTACCTTCACACAATAAAGAAGATATGTCTAATACTTGCAACAAGTGTAATTGCAGCCCCTGCACATGCAGCAGACGTAGGTGGAGTTAGTGCTACTGCTAATCCAATCGCCAATAGTTCTGGCTCAGTAACCAACCAGGCAATACAAGTTTTACAAGGACCATACATAACTAACACCTATGGTGGTGGTATCCAATGTCAAGGTGCTACCATGAACATAACTCCTTATGTAACTGGAACAGGAAATTTTAAAAGACCATTTGAACACACATATAATGATCCAGTCTATGATGTCCATGATGCAGATGACGATGGACAAATAGACAATCCAGGTAACGTTCTATATTATATGCCTACAAGAACTAATCAACAAGATTCATATAACTTATCAGTAGGTGTCTCTGCTACTTGGTCTAGGCCATTAGATAAAGATCTACAAGAATTGTGTAAGATAGCAGCTACAACTCAAACAGAACTTAATGCACAACTACTATCCAATAAAAGATTAGACTTTGAGATCGCAAGATTAAAAAATTGTGGTGAATTAATGAAGGCTGGTATCATGTTCCATCCAAAGTCACCTTACTTTAAAGTATGTGCTGATGTTGTATTAGTAAACCCACCTGGAGTAGTAGCACAACATACACATGAACTAACTACTAATGATACTACTTCTTCTTCTTCGACTTCTGTAGAGGAGGAAGTCCCTTCTTCTGACGATACAAATTCGCCTGAACCTCAGAACGACTCGGTTTCTCAGGGGTTTTTCCAAGGGCTGCGTTGGCCTTGGTCAAAGCCTGCTTTATCGCAGGACGAAACACTCTCAGGAGCAGATCAGCTAGGGGTTTTGCAAGTAGGGCAGATGCACCAGCAACCGTAGCAATTACTGCGGTGGTCGCTGCTACTTGTCCAGAAGGTAGGTACTGTTCTGCTACACCAATATCCTCATACAATTCTACACAGATTAATTTACCTTGTACATTCTTTTGTAGTTCATGACCTACTACTTTCTCTTTCTCACTGGGACCAACAGCACCAATACGTAATGACGTAGGGCCAGGACAAGGAGGATCTTCTACATTTGTATCAGGAGTCGCAGGTGTATCTGGTGTCTCTGGTGCGTCTGGAGTACCTGCTATTGGTGGTGGAGGTGCTTCTCTAGTTAATATTAATTGCTCTGGTTCATAATTCATAGCATCATAGGATGGATACTGTCCACTAGGACACAAGACAGTAGCTTTTTTAGGATCTGTATTTACTAGATCTTTATCCTTTGGTATGTTAGTTTTATGAATCTTATTATCCTGATGCATCTGTACGCAACCAGGCATATCTACAATGGGACTACCTATTTGTAATACAACAGGTGGAATTAAATAGTCTACGTTAGGCTCAACAATACCCCAAGGTCTATAATAAAGAGAAGGAATATAATCTACTCTAACATAAGCACCTTGGATTGGTCTTATTGTTTGTATCTCATTTATTGGATCCATTTGTCACAACCTTCCCAGTAACAACCTTCCCAGTACTAGTAGGAAATATCTCTTCTAGTCTCTCATTAATAAGTTTATCTATACGTTCTATCTCAAGTTTCTTTTGCTTTTCTTCAGTTCTATTAGTTATACCAGTGAAGTGATTAATTATTGGGCCAAAAACAAAGGGGATCCATAGCAAAAATGCTATGGTCCCCAAGTAATGAGGTATTTTACCCCTCAATATAGTGTTGATTAGTTTCACAAACCTAATCCAACGTCAGATGGTACAGAACTAGAAGGTGCTTGTGGAGCATCAGGAGAAAGATCATTAGTCCCTATTGGGAGTGAAGATCCACCACCCAATCCACCAAGACCTCCCAGAGATCCAAGAGCTGCTTCCACAGCTTGAGATTTAATTCCATCAATGATGGATGCACGATTGACGTATACGTATACCCCACTACCAACAACGGCAGTAGATACAACAGTAGACGCAATAGCAAGTACATTTATAATTTTTTGCATAATGAATAATCAAGTTAATTTATTTAGTCAACCCTGCCAAATCATATCTGGCATCTGTTGAGGTGATTGTCTACCTATGGTAAACATAAGTATAGCATATCCCACGAACCATATTATATTAAAAAGCCACGCTTGTCTATAGAGATACTTTCGTATGCCCATAGAAAGTATGACGTTCCTTACATCTTGAGGATTATCTTCATTACCTCTGGCTCTGAAAATTTGTTCTATTACAACCGCAACAAGTGTACCTATCACTAGAGGATAGAATACAAAGTTTGCGAATGACATTATTGCTATTAAAAAGGTCATAATAAAATGTTAACTTATGTTAAGTTTAGTTATTTAGTTTCAATTTCAATGTCTTCACATGAATCATTTAGATCTACGGCCATCTGACCACCGATCTCAGCACCCTGATTCATGCCAACCATTGTCATAGCACCTCCAAGTACCCATCCAATAATAGGAATAGAAGTGATGCTAGTGTTAGCAACCACAGCAGTACCTAATCCACCACCTACTAGTCTACCAGTAGATTCTCCACTACCTCTTGCCTTAATACATGCGATTTGTTTAGCAGATAATGGGTTACCATCTTTACCAATAATAGGATCGACATGAAGAGAACCTTCTGCCATGTACTGCTGTTCGGTAATTACATGCTTCTTACCCAAGCCTAAGAATCCAGCAGGACGATCTACCTTAGTTATATTTGCCATGACTTTAGGATCATGTGCTCTATAATTTATAAGGTATCCATCTGGACCTGCTTTAACTGTGTAAGCAGTGTACTCACCTATAGGTAAATTTAATTTAGGAAACTTAGTTTGTTGAGATATCATCCCAATCATACCAATGTGGGACACCCCTAAGAGTGTCCCTAGACTTATTCCTATCCACTTATTCATAACAATCTCCTAAATCATGCAGTTGGTGGCTTCTGTGGTGGTGGTGAAAGAACTAATGGTGCTTGCTCTATTCTAATAGTCTGAGCAGGTGCAGTTTGTGATGCTCTCTCAATTAATTTCTCCATGTCTGCCTTAGATACTTGTCCAGCACCATTACCATTCATCTTCATAGTACCGTCTCCTTTTTTTGAAGCCGTCTGAATTCCGAAGCTGGCTAGGACTCCAGTAAATACCGAAGCTATGAATGTGGGATCAATTTTCTGTTGTGGTACACCTGGGATGGCAACGTAATTTAACGTCAAGATCCCTCCCGACCACACAAGTACACCAAGTCTCACAAAAGTAGATATGATGGCTGCTTGTTCTTCTTGATCTGGTAATATAGCATCCTTTAATTTACCTAACGGACCTTTTTTCTTATCGTCCTCTTCTTTTTTTACCTCTTTCTTTACTTCATCTACCATTATAACACATGTAAGGCCATATTATTTATAGTGGTTACACCCATGCTACATTACCTGCTAACGATATTCTAGCATCAGTACTACCATAGAAAGGATAGACTAGATGATTCAACTCGGCAGGGAAAAACAGCATCATACCATCCATCTGAGGACTCATGGGATAATTAAAT